>Ga0075475_10001606_pt1 | contig 11280 bp, 5 predicted proteins | sample DEB08_DNA_10_FD_76342 | JGI IMG/M metagenome (GOLD analysis project Ga0075475, IMG submission 76342) | Aqueous microbial communities from the Delaware River and Bay under freshwater to marine salinity gradient to study organic matter... | ecosystem: Environmental > Aquatic > Marine > Coastal ... | reverse complement strand
TAGATACGCCTTGATTGTTGTTACAAGGTCATACACCGAGTTAACTGATGGATCATCTATCTCTGATGCCTCCTGACTGAATATCGTACTGACAGATTCACCTACAGTTCTTGTAATGATGATATTCCCATTGCTGGCAGATACGGACAGTTCTGACTTAGGATAATAAGTGATGTTCTTCCCATCCGTATCGTAGATGAGAAGTTCTGTTGCCTTATTTTCTATCCTATAGCCCATTAATCATGTGTCAGGCACAGTACCACGGTGCAATTACCGCTTCCTGGATTTGGCTTACTTGTTTCAAAAGTTATCTGTTCACCAGCACTGAACGTGTTGTTCGCTGTTGGAGTAGTTGACACGATGTTGCCAAGAACAAGACCAGTTGTTATATCAACCTGAGAGCCTGTAAGAACAGAACCACCGTGGTCTTTGAATATGATTGTTGCAGTATCTGTTGCTGCTGGCTTTGTCACCGTGGCTTCAATTCCGTCTACCGTACAGTCAAAGCACATGGTGTATTTCACCACACCTATCTCACCTGCTGTTTCAAAAGAAACTGGAATGGCTACCATTGACTTTCTTGCTGATGCGCTCAGTTTTGTAGGGGTCACTGCACCATCATCAATTTTAGCCGTAGTAACAGCACTGTTTGCAATTGTCAATGCTCCTGCCGAAGAAAGAGTAGCATCTCCACTTACAGCTACTGAAACAACATCTGTTCCGTCACCTACAAGTATCTGTCCTGATGTCTTTGCGTCAAGGTCTGTAGGAGCATCAGAAGCACCACCTACCTTGATACTTCCTCTTGTTATGTTGGCGAGTTTAGTGTTGGTAATGGCATCATCTGCAACCTTGGCCGTTGATACTGCATCATTTGCAAGCTCGTGTGAATCAACAATACCTGTTCCCGCAAAATCAGGCAGTATATTCACCACCCAAGCAGCACCATCGTAAATGCACTCAGCTATAAAGTTCTTTATGGATAATTGGTCAGGAACGGTTTCACCGAAAATGGTAATAGGAACACCAGTGGTTGTTACTGATGCGTTCCATGTTACAAGAACCTTCTGACCAGTGTTAGGGGTTCCACTCGGAGAAATCGCAAGCGGACCTACAAGTGTTACTGTTCCTGTCGCTATATTCTCAACATGAACAAAGTCTGGGTATGCTGTTGAAGCATCAACTGGTATGCTTACAGTTCCTGATGTAGGTAATGTATAGGTCTTTGCCATTACTGTTTCTTAATTAGGAATATTTTAAGCTCAGATATTTTTGTCGGAAATGAAGAATTACTTGTCTTCAATTTAAGGTCTATGGTTAGGTCTTCCCCGTCTAAATCAGTTCCTGATATAACTTGATTGGCCACATCTACTTTTATTGGAAAGTATCCAGTAATGTAGTTACTTGGATATAAGTAAATAAAACTCGCGACTCCAATATCTGTCATGACCTCATTGCTGGCCTTTATCCTTACAGATGTGTTTGAAACCCTTGTAATATCAACAGAGAACTTATATCCGTAAGCCCCCGTATAAAGAAGGTCTGGGGCAAATATACCAAGCCCAAGTTGAGTGGCAACAAGTGATGGTTGGGATATTGATATCTCTAAACCCTGATTAACATCACCGTGATCATTAAAAACGATACCCTCAAGCCTTATAGTATCTTCATTTGTGTCAAGCATACCTGCCGCTATGGTAGGTATCGAAACACCAGAAGGAACAGAGTATCCCGATGTAGTTACATCACTCGATGGAGATGTCAATGCGTATATCAGTGCAACCCCGTCAGTTCCATTTGCTCCGTTAGTAACCACAAATGTATTTGTAGTTGCATCATCGTATGTTATAGTATAGGTATCGGTAGTACCCGCAGTGCCTTGGGGAGAACCAGATGAGTTTGAAGTCCACGCTATAGACGCTATTCCATTGCCATCATCACCAGGCGCACCATTTGTTCCAGCAGGTCCTTGAGGTCCATGAACTCCAGGCAGTGTTATATTTGAACATGAATTACAGCTCATTTCTTAACAGCTTTTACATTCGTTATTACATATCGCCTGAAGTCCTTCAAGCAACTTATCAGCTTTAGCGTCCTTTCCACATGCAGCAGCGGCCTTGATACCTTGCAACATCAGCATGGCTTCAATGGCCGCATCCGTCTTCTTGTCTCCCACACAGTCACAACTTACATCGATGTCTGACATCTTTCCTCTTACACAGCACTCTACATCGCAAAGGAAGTATGACTCCGTGACTGATGTGGAGTTATACTCATCTCCCTCGTGAGAATCTGTAAGATTCCACGTTACAGTGTATTTACCATCTGCAAACTTTGCAGAAGATGCGTTTGATGGACTCGGAGTCACACTACTTGCTGTCAGGTTATTCAAGGCTCCAACACCAAAGTAATAACCACTAACCGCTGTAATGGTCAGTGACGTTCCTGACGTATAAACAACATCGTCAAGACCCAATGATGAAGGAAGTGCATCAATAGCAGCCTCAAGACCATCTCCCACTTCTGTCGCTGTAAATGAAGAACCAGTTGAATACGAAACAGCATAGTCCTGAACGTATCCGCTCACCATTGTCCTTATAATAAGAGAGTACGTGGTATTAGCAGCACTTACCCAGTTAAGGTCTACTGAACTTACTGAACCTGAACCACTTATGATAGTGCTACCAGCGGATACAGTGTATGTGAATGGACTTGTGTAAAGGTCGTTTCCTATCGTTGAATTATCGTAAACAACAGTATTACCACTTGGGTCTGTTACAGACAGGCTGTTTGTTACTGATTCACTAGGTTCTCCAGTTATGGATCCAGTTACAACGAACTCATTTTGACTACAGTCAAGACATACAGTATGTGATATAGCTGTTATTGCCATCTTCTATTATTTCTTACAACTCTTGCAGTTCATTTTGCCGTGCTTTTTGCACTTCTTTCCTTTCTTCATTCCTGATTTCTTACTACCGTAAGCCATGATTCTCACCATTTAACTTTGTCCGCCCAATAGGCAGCAGACATTTTGCCTTTTTTTATGTTCCTCCTGTGACGAGCCTTGAAACTCGCACGTTTCTTTTTCATCTTCTCTGACTCACCCTTCTTGGGTTTGCCAGCAGTCTTTGCCCCCTGCTCACCGAAACGGATAAGCTTGGTCTTGTCACCCTCTTTAGCCATTACTACGTGGCTTTTTTTAGCGTTAGATGGAGTTCTTTTAGGCTTATTGAAACCCTTAAGACCCAAACGCTTCATAGTCGCTTTCGCTCTGCTATGCTTACCCTTTTCTGCCACGCTTTATTGCTTTTACCCTTTTACCCATTCCAACCCTGCTCTTCTCCCTCTTCTTTCGTGCGAGTTCCGACTTGGACATTTCCGATTTTGTCTTCGGAGTCTTTTTGGAAACACGCTTGGTAGGTCTGCAATACTCGTTCTTACCACCAGCACCACATGCCTTACCTGTTCGGGTATCAACCCATTTTTCCTTTTCCCACCTTTTTAGCTCCGTTCCTGACTTACTCTTCTTAACCTTACCACTTGCCTTACGGCACTTTGCTATAAGCTGAGAACGCCTTGCACTATTTTTCATTTTAGAGGCATACTTCCTATAGCAACTATCCTTCGGCATAACTCAAAGGTACGGAATTTTGAGGATATAACATTGTGTATCAATCCCCGATAAGTTCAGGGTCATTTTTAGCCTCTATGTATTTTGTTAGAAACTTATTGAATTTGTCTTTTGACATCACTGAGTTGTATTGACCCCTGTATTCATTCATCATTTGAGCTGATATTTCTTTAAACTGATCACCCTGAACATCAACATCACCAAAGTCTTCAAAAAACCTGTATGCCATTACAACTGGATCCCTGTCAACCACGTATGTCAACTTATACTGTGTCGGAAGCTCAGGAAGATTAAGTGCTGGCACTGCATTTCTGTAGACCTTATGCCTTATTTCCATTTCATCTTTTTCTGATATTTCAACATTGGCTTCCTTGAATACATCGATTTGAGTGCTTACCATCTTATCCATTTCACTCACCAATGCATCCGTATCCAAAGCGTCTATATCTTTGTTTTTAACCTTTTTAATTATGTCATCTACAACCGTTTTGGTTATTTTAGATGTAGCGTATTTTTCTTCTTTATGCTCTCTTATCTTCTGCTCTATATTTTTTGTTTTTGGTTTTTTAGCATACTCTTCGTAATCAGCAGATATGACTGCAACCTTTTTGGTCATGTTCAATATGTCGGAAACCAAAGACCTGTCCTTTTTGATTAGATCTGAAGTCTTATTGTTCCTGTCAAGCATACTGTAAACACTGGCTATTATAGGGTTATTCTCTGGTCTTGTAATGACCTTTTCAACCATTACCTTCATTTCTTTAGGAGTTATACTTGTATTCAACCCCATTGCCATGTCTTTGTAAAAACCTTGAATTTCGGGGTCGTTCCAACCTATAAGGTACTTACTGTCAAGTTCTGATTGGTACTTTTTCTCTGGAGAGATATCTCTGTTAGTGTATGGGTCATAACCAGTCATTATTATCATCATGAGTGATAACGGTATGTTCTTCTGAACCAATGTTGCTCCGTAATTATCTATCTTTTGTTTTTTTCCATTTTCATCAACTGGTGAAAGATTTATTGGCATTACGTATTCGTGAAACAAGTAGTTGATTTCAAAAGCATCTTTTTTTAAATCTTCAGAACTGTATCTTTCTTCACTTCCAAGAAACTGTTTTTCAAGGTTGTATCTCAATGCTTTTTCTGCCGCATAAGAAATAGGTATCAATGCTGGGTTCTTTGCTATCCTTATTACCTCGTAGTTTCCATTCTCATCCCTTTTACCAGTAGGTATGATATAGAATTTATTTCTGTAATATGGATTTATCGAATCAAGTATTTTGTAGTATTTCTTTAAAGTTCCGTATTTCTTGTCCTTTCCGTCACCTTCTTCCTCCTCGTCTTCATCGAACATATTAAGCATCATTAACCCCATACCAAGCATAGCTGTTGAAAGTATAGTAGTACCTTGAGCAACCCTGAACGTAAAAGCAGGCGGATTTTTTCTAAACTCTTTTGCAACGGTATCTGTACCTATAACAGCGGCATTTAAGTATGAGGCGTATGGGTTTACCTTTTTCGTAAAACTACCACCCTCGCTGAAATTCATGAAATCCCTTGACACAGCAGATGCTTTTTTTCTTGCATCCTTTTGCGCTTCGAGATATTCTTCATTTGTCATCTCACCCTTTGCTTCCTCTATTTTTTTGTACTCAGCATCTCTGACCCTTTCGTATATAGCCATTCTAAAACCAAGTTCACTGTATCTGTTAGCAGCCGTAAGTCCAGTTGACATAGCATCAATACCTTTTATCAACGCCATTGAGCCAGCTCTTGTAATATCACTTTTTTCAGCTAATTTAAGGAGAGATTCTTTCATCATTTTTCTAAGACCAAGACCTTTCTCCATGTACAGGAAATCCATGCCCACACCATTTTCCATTGCTTCTCTATAAAGAGCATCGTCTTTGTATATATGAGAAACTCCCTTTGCAAAATCTTTTATTGCTTTTACCATTGAAATCGGTGTTAGCGTCCAATTTCCATAAACATCTGATATTACAGATAATTGAATAAAATCTCTTGCAGTGTTGAATATGAAGAAGAATGGTGCGGCTTCACCAGTTGCGAAACTTTGAAGTATTCTTTGAGGTGTTTGAAGTAAATAGTCCAACAATTTAATAGCTGAACTATCTGGCTTGACCGTACTTCTCATGTCATACCACTGCTTGAATATGTCATCCCTTATGTAGAATGATTTCTTCTCACCGTTCTCGTAGTAATTAGCTGAACTCATACCCCTTTTTTCTTTAGTGGAAAAAGCGTCAAGTATGTTTCCTAACTTCTTATACCTTAACCGTTCTTCTTTCGTGAACTTTTCCTTCTTTTTCAATTCATTGAACTCAGACTCTAATTTTAATAATACATCTACCATTTTCCTGTTGAGATCATTGAAAGCATATCTCCTTTCTCTTGATGAGATGTATCCAGCCAGTAGTTTTTCTGAATCCGTTATCAGCTCCCAATATGCTTCATCAGTGTTCAGGTCTTTCAATCCCTCTCTTAGTGTTCTAATAGCATCAGAACTAAGTGAATACTCTTTCATTAGTCTTGCATCATCTATGTTCTCAATGAACTCACCGTCAAATCCGAACATATGCTGTATGAAAACCCTCGGAGAATAGTCTTTACCTATCATTGCATCATATTGTTCCTGAGATATGATACCCTTCTTCAGGTCTTTTTCAAGCATTTTTCTGAACTCATTGAAATATGCGTCAGCTCTTTCGTTTATCTTTTTGAAATCCTTTTCTCCAACAACTGCTTCAATTTCAGATAACATTTCCCTTGCTACACTTAACCCTATGGGATTTCCATTTGAATCCTTACCAGTGAAATTTTCATTTTTAAGAAAACCAAGGTCTTCTCTGAATTGCTTTTCAAAACGTTTCTGTTTGACCTCGCTTAATGATTTGTACCATTCGCTTTGTCTAAGTGATCTTAATGCCTCATTTCTTATACCTCTTGCATCAAGTGCCTGTTGCTCTGTTGAATTAGCGTAATCATTTGCTACTGAAACAGCTTCATTGAATGCATTTACAGCTTCGTCTCCAGCTTTCTCAAACATTTCAGAAGCCTTCAATGAGTTAAGCCCCTTTCTGTTTGATTCAACTCTCGATTCGTTTATCGTGATTATTCTTCTGTATTTTATCAGAGAATCAAGATGTCTTCTAAGGTTAGGGAATATCCCATCGTATATCTTCTTTTTAGCATCTTGAAAAATAAGATTAGCATTTCCAGGTGAACCGAGTCTTGCTACGAAATAATCATAAACTGGCCTTATGTCTGTAGTTGATTTCAACAACTCCCTTGTGTCAGAAGAGAATTTAACAAAAGTTCTCCTGATGTCCATGAACAGTTTTTTCGCTGCATTGAAAAGACTCTTGCCTCTTTTTTCAAGGTCTTTCCTGTTCATGTCCTCCGTCTTTTCGTAGTTTGTTTCTCCTTTTTTAGGTTTTACTTTTTCAGCTACAAACTTTGCCCCAGCATCATCAAGCGTAGCCTCACCGCCAGTAAAGTCATTGAAAGCCTTCTGAATGTCTTTGGCTGTCTTTAATCCGAGTGCTTTAATGTATGTCAGGAACGCTTCCAAAAGCTCCATATCCTCATTTGCCTTTGATTTTGGGTCGAATACTACTCCGAGGTTCTTTTGGCTTTGCTTCCACTTTTCCCATACATTGTTCAGGTTGTCCTTGGCAGCTTTTACTTTTTCTTCTTCGCTGACTTCTTCTTTACCTTTTTGGGTAGGCTTTTCAGGTTCTGCTTCGGGTTTTCCTTCCTCCACTTTTTCGCCAGCTTTGGCTTTTCGCTGTACAGGTAATTTACCTGTTGCTTGCTCTTTGGTTGCTTCTGCTTTCTTGGCTATAGCTTCGGTAGATTTGGTTCTCATTCCCTCTGCAATCTCAGCTTTGGCTTTATTCATTTCAGCCATAATCTCCTTCTCTTTCACATAGAAGTCTGATGCCGAATACGGTTGATTGTGCTTCTCGTTTTTAGAGCCGTCACCTAAAACCTTATCTATTGCAGTCTGAAACGCTTGCTTGTTTACCCTTTCAAACAGACTCGGTTGTGCATCTTTTGGTATTCGTAAGTTGATACCAGAAGCATGCCCACTTCGAAGATCTGAACTCTTAAATGCCAATCGAAGGAAACGACTACCGTCAGTACCTTCTGCAATTTCAGACACAACCTCTCCAAGTTTGGCGTTCTTGTTTTCGACAACACCTCTTGCTTCGCCAGGAAAACGCATTACATCACCAAACTTCTCAGCAAAGATTCTATCACTTGCCAGCACACCGTTTTCGTGGCTCTCTCCAAAGAAATTGTCTTTCTCTTTCATTAGCACATCAGAATTACCCATTGTTGAATATTCTGACTCAGGTGTTGCTGCAGTTGACTTGTTAATCACATCAACTGGATCGATTTTGGTTTCCTTTGCTATTTCCTCCTCCGTTTTTGCAACTTGGTCTTCGGTGTCAACCTCTTCGGTAGTTTCCCGAACGTCTCCTTCTCCCACCGCTTGGCGGTCTCTGGTAGGTTCTTGTACATCCACCGTCTCTGTGCTTTGCTCTTGAACGGCATCTCTTTGTCCTTTTAGTAAAACAATTTCTCCTGTTGATCCGTCATCATATTTTGTAACTATGGCATCATATCCGTCTTGTCGTATGGCTTCAGAAAGCTCCTCTCCAACCTTCCCGTCATACCTTTGGGAAAGTTCGTTTTTGTAGGATATTTGAGTATCATCTGTAATATCTATTACAAGAGGATTTTCCAATTCCACTACACCAGTTTCAAAACCTTCTGGCGTAAAGTCCGAAACCTTTTGGGTTACATAATCTCCACTTGCCTCTACGTCTTGACCAAACTCACCCCCCATGTCAGGAGCTTTCTGTGGATTTTTATTGTAACGTATTTTTAAAGGCTTATTTGTCTGTACTTCATCTTTCTTTTTAACTGTAATCTCCTCGGTAGGCTCAGCTTCTTTTGTTTCGGTAGGAACGGTTTCTTGTTTTGGTTTGGTTATTAATCCGTATGTATTACTACCTCCTTCTTTAATTAAAACAGCATCATAACCTAATTCACTTACTATTTCAGCAAAAATCTTATTTGCATTTGGTTTGTTTATTTTGGTATGATATGGCTCTAAGTTTGTTCCAGCCTCTTTTTCGTATTGGTCTATTTTATCAAGAAGAGCGTCTATATTTTCTTCAGATATGACTCCTGATTCCATAGCCTGTTCAGCCGCTATTCTAAGGTTTTCACCAATGTCAGAAGACCTCACATCCGTATTGAACTTATATGGTAGTTCAAATGCATTTTTAGGCTTTAATATTTCTTTTTCTTCAACATTAAATGAACCATCATCGTTTATAGATGCATAATTTTTCGCTACAGATTCGCTTTCTGCAACCCATACCATTCCTTCATTTACACCCTTTGCAACGTTGTTCCCTTTTCCTCTAAACACCTTTACACGTTCTTCAATAACTTCAGCAGGAACAGCTTCAGCAACTGGCTGCGTTCCTGTCTCTACATCAAACAGCCCTTCTTGTTTTTCAAGTGCATCATACTCTTCCTCTGTAAGTTCTTTCTTTGTTCCGTCTTCATAGGTTACTTCTCCTACAATGCCGTTTTGAGAAGTGCTGAACCTGGTAAGTCTTCCTTTTTGTTTGGCAGGAACGGTGTCTTTTTGAGACTCAACAATGGAGTCTATTTCACTATTTATTTCACTTAACCTCTTCTTGTTAGATTGGAGTTTTATTTTTTTGCTTTCAATTTTTTGACGCTCCTTTTCTAACTCAAAAATTCTCTGACGATTTTCACCCTGAATACTCTCATCTATACTTTCAAGTATCTCTGCATCTTTCTTCTTTTCTTCAAGCTGAGAAGACCGCTTTTCGTCATTGTTTATTTTTATATCAGCAGCAGCTAATTCCATAGGGTCTGATGTTCTTATCAGATTATCTATAAACTCTTTGGACACGGACTCACCATTCACCTTGTAAGTAGATGATTTTGACATCTCTGTTATGGCGGCAACAACACCACTTGGACCTTCTCCAATTCCCTCAAGAGCCACTTCTGAAACATCAACATCTTGACCAGAAAGTTTCATTGCTGTAAATTCACCAAGACTACCTCCAACCCCTTCTACCGCAGAAGTACCTATTGTTGTTCCGACTCTTGATGCGCCACGCTTTAAAAGCTTAGAACCAAGCCCCGTTGCCATACGAGCAGTTAGAAAATCTATCAAAGCGATTGAACCTCCCCTTAAAGCAGTTCTTCTCTGTACGTTAGCCAAACGCTCTTCATTATTAAGGATTGCCCTAACTCCCTCTAAATCGTATTTATAGTTCGTACCCTCTTCTTTATTTAAACTTTCAATTTCTTCTCTCAAGAACTCAGCGTAAGAAATACCCGTTTCCATTGTTGTTCCTGCCGCAGCCATAGCGTATGGTAAAGAGGTCATGAAACCCGAAACCGCTCCCGCACCTGTTCCAATCCCAGGAGCAATGAAAGTACCACCTGTTGCACCTGTAGCTGTGCCTGATGCAAGAATTGTACCTCCAGCCAAAGCAGATTTCTCATTCACCATTCCAGATATAGAAGAAAGCATTACTTCAGGGGCTACTGTTGGGTTTTCTACAAGCCCCATAATCACTCCCATCACAGGCTCTCCCTTTTCTTTATATTCTTCGTAGGTGTTTTGGTAATCGAACATTTCCTGAGAAGGGCCTTGCTCTTCCATCCTCTTTGAGGCATTAAGCATTGCGTTTATCTGTTCGTCAGAAGCTTTAGCTCCAGAAAAAAGCATATCAAAACCTGTTTCTGCACCCTCTGCTTGCGCTCTCCCTGTTCCCAGTACAGCCCTGCCGAAGTCATCTATTACATCTCCAATTCCAAGAGGTGTAACTGAATCCATTGCCCTTAATGCCGCTCCGAACTCGCCTGTAAAAAAGTCTTGTTCCTTGTAATGTCTTTTATGTATGTCAGACATTTTACCCTCAAGTTCCTTGTTTATTTGAGACTCAATGTTTTTCCGTTCCTGCTGTATCTCTTCATCCGAATCAACCAGTTCGGAAAACTTATCATTCATTGAACCTACAAAATCTTCAAGTTCTTTGTTTGCCTCATCAACATCTTTACCTTCGTTTATTGCCCTCTGCAACTCATCTTGTTTTTTAGAAATTTCAGAGTTTATGGCATTGGAAATAGACTCTACCTTAGAAGATATGACATTGTTGTTTTTTTCTGCCAAATAGAAATCTGCCTCAGCGTTTCTCTGAGCCATCAATAATTCTTCTTCTTGAGGAGACTTTCTTTTTCTTTTCTCCCTTTCAGTTAGAAGATCCTGAAAATATTTGGGCTGAGTTTGGTCTACATCCCTAAGTACGCCCCTAGTTGTTTGAAGTTTTTCAGGTGGCGTATAATTTTCCCCTTCCCAACTACCCCCAACGTATCCGTCTACATTATGGTATTTCGATTCATTTGAGAATGTTGGGTGATTTGGCTTCTTACCTATATCCCCCCAATGCGGCTTATCATCAACTTCATTTATTGCTGATGACATATTCTCTTTGAAAGCAGCTCTAAAATCGTAATTGTATCCGTATCCCTTTTCTTTATAATGCCTGTAATCACCG
>Ga0075475_10001605_pt1 | contig 11281 bp, 10 predicted proteins | sample DEB08_DNA_10_FD_76342 | JGI IMG/M metagenome (GOLD analysis project Ga0075475, IMG submission 76342) | Aqueous microbial communities from the Delaware River and Bay under freshwater to marine salinity gradient to study organic matter... | ecosystem: Environmental > Aquatic > Marine > Coastal ... | reverse complement strand
GCCTACGACGGCAAGAGCGCCATCGCGATCGCGCCAAGCGCCGTCGAACTGCTCGGCGCCGCCTTCAGCCCCGCGATGACGCTGCCTGCCGCGCTCGGCGGCAGCCAGCCGATCTACGCGGTGGGCCTCCAGTTCAGCCAGCCCTCCTTCGACTTCGGCGAGCAGTTTCGCATGTCCGCCTCGCAGGTTCGCCTGATCGGAGACTCGACCCGCGGCCGGACGGCCCCGACCGCACACCCGGTCGGATGGACCTCGGCACTCGCCGGCGGCGGGCGGGGGTTCTTCGGTTTCGACGACATCTCCAACTACCTGACCAGCCCTCCGGGGCAGCAGCAGGTCGATGCGTGGCTGCTGTTCAAGGGCAACGAGCTCGAAGGCGCAGCGCCTCGATTCGTGCAGGTCAAGGGCCTTCGCATCCCCATCACCTCGATCGAGCAGCTCGATCCCGGCGCCATGATGGCGAAGGTCATGGGTCAGGGCGAAGTGCAGCCGCCGGAGTTCGATCCGTCGCTGCGCACGGTGGCGGGCAACGACCTCAAGGTCGACAACACCCTTGGACAGCTGCAGCTTTCGCGCAACGACATCCCCGGCATGCGGGAGACCGACCAGTACCTGACCGAAGGCAAGGGCGAGTTCCCCTCGAAGTCCCCCCGACGAGTCAACAAGAGCCTGAAGATCAAGGGCATCTTCGAGCCGGAAGGCACCCGGGTGGTCCAGCTGAACATCACCCGCGGACGCAGCCCGATCGACATCTGGGACTCGCCGGCTCGCGAGCAGGCCGGCGCCGACGCGGGACTGTTCCTCGTCGACGCCGAGGGTCGCAGCTACGCCCCGATCGGCTACTTCTGGAAGCGCCGCAACGAGGGCGAGGTCGAGATCATGCTCGATCCGGTGCGAGGTGTTCGGTCGATCGACGGCTTCCCCTCGCAGGGCGCGGCCACGGCGGACGAACTGTTCGCGATCTACCGGGTCGGCGCCCAGTCGAAGCTGAAGGCCGTCCGCCTCGGCGACATCCAGATCGCCAACGCCGACACCGACGTCGCGGCCCAGAACGGCCGTCGCTGAGCTTGCCGATCGAGTCCGCCCGCTCGTCGATCGGCACACACCACCTTCGCCCACTCCCACGGCCGAGCGACCGACGTTCAAGACCTCGCCAGGCACCGTTGGGGCTTCGGGATTCCGCAACTCCCCGGGGAGCCCCGGGATGCGTCATCCCAGCGCTCGGCCACGCACGGTGCCGCCGCCGTGGAACACGCGTCTCGGCGGCGGATCGAGTGCGGGCCCATCGCCCGACCGTCGATCCAATCACCGTCACCGTCGCCGTGGCCGGCGCCGGCAGCTCCCGACGACCTCACTCGCCGGCGAGATACCGCTCGACGTAGTGGATGTCGAAGTCGGCGTTGACGAACGCCGCGGTCTCGAGCAGGCGCAGGTGCAGGGGGATGGTGGTCCGGATCGGTCCGATCTCGAACTCCCGCAGGGCCTGCCGAAGCCTGGCGATCGCCGCGGTGCGATCGGGGCCGTGGGCGATGAGCTTGCCGATCATCGAGTCGTAGTTGGGTGGGATGCGATATCCAGCGCGGGCGTGGCTGTCGATCCGAATGCCCGGTCCGCCCGGGGCCGACAGATGTTCGATCAGCCCCGCCTGCGGCATGAAGTTGCGGTCGGGATCCTCCGCGTTGATGCGGCACTCGATGGCATGGCCGGAGAGACGGACGTCCGCCTGCGTGATCGACAGCGGTTCACCGGCGGAGACGCGGATCATCTCCTTCACGATGTCCACTCCGGTCACGAGTTCGGTGACCGGATGCTCGACCTGAACCCGAGTGTTGACCTCGAGCATGTGGAAGTCGTGGTTGGCGTCCATCAGGAACTCGACGGTGGCCGCTCCCGAGTAGTTGGCCGCCCGCAGCAGATCGGCGGCCGCGTGGGCGACCCGGTCTCGCTTCTCGGGGTCGATGCCCGGCGCCGGCGCCTCCTCGATCAGCTTCTGATGGCGTCGCTGACTGGTGCAGTCTCGCTCGTAGAGGTGGACGGCATTGCCATGTTTGTCGCCGAGCACCTGGATCTCCAGATGCCGGGCCCTCTCGAGGAACTTCTCGACGTAGACGGCGCCGTTTCCGAACGCGGCGGCCGCCTCCTGCCGCGCGCTCTCGAGACCCGCCCGGAGGGCCTCCTCGTTGCGGGCGATTCGCATGCCGCGACCACCGCCTCCCGCCGCGGCCTTCACGATCACGGGGTAGCCGATCTCGGATGCGAGCGACACCGCCTCCTCGGGATCATCGATGGCCTCCTCCGATCCGGGGAACGTCGGCAGACCAACGGACTTCGCGAGGCGGCGACCGGCGATCTTGTCGCCAAGCCGAGCCATGGCCTCGGGACTCGGTCCGATGAACTCGATCTCGCAGTCCCGGCACACCTCCGCGAAGTGGGCGTTCTCGGCGAGGAACCCGTAGCCAGGGTGGATCGCGTCGACGTTGGCGACCTCTGCGGCGGAGATGATCCGATCGATCCGAAGGTAGCTCTCGGGTGCCGGTCCGGGACCGATGCACACCGCCTGCTCGGCGTGACGGAGCCACGGACCATCCCGATCGGCCTCCGAGTAGACGCACACCGGCTCGATGCCCAGTTCCCGGCACGCCCGGATGATCCGCAGGGCGATCTCCCCGCGATTGGCGATCAGCACTCGTCCGAACATCGTGGCCCTCGAGATATCGGGGTTGTTGGAAGCGACGCGGCCGACGGAGGCCTCGGCGAGCAGACCTCAGCGGGCCTTGATTCGAAGCAGCGGCTGACCGAACTCGACGGGCGTTCCGCTTGAGACGAGCACCTCGTCGACGACGCCCGAGCACTCCGCCTTGATCTCGTTGAAGACCTTCATGGCCTCGATCAGGCAGACCACCGTGTCGGGACCCACCGAGTCGCCGACCTTGACGAACGGCGGCTTCTCCGGGCTTGGTGCCGCGTAGAACGTCCCCACCATCGGGCTCTCGATCGCGTGCCGATCGTCCGCCGCCTCGGCAGGTGGCGGGGCGGCGGCGGCCGGGGCCGAGGCGATCGGGACAGCGGCGACCGGGGCGGACCCGGCCATCGCGACCGGTGCCGCGGTGGTCACTTGAGGAGGAACGTTGACTGAAGGTCGGCGGATGGTGACCTGCTCGGTCTCGTCCCGGAGGTCCAACTCCATCAGGTCGTTGTTGACCATGAGGCGGACCAGTTCCTTCAGCTTTCGAATGTCGATCATGACGGTGGATCCTCGTCGCTGGGACCGCGGTCTCGTTTCGGCTGCTCGACCGGGAGGCACGCCACCAGGGGCGGTATCGAGCAGCCTGCGACCACAAGTCCCACAGTTTATCCCAAGCGGCATCCGACGCCAACACTCGCGATCATGCGGCGATTGCTCGGGGTTGTCCCACTTTGCCAGCCGATTCGGGCCTGTTCAGGAGTCCCGTCCGCCGCGTCCGGATGGCCGGAGACTGAGGGGCGGACGCAGGAGTTCCTGAAGGACGAACGCTTCTTGAAGCGTGCGGCGGCTGCCGGCCATGACTCGGATCCGCCGCCCAAGATTCGGCGACGGCGGGCGGGTGCCCCCCCCGTCCGACGGGGACGCCTGCCGGGCTGCCCGGGCGGCACGGGGTTGGCGCAGTTCGCGTGGCTCGGAATCTGCGGCGACCTCGATCAAGGTCACCGGCCGAGGGAGTTCCGTGCCCTGCCTTGGCGGTGCCTGACGGGTCGCCATCTCGCGACGTGGCGATCGTGCAGATGCCGCGGGGGCGGCCTTCGAGGAATCCCGCCTCGCCGTCGTCGGCGAGTCACGTCGTCGGAGCGCCTCCACCCGCCCGGATGCAGGTACCGACACGTCCTGGGCACCAGCACGCTGTTGCGACGCCGCCGACGCCATCCGCGGAAGCGACTCGACGCTCTGCCGACGATCGAGATCGAGATCGCGCACCGTCGATGCGGACTCGGAGGTCGCCCGCCGCACGGAAACGCCTGCGCCGATCGCTTCGAATCGATTGCGAAGGTACCCCGCTTCGGACCGGGTCAATCCCGTGGCGATCACGCTGGGCGTGGTGCCCGCGAGCGCCATCGCCGTCGGAAGATCCCACTGCAGGTCCTTTCTCAGGATCTCGACCACCCCGATCCGGTGGTCGCCGGCCCGCTCGAGGATCATCTCGTGGTCGCCTTCTCCGGTGAACCGACGTGCCGGGGAGCCAGTCGACGAGTCCGACGAGGGCTCGTCGCCGCCGCCTGCGAGCTTGGCCCGCCTTTCAGCGGTCTTCTTGATGATGGTGATCACAAGGTTCGCGACCACGATCAGAAGGAAGATCCAGAATCCACCTGGCATGCGTCGAGTCTAGGTGCGACGCAGGCAGGCGTCGACGCGTCCTGTCACTCGAACGCCTCGGACACCCCTCCCGCCAGGCCGGCAAGGGCGATCGCCTCGGAGCCGAAGACCTCCTCGAGACGTGGGCGATTCAGGACCTCGGCGACCTCGCCGGCCGCGACGAGGCGCCCCCGGTCGAGCAGCCAGACGTCGTTGCCGAAGCGCGCGGCCAGGCCGAGATCATGCACGCTCGCGAGGACGGTCCCGCCCGCCGCAGCGACCCCTCGCAGCACGGCGACCGCTCGTGCGGTCTCGCGGAGATCGAGCGCCGCAAACGGCTCGTCCAGAAGCATCACCCCGCCGGGTTCATGCTGGGCCAAGGTCCGCGCGAGGCCCACCCGCTGCTGCTGACCGACTGAAAGCGTCTCGACCGAGCGAAAGCGGAGATCGCCGAGGGCGAACCGCTCGATGGCGTCGCGCACCCGTCGTGGATTCCGCGGCAGGGCGTGACGCCCCATCCCGACCGACTCCTCGACTCCGAATCCGGCGGGCAGCCGCACTCGCTGACTCAGCAACGCGATCCGCGCGGCACGAGCCCGAGGGGGCAGCCGGTGGGCCTCGACGGACACGCCGTCGTCGCCCTCGAGCACGATCCGACCGGACCGCAGCCGAAGCAGTCCCGCCACCGATCGCAGCATCGTCGTCTTGCCGACGGCATTGGCCCCGACGACCACGGTGATGCGTCCCGGCTCCGCCTTCGCGTCCACGCCCTCGAGCACGGTCTCGCTTCGCGGGGTTGGGGCGAAAGACGCCTGCGACAGGATGACCCTGGTTCCAGTCACGACCATCCCTCGAGGCGACCTCGCCGCAGCAGAAGAAGAAACACGGGCCCACCGACAAGTGCCGTCAACACGCCGATCGGCAGCCGGCCCGCGCCGAAGTCGATCGGCTGGCGAGCGAGATCCGCCACGAGGAGCAACGCCGCTCCGGCGACCGCGGAAGCGGGAACCAGAAGACGATGCCCCGAGCCGACGAGGATGCGACCAAGATGCGGCGCGACCAGCCCGACGAACGCGATCGGACCGGCGAGCGCCACCGCGCATGCGGCGAGCAGACCGGCGCCGAGCAGCATCGACCAGCGGAGCGCGCCGAGCGGAACGCCGATCGAACGAGCTTCGTCCTCCCCCAGCAGCGCGACGTCCAGACGGGTCGCGCCCGCCATGCCCAACCCGATGCCGGCGATGCATCCCACCGCCGTCGCGGACAGCAGAGGAATCTCGGGTTGTTCGTCGATGCGGCCCATGGTCCAAGCGACAAGATCGCCCCTGGCGCCCGGCGGGAGCAGATGATTGACCAGCATCAACAGGGCGCCGCAGAGACTCGAGATCACCACACCGGCAAGGACCAGCGTCAGCGGATCGAGGCCCTCGCGACGCCGGCCTGCAAGCGAGACCACGCCAAGCGTTGCGATGGCCCCGGCGAACGCGGGCACGATGCTGCCGAGGCCCTCCGCGAACCCGAGGCCCACCACCACCGATGCCAGCATGGCGATCGCGAGGCCGAGCGTTGCGCCGGAACTGAGTCCCAGCACGAACGGCGAGGCCAGAGGATTGCGCAGCAGGGTCTGAAGGAGGAGTCCGGACAAGCCCAGCGCCGCGCCGACCGTCGCCGCCACCGAAATGGCGCCGATTCGGAACCCTGCGATGCCTTCGGCGGGCCACGCGAACTCGATGCGCCAACCGGACTCGCCCCACTCCCGGCCGATCAGGAATCTCAGCCCCGCCGCGAAGACCGCGATCGCGAGGAGCATGGCCAACGCGGCAAGACGTCGGCGATACGGTCGGACCATGCCCACCGTCACCTCGAATCTCCATCGCGTCCAAGCTGTCTCCGCAGCTCCGCCGCCGCCTCGATCCAGCCGCTTCCCGGGGTCAGGGCGTCGGGATGTTCGACCATGCGTCGGTCGTCGAGTGCCACTGGAATCGGAAGACTCGAGAGACGATCCCACGAAAGGTCGGAGCCGCCGTCGCGAAGAAGCACCAGGCGCGCCGGTCGCAGCGACGCGAGGTCCTCGGCGGAGAGTTCCGGATAGCCGATCGCGGAGATGCCGTTCTCCACACCGCAACGCTCGAGCATGTCGCCCACGAAGGTGCCCTTCCCGAACGCCATGGGTGGCTCCATCGCGAACAGAACGACCACCGGGGAATCCGGGGCCGGGATCGGCGTGAGCACCGCGGCGAGATCGGCCCGTCGCCCCTCGGCGCGGCGGGCGATCGCCTCTGCATTCGGGGCGGCGGCCAAGGCCGCGGGCAGGTCCTCGAGCAGGCGTTCGAGGTCGTCGAGGCCGTCGATCCGCCACGAGTGCACCGTCCACGCCTCGCGACTCGCCAGACGCGAGAGATCCGGATCGATGCCGGACGCACCCGGCTGCACGAGGACGACGTCGGGATCGACGGCGAGCATCGCCTCCGGGTCGAACTCGAGAAGACTCCCGACGGCCGGCACGTCCGCACCGAGTCCCCGGCAATACGGAGTGCGTCCCACGAGCAGCTCCGAAGCCCCAAGATCGATCATCGTTCGGGTGATTGCGGGGCTCAGAGAGACGACGCGAAGCGTGTCGACGGCGGGCGTGGGGAGCGATTCCCGCGCGTCGCCGCCGCCGCAGGCGACGAGAACGAACGCCGCCGCCGGGACGAGTCCCCGAAGGATCTCACCTCGCCTCGAGCCCACCGCCCTGCTCACACCGGCACCATCTGCGTTCGCACGAGACGCGCGTAGGACTCGCAGCGGTCGAGCAACTCGTCGTGCCGGCCGTCGTCGATGATCCGACCGGACTCCATCACCACGATCCGGTCCGCCGACAGCACCGTCGACAGGCGGTGCGCCACGGTGATCGACGTCCGGCCCACGGCGAAGTCGCCGAGAGCCAGGTTGATCAGCTCCTCGCTCTCGGAATCGACTTGGCTGGTCGCTTCGTCGAGAAGGAGGATCGACGGATTGCGAAGAATCGCGCGTGCGATCGCCAGGCGCTGCCGTTGGCCGCCGGACAGACTTGCCCCCTGCTCGGAGACCTCGGTCTCGAGACCATTCGGAAGACGTTCGATGAACGAGTCCGCTCTGGCAAGGCGGGCCGCGTCGCGGACTCGATCGTCGTCGATGCCGGCGAGTCCGTACACGATGTTCTCGCGGATCGAGCCTCGCAGCATCACCGGCTCCTGCGTCACGACTCCGATCTGTCGGCGGATGCTCCGCAGGCTCACGCCGGCCAGATCGGTCTCGTCGATCAGCACCCGCCCCGCCGTGGGCACCAGCAGGCGCGGCAGCAGACCCAGCAGCGTCGTCTTGCCGCAACCATTGGGACCGACGATGGCGACCCGCTCGCCGTGGCCGATCTCGAGGTCAACGCCGTCGATCGCCGGTTCCGTGGCCGAGGGATAGCGGTAGGACACCCCCTCGAGCCGGATCGACGTCCGATGCCGCGAGAGTCTCGGCAGGCGACGGTCGCCGGCGGACTCCGGCGGCAGAGCGAGCACCTCGACGAGACGCTCCGCCGGTGCGGAGGACGCCTGAATGTCGTGCACCAGGGCCGTCAGCGGCTTGAACGACGCCCCGGCGACCCCCAGCGATCCCAGGGCCATCACGAACTGCTCGAGGGCGAGGTTGCCGTCGAGGATCTGCTTCGCGGCGAGAATCGCCAGACCAGCGAGCACGACCACCGCCAAGGCCTCGACGAGCGGACTGGCGATCGCCCGAGAGGTGCGGATTCGGAGTTCCTGGCGAAGCACCTCTCGATTGGCTCGATTGAATCGGCGGATGCCGGCCTTCTCGGCGGTTGCGGTCTTGACCCCGCGGAGGCCCTGGATCGACTCGTTGCTCGCTCGCAGCAGATCCTCCTGACTCTCGAGCGCCGCACGGGTGCTGCGCCGAATGCGGCGCCCGAACTGGCGAATCACCACCCCGATCGGCGGCGCGACGAGAAACGCGGCAAGCGTCAGTCGCCAGTCGAACCAGATCGCGGCGCCGAGCCCCGCCAGACCGCGAGTGAGTTGCGCGACCGAGCGGCCCAACAGCGCTTGGAGTCCGTGCTGCAGTTCGACGCAGTCGCGGGTGATGCGGCTGGTGAGTTCCGCCGGTCCACGCGAGACCACCGTGCCGAGCGGCAGCGAGATCACGTGACGAAACGCCTCGAGACGGACCCCGGCGATGGTTCGGGCGACCACCGAGCCGGTCAGGTACTGGTGCAGGAAGTTGGCGGTCGCGCCGAAGACCGTCAGCACGATCAGGCCGCCCATCAGCAGCGCGACACCCTCGAGCGGGTCCGTCGGCAGCCACGCGACCCAACTCGCGGGGATCGCCGGGAATCCACCAGAGGCCACGTGGTCTTCGACGACGCTGCGAAGAGTGGTGCCATCCCGTCCTTCGAGGATGATCCGAAGCAGCGGCCCCATCGAGACCAGACCGGCGCCAAGACCGCCGGCGGAGACGAACGCGAAGAACACCGCGCCGGCGACCGCCGCGCGGTGACGAAGCATCCGCCGAACAAACTGCCGAAACGCGGCCATCTCGCCAGTATCGGGGCAACCTGCCCTGCCTGCCACCTCGCGCCCCCCAGCGTGGCTCCACAGGTGGAACCCGGACTCACGCCCCGGCGGCAAGTCGGTCCAAACGCTCCCAGAACCCCGGGTCGCTCTTGGACACGCATCCCGGATCGGCCACGGCCATTCCGGGCCGGACGAGGCCCAGCGTGGCGAACGCCATGGCGATGCGATGATCGTGACGGGGGTCGATCACCGCCGGAGCCCCATCGGCGTCGCCGACGCCCACGACCTCGAGCCAGTCGGGACCGCCTTCGGCTTCTCCTCCGATCGCACGGAGGTTCGAGACGATCGCCTCGATGCGATCGCTCTCCTTGACTCGAAGCGTGGCGAGACCGGTGAACCTCGAACGGCCCACGGCGCGATGGGCGATCGCTGCCAGCATCGGCACCGCATCGGGCATTCCCCGGCAGTCGAGACTCGCCGGGACGACCGCCGCGCCCGAGACCACGCGAACGCCGCCGCTCGCGCTCGACACCGAGGCCCCGAACCTCGAGAGCGCCCGGATCGCCTGCATGTCCGGCTGCCGCGAATCCAGCGTCAGGCCTTCCAGCACGACCCGAGACCCCGGGACGAGCAGCGCCGCCGCTGCGGTGAAGAGGGCCGAACTCGCGTCGGGCTCGATCTCGAAGACCCGGGCGTGAACCGGCTGGGCCGGCACCTCGATCACGGATGGCCCTTCCCCCGCGTCGTCGGCGCCGGGCCGGGGCAAGGGCCGGTCGGACGTCCACGCAACACCCGCGGACGCAAGCATGTCGAGCGTCATCCAGAGATAGGGCGCGCTCGTCGGCGGGGCGGCGAGCTCAATCCGCACGCCGCGGCGACTCGCCGCCGCCACGAGCAGGATCGCCGACAGGAACTGGCTCGAGACGGTGGTTCCCACCACCAGTCCGCCGCCCTCGAGTCCTCCGCCGGAGACGCGAAGCGGCAGGCATCCCTGCTGCTCCAAGGCATCGACCGTCGCGCCGAGCGTCGCCAGCATCTCGACGCCTTCACCCATCGGACGTTCGCGCAGGCGGCCCTGTCCCTCGACGACGACCGGCGCCGCGGCAAGCGTCGCCAATGTCGTGAGGAACCTCGCACCGGTTCCTCCCTCTCCCACATCGATCCGCACGCCACCGTCGAGCAGGCCTCCACCGCCGGTGATCGACCAGACGTGCGTGCCGTCGGCATCCGTCTCGCGTTCGACCAGCAGTCCCAGTTGCCCGAGGCCGTCGAGCAGATGCAGCGGATCGTCCGCCTCGAGGGGATGCACGATCCGCGATCGTCCTCGGCCGATCGACGAGAGGATCATCGCTCGCTGGGTGAGGCTCTTGGATCCGGGAAGACGCCAGCGACCCGACAGCGGCTCACGCGCCGTGGGGACGGGCCGGGCGGTCGGATTGGACTCACTCTGCGGCATTGCGCCGGAACACCGCGACCACGTCCTCGATCGGCACCACGAAGAGACGGTTGTCGCCTTCGAAGTCGACCGGGACCGCATGGCGGGGGTTGAAGAGCACCTTGTCGTACTGGCGGACCGGATAGTCCTCGTCGCGCTCGACCTGTCGACTGACGGCAACGACCCGTCCGGTCAGGGTGGGGATCTCCATCTTGTCGGGCAGATGGATGCCGACCTTGGTGACCTTGCGATCCTCGTCCTTGCGAATGAGAACGCGGGTACCGACCGGCTCGACGGTCTCGATCACCTTGCTGCCGGGCTTTGCCTGAGCCATGGGCGGATCATACGGTTGCTGCGCCTCCCATGCCTCCGCCACGTGCGACGGTGGCACAGCCGGCGACTCGTCCAGGTCCCACGTCCCGGAGCCCACGATGTCCGAACGCCTCGACGCCCTCATCCGCGACGTGCCCGACTTCCCCAAGGCGGGGATCCTGTTCAAGGACATCACCCCCCTGCTCGCCGATCCCTCCGGACTCGCCTTGGCGATCGAGCTGATGGCGAACCCCTTTCGCGGCAAGAAGCCCGACCTCGTCGTGGGCGCCGAAAGCCGCGGCTTCATCTTCGGGATCGCGGTCGCGCAGGCGCTCTCCTGCGGGTTCGTGCCGATCCGCAAGCCCGGCAAGTTGCCGCGCGAGAAGCGATCCGCGAGCTATGCCCTCGAGTACGGCACCGACACCCTCGAGATGCACGCCGATGCGCTCTCGCACGGCGAGAGGGTCGTGCTCGTCGACGATCTGCTCGCGACGGGCGGGACCATGAGAGCCTGCCACGACCTCGTGAAGGGACTCGGTGCCGAGATTCTCGGCGTGAGCGTCCTCATCGAACTCGAGTTTCTGAAGGGACGAGATCAGTTGCCGGGCGTCGAGGTCGATTCGGTGCTGCGGTACTGATCGCCCCCCAAGCACGGATGGATCCCCT
>Ga0075475_10001588_pt1 | contig 11326 bp, 5 predicted proteins | sample DEB08_DNA_10_FD_76342 | JGI IMG/M metagenome (GOLD analysis project Ga0075475, IMG submission 76342) | Aqueous microbial communities from the Delaware River and Bay under freshwater to marine salinity gradient to study organic matter... | ecosystem: Environmental > Aquatic > Marine > Coastal ... | reverse complement strand
ACCGATGACCCGGAGACCCGATGGCGAGACGCTTGTTCAGGTCTGGGACGCTGGGTTCGGGGCCGGTTGGGACTTGATCTCGAGCTTGGCCTGGGGCTTGGTCTGGGGCTTGGCTTGGGCGTTGGCCTCGGGCTGAGGCATCGGCTTGGTCAGGGGCGATCCGGGATCCCAGACGTCGTAGATGGTGGCGCCGGACCAGCGGGGCTTCCAGGTCTCGACGAGCTCGATGTGCTGGGGATGCTCGAGGTAGGTTCGGTACGCCTCGCGGGTCTCGAAGGCCACCTCGAGACCGACGGAGTAGTCGCCGATGACGTTCGCACGGCCCATGTCGAAGTGCGTCCCACGCCAGTAGCGGACCACGCCGGGAATCGTCGGCAGCAGACGGTCGCAGTCGGCGATCAGCGCGTCGGTGTCCGCGGGATCCTGCAGGCGGATGAAGACGACGTGATGGATGAGTGCCGCTCGCGGCGCGAGGGTGCCGTGGAACTTCGCGGCGCTCGAGTCGGTGGTCGCGGTGTTGCCGATGGCGACGACGCATCCGGTCGGAAGACTCAGCAACGGCAAGAGAAGCAGTGCGGCGATCGATCGGCCTGTTCGCGTGGCGTGTGTTCGCATGAAGGCGATTCCTCTCGGGTCGTTGGGATTCGGCGACACGCGTCGCGCCCGCAGGATCTTGGGGATCATGACCGATCGAATTGCGGAATGGGGACGCCTTGGGGACGAGCCCACGGCATCGATACGGACTTGGGGACATTCCCGGGCGGAATTCGATTCAACGTGCAGCGCTCGTGCAGCGACCTGCTGGGGTCCATGGCCTCCAACGCACAACCGCCCCTGCGAGGGCAGGGGCGGTTGCGTCACCATGATGGGTTGCGTCGCCGGAGCGGGGCTTCCCCGGCCGGAACCGGGGGGTCGGACTCTGCGGTCTCCGTGCTCGCCCGACCAGGCAAGGAGGTCCTTCTGCACTCGCCGGGCCGACGCCTGCAACGGCGGCCGCACTCCATCAGGCCGGATCGGACGCCGTCGGAGGCGGACATCCGATCCTTCCCAACGGCCCGCGTCGAGGGTCCGGCCTCTCTCCGCGTACGCGGAGAAGGAGTCCTCGATCGGCCGCTGGGAGCGGTGGACTCAGGGACCCGCCGCCGGGGGGCGGCAGGTCCGGGGGCAATGCTTCCTCAACTGCTTCAATGGCTTCGACGGCTTCGGCCGCATCAACTGCATCCCATCGACTGGCCGCAGTTCAGGCAGCGGTAGCAGCTGCCGTTGCGGACGGTGATCGAACCGCAGACGTCGCACGCCGGGGCGTCGCCCATCAGGTTGGCGTTGGACTGGTCGAGCGAACTCATCGCCGCCGTCGCCACCACGGTGGTCTCGCGACGGCCGTCCTCATCCGTGGTCTGCACGATGCTCTCGGAGATCGTGGCGAACTCGCTGCGAACCGACGTCGTCTGACGGACGTTGGGATCGCCCTTCGCCGACGAGGTCGCGGCCGACGAGTCTGGGGCCGCGGACGGGACTCCGGACCGCGGCGCGTCGGTCGTCGACGCGACCTGGGATCCGCCTGCGGAGGCGTCGATTCGAGACGCCGGCGGAGCGGTCAGCGTCCGGTCGCTGCCCGAGACGCTCCGCGCGTCGGTGCGGGACTGGTTCCATGTTCGGGCCTCCTGAGCGGTCTTGGAATCCGAGGAGTTGTCGGACACGGCGCGGCTTGAACGCACCGGGGCGTTGCGCTCCCGGTAGCCCTCGATGAACTGCATGCCGAGCCATCGGAAGATGTAGTCGACGAGGCTCTTCGCGAAGGGGATCTCCGTATTGGTGGTCATGCCCATCGGCTCGAACCGCTGGTGGGCGAACTTGGTGACGAGACTCTCGACGGGAACGCCGTACTGCAGGGCGACGCTGATCGCGGTGCCGAGCGAGTCCATGAGGCCACCGATGGTCGAGCCTTCCTTCGCCATGGTGATGAAGAGTTCGCCCGGGTCGCCGTTCTCGTAGAGACCGACGATCAGGTAGCCCTCGTGGCCGGCGACGTTGAACTTGTGGGTGACGCTGTCGCGGGTGTCGGGCAAGCGACGCCGCATGGGTCGCTCGATGATCCGCTCGACGACCCGCTCGATGTACTGCGGCGCGTCGTCGTCCTCCTTCTTCAGCGACGCCGCGGCTGCGGCCACCGCGACGGTCTCCTCGACGACGGCGTCGTCCTCCTCGGGCGACACCTCGTCCTCGGCGATCTCCTCGGCGGCGGAGTCGCTCTTGGTCGAGAGCGGCTGGCTCAACTTGCATCCGTCTCGATAGAGGGCGTTCGCCTTGAGGCCGAGCTCCCAGCTGGCCCGGTAGCAGGCGCCGATGTCCTCGACGTCGGCCTCGGCCGGCAGGTTGATGGTCTTGGAGATCGCCCCGGAGATGAACGGCTGCGCCGCGGCCATCATCTCGATGTGCCCGCGACTCGCGATGAACCGCTCGCCCAGGGTTCCGCATCGATTGGCGCAGTCGAAGACCGGGAGGTGCTCCTCGTCGAGATCGGGAGCGCCCTCGATGGTGCCGGTGCCGCAGATGGCGAGGTTGAGCGACTCGATCTGGCGGGCGTTGAGGCCGAGGGTCTTGAGGCCGTTGAAGGAGAAGTCCTCACGCGCCGCGGCCGGATCGATGCCGAGGGCCTCGAGGACCGCGGCCGGCATGCTCCAGGCGCTGAACGCGAAAGGCAGCTCGAAGACCGAAGGAAGCTGGTTCTCGACGGCCACGAGATCCTCGCTCGAGAATCCCTTGCCGACGAGCCAGTCTCGGAAGGATCGATCCGTGGCGGCGCCGTCGGCGGCGGGCATGGGCACGTCGAGCGACAGTCGACCCATCACGTAGGCGAGGATGTCGTCGATCTGCGACTTGTCGTATCCCAGCGCCGCCAGCGCGGGGCGAAGCGACTGGTTGGCGATCTTGAAGTATCCGCCGCCGGCGAGCTTCTTGAACTTGGTCAATGCGAAGTCCGGCTCGACTCCGGTGGTGTCGCAGTCCATCAGCAGGCCGATGGTGCCGGTGGGAGCGATCACGGAGACCTGGGCGTTTCGGAAGCCGTGTCGCTCGCCGAGGGCCAGTGCGTCGTCCCAGGCCCGCACCGCACGGTCGAGGAGATCGCCGGCGTTGCGGATGCGGGTGGCGATCTCGCCCGTCCGCAGGCGGTCGTGGTCGATCGGCACCGGCGAGATCCGCAGCGACTCCCACTGGTCGCTGTCGCGCGGCACGCCGCGGGCGGCGCGACGGTGGTTGCGGATCACCCGCAGCATGTGCTCGCGGTTGTCCTTGAAGCCGGCGAACGGGCCATGCTCGGAAGCGAGCGTGGCGCTCGTGGCGTAGCTGCGTCCGGTGAGGATCGCCGTGAGGGCGCCGCAGACGGCGCGGCCCTCCTCGCTGTCGTAGGGGATGCCGCACTGCATGAGCATCGCGCCGAGGTTGGCGTAGCCGAGTCCGAGCGTGCGGTACCGCCAGCTGAGTTCGGCGATCTCCTTCGAGGGAAAGCTCGCCATCAGCACGGAGATCTCGAGGACCATCGTCCACAGGCTCACCGCATGCTCGTAGCCCTCCCAGTCGAAGGTCCGCGTCTTGGGATCGAGGAACTTCAGCAGGTTGATCGACGCGAGGTTGCAGGCGGTGTTGTCCAGGAACATGTACTCCGAGCAGGGGTTGCTCGCGTTGATGCGTCCCCCCTCGGGGCAGGTGTGCCAGGCGTTGATGGTGCTGTCGTACTGGACGCCCGGATCGGCGCATCGCCAGGCCGCGAAGGCGATCTTGTTCCAGAGTTCACGGGCCTTGACGGTCTTCGCCGGCTCGCCGTCGGTGCGACGGGTGAGCGTCCAGTCCTCGTCGGCCTCGACCGCATCGAAGAACTCGTCGGTGAGGCGCACCGAGTTGTTGGAGTTCTGGCCGCTGACGGTGAGGTACGCCTCGCCGTTGAAGTCGTAGTCGAGCTTGAGTCCGAGGCGTTCGGCGATCTCTCGCTGCTCGCGCGGCAGCTTCTTGAAGCCCTCGACGAGGGCCGCGACCTTGACCTCCTCGCGGACCTTCCAGTCGACGAACTCCTCGATGTCGGGGTGGTCGACGTCGAGGCAGACCATCTTGGCGGCGCGGCGAGTGGTGCCGCCGGACTTGATGGCGCCCGCGGCGCGGTCGCCGATCTTCAGGAAGCTCATGAGGCCGCTGCTGCGACCGCCGCCGGAGAGCGGCTCGTTCTCTCCGCGAAGCTGCGAGAAGTTCGTGCCGGTGCCGGAGCCGTACTTGAAGAGACGGGCCTCGCGGGTCCAGAGGTCCATGATGCCGCCCTCGCCGACGAGGTCGTCGCGGACGGACTGGATGAAGCAGGCGTGCGGCTGCGGGTGGGTGTAGGCGTCCTCGGCGAGGCTCACCGCCCCGGTCGCGGGATCGGCGATCCAGTGGCCCTGCGCCGGACCGGTGATGCCGTACGCGTAGGAGAGGCCGGTGTTGAACCACTGCGGGCTGTTCGGGGCCGCCTTCTGGGCAAGCAGCATGTGGGCCAGCTCGTCGTAGAACGCCTGACCGTCCTCCTTGCTGTCGAAGTAGCCGTGCCGTTCGCCCCATTGGCGCCAGCAGCCTGCGAGGCGATGGACGACCTGACGGGCCGACTTCTCGGAGCCGGTGACCGGCGTTCCGTCCTCGTCGAGTGCGGGCGATCCGTCCTCGAGCGTCTGGGGGACGCCGGCCTTTCGGAAGTACTTGCTGACGATGATGTCGGTGGCGAGCTGACTCCACCCGACGGGCACCTCCGCATCGTTCATCTCGAAGACGGTGGAACCGTCGGCGTTGGTGATGCGGCTCGAGCGCGTGGTCCAGTCGAAGGCGGCGTAGACGTTGTCACCGGCCTTGGTGAAGCGGCGGGGAATCCTCATGTTCGCGGGTCCATCCGAAGGGTGATGAGGGTCGGAGAGTCGAAGAGTCGAAGACGAAGGGAGTTTGAAGACGTGCGATCGCGGCGACCGTCCGGCGCGGACGGCCGAAGCGGGTCCGCGGGGGGGGTCACCGACTGTGTTGAAGATGTTCGGACGAGGCCGGCAGGGCCGGATCGACGACGGCGTCGCCGTCGACGAGCGGAAGGGTCAGGCCGACCTGGTCCTGATACTTGCCCCGCTTGTCGGCGTAGCTGGTCTCGCAGACCCGCTCCGCAGCGAGGAAGAGGATCTGGGCGATGCCCTCGTTGGCGTAGATCTTCGCCGGCAGGGGCGTGGTGTTGGAGATCTCGAGCGTGACCTTGCCGCGCCACTCCGGTTCGAGCGGGGTGACGTTGACGATGATCCCGCAGCGGGCGTAGGTGGACTTGCCCACGCAGACGCCGATGGTGTCGCGGGGGATCCGCAGGACCTCGACGGTCTCGGCGAGGGCGAAGGAGTTGGGCGGGATGACGATGTGGTCGAGGCCGGTCTCGGCGGTGTCGACGCTGAGGAACAGGTCGTCCCGGAAGTCCTTCGGATCGACCACCGCCACGCCGCCGGTCACGGCGTTGGTGAAGATCTTGAAGCGGGTGCCGACGCGAACGTCGTACCCGTAGCTCGAGACCCCGAAGGAGATCGCTCCCGGGCGCTTGCGGGCCTCCTCGAACGGCTCGATGGAGATGCGATCGCGAATCTCGTGATCGGCAAGCACGCTCATGCGAACCCCCGAGTCTTGAGAGGCTTGCGAGTCTGGCGAGTCTGGCGGGTCCGGACGAAGAGAAGGCCGGCGGAGATCCGGGTCGCGGGGGAGCCGCTCAAGGCGTGATTCGGCTGGCGAGTCGAGGGGGGAGCGTCCCCCGACGTGACCGCTTGTCCCGAGATTCCGGCCGCAGCATCGTTTCTGGCGTTCCCGGCGTTCCCGGCGTTCCGGACTCGGCTCCGACCCCGGAAGGCGGCGACAGAAGGCTCGCACGAGGACTCGAAGCGGCCGATCCCGGCGGTTGCCTGCAGGGCCGCCACCAGGGGCCGAATGAGGCAGGCTCGATCGTGGAATCGGCGGGGTGCGAGCATCGTCGGGAGAGCAGGCGGAGCGGGGAAATCAGGCAGGTTCGGGGGCGGTTTTGCGGGCTTCTTTGCGAGCTCACCGGACCGTTTCAGCGGCAACTGAACGACTGGAGGCGGGCGGCATACTACCCCTAGATCTAGTGCTGGCAACCATCCAATCAACCAAATCTGGTGCCATCTTCATGCTTCTTCGCCGAATCGGGGAACCGATCCCAAATCGCCGTCCGAGAAACGTGAGAGGGGTTGACACGGGGGTCATTTCACCCTTTCAGAGAGCCTTGTGCCGGGCTGCGACAGGTTGTTCCTCGGACGTGGAGAAGCTGCCCGTTGCCACCGTCCTCGCGGCCGCCGCGCCCGGATTCGAAGCGTGGTCCGATCGGCCTTCGGCGATGTGGTCCGGGACCTGCGCGGCATGTCGCGTTCATGCCGGAACGGCGTCGTCGGCAAGTAGACTCGGCACGTGCAGGAAGCCTCCATACTCGACGGATTGACCGACGCGCAACGCGATGCCGCGACCCACTTCGAAGGTCCGGCACTCGTGCTTGCCGGACCCGGTTCGGGAAAGACCCGCGTCATCACCCGGCGCATCGCATGGCTCGTTTCGCAGGGCGTGCCGCCCTGGTCGATCCTCGCGGTCACCTTCACCAACAAGGCCGCGTCGGAGATGCGGCGGCGCGTCGAGGATCTGCTTCCACGCGATCTGCCGGGGCGGCGGGGGCTCGTCACCACCACCTTCCACAGCTTCGCGGCTCGGTTCCTTCGCGAGCACGCCGAGGCGGCGGGACTGCCCCAGGACTTCGCGATCTTCGACGCTGCCGATCAGCGAGAGGCGATGAAGCGGGCGATCGCCGAGGCCGAGATCGCCACCAGCCAGTGGAACCCGGCGCAGACCCTGCATGCCATCAGCGATCGCAAGAACGCCCTCGAGACCGTGGACCAGTTCGCCAAGGTCGCGGTGGACTGGCGGGAGCGCACGCTCGTCAGGCTCTGGCGGGCCTACGAGCAGGCGTTGGCGAGGTCGAAGGCGCTCGACTTCGACGACCTCCTGCTGCGCACGGCGCTGCTCCTGAAGCGAGACGAGAACGTCCGCGCCGCGACGCGGGAGCGCTTCCAGCATCTGCTGATCGACGAGTACCAGGACACCAACCAGGCCCAGTTCACCATCGCCAACGCGATCGCCGGAGACGGCGGCAACCTGTTCGCGGTGGGCGACCCAGACCAGTCGATCTACGGATGGCGGGGTGCGGACCTCTCGAACATCCTCGAGTTCGAGCGCCACTACCCACGGGCCCGGACGATTCCGCTCGGCCGCAACTTCCGAAGCACCCGACGCATCGTCGACGCGGCGGCGGCGCTGATCGGGCACAACCGCCAGCGCAAGGAGAAGCGGATCTACAGCGAACTCGACGAGGGCGAGACCCCCAAGGTGGTCCGCTGCCTCGACGAGCACCACGAGGCCGAGACCGTCGCCGCGGCGCTGGAGCAGGCGTCGATCGACGGCACCCCGTTCCGCTCGATGGCGATCCTCTACCGCATCAACGCCCTGAGCCGCGTGCTCGAGGAGGTCCTGCGTCGACGCGGCATTCCCTACGTCATCGCCCGCGGCACGGCGTTCTACGAGCGCAAGGAGGTCAAGGACGCCCTGGCGTATCTGCGCCTCGTCGCCAATCCCGCCGACGAGATCTCGCTGCGGCGGATCGTCAACAACCCGCCACGAGGGCTCGGCGACACCACGCTCAAGCGGGTGGCGACCTGGTCGCTCGACGAGGCTCCGAACCTCTTCGAAGGCCTGGCCCGCGCCGGCGAGATCGAGGGTCTCACCAAGCGGGCGGTCTCGGCCGCGTCGAAGTTCACCGGCCTCGTGAGGCGGTGGCGCGAGGCGGCGCATCGGGAGCCGCCGGAGGCCCTCGGCGATCTGGTCTCGACGGTGCTGCGGGAGAGCGGGCTCGAAGCGCGGTTCTCGGGGCCCGACGAGGAGGATGCGCAGCGTCGCGCGAACCTGGGCGAGCTGGTGAGCGCCGCCGCGGAGTGGGAGATGCCCGAGGACGTCGAGGCGATCGCGCCGCCCGATGTCGCGGCGACCGATGCGACGGACGACGCGGCGGTCGTGGAAGCCTCGACCGGCGACGACTTGGACGAACTCGACCTTCTCTACGGACTCCTTCCCGACGAACCGGCGCCGTCGTCGGCGAGCCCGCCGGATCCGGACGATCCACCGAACGACTCCGGCGAGCCCACCCTGATGGACGCGTTGCGACGGTGGCTCGAGAGCGTCACCCTCGTCAGCGACGCGGACGCCATCGATCCCGAGAAGGGCTCGGTCACGCTGCTGACGCTGCATGCGGCGAAGGGCCTCGAGTTCCCCTTCGTGGCGATGGTCGGCCTCGAGCAGGGCCTCTTCCCGAGCCAGCGTGCCGATTCGAGCGAGGACCAGCTCGAGGAGGAGCGTCGACTCTGCTTCGTGGGCATGACCCGTGCGGAACGGCGTCTGCTGATGACCTCCGCCGAACTGCGCACCGTGCGCGGCCTGACCCAGCGCACCGTCGAGAGCCAGTTCCTCTCGGAGATTCCCGCGGACGGCATCGAACGGTCCGGCCGGCCCGCGGGACGAGGCGCCGACCGATGGGGCGGCGAGACCTGGGGTCGGCCGGCCGCTGGCGGAGACGACGATGCGGGCGCCGCGGACGCCGGTCCGCGCATCGAGTACGACGCGGACTACGTCGCCGAGCACGGCGGATCGCTCGCGAAGCGATTTCCGGTGGGCACGCTCGTTCGCCATGCTCGCTTCGGAATGGGTCGGATCGAAGCCGTGCTGCCGCGTGGTCGGGCCACGAGCGTGCGGGTCGACTTCCGAAACCTCGGGGCGAAGACCCTCGTCCTCGAATACGCCAAGCTCGAACGGGTGCTCTAGGAGCCGATCGCCACCGCGGTGGTCTGCGACGGAGTTGGCACGCGACCGCCCCGACGAATCAGGAGAAGCGGATGTTCGACCCGATCACCATCAACGCCCTGGCGAGCGGCGCGTTCGCCGCGATCCTGTCGCAGGCGCAGACGCCGGACGCGGCATGGACCTGGCGGGCCGAGGGGGTCGACCTCGTCGCCGTCGGCGGGCCGCGTGTCGGCGAGGTCCGGGACGTCGTCCGGTCGGCGGGGGAAGACGGGATGGGACTCTGCGGGCGCGGCACGCCGTTCGTGGTCGCGGCGCGGGTGGACGAGCTCGATCCGCCGCTGTCGATCGAGGCGATCACCCTGGAGGCGTGGGTGTCGATCGATCGCCCCCTTCGCTGGGGCGGGGTGGTCGGGGCGATCCAGGACAACGGCGATGCCGAGACCGGCGTGCTGCTCGGCTTCGACCGGAGCGGGCCGACCTTCGCTCTGGCCAGTGCCGGCGTCGACGACGCCGACGGCCGCCTGACCTATCTCGCCTCGCGGGAGCCCTACGAACTCGGCCGTTGGCATCATCTCGTCGGCACCTACGACGGCGTCGAGATGCGCCTCTACCTCGACGGCGAACTCGTCGGCGAGAGTCGCGAGCAGTCCGGGCCGATTCGATTCGCGGGCGACGAGCCGCTCGCGATCGGCGGCTACCTCGACCGCAACGAGAACCACGGTCTCGACGGGCGTCTGCGGGAGGTCTCGATCCTGCCGCGGGCGATCGCTCCCGCGGAGGTTCGTTCGAGGTTCGATCGCCAGTCCCGCCTTGCGGCGTTGCCGCCGCGTCTCGACACGACGCTGGCCTGGATGGTCGAGCCGTTCCTGATCTGGCCGACCACGTCGGCGATGAGCGTGGTCGCCGAGGCGACCTCGCCCTGCGCGATGGAGGTTCGGGTCCGCGACGAGTCCGGTTCGTTCGAGCGGATCTGGCGGCACGACGAGCCCGCAATGCTGCACGAGTTCCGGCTCGACGGCCTCGAGGCCAACACCAAGTACTTCTATCGCGTCGTCGGCGAGGTCGAGGGCGAGGAACTCGACGGAGGCCTCGAGACCTTCCGGACCGCGGGCGATCGCGGCGACGCCTTCACGTTCGTCGCGATCGGCGACACCCAGTCGCAGCCCGACGTCGTGCGCCGCATCGCCGATCTCGCCTACGAGACCCGACCGAACCTCCTGGTGCATGCGGGGGACCTCGTCACCACCGGCGGCGACAAGAGCCACTGGGTCGACCACTTCTTCCCGAACATGCGCCCGCTCATCGATCGGGTGCCGCTGATGCCGGTGCTGGGCAACCACGAGCAGGACGCGAAGCTCTACTACGACTACATGAGCCTTCCCGAGCCGGAGCGGTGGTACACCTTCGGCTACGGCGACGCGGACTTCTTCATGATCGACGGCAACCGCTCGCTCGCGGACCAGTCCGAGCAGCTGGCCTGGCTGGACGCCGCCCTGTCGGCGAGCGATGCCACCTGGAAGTTCGCGGTGCTGCATCAGCCTCCGTGGACCAGCGACTCCGACGACTACGGCGACACCTACGAGGGCGCTTCGCTTCGCGGCGATCCCAACGCCCGCAACATCGTCTCGCTGCTCGAACGGCACGGCGTCGACATCTGCTTCAGCGGCCACGTCCACGACTACGAGCGGACCTTTCCGATGGTCGCCGGCGAGGTCGTGCCGTGGGACGAGGGTGGCGTGATCTACGTCACCACCGCCGGTGGCGGCGGACATCTCGAGGACTTCGATCCGGCCAACACCACCTTCGGCCACCGCAAGGCCCATCGCCACCATCTGGTGTACGTGGGCATCCACGGCGGCATCCTCGAGTTCCAGGCGATGGACGAGGACGGTCGGCTGTTCGACGTCTTGACGCTCGACAAGCGCGACGGCCGCCGGCGCTCCGATCGACACGACGACGCGCATCACAACGGCCACTCGGACTGACGCCTCGGGAACTATCGCATCGTGCGGGGCGCCTAGCGACAGATCCCCGTCTGCCAGAAGACGAACGCCCAGCGGTCCGCGACCTCCTCGACCCGGACGCTCAACGGCTTGCCCTGACCATGGCCGCCGTCCCGATCGACGTGCAGCAGGATCGGCTCGGCGGTGGGATCGCTTCCGCTCGCGGCCTGCATGAGGGCCGCCATCTTGCGGGCGTGCAGTGGGTGGACGCGCGTGTCGTTCTCGCCGGCGGTGAAGAGCACCGCGGGATAGCGCCGCCCCGGCTCGACGTGGTGGTAGGGGGAGTACGCCCGCAGCCACGCGAACTGCTCGGGGTCTTCGCTCGAGCCGTACTCGGGCACCCAGAACCGCGCCATCAGGAAGCGGTGGTAGCGAAGCATGTCGAGAAGCGGCACGCCGCTGATCGCGCCGGCCCAGAGGTCGGGGCGCTGCGT
>Ga0075475_10001583_pt1 | contig 11347 bp, 11 predicted proteins | sample DEB08_DNA_10_FD_76342 | JGI IMG/M metagenome (GOLD analysis project Ga0075475, IMG submission 76342) | Aqueous microbial communities from the Delaware River and Bay under freshwater to marine salinity gradient to study organic matter... | ecosystem: Environmental > Aquatic > Marine > Coastal ... | reverse complement strand
ACTGACTGACTGACTGCAAAACTGACTGACTGACTGACAAAACTGACGGGAAAATGACAGCAATGACGGCACAAATGACGCAGAAATTGCGGTAAATGACGGGAAAAACGCCGCAAAACGGGTTCGGCGAAAATGACAAAAACTGACTGACTGACTGACGAAACTGACTGCGAAACTGACTGACTGACAAAAAGATCGCAAATCGGTGGAAGTTGTGTGCAGTCGCCGCTCTTGACAGGCTGGGAGAATGGGGGGGTAAGCGTCAGCAGAAACCTATGCCCAAAATTATTAAGGCATGGTTTTGGTAACACTTGGAACACGTTGCAGTGCAGCAGGAGAGGGAAGATGGCACAGACTTATTTCGCCGCGTGGGGCAACGGAGATGTATCGATCTTTGTCTACCCCGCTAAACCAAGCGTCTTAGATCTGATGGTAGACATCGATGCGTATGGCCCGTTTGACGAGGTGCGGCTGTACAGAGTGAAGACGAGCAATGGGGAGGCATCGATCGACATCGGCATGCATAAGCGAGAGGGGATTGCCCCGGACTTCAATATCGGGGAGGGCTCCTACGAGGAGATCCCACTTCTATCGGCCGAGGAGTATGTGAAGCAGAGGTACTACTATCACAGCGATTCACCAGCTTGACCCGCCGATTTACGTCACCACGCCGCTCGGGGAGGGCCACTGCCTCTTCCTGTTGGATTACGGAGTCAGTGTCAACTCAGTGTGGGTGGTTCATCTGTTTGACTCTGGGCAGGTGGTACACGTTGACTCGAGCGAGGTCAGGGTGTTTGGCAACCCTATGTACGGCATACCGCACCCCGAGATCCCGAGGAGGAGCATGCAGCGATGAGTTTCTGCCAAGACCCCGGAAAGCTCTCATCAGACACGCGGACGGCGGATGATTCGCTCGAGCTAGCCCAAGCAGAGATAAAGAGGCTGCAGGCGATCATCGACGATTACGCGAAGATATGTCAGAGTTACGAACGCGAACTGCGAAGCACTGCCGAAAGGAATGCGCCGAGTGGGGCTGGACATCCTGACTGAGCGTGGCCAGCAGACGCTGGCTGATCTCGAAGCCGGCGTCCAGCTGTTCCTCGCTAAGAATCCAAAGTTCAATTATGTGGCAACGCCACCCGGCAAGCCGGCTGCGGTCGACGCTGTCCTGACAAAGAAGGGCGAAGTGTTCGCCGTGGTGGAGACTAAGTGTCGGTACAGCATGAGTCTTCTCCAGCTCAGGGGGCGATTCAACAATGAGTGGCTGGTCACGATGAGCAAGCTGACCACTGCGGCCGATGTTGCCCGGAACATGTGCGTACCGCTCTACGGCTTTCTCTATCTTGTCGACGATGATGTGTTGTGCACCCAGCGAATCGCCGAGGCCGATGGCACGTTTTGCGTTCCGCTTCGGTGCGACGTGACCACTACTCAGGCAACCTGCAACGGTGGAAGCGCATCTCGGGCAAATGCGTATATAGACATGAGCAAATGTACGGTGTTCGAGAATGGGTCTAGACCGAGAAGGAACTGAATGCTAGTCTTCAAAAAGCGGCTGAGCTCCCGGCCGCGTCTGAGCAATACTGTGCGATCAAAGTCGGCCTAGTCAGCCGGCATGTGCGCCGCCGGCAGGTGGTTTAATTACCTTTCGCCCTGCCGGCGGCGTTTGCTTTGCGTCCATAAGTATTGCGGTCAGACAATTTCTAGGAGAGCAACCATGCCTAAAGGCGTACCGCGTAGCCCGGCCGAGCGTATCGGCGACAAGTTCGATAAGGCGTACCGGAAAATGAAATCCGGTGACAAATCAAAGCAGGCCGCAAAGTGCAGCGGCAAGAACTGCAGCTGCGGCAAAGCAAAGAAATGACCACTGATGAGTGGCACGTCGACACTCAAGCAATTTCAGAGTCACGTCTGGAACAGCTTGCCTGTGCGGAGAACTGTCATTGGCCGGGAGGTGGTGGATGATTTTGTATCTGCCGCTATTCAGCTGTGGCCAGTTACTGAGCTGTGTCAGGTGGGCAAGGAAGACGCTGCGAGGCTTCAAGTCCTATATCATCTGGCACTGGATGTGAAGCGGATACTAGACGTTGTCTATGGCGACGATCGGTTTGATGCTTACTGGAAGCTCGGAATGAATAGCATGTCCCTGCTAATCCTCGAGGTCATCGATGATTGGTGGGTGCGACGAAAGGATAACAGGGCGAAACTAATTCTTTGGCGACGTAAATGGACAAGTAGCGATGAGTGAATCAGCATTCAGACAGGCAGTAAAGTTCGTTAGCCCCTCGGCAGAAGCCGCAAAACTGTTGCCGGGAAAGAACCCGAAGAAGCAGACGCTGATCAAGCAGCTGCTCGACAAGGGTGCCAAGAAGGTTGAGCTGGAGTATGCCGGCCTCGAGGATTGGCTGAAGGCACAACCCGGCGAGCGGGTGCCGGTCGAGGACGTGATTCGTTTCCTGCGGGAGGAAGGCCCACTCGGTCAGGTCGGTGCCCTTAATCAGATGGGCGAGAATCGTGGCAGTTCGTTTGACACAGTGCCTCGCGATGAGCTGCATGACTACGGCGGCAAGCTGTATGACCAACCCGAGCACAACAAACTTGCCGAGGTTCCGGCCCACAAGAGGTACGTTCGCGAATATGACCGAGATTATCCGGAAATCGAGTTTGACCCAGAGACAGGGGAAGCGCAAACGACTGACCGCTGGGAACAAGCCGACACGGAGGAAATCGAAAATCCTGACTATGACTACGAAGCTGCAGAAGAAGCCTTAGAGGCTGGCGTGGATTATGACGAGCCGGAATACATTGAGGTCGAGGGCGATGAGAAGCTGGCACCACAACCAAATTACGATCGAAATGACAGGAGGTTTTCTAAGCAAGGGCGAACATACTCTGGCGGCGACAACTACAGGTGGGATGCTGCCACTTACATGGACTACACGGAAGGCAGCCAAGCCCCGGAACCGACGCGAACGACGTTAGGCCAGATGCCTTGGAACAACAAGGGGGATAACTTTCACCACGAAGATTACCGGGAGACTTTATTCTTTGATCCAAAGAGCAAGGTGCCCGGAGACACGCGAAGCCAAGCTGAGCTGATTGGCAGGGCAGTGCCCATTGCTGATGCTGTCGACGCGCACAATTCCGACATGTTTATTCGCGGCCACGACAACGAAAACTACCTTGACATACAAAACGTCCAGAGCGATGTCGGGCAAGCGGTAGCGAGACTAGAGGGGGCAAGGATTATTCCGGAATGGCTGGCTGACAAGCTTGCCAATACAGATGCCGAATGGCGGGCTGTTGTTGCAAAAATCGAAGAGCTAGACAAAGCCCCGCCCTCAGACCTAAACACCAAAGACCTCGGGGCACTCAGACGCAGAGAGAGAGAGCTAACATCACAGCGTCAAGGGTATCAACAACAAATACGAAATAAATTTGTCACAAAAGAGGAAAAGCTAAGCAGGCTCGAGAAAGAAACAAAAGGCGTGTCGCCTTTGTTCAGAAACGACGAGTGGAAAAATTATCTGGCTAGGCAGATTGTTGCCGAGGCTGCGGCTCAAGGAAAGCCAATTAGACTTCCTTACGGGGAAAACGTAGCGGCTATTGAAGGAATGGGTGGCAGCGGAGACGGCGGTAAAGCAGCGAACTATTTTTACGGAGAAGATCTGCCACGCCGAATTGCAAAGGTCGCAAAGGAGTATGGGGGCGTCGACGTTGAGACTGTCCGGCCCAATGCCTATTTGACAGACGAGGGCATGCACTCGATCGACGAGGGGCCTTTTGATCGCCTAGAGGCTTGGGACACGGCAACGCTCGTCCATAACCCAGATAAGCAGCTTTCGCTGCCATACGATGAAAGCGATCCGGCCGTTCCTGTCGGCGCGTCGATGGACCGGATGAGGGAAGATCCGTCAATCCGGCCGCAGCGAGCAGGCACAATCATCCGGCTGCGGCCCGAGACTATACGGAACATCCGCGACAAGGGGATGAAGATCATCACCCCGCTGGCGATGGCGACATTGGCCGGTTCTGGCGGGGATCAGGCAGAGGCTAGCGAAGCAAACATTCGCAAGTTCTTGGCCTACCACGGAAGCCCGCACACGTTTGACCGATTCGACTCGAGCAAGGTCGGAACTGGCGAGGGGGCCGCGGCCTATGGCCACGGCATGTACTTTGCAGAAAATCCGGCCGTCGCAAACAGCTACCGTGAGCGGCTGTCAGGTGGAGACTATCCGCTTCAAATGATGCGGATAGGTGACAAGGTTGCTTCTTACCCGCAGATGGACTACTCGCCTCGGTACGGAGGCAAGAAGATGTCCGAAATGACGCCGGAGGAGCTTGTCGAGGAATACGCGGAAAGCATTCGCACCCAGCTCATGGAAGACGCACTGATCAGCGAGGGCGAGCTGCGAGGGGTGGGTGAGGAAAAGTTTGCCGGCTGGATCACCGACCGCTTGGAGCAGATGATCGCAGACAGTTCTGACGAAAATCCAAACTACAAGGCCGGGCTGGCGAAGGTGAAGGCAGAGCTTGACGCCGGTCAGATAGGTGTCGATTTTGGAGAAAAGGGCGGGTCTGGCTACGAGGTAGAGATTAGCGAAGATCCAGCAAACTTCCTCGACTATGACTCAAAAGAGCAAAGCCCGTTTGTTCTTGCCAGCCTCAAAAAGGTTGGCGTGGACGGCACGGGGAAGACCGGCGAAGAGATCTACCGCGAGGTTGTCAAGGCAGTCACCAAGGGTCAAGGCGAGGTGGAGTGGTCGAAGGGTGCCCGTCAGGCGTCCGAGGCATTGCGGGAGGCCGGCATCCCCGGCGTCCGCTACCTAGACGAGGGCAGCAGGAATGACCCGACTGCCCCGGAGCCGACGAGAAATACCGTAATTTTTCCCGGCGCAGATGACCGCATTAACATCCTCCGCCGATACGGTGTCCTCGGTCCCGTTGCAGCTGCCGGTCTTGCCGGCGGTGAAGCGAAAGCAGAGCCGGTAAGTATTGACCAGCTCAGGGGCGAGGGATTAACGCCGCTGCAGCGTCAGATCAATCGTGCTCGCACGATTAACTTCCTCAAGGCAACCGGCCACAAGGAATACGAGATTCCGAAAGAGGGCACTGGTGCGTTGGCATACCTTGAAGGCCAGCAGGGAAAACAGCCGGAGAGCCCGAACCGATCGCGTTATGTGGCGGCAGTAGTCCGGTCCCTAAACGAGCCGATCATCTCGCCGCAGGCAGCTGGGCTATGGATGCCGGGGATGCCTAAGCAGGAAAATTTCCTGACCTCGAACGACTACATTGCGATGAGAGTTCAAAGCGAGCTGGACGCTGACCGGAAGAAACTCGCTGCATGGGTTGCCGAAACCTACCCCGACGCCACCCCAGATCAAATGCAGCGTATCAACGCGGCTGTCGAGCAGCGTGTGCAGGCCAAGGGTGCAAGGCTAACCGACGAGGTTGCAGGCGTGATCGCCGGCACCATGAAGGTCGGTGGCACACCAGCTCGCATCGCAGCAGAGCTTAACCAGATTGCAAAGCTTCACATGCCCAACCAGCAATTCAGTTCGCTGGCGTCCCGAACGGAATCTGAGGACAAGCAGGTAAGCAAGGAGCGTGGCGACAAGGGTGCGGGCTTCTATCTCACGGATGGTGGATCTCAGAACCAGCGGGCCCAGCGTGTTGTCGACCTATGGAGCGCGAAGGAGGCCAGCTACCCCGGAGCGACCTTTATGTCGCAGGCTGGCCGGGCGATCAGTGGTGCTGTGAGCCCGATCTACACGAGGCTTGCAGGCACCTACAATCCACGCACTGCCGGCAGCGAGTGGGAAGATTTTGGCAACATCGCATTTGGGCAGGACGGGAAACTCGGTTACGCCGCCGACATGTGGTCGCGGGGGGAATCGGGCGATCCTAACTCGGTTTACGATGACGAGGGCCGTGCCAAAACTCAGGACGCCGATCCCGGCAATCAGCTCGGCGTAGGCAACATGATGATCGGCGATACGGCCTATCCAATGGCCGCGAGCTTCCAACAGCAGTGGAATCCATTGCCGGGCATGAGCGGGTGGCTGCGAGAGCCGGCTCGGACAATCGCCAATCAGCAGCCGGATGCCGACGCGAACGAATCGCAGAATCTTTCCGAGCTTCGCACGGCCGCGAACCGCAAGGCACAGGTTAGGCCCGACGATGCGGACCCACAGAAATTCGACGAGCTGGCTAAAAAGATACGGGGAGCGGACAACAGAATGTCAGGCTGGTTCTCGGCAACCGCAGGACCGGCGTTTGCTGACGCCTACAACGCGACCGCCGGCAAGTTAACTGGTGAAATCGACAGGACGTTCCTTTCGCCAGCAGGAACAGCTTTTCTGGAAACAGTCGGCGAAAGCGTCACCGCCCCTGAGAACCTGCTTATTAATGCCGCTATTCCCGGCCTATCAGCCACCACTGGTGCTATTAAGGCCGCCCCCGGTGGGGCGATAAGAGCACTGAAGGCTGGCCTCAAGTCAGGTGCAACGTCGGCCGCGACCACTCCGGTACGCATTGTGGATGACTTAATAGGTGAGCAGGTGCAGACAGGATTCGCAATTGGGCCGGCTACGCAAGGAATCGCCGGATTCTTTACGCCGGAATCAAATAACTCACTGATGGGAGAAACAACGGCTGACCAGCCCAATTACTGGGAGCAGTACAAGAAGAAGGCCGCAGCTGCTCGCGGGGATCAGGTGGAAGCTGCGAGCGAGTATGGCGAGTTAAAAGGCCGCCGTGCAAAGACCCGAAAAGAGATCGAGGAAGATCGCAAACGAACGGAACCAAAGAGCGATCAGCTGATGTACCCTGAGCTGATGTAAGAAAATTGCTTGGGAGTTCCAGCAAGTGAGTTAATAATCGCGGCAATCCACAGGAGGGATGCCGCATGTCCGAGGAAGAAGTAGGATCCGCTGAGCCAGCTGAAGAGCTGCCAGAAGTTACTGAGGGTGACGCATCGGTGGCAGATGCAGCCCCGGTTGATACCGGGGATGTCGAGGAACAATCGCCATCGGATGCTTGGCACAGTTTCCGGTCTATGCCCGAGTTCGCTGGGCAGGAAGATCAGGCAATCGCCAGCCGCTTGTACGAGGCTATGCAGCGGGAGCAGGCCGCATCTCGGGCTCTCCAGCAGTATCAATCGATCGTGCCGGTGGCACAGGATTGGCTCGCCCATCGCGAGGAATACGAGCAGTGGAAGAGCTCCCGAAACCAAGCCCCGCCCCCAGCTGCTCAGCAGCAACCACAAGAGCCCCCTTGGTGGAATCCACCGGATCTGAAAGACAGCTACCGACGCTATCTCACTCGTGACGAGAACGGCCAGCAGGTTATTTCCCCGGACGCTCCGCTCGATGCTCGAGCTGCTCTGGAAGATCACATGCAATACCGGGCCGATTTCGCCCAAAAATTTCTCGACAACCCCGAGCAAACCCTCGGCCCTATGGTCGAGCGGATGGCCGTAGAGCGTGCCGAAAGCATCGTAGATTCCAGACTTCAGCGCATGAAAGACGAGCAATATGTCTCGTCGCTGGAAGAAAGCAACAAAGATTGGCTATACGATGAAAATGGCAATGTATCTAGCGAGGGGTTACTTGCCCAAAAGTATATTGCAGACGCAAAGCGCGTCGGCATTGTTGGTGCGGAGGCCCGATGGGACTACGCCACCAAAATGATTGAGAGAGATCTTGCTATTAGCCGGCTGCAACAGGGCTTTGCCCCGCAGCAGGCGATGCCGCAAGCACCACAACAACCGCCGCCTCCGCAGCAGCCGTCCGCCGAGCAGCAAAACATGGAATTCCTGAGAAGGCAAGCCATGCGAACTGCGAGTCAAAGGCAAACTGCAGGCAGCACTGACGCCCGTACCCCGAAGCGACCAATGACTTTTGAGGAGCGGCTTTTGTCCGCTGCAAAAGAGCAAGGAATGTTGCAGTAACCCCAAGAGAAAGTAAACAAAATGGCGACGCCAACCCAATGGGCCCGTTTAATTTCTACGACCATCGTACAGCACCTGCGGGAATCTGAAGAGGCTGTCTTTCGTCGGTTTAAAGTTTTCGCTCTTCTCGAGAACAGCGGTAACATTTTGATGAATCAGTCGGGCCGTTCGTTCGATTGGAATGTGCGTTACCGTCTGCCGCCCGTGTCATCGAACAACGGGCAGGAGCCTCGCAGCTTCGCGAGAGTTAATCAATGGAAGCGAGCTGAGCTGGGCTGGAAAGGCTTTACAACGACTGATAGCATTTTTCGACGTGAGATGCTGGAGAACCGTGGCCAGCAGGCTCTTGTCGACGTGGCCGGAAAGATGTCAGAGCGTCTGCAGGAAGGTCTGCAGCAGCATCTTTCCTTCCAGCCATTTGCCGACGGCGGCGAGGCTGGCGGCGAAAAGAACTTCGACGGCCTCATGACCTTCATGGGTTACGATGGCACTATCGATGAGTCGGGCGGTGTCGGTCCATTTGCCAAGCGAACTTCTAGCAACCTCGGCGATCGCTACGGCTACCCAGACGATACCTACGCTGGCATCTCGACGAAGCTCGGGTATTACGGTGGCGGTGCGTTGGGTGATGGTGATGCCGTCTGGCCTAACCAGCCAGTTACGGAAACGGCGGACTTCTACTCGCCGATCATCATCAATTACAACAGCCAGAGCTACAACGAGGAGGCAACTCCCGCAGGTAACTGGAAGCTTAACTGTGTGCAGGCAATTCGCGACGGCTTACATCACGCGAAGAGAAATGACACAAAGGAAGCTCAGATCGACCTTGTGTGCCTCTCACGCGAGCTTTACATCGCGTTCCTTAACACCTACAACGATAAGGAACGGATCATGATCACCAAGGAGAATGGTCTGAAGGCGATGGGCTTCAACGAGGTAGTAAGCCTCGACGGCTGTGAAATCGCGTCTGACTATGCCGTCCCACAAGGCAAGGGCTTTGGGATGTCAGTCGGCAACATGGAGCTGCGGTGCCTCGAGAATAACCTGATGGTAGCTGAGGGCCCGTTCTACGACGAGCAACTTCAAAGTTACCGTTTTAGTTGCTCGACGCTCGGCAACTTTAAGTTTACTTCACCGCGTTCGTTCTTTATGCTCGACGCGGTTACCGCAGAGTCCTGATCCAAAGTAACAGCCAAAGGAGAGCGAGTTAACACATGAGTGCAATTTTTTCAGATCCGATGTTCGAGCGTGGAGCAACGCTGCTTGCTGGCGAGAAGATCGAAGGCTTTGATTCAACTGGCGCACCTGTCGCTGGCGAACAGCAGGCCGGGAACGACATGGTCGGACAGGTCAAGGCTTTTGTGGACGCTGACCCCGTGTCGGGTGATCGCCATTCAAGCCGCTTGGTTTATTGCGTGGCGGCCAGATATAAGGGCGACGATGTAGATGACGCTAGCACCATTGCCGGCAACATGTACACCTTTAACGCGGCTGCATCCCTGACAGAGTTCTCGGTCGCGGGAACAGCTGCAGGCAAGACGGTTGCTGCTGACGTGAACGCCGGCAAGGCGCATGGTGTGCTGGACGAGTACCTGACCGGCAAGCTGAGGACGAATGACATCGTCTGGCTGGTGGTGAAGGGCCCAACCACGGTCAATTCGACCGGGGCAGTCACGGCCGGTTCGATGGTTGCTCAGGCCGGCACCGCAGGTGTGGCTGCTGCGATCGGTGCGACCGGAGCTTCGACCGTTGCCATCGGGCAGGCGATCGACGCTGCGGCCAGCAACAAGCTGCGGGTTAACCTCGTCAGCAACAGCATCTGAGTCTTATATCCTTGAGTGTGTGTGAGGCGGGCCACGGCGGATCTATCCCCGTGGCCCGCTTTTGCTTATGGCCAAAAAAACATGCAGCATGTGCGGGATTGAGCGACCGCTCGATCAGGACAACTTTCGGCTGCGGCTGAAGGATGGCAAAGAAAGCTATACAGCTGAGTGCAAGGCTTGCATCAAGAAGGCCAAAGCACTGAGCCGGCTGCGGGCAGAGGAAAAGCGTCAGCAGGCCCTCACGGACATTGAGAAGGCCGGGGTTGATGTTTTCCTAAAGGGCTACAGTCAAGGCGGCACAGCGATTCCGCACACCGCTGAGCTGGTCGAGCATGTCTTCCGCTACTTCGGCGGAGTCGGCGGGTTCTCGGCAGTGCTTGTGAAACAATACTGGGACAGTCCGAGTGGCGGCACAGCTCGGAACCGGCTACTGGAAACCATGTGCCGGCTCGTGACAAAGAACGTGGACAGTGGGGGAGCGAAGAAGCCATTGCAACTCTGGAGCGAGGAGGAGCTGGAGCAAGAGCTCGAGCAGCGGATGGCCGAGGCCGTCGCAACATTTAAGGGAGTAACGATCAATGTCGAAGCGCAAGCCACGAACCTCATCGAAGAAGCATCCCGCAGTGAAAGCCCCAGTGGTAAAGGGGCCGCGGTCGCCAGCGGGGGGGATGACACAGTACGAAAAGGAAAGCCTCAAAGAGCTGCAAAGCGAGCTAAGGGATCGAAGGCTCGAGGCTCTAAAGCTTTACCGTCCGAATGAGAACCAAGAGCAGATTCACGCCTGCAGGGCGTCAGAAGTCTTGGTGATCGGCGGCAACCGCAGCGGCAAATCGCTTTGCACTTTTGTGGAGGATGCTCGTGCCGTCACTGGGCAAGATCCCTACGGCAAGTATCCAGAGAAAGACGGTGTTCTGGTTGTGATTGGAAAGGACTGGAAACACATTTCTCTGGTCTGCGCGCCTCTACTCTTTCGTGCCGGGGCATTCCGAATCATCAAGGATTTAGACACTGGCGAGTGGAGGGCGTTTGACCCGTCCACGGACGGTGATCGGCGGGCAGAGGCTAAGCCTGCCCCGCCGCTAATCCCGCCACGGTTTATTAAGAGCCAGAGCTGGGTGCTCAAGAGTCAGGGGATGATCAGCAACTGCAAGCTGCACAATGGTTGGGAGATCCATTTCTTTAGCTCAGAGGGTGATCCTCCGCAGGGCTTTTCTGCCGACCGTGTACACCTAGACGAGGACGTGTCAAACGAGAACTGGGTTCCCGAGATGCAGGCGAGGCTGGTCGACCGCAAGGGAGTGCTGGTGTGGTCCGCGATGCCACATTCCACCAATAATGCGTTACTCGGATTGAAAGAGCGGGCTGACGCCAGCGAGGAAGCCCTCGGAGAGAAGTCGGTTATCCGACAGTTTCAGCTGCGGATGCTGGACAATCCGTATCTCGACAATGACGAAAAGAAAAAGTCGATCGAGCGGTGGGCGGCAGCTGGAGAGGATGTGCTCCGCATGCGAGCGGAAGGTCACTTCATCACGGATTCCGTGCTCGTCTACCCAACCTTTGATAAAAGGATTCA
>Ga0075475_10001574_pt1 | contig 11384 bp, 8 predicted proteins | sample DEB08_DNA_10_FD_76342 | JGI IMG/M metagenome (GOLD analysis project Ga0075475, IMG submission 76342) | Aqueous microbial communities from the Delaware River and Bay under freshwater to marine salinity gradient to study organic matter... | ecosystem: Environmental > Aquatic > Marine > Coastal ... | reverse complement strand
CACATCACGAAACTCAATCCGTCCGCCATCCACACGCAAAGGCGGGGCTTCTGGCTTGTCTTGCACCTCGGGCGGTTGCTCCAACAGGCCGAACATTTCTGACATATCCACCAGCGCTTGTCGAATTTCCCGGTAAACAAACCCCAAGAAATTCAGCGGCATCATCACCTGCATGATATAGGCATTCACCGCGACAAAGCCGCCAACACTGATCGTGCCCGCCGCAACCCCTTGCACAGACATCAGCATAACGATCACCATGGCGGTGTTGATGATCAGAGCTTGCCCGATGTTGATCACCCCAAGCGAATAGGAGGTCTTCAACGCCGCTGTTTCATAGCCCTGCATCGCAGCATCGTAACGCGCCGCCTCTCGGGATTCTGCGCCGAAATATTTCACTGTCTCGAAATTCAGAAGAGAATCAATCGCCTTTTGATTGGCGTCATTGTCTTGATCATTCATCTGTTTGCGAATTTTGACCCGCCATTCGGTGACAACGGCCGTGAACCACACATAGGTGACAATCGCCACAGCAATCACAATCAAATAACGCAGATCGAAAAAAGCGGCCAAGGCGCCGGAAATCAGCACCAATTGCAAGACCAAGGGACCAATCGAAAACAATAAAAAACGCAGCAAAAACGCAACGCCTTTGACCCCGCGCTCCATCACCCGGCTCAGCCCCCCCGTTTTACGACTGAGGTGATAGCGCAGAGACATATTGTGAATATGCTGAAAGGTCTCAAGCCCGACGCGCCGCAAAGCGCGCTGCCCCACTTTGGCGAAGACCACATCCCGTAGCTGTTGAAAGCCGCTGTCCAGGACACGTGACAGCCCGTAAGCGATGGTCAGGCCGCCGGCGCCGAGCACAAACAAAGACTGTCCGGCATCCTCCCCCGACAAGCGATCGACCGCAGCTCCCAGAATCATAGGCGTGGCCACAGCCACAAGCTTGGCCAGGATCAAACTGGCCACAGCGATCACAACGCGCCATTTAACCCATGCCTGCCCTTTCGGCCAAAGATAGGGCAGCACCCGCCTCACAACGCCAATCTCTACCCGGCGCCCCTGGGCTTCCTCTGAGGTGCCAAGACTTTTCACAAGATTACAATTCCTTACTCTTGAATTTCAGCGCTGCGATTGCTCTTAGTCTGGAATTTCGAACACCTGGCCGGGATAGATCAAATCCGGGTCACGGATACGTTCTTTATTGGCCTCAAAGACCTTGAAATACTCAATACCTGCACCGTAGCTTTCTTTGGCAATGGCCCAGAGCGTGGATCCTGGTTGCACGGTTCGCACCCGGAATTTCTTGGATGGTGTGCGCAAGACTGATGCGGTATCGGCAGGCTGTCCCTCGACCGCCAGACTTCCCCCATCTGAGCTTTGCTCACCCTGTGGATTCAGCTCAGCCACTTCAGCCTGAACATTAACCTCTTCTTGTGTCACAACCTCTTCGGGTTGCGGGTCATCGGCAGCTTCGGGCTCCACAGAGGCCAGCGCCTCCGCATCCACCACTTGGGTTTCGGCTGCACTCTCTGACGGCCCCTCGGCGCTCGGTTCCTCGGTCTCGGTGCCCGCCGCCATCAACTCGGCCAATTCTTCAGCAGCCTCACGTTTGAACGGCGTTTCAGCGCGCGACACCACATCGCCAGCTGCGTTCAACTCATCAACCCGAAGCGTGTAAATACCAGGTTCAATATCGCTAAGCTCCAAAGCCCAATAACCATCGGCGGCAATTTTACTTGTGGCAAGAAATTGATTGTCCAGATAAATTCGAACGAAATTGCCGGCTTGACCACGCCCGCCTAATATCACGTCCCCATTGGAGCTATAGGAAATTGTGTCGATTGTGACCGCAGGTTTGGCCGCACTGGGCGCGCCATCTTGCAACACCCGTACGCCATCTTCATCAGCGAGAATGACCGTTGCTGGAGCTTTATCCGCTTTAGCCTCTGGTGTTGCCACATCCGTGGAAGCGGTTTCAGTTCCAGTTTCAGTTTCCGTATCAGTTTCAGTTTCCGTGTCAGTTTCAGCCGCGGTTTCAGGGCTCTCCGAGACAGTGACCTCCTCCTGGACAAGCGCAGCAGTGCTGTCTGTAGCAGCGGCGGCAGCTGTCGCAGGGGCGACGAAAACGGTTTGAGCGGAGACAACGGGACCGGATCCATCCTCCGCATAAAGATGTAGCTTCAGGCTCTGCTGATCACCTGTAGACGGGAGAAAGGCGAAAATGACAAATTGCCCGGTGCCGCTCAAATCTGCGCGCGCCTCAGCCTGTTCAACCCCATCCACGCTTAAAATCACATGACCGCGACCGTCTGCTTGGCCCGCAATGAGCGCGGAGCCGTCATCCTCAATGCGTACCACGTCAAACTTTGGAGCCGACAGCTGACTGCTCAACGGTTCGGCGGGCGTATCAGTGGCGGCCTCCGCGCTTTGACTTTCACTTGCCGTCTCTTCGGGCGCGGCCTCAGCGGTGGCAGAGTCCGGCGCGGAGGCCGTGTCCTGCGCGGGCGGTTTTGCAGTGTCTGTCTCTCCATCGGCCGCGGCCTCTGGTTCAGCATCGCTCGGCGCGGGCGCGGGCGCCGCTGCGTCCTGGGCGGAAGGAACCTCGCGCACAGGATCCATAGCGGCGCGAATTTGTGGATAAAACCACCACAGGCAAATCAGACCTATCACCCCAGACACAAGTACCGCAGTATTGCGCGATGTAGCGGTCACGTTTTTCTTATCGATCGAACTCATTTACCTGCATTCCCCCAGTCACTGTCTTATGCTATCAGTCACAACTAACCTGTCCAGCAAGAACTAAGGAATTCCTTAATATGTCGAAATCAATTTGTGTTTTTTGTGGTGCGCGCATGGGAAATAATCCTGCTTTTGAGCAGGCGGCAAGAGATTTAGGTAACGTCTTGGCAAAAAATACCTGGCGCCTCGTCTATGGTGCAGGCGATATCGGCTTAATGGGTGCAGTGGCCAATGGCGCGCAGGCCTCTGGCGCTGCCACTTTTGGCGTAATGCCAGAGCACCTGATGCAAACGGAAGTTGGCAAGCGCGATTTGGATCGTTTCATTATCACGGACGATATGCACAGCCGCAAAAAATTGATGTTCATCAACAGCGATGCAGTGGTGCTGCTGCCGGGTGGGGCGGGCTCATTGGATGAATTTTTTGAGGTCCTGACCTGGGCGCAATTGGGCTTGCACAGCAGGCCGATCATCGTTGCCAATATCGAGGGCTATTGGCAACCTATGCTCGATATGGTGGATCACGTGATTGCCTCGGGCTTCGCCGATGCCAGTTTGCGGAGCTTATTTTGTGTGACTCAAACGGTGGATGAGATCGAGGCCGTTTTGCGCTCGGCCCTAAACACAGCCAGCCAATAAAAGACCAAAGCTATCCAGATCAGGGCAATGGCAATGACATGCCAGCCCGTGATCAGCTCACCCAAAATCACAATCGCGCAGAAGTATTGCAAGATCGGATTGAGATATTGCACCAATCCGACAGTCGCCATCGGAACCCGCTGCGTTGCATAGGTCATGAGCACAAGAGGTCCGGCGGTAATCAGCCCCGAAAACATGAGCGCGAAAAGCGTTTTCGGGTCTGGAAGATCAGAAAACCAATACAAATACCCCAAAGCAAACGGCAGCAATAACACCACCTCGAGCGTGACCGAGACCACCGAATCCACTTTAATGATCCGTTTGAGCAGGCCATAAATTCCGAAGCTAAAAGAGATCATCAAAGCCAACCAGGGCGCCGCACCCAGGCCAATGGTCAAAACCAGCACAGCCACGCAGGCCAAAGCAATCGCGACCCATTGCAACGCCGATAGGGTTTCACGAAAGGCCACAAATCCCAACAAGACCATGACGAGCGGAAAGATGTAATAGCCCAAAGAAGATTCCGTGACCCGCCCCACGCTGACAGAAAAGATGAACACATACCAATTGATGGCAATCATCACGCCGGCCAAGAGAATAAGGCCCATGGTTCTGGGCTGCCTGACAACATGCAAAGCCTGCCTGGTTCGTCCCGACAGAACAAGCAATGTGACAAAGGTCACAACCGACCACAGCGTGCGATGGGCCAAGATCTCCGCAGGATCGATGGCTTGGAACAGCGCGTAATATAGCGGTGACAGGCCCCAGGCGAGACAGGCCACAACCATCGCAAGCGTGCCTTTTGCGAATTGTGTCATGCCGCCCTACCCCTATGTGCGGATGTCATCCGCCTCGCAAAAAAAATGGCCTGCTTTAGAAACTTCAGCAGGCCATTCTCATTCATACTGTCGCCGGGGTCTTACATACGGCCTGCGACATTTTCCCAGTTGACCAAATTGTCGAGGAAGTTTGACAGGTAACCTGGGCGTTTGTTGCGGAAATCAATGTAATAGGAATGCTCCCAAACATCACATCCGAGCAGTGCAGTTTGACCAAAGCACAATGGGTTCACGCCGTTTTCCGTCTTCGTTACCGCCAAAGACCCATCGGCGTTTTTCACGAGCCAGCACCAGCCTGAGCCGAATTGACCGGCACCAGCCGCTGAGAAAGCGGATTTGAAATCTGCCACAGAGCCGAAGTTTTCGACCAACGCAGACTCCAATTCGCCGGGCATTTTGCTTTCGCCCGGGCCCATCATTTCCCAAAACTGGTTGTGATTCCACAATTGGCTGATGTTGTTGAAAATGCCGTTTTGAGCCACAGAGGAGGCATCATATGTGCCGACGATGATCTCTTCGAGCGACTTGCCCTCCCACTCAGTGCCAGCGATGGCGGCGTTGCCATTCGTGACATAGGCGTTGTGGTGCAGGTCATGGTGGAATTCCAATGTCTCAGCGGACATGCCTTTAGAAGCCAAAGCGTCGTGTGCATAGGGAAGATCAGGTAGTGTGAAAGCCATATCAGCGATCCTTTCAATGATGAATTGGTCTGTGCTGCCACAGGCTATATAAGCAATTTGTGCAGAACAAAATGCTATTTGAGCCAGATTGGCAAAAATAGGCTTAGCTCTGTGCGCTCACTTCCGACCCTGGCTTGGCAGCGCCGCACAAAAGCGCGAACACATAATCTTGCACAGATCGGAAACAAATTAGGCTCAAACGGTCCTCTTGCTCCACGAAAATCGCACCAGCGACTTGGGCAAAGCGGGTGCGGGCAAAACTGCCCACGCCAAACTGCGCCGCTGAGACATCCATGGGCGCCAATTTGGCCACCACTTCGCGGGCCGAACCGCCTTCGATGGTGAAGCGCGACCGGGCATCGGAGACATCCGCGAGCAGATAATGCAGCCCGTCCAAAGCCTGCTCCAAAGCGGCAAACGCCGCGCCGCCCGCATCTTTTGGCACCATGATCAGCAGCTCATCGGGCGACATCCAGGCCAGAAGCGTCTCACCGGTCTGTGCATAGGTTCCGCGTTTTGGGACCGCAACATTCAGGCAGGTTTTCAATGCTGCCTTCACCTTGCTAGAGGCCAGACTGGCCCGCAGGGTGAACATGCTGTGATCGCTCTGCTGGCGAATGGTGACATAGCCTTGAAATTCACGCTCAGACATTGGCTTTCTCCCCTTCTGGGTCATAAAATACTGGGCTTACTATTTTTGCCTGCACGGGGCTGGCGCCAATTTTTGTAAAGGAAATCACCTCTCCCATCCGCTCCGGCCCCTTGTGAACCAGCCCCATGGCAATGCCCTTGCCGAGGGTTGGGGAATAATAGGTTGAGGTGACACGGCCTTGGGTATTGCCTTGCCCATTCGCATTGCTGCCCTGTGCAATTGCGTAGGCGCCATCTTCGAGCACCGAGCCGTCCAAAGTCTCCAAACCGACCAATTGCCAACGATCTGGATTGTCCATGAAACTGCGCTGTTGCGCGCGTTTGCCGAGGAAATCATCTTTCTTCTTGGAAATCGCCCAGCTCAGCCCCAAATCTTGTGGGATCACAGTGCCGTCGGTTTCATCGCCAATCATGATAAAGCCCTTTTCAGCCCGCATGATGTGCAAACATTCCGTGCCATAGGGCATTGCGCCAAACTCGGCGCCCGCCTCCATGAGCATTTCCCAGAACGCCATGCCTTGATTGGCCGGCACCGCAATTTCATAGGACAGCTCGCCCGAGAAAGAGATGCGATAAGCGCGGCAGTCGATCCCGCCAATCGTGCCATCGGCCCAAGCCATAAAGGGCAAGCGCTCCGCCGAAACATCCATGCCGCCCAGTTTTTCCAAAAGTTTCCGAGCATTGGGGCCGACAACTGCAACCTGAGCCAATTGCTCGGTCACATTGACGACCCAAACCTTCCAGTCCCACCATTCGGTTTGCAGCCATTCTTCCATATGGGCGTGAATGCGATCTGCGCCGCCCGAGGTGGTGTGGCACAGCCAGGTTTGCTCATCAATCCGTGCCACCACACCATCATCGGACAAAAAGCCGTTTTCCGAACACATGAGCCCATAGCGGCAGCGCCCCGGCTTTAGGTTCGACATCATATTTGTATACATCATGTCGAGGAATTTTCCCGCATCCGGGCCTTTGACAATGATTTTGCCAAGGGTAGAGGCATCCAAAAGTCCCAGTTTCTCACGGGTATTGATCACTTCTCGCTGAACCGCCTGAGCGACAGTTTCAGAGCCCCGCAGATAGGCATAGGGCCGGCGCCAGCCGCCCACAGGTTCCCAATCCGCCCCATGGCTGTCATGCCAAGCATGCATCGGCGTTTTGCGCACCGGCTGAAACAACTCACCCCGCGCTTCGCCCGCAAGCGAGGCCATAGAAATTGGCGTGTAAGGGGGGCGAAAGGTGGTGGTACCCACATCTGGAATTGGCGCGTTGAGCGATCTAGACAGGATCGCAAGGCCATTAATATTGCTTAATTTTCCCTGATCTGTCGCCATGCCAAGCGTGGTGTATCGTTTGGCATGTTCAACGCTTTCAAACCCTTCTTGGGCGGCCAATTGCACATCGCTGACCTTCACATCGTTTTGGAAATCAAGCCAAGCCTTCGAGCGGAGCGCATAGCTGGCTCCTTGCGGCATCAACCAGACCGGCGAAAGCGCCGCCTCTTCGGCATCCACAGCCGCAGGCACAGCCGCTTTCTGGGCCTTGCCGCCAGCGGCGCGCCCGGCCGCCCGGCCCTGTTCGGCGGCATCCTCAAGCACCGGCGCGCTGCGCAAATGCCCATTGGCCAGACCTGCCACTTTGACAAAACCGGCCCCATCTGCCCCCAAGGGCGGTTGATCAGGATTGGGGCGGAACATGGCTTGATCGGCGTCCCAAATCAGCTTGCCACCGCAATGGGACCACAGATGCACCACGGGCGACCAGCCGCCAGACATGGCCACCACATCACAAGCGACCTCTTCGAGCACGGAGCCTTCACCGGCTTGCGCGCAGATCTGCACCCCGGTGACCCGCTTGCCGCCTTTAACTTTCGCAATGCCGCGGCCAAGGGCCACGCGAATGCCAGCAGCCTGCACAGCCTCCATCAAGGCCCCGCCCCCTTCGGGCCGTGCATCGACGATCAGCGGCACCTCAAGGCCTGCCTCTAGCAGGTAAAGCGCAGTTCGATAAGCGTCATCATTGTTGGTGACAACCACTGTGCGATCTCCCGGCGACACCGCGAAATTTACAACATAGTCGCGCACAGCAGAGGCCAGCATGACGCCGGGAATATCATTGCCCGCAAAAGACAGCGGCCGTTCAATAGCGCCTGTGGCGGTGACAATCTGTTTGCAGCGCACCCGCCACAACCGGTGGCGTGGCCGCCGGTCCCCGGGTGTGTGATCGGCGATGCGCTCATAGGCCAAAGCATATCCGTGGTCATAAACCCCAGAGCCTTGGGTGCGATTGCGGATCACAACATTGTCGCAAGCGGCCAGCTCAGCCAAAGTTTGCGCCACCCAATCTTCCGCCGCCAGACCATCAATGGTCACCCCATCCACCGGCGCGCGTCCGCCCCAATGCGCGGTTTGCTCGACCAGCAAAACCCGAACTCCGGTTGCAGCCGCCGAACGCGCCGCTTGCAGCCCGGCAATTCCGCCGCCCACCACCATCACCTCGCAATGATGATAGTAATGCTCATAGCTGTCCTGATCACGCGCTTTAGGCGCTTTGCCCAGACCTGCGGAATGACGAATGATCGGCTCATAAATATGTTTCCAAAAGGAGCGCGGGTGAATGAACATCTTGTAATAAAAGCCAGCCGGCAGGAAACGCGACAGTTTCGAATTGATTGCACCCACGTCAAATTCCAACGAGGGAAAATGATTTTGTGACGCGGCTGTCAAACCTGAAAATGTCTCAGTGGTTGTGGCGCGCGCATTGGGTTCAAATCCGCTTTCAACGCCCAGGTTGATCAAGGCATTGGGCTCTTCGCCACCTGACGCCAAAACGCCGCGCGGACGGTGATATTTGAACGATCGGCCCATCAGCATTTGATCATTGGCCAAAAGAGAGGCCGCCAAAGTATCGCCCTCAAAGCCGGACATAACCTTGCCATTGAAGGTGAAGGAAAGCGCTTTGGCGCGGTTGATTAACCGGCCATGGCTGGCAAGACGGGTGCTCATTGGGCAGCTCCATTTTTGCGGAAATTATGCCGGCTTCTCGCAGGCGTATAGAGTGAAGAGACACCCATCATGAGAAATCCCTCCAAGTCCAACCGGGCCGTTTGGCACTGATCGCATCTTTAATGGCTTGAGGCGGCTCAAGGGTCTGGGCCTTATAGGTGCCAAAAACCTCTAGCGTTGCCGTGCAGCGGGCGGCGTGAAACCATTTTCCGCAGCCAGAGGCACAGCGCCAGCGCTCGAAATGCACCCCTTTGGGGTTTACCCGGCCAAATAAATAGCCCTCAAACTCTGCGTCAGAGGCGCCAGGTCCAAAGCGCTTCAAATGCGCCTCGCCGCCAGCAGACAGTTCCGTTTCATCTTTGTCGCAGCCGCAATAGGGGCAATTTAGGATGAGCATGGCAAGGCTCCCTTTGTCGAGTTAAGAACGATAGCGCGGGGGAGGATATCTGTGTGACAGGCCATCAGTGCGCCACCCCTGCCGCAACGCTTTCATCAATAAACCGCCCAGCGCGAAAGCGATCGAGCCCAAATTGTTCCGTAAGCGGGCTTTCCCCCTTGGCCATGAGCTCGGCAAAGCCCCAGCCAGATCCCGGAATGGCTTTGAACCCGCCTGTGCCCCAACCGCAGTTGATAAAGGTGTTGCCCAACGGGGTTTTGCTCAAAATGGGTGAGCGGTCCCCTGTAACATCGACAATACCGCCCCAATGCCGCAGCATCTTCAAGCGCGACACCATGGGGAAGGTTTCAATCAACGCCCGGACAGTCTCTTCTAGATGATGAAATGAGCCCCGTTGTGTATAGGCATTATAAGCATCTGTGCCACCGCCAATCACCATCTCGCCCTTGTCCGATTGGCTCATATAGCCGTGAACCGTATTGGCCATCACAACCACATCCATGCAGGGTTTGATCGGCTCGCTGACCAAAGCCTGCAGCGGAACAGATTCAATGGGCAATTGAAAGCCGGCCATATTGGCCACCACAGAGGCGTGTCCCGCCACAACCATGCCGAGCTTTTTACAGGCGATATGACCACGGCTGGTGTCAACACCGGTCACATTACCGCCAGATTGGGTGATGCCGGTCACTTCGGTTTTTTGCAAAATATGCATGCCCATATCGGTGCAAGCCCGCGCATAACCCCAGGCGACCGCGTCATGGCGCGCCGAGCCGCCGCGCGCTTGCCATAACGCCCCTAAAACCGGATAACGCGGCCCGTCGATATTCATGATCGGACAAAGCTCTTTGACCCGAGCAGGTGAGATGAATTCCGTCTTCACACCTTGCAGCGAATTGGCATGGGCTGTGCGTTGATATCCGCGCACCTCATGATGTGTTTGCGCCAGCATCATCACGCCGCGGGGGCTGAACATCACATTATAGTTGAGATCTTGGCTCATCGTCTCATACAAAGAGCGCGCCTTTTCATAGATCGCCGCCGAAGGATCTTGCAGATAGTTTGAGCGAATAATAGTCGTGTTGCGCCCTGTGTTGCCACCGCCCAGCCAGCCTTTTTCGATCACAGCCACATTGGTGATGCCGAAATTCTTGCCCAGATAATAAGCCGTGGCGAGACCATGGCCCCCCGCGCCAATAATGACCACGTCATAGGCCTTTTTGGCCTCGGGATTGCCCCAGGTGCGGCCCCAACCGCTGTGTTGACGCATCGCCTCACGCGCGACAGCAAAGACTGAATTTCGCTTCATATTAGAATCCCCCTTGGGTGCTTGCGCGTCTTATCTCTTAAAATGCCGCGACACAGCACCTCACCTGCGTCCTTGTGTGAAATTATTGCGACATTGATCGATCCAATATAGAGCGATAGCAACCGCTGTCATCGGGCGGAAGGCGATCGATACTTATTGGAGTGATTTATGATCTTTTCTGCTGCACTATTTGTTTTGGCGGTTCTATTGATCGGCGGGGTGATGCTGTTGCAGGCCCAGCGCGCAGCCGTGCCTGTTATGCGCGATGTCGATGTCTATGCCGAACAATTGCGCGGATTGGAGCGCGACTTGGCCAAAGGCGTGTTGCGCGATGAGGAATTTGCGGCCATGCGCGCGGAAATTGGCCGCCGCATGATTTCAGCGGCCCGCGCATCGGGCCATCAGCCCAATCCGAGCGCACAAGACCGCGGGTTATGGGCTTTTGCGGGCGGCAGTATTCTGGCCTGTCTGTTGGGCGCGGGCCTTTATAGCCAAATCGGCGCGCCCTCTGTGCCCGATAGCCCTATCGCGGAACGCTATGCGCAGTCTGAGACCCTAAAAGCAAATAGATTAGCTCAAGAGACAGCGGAGGCGCGCGCGCCTGCCAATGACACCGCCACGGACCCGGACTATGTGCAATTGGTCACTGAACTGCGCGCGGCTTTGGAGGCGCGGCCAGGGGATATCCAGGGCCATGAGCTCTTGGCAAAAGCCGAATCGCGATTGGGCAATTTTACCAGTGCGCATCAAGCGCAAGCGCGGGTTTTGGAGCTCAAGGGCGCTGAGGCCACCGCAGATGAATGGTATGCCTACGCGGAATTGCTGATCATGGCGGCTGATACCTATATCTCTCGTGAGGCCGAAACTGCCCTGCGCGAGGCCCTGCGGCGTGATCCCAACCACAAGCTGGCGCTGTTTCGCATGGGCATGTATTTCGACGCTATTGGCCGGCCCGATCGCACCTTTGGCATTTGGCGCAAATTGCTGGAGGCCGGACCAGAAACTGCCCCCTACATCCCGCTGATCCGGCGCACCATTACAGATTTGGCACAAATCGCTGGGGTCACTTATGACCCGCCGGCCGTCAAAGGCCCAAGCGCGGAAGATATGCAATCTG
>Ga0075475_10001572_pt1 | contig 11406 bp, 10 predicted proteins | sample DEB08_DNA_10_FD_76342 | JGI IMG/M metagenome (GOLD analysis project Ga0075475, IMG submission 76342) | Aqueous microbial communities from the Delaware River and Bay under freshwater to marine salinity gradient to study organic matter... | ecosystem: Environmental > Aquatic > Marine > Coastal ... | reverse complement strand
AGCTCTGGGCATTCCTCGCCTTTGCGGTTGTCATGACCGGTTTCATCTACCCGATGGAAGGTTCCTGGACCTGGAACGGTGATGACGTCTTTGGCATGTACAACCTGGGAGATCTCGGTTTCTCTGACTTCGCCGGCTCAGGCATTGTTCACATGGCTGGTGCTGCTGCAGCGCTCGCCGGTGTCATCCTGCTGGGTGCTCGTAAGGGCAAATACGGCAGTGAAGGTCAGATCTACGCACTGCCCGGCGCCAATCTGCCACTGGCGACACTCGGTACGTTCATCCTGTGGATGGGCTGGTTCGGCTTCAACGGCGGTTCAGTGCTGAAGCTGGGTGATGTTGCCAGCGCCAACTCAGTCGCCATGGTGTTCCTGAATACAAATGCTGCTGCTGCGGGTGGTGCGATCGCTGCACTGATTACTGCCCGACTGATGTTTGGTCGCGCTGACCTGACGATGCTGCTCAACGGTGCGCTCGCCGGCCTGGTGGCCATCACGGCTGAGCCTTCTACGCCGACTGCACTGCAGGCAACGATCTTCGGTGCGATTGGCGGTGTCCTGGTCGTGTTCTCCATCGTCGGCCTCGACAAGATCAAGATCGACGATCCGGTTGGTGCGATCTCTGTGCACGGTACTTGCGGTCTGCTGGGTCTGCTGCTGGTGCCGATCACCAATGATGGTGTCAGCTTCTCTGGCCAGATCATCGGTGCACTCACCATCTTCGCCTGGGTCTTCGTGGTCAGCATGATCGTCTGGATGATCCTCAAGGTGACCCTGGGTATCCGGGTCAGCGAAGAAGAGGAATACACAGGTGTTGATACTTCAGAGTGTGGTGTAGAAGCCTACCCTGAATTCGTTAAGACATGAGCCCTCAGCTAATGAATTAGCGGTTGTGGGATGCCGGTAGGAGCAACTATCTCTTCCCTCCTGTCCCCTGCGACTACTGGCATCCAGCAAAAAAAACCCCGCCACCGGGAAGGTGGCGGGGTTTTTATTTTCCCCTCAAGAATTTTTCCGGCCGTTGGCCGCGCTTAACTCAACTTAATCTCAACTGAAACTCTTGATGGCGCTCAGCAGCTGGCGACAGGTGACCTGGCCAACGAGTTTGCCACTGTCCATGATCGGGCGGCGTCGGTGACCATCGTCCAGCATGGAATTGGCAACAGAAACGATGTCATCTCCCGGTTTATTAACAACCACGTCCTTGGTCATCACCTCGTAGACATAGCCCGCGGAAGGCTGCTGGTTCTGGTAGACCCGTTCGATAATGGCGCGAAGGCAGTCGAGCTCCGAGAGCATGCCGACAAGATTGTCGTTATCGTCCACGACGCAGACACCGGAGACCCGGTTTTCGAGAATGACGTCTACCGCCTCAATGATCGTAGCACTGGCTTTTACCTTGATTGGACGCTTCACCATGTAAGCATCGAGGGAAACTGATCGCGTCATTGAAATTCTCCAGTGGTGCCTGAAAGCCAAATTAACATAGCAGGTTTCAGTGCGCGAGACACGGTTGTCGCGGTTGTCCGCAGCCGATAAAGTGATTTTTTAACCGGCAGGTATGCCCCATGAACAGTCCAGAAGACGTCCTTGCGCTGCTGACACCCGGCGCGACGGTCTATGTCGGCGGCAGCTGTGCTGAGCCGAGAGGCATCCTCGATGCATTGACCGAGGCAGGTCTCGAAGTCCCGGATATCTCCTTCGTTCAGCAACCACTGGGCGCCGTTAATCAGCGCGATCTTTCGCTGCTGTCGCCCGGGTCCAGCCAGAGAACATTTTTCATGACGCCTTTTCTGCAGGATGGTCTTGCGGCCGGCCGCGTTGAGTTTGTTCCCATGCACATGCGCACTATTTTCGATCACTTGCGACACAGTGCGATTGATGTGGCGATCCTGCAGGGTGCAAGGGACAGGAATGGCGAGCTGCGTTTCGGGCCGAACGTGGACTATGTTGATGCCGTGCTTGAATCAGCAAAGTCCGTCGTGATCGAGCTGAATACGAGTTTCACCGCACCGCTGGGCACGCCGAGGATCGATGCTGAACGGATCGATGTATTGATTGAAACGACTGCGGCCCGGCCCACCTATCCGCTGTCAGACTCGGATGAAACCTCTGACCGGATCGGTGCGCTGATTGCAGGGCTTATTCATGATGGAGATTGCCTGCAGACCGGGATCGGCGCTGTCCCCGCAGCGATCCTGAAGAATCTTGAAGATCGAAATGACCTTGGCTTCCACGGGGGGTTGATGGATAACGGTGTCATGGACCTGATTAATCAGGGGGTCATCAACGGCAGCCGGAAAACCCTCGATGGTCATCAGCACATACTCGGGATGGCGCTGGGTGATGATGCTCTGCTGGACTGGCTGGCGCACGATGCGGCTGCTGAAAATGTCGTCTTTCGCAGTGCGGACTACACCCACGAGATCTCGGTGATCAGCCAGATCGAGAACTTCGTGTCGATCAACTCGGCCATCGAGATAGACCTGATGGGTCAGGTCAATGCCGAGGTGGCCGGTGGCAGACAGATTTCCGGTACGGGTGGTTCCGTCGATTTCATGCGTTCCGCCAAAGCCTCCAGGAACGGTCGCTCAATCGTTGCCATGGCCTCGACCGCGCGCGGCGGTACCGTTTCAAGAATCGTACCCCAGGTCACTACAGTGACGGCGCTCAGGACCGATGTTGATATCGTCGTAACTGAGTTTGGCGTGGCCGATCTGCGGAATGCGTCACTAGCCTCGCGGCGGGAACAGTTGATTGCGATTGCCCATCCTGATTTCCGAGAGCAGTTGCAGGCGTCAGTCGCCTGAATCAGGCACGCGGCTGAGTATCGGGTTTGGCGGCACCCGGCCAGGGTTCGAGCTCTGCTGCAGGCACCAGGTCCTCGAAATCCTCTTCCTTGAAGACCTTGAAGCCGCGTGCGAGATAGTTGGGCAGCGCTGCGGGGTGATCCAGCGTGCAGGTATGCAGCCAGATACGTGATTCCGCCAGTGCCCAGGCTTTCTCTATCGCGTCCTCGAGCAGCTGGCGTCCGAGACCCTGGCCAACGAAATCAGGTAGTAGGCCGAAGTAGGCGATTTCAGCCTGGCCATGGTCCTGCTGCTCCAGCTCGAAGTAGCCGACCGGCGTCGCGCCCTGGTACGCGACCCAGGTTTCGACATTTGGCCGGTTTAAGAAATCCCACCACTGCTGCCAGGTCCATTCCAGACGCATGTACCATTTCCAGGGTGCACCCACTGTCGCGTAGAGAAAGCGGTTGAGTTCTGGCAACGGCACTTCGCACTTCTTCAGTTCATAAGCTCTCGTTGAGGTGTCAGGTTCGACTGGCCGTTCTGTCATCTCAACATGCCAGACGTGTATCTGCATTCTTGTCTTCGCTGCGCTGTCCATGGTGAACCGGATCAGTTGGTTGTGGCGTACTGTTCCAGCAGCTGAAACGGCACAATTTCGAGGGCCTTGATGTGGGTCGACTCAAGGAAGACTCGCGGTGCCATACCCTTCTCGTGGGCTTCAAGCCAGCGGGAGGCACACAGACACCAGCGATCGCCTTCCTGCAGCCCCGGGAACTCCCATTCAGGGTGCGGCGTTGAAAGATCGTTGCCAGCGAACCGGGAGTATTCGAGAAACTCCTGGGTGACTTCGACGCAGACCGTATGTGAACCGACATCCTGGTCACAGGTATTGCAGCAGCCGTCCCTGAAAAAGCCGGTGACCGGGTCCATGCTGCAGGGCTGGAGGGCAAGCCCCAGCACATTAAATGACTCTGCTTTTTCCAATGCTTACATCCGAGCAGTTCAACAACGCCCGCAATGATAGAGGGTTTGTCTCGCCAATGCATGACAGATGAATTAGTCTCGCGCGATGGATATCGAAAACATCGAACACGTACTGAAGACGGCGCGTTCCGTGCGTCGAAAACTCGATTTCAGCCGACCCGTGTCGCGCGAGGACCTGGAGGCCTGCATTGATGTTGCGGTGCAGGCACCCACCGGTATTATCGGCGAAAACTGGCGATTTCTGGTCGTAACTGATCCCGAACCGAAGCTCAGGATTGCCGAAATCTACCGCGATATTCTCCTGCAGATGGCTGAGTCCCGCGGAGTTACCTTGAAATCAACCCACTATGCGCTGATGGATCGGCTGCACGAGATTCCCTGCATGGTGCTGGTGCTGGCCATCGGAAAACCCGAGGCAGAAGTCTCAAACCAGGTAGGCTTTTTTGGTTCGATCCTGCCTGCGGCCTGGTCGCTGATGCTGGCAATGCGGGCCCGTGGTATTGGTACCACCTGGACGTCTCTGCTGACAGCGCGCGCTGACGATATCGCTGAGGTTCTGGAGATTCCGGATGGTGTGACCCAGACCGTCATGCTGCCAGCAGCCTACACCCTGGGTGCGCGGCTCAGGCCGGCAGAGCGTCTACCGGCGCGGGAGGTCACCTACTGGAATGCCTGGGGCAGGCAGGCGGACTAACGTGCGCTCTCGTGCCCGATGCTGAGACTGGCCCTGGTTACCTCATGATCCGTGTGGTTGTCCGTTTGACTGATTCGTAGCGCTGCGCGGACCAGGTCAGAGGCTGCTGCGGTGCGCCGCCGGGGGTGATGGTCGTGACCTCGTACTCGGCAGTGAGGGTCACTGCACCGTTAACATTGCTGACCTCCACCGGGTCTGTGCCGAGCGACAAGACCTGGACGCCTCTGTCTGCAGGCAGATATCCCAGCCACAGTGCTGAAGTCGATGTGTTGATCGCACTGATGGTCGTCGCCAGTTTGAACTCGTTGCTGACGGTCGGGCTGCTGAGATGGATTGAGCCGCGTGAGAGGCTGAGTTCATGCAGGTGACGATTGCCGTTCTGCCCGAAGTATTTGATCAGTAGTTGCGTGCGGGTGCCGAGTTCGACTGTCGCGCCGGAGGCAAGTCTGAGGGTTACCAGTGACTGTTCATCGGTGGTGACGATGTCGCCCTGGTAGAGCTGCGACTGCTGCGCAAGAATATAGGGGCGGGCATTGCGCATCACCGAGGGGAAACCGGTCGAACGGGTCACTGTGCCAATGGGTGTGGTTGAGATGACATAGGGTTCGTAGGTGCTGCAGCCCGTCAACAGTGTGACGGTCAGCAGACCGACAACCCAGGGTCTCATCTACGTCGTTTCCGCGGCGGGCGGCGTCTCTCAGTTTTGGGCGCTGGTGCGAGGTACGGGATCTCGGCAAGCAGGTTGTCCGGCGGGTTTTCACACACCAGGGGCTCGCCCAGCAGCGCTTCGATATTGGGCAGCATGAAAGCATCACTCTCGCAGGCGAGCGTGATGGATATGCCTTCAGAGCCGGCACGACCGGTTCTGCCAATACGGTGCACATAATCTTCCGGGTCTTCCGGCAGGTTGTAGTTGATGACGTGGCTGATGTCATCGATGTGCAGGCCGCGGCCAGCGACATCGGTGGCAACCAGGATAGCGATTTCTCCTGAGCGGAAGTCTTCCAGCGTGCGGATACGTTTGCGCTGCGGCACGTCGCCGGCGAGCAGACCAGTCTTGAATCCGTGGCGGCGCAGTTTTGATTCGAGATCACGGGACTCATCACGCCGGTTGACGAATACCAGCACACGATCGAGTTCATAGGATTCAATCAGGTTGTAGAGTACCGCGTACTTTTCTTCCTCGGAGGTGAGAAAGACTTTCTGCTCGACGGAGTCCACGGCAACCTGTTCAGGCTCGATCTCAACTTTGACCGGATCGAGCGTCCAGGAAGCTGCCAGCCGTTTGATGTCCTCGCTGTAGGTGGCGCTGAATAACTGGGTCTGGCGGTATTGTTTGCGTGGCGTACGGGCAACGATAGATTTAACGTCGGGGATGAATCCCATGCTCAACATGCGGTCGGCCTCATCAATTACGAGGATCTCCACCTCGGACAGGTCGACCACGCCGCTGCGGGCGAAGTCGAGCAGCCGGCCCGGTGTTGCCACCACGACGTCAACCCGCTTGTTGAGTTTGGCCCGCTGGCGGTCGTAGTCCATACCGCCAACCAGGGAGACGACGTTAAGGTCGGTGTACTTGGTCAGTGACTCGGCATCATTGGTGATCTGGATGACCAGTTCTCGTGTCGGAGCGATCACCAGGGCATAGGGTGTGCCGTCCGGGCGCTCGTCGATAGACGGGTTTTCCAGATCGTAGCTGATAATCGATATCAGGAAAGCTGCGGTCTTGCCGGTGCCTGTCTGGGCCTGGGCGATAACATCTTTTCCATCGAGAGAGTGCGGCAGCACCTGATTTTGAACGGGTGTGCAGGACTCGAAGCCAAGATCGAGGATGGCTCTGCCGAGTTCCTCCGGGAGGTCAAGTCGCTGAAAATCTTCGGGTAATTTAATGGTACTGCTCACTGCTGGTTGTTAGACACTGCTGCTCGTTTCTTGTCGGGCAGGACGTAGCTGCTACCCCAGGCGACAAGGAACATGACGACGTTCCCCAGCAGCCCGGTATAGTAAAGGTCGAACGGGTAGTCTACCACGCCGCGTGCCGATGCAATGCTCCACAGCGTAAATAACATGGTGGCGAGGATACCGAGCACAATATGGGGTGTCCTGCAGCGTTTCGAGAAGAATCCAATCAGGTAAATGGTCAGCAGCCCCCCGGCGAGCAGGGCAGTGACGATGGTTGCCGTATCCTGGAGCGTGGTGGTGCTGGTATCGATCAGGTAGAGCGCACCGGCGATCATCAGGCCGCCTGTGACTGTCGTGACCCAACGTGCGAAGCGCAGGTAATCGGCATCCGTCAACCCGCGCTTCAGGAAACGGCGATATATATCGTGGGTGCTGACGGTGGCCATAGCATTGATGCTGCTGTCGAGGCTCGACATGGCGGCTGCAATGGCGGCTGCCAGGACCAGGCCGATGATTCCCTGGGGCAGATAACTCGTGATGAAAAAAGGCAGGATCTCCTCGGCCTTGGCATCGCCGTTTAAGACGGCAGTGGCAGTCTCAGCCGGGAATGTTTGGAAAAAGACCCAGAGCGCAGATCCCAGGAACATGAAGAAGGCCCAGGTGGGAACGCTGACCGCGGCACAGATGAACATGGCCTTGCGTGCTTCCGCCTCACTCCTTGAAGCGCAGAAGCGCTGTACCGTGTTCTGGTTGCTTGAATATTCCGTCAGCCAGTTGATCAGACCGATGGCCAGCATCATGGTGGCGGTCTTCTGGTTCAGCAGCAGGCCCCAGTTCGCTGGCCGGTAGCCTTCCGCTGTGAGTTCACCGACACTGATTTTGTCTGCCTGCCAGGCTGTCTCAATGATGACGCCGAGCCCTCCGGGCACCTTGCTGACGATGATGCCAAGACAGAAGATGCCACCGGCCAGCAGCACGATCGTCTGGATCACATCGGTCCAGACCACAGCTTCAATACCGCCCAGTAGCGTATAGGCGACAACAAACAGACCGGCAACAACGACACTGTAGTGCGCATCAAGCCCCGTGATGCTCTGAATCACGAGGGACAGCAAATAGAGAATCATGCTGATCCTGGCAAGCTGGGCGATGAGGAAGGCACTTGCAGCGTAGCCCCGAATGGCAGGGCCGAAGCGTTTTTCCAGGAACTCATAGGCCGTCACGCTGCCCTCTCCACGCAGACGCGGCAGGAACCAGTAGGCGGCAACGATGACGGCAAGCGGGAGCATGAGGTTCGGTAGAAATCGCAGCCAGTTGGTTTTGAATGCATCACCCGGGTAGGCAAGGAAGGTGATCGAACTGATGGATGTCCCCACCAGGGACAGGCCGATGACCCAGCCACTGAAATTTCTGCCGCCGAGGAAGTACTGCTCGGTCGAGTTGTTGCCGCGTGAAAAATAGAAGCCCATGCCCAGCATGAGTCCGAAGTATCCCAGCAGTACTGCCTGGTCAGGCAGGGACAGGGTCATGACTGGCTCATTCGGTGTCGAGGGATACCAGCTCAACGCAGGTCACGAGCACATCCATGGCCTTGTCGAGTTCCTCGATAGCAGGGTAGGTCGGAGCAATTCGGATGTTGCGGTTTTCCGGATCCTTGCCATGGGGGAAAGTGGCGCCAGCCGGCGTCAGCTTCACACCGGCGGCACCCGCCATCTCAACAATCCTGCTGGCAAGCCCCGGTCGCGTATCGAGAGAGACAAAGTAGCCACCAGATGGTCTGGTCCAGGTGGCGAGTTCCTTGCCGCCAAGGGCCGTATCGAGCTTCTCAAGGACGAGGTCGAACTTAGGTTTCATCAGCTCGCGATGCTTTGCCATATGTGCCTGGATACCGGCCATATCTTTCAGAAAGTGCACATGCCGCAGCTGGTTGACCTTGTCGAAGCCGATCATCTGGGCGGAGAGGTATTTTTCGAAGGTGACAAGCTGTGCCGGTGATGTGGCAAGAAAAGCGATGCCTGCACCGGCAAAGGTGATCTTCGAGGTGGAAGCGAAGATGGCGATCTGGTCACTGGTCCCGGCTGCATCGGCGAGTGCGAGCAGATTGGCGAGAACCACGGTTTCCTCTTCAAGGTCATGCACAGCGTAGGCGTTGTCCCACATGACCTGGAAGCCGGCGCCTGCCTTTTTCGGCAGTTCGGCGAACCGTTCGACGGTTTTCGCGGCGTAGGTATGACCGGTGGGATTCGAGTACTTGGGCACGCACCAGATGCCCTTGATGCAATCGTCTTCGGCAACCAGCTGCTCAATCATGTCCATATCGGGACCGTCGTGGTTCAACGGCACGTTGATCATCTCAATGCCGAAATGCTCGCAGATCGTGAAGTGTCGGTCGTAGCCTGGAACCGGGCACAGAAACTTGACGGTGGACGAGGCCTCACGCCAGCCGGCCAGACGGTGCTCAATATACTGGTACATCAAGGTCAGGCTGCTGTTGCCACCCACCATCACCTGCTCGGGAGCGACATCCAGCATGTCTGCGCCGAGTGCTCTGGCTTCAGGAATGCCCAGAATGCCCCCGTAGTTCCTGACATCAGTGCCGTCCTGCAGCAGGTAAAAACTACCGAGGATGCCATCGAGGTCGTTGGCCAGGTCCAGTTGTTCCGCCGAAGGCTTGCCTCGCGTCAGGTCGAGTTTCAATCCTGCGTCGACGAAGCTGTCGTAGGCACTCTGGAGTTCCGCAAGGCGGTCAGCATTAGCAGTCATAGGTTCAGTCCTTCAAGTTCGGGAACCTGCAGCATCAGGTTCATGTTCTGGACGGCAGCGCCGGAGGCACCTTTGCCAAGATTGTCGAGGCGGGCGGTCAGCAGCATCTGGTCTTCGTGACCGAAGACAAACAGGTCGATGCGGTTGGTCCCGTTCGCCGCCTGCGGGTCAAGAAAGCCCTGGTCAAGATGGGGTTCGGTATCCAGCGGCATGACATTGATGCAGGGTTCGGATTCATAGTATCGCAGCAGCGCTGCATGGACAGCCTCAGGCAGCAGGGGTCGGGTGAGCTGTTCCCTGAACAGTGGTACAGAGACCAGCATGCCCTGGTGAAAATGTCCGACTGAAGGCATGAACGCGGGCGCGGTCTCGAGTCCGGCGTAGCGGGTCATTTCCGGGATATGCTTGTGCTTCATCGAAAGGCCATAGGGCCTCGAGTACCAGAGCTGGTCCGGCTGCATCGCGGATCTTGCTTCGTAGCGTTCAATCATCTGGCGGCCGCCACCGCTGTAACCGGAGACAGCGCTGATGGCGAGCAGTGCCGAAGTCTTTAGCAGACCCGCATCTGTCAGTGGTCTGATCAGGGCAAGGAACCCGGTCGGGTAGCAACCCGGGTTCGACACCCGTTTGGCACCGGCAATCGCCTCACGTTGTGAGCGGGTCATTTCCGGGAAGCCGTAGTGCCAGGCCGGGTCTACCCGGTGCGCCGTGCTGGCATCGATAAAGCGAACATCAGGATTCCTGTTGTTGCTTACGGTCTCCCTGGCTGCCTCATCCGGCAGGCACAGAATCACAATGTCAGCGGCATCAATGATGGCCTGTTTTGCTGCAGGGTCTTTCCGTTGTGCAGGGTCGATCTCGAGAAGTTCGATATCTTCTCTTACCATCAGTCTTTCATGAATCTGCAGTCCGGTGGTGCCGGCCTGACCGTCGATGAATACCCTGTGCATCGTTTTCACGCTGTTAAAAATTGCGCGGGCATTCTACCACTTATCCTCCGCGGCCGCGCTTCTGCCGGGCTGCTGCGGCAGCTGTTATTGATCGAGATCAGGTGAGTTGAAAGTGCATCGGCGCAGATGCAACAGCACTGCGGCAGGTGAAGGATCGCTCAACGAGAGTAAGTCGGACGCTGCCAGTGCTGAAAGCGGGATGCGCCCGGTTTCATCGCTCAGTCGGCGGATGAACTGGCGAGTCCTGAGTCCATCGAACCAGTCGTGCAGTGATTTCCGCATGACGCCCGCAGAGATGCCGCGCTTTCGTTCTCTCTCATAGTGTGCGGCGAGGCCCGTGGATACGGCGATTGACTGGATCAGTGAATCGGGATGGGCCATGGTGTCCGGCTGGCGTGCGGCGAGTTCATCCAGGTACTGCAGCAGTGCCCCGAGCCCTGCGTAACAATCGGGGTGCTCAAACGTATAATCCAGCAGGGGATTGGGGCTCGCAGCAATACGCCTGACAGCCTGACCCGTACCGACAGGTACCCGTTCAGATACTCGGCCCGAGATCTCGATCGACTTACCTATTACGAGACTGACAGCGCCGGTCTTCCGGAGCTTGTTGAGGAGATAGAAATCTTCACCGGTGGCGCGGCGGGGAAATCCGCGAACCGCCGCATAGGCATCAGCGCGACAGGCGATGATGGAGCCGATTGTGGGATAGGCATAGGGCGATCCCGCGCTGCGCAGGCCCAGCACGGTGTACAGGAGGTAGATCTCATAGAGCTGCAGACCGAGTAATTCGCTCGGCGCAGCGCCCGGGACGGCACAGTGTTCAAAGGGGTAGAGCCGGGCGACTTCATCCCCGCTAAACGACTGCAGATAGTCCGGCGGCAGAATGACATCAGCATCAGTCGTTCGCAGCCACTGGCTCTTGATGATGCCCGCCTGGTGCAGGGCGAGAGCAACGTCGCAGCCGATCTTCCGGGCAAGACCGACACCCTGTTTTGCCGGTACCTGGTGGCCGTCGGCATACCGGTCAACCAGCAGGATGTCGGGAGATCCCGGCGCGGTAAGCAGCTTTGCCTGTTGCCCGACAGGTGTTGCGGCCCGGGCCGAGGTGATGGCATGGACCATCGCGATGGTGTCGGGATCATGATGTGCGGCATTGGCGACGATGATGATCAGTAACTGCTCCGGGTTCGGCAGCTGTTTCCAGACTCGCTCCAGCCGGTTGGCCGGTTCAGCGTGGGCCGGGATCACGAGAGAGTAACGATAGTTTCTGAAATTTCCGGACAGTCCGCCTGCCTCGGGTTCAGCATAGTGAAGGAGGTACT
>Ga0075475_10001570_pt1 | contig 11411 bp, 9 predicted proteins | sample DEB08_DNA_10_FD_76342 | JGI IMG/M metagenome (GOLD analysis project Ga0075475, IMG submission 76342) | Aqueous microbial communities from the Delaware River and Bay under freshwater to marine salinity gradient to study organic matter... | ecosystem: Environmental > Aquatic > Marine > Coastal ... | reverse complement strand
GACGCGTCGGACAGAGTCGGACACGTCGGACAGAGTCGGACACGTCGGACAGAGTCGGACGACGGAAAGACAGCGGCCGCCCCGAGGGGCGGCCGCTGTCGGAGGAGGCGCTGAATACGCCCGTGTGAATACGACCTTGTTTCGAGTCACACGATCAGTCGGTGACGATCGCGACCTCGACGCGGCGGGACTTGGCCTTCGTCGACCGCGGCATTTCGGGGCCGAAACTGGTGTAGGACATCTCCTTGCCGGACAGACCCTTCGAGGACAGGAACTGCCCGACCTCGTAGGCCCGCTGGAATCCGAGGTGGTAGTTGCTGGCGAAGTTGCTCTTCTTGATCGGATCGGTGTCGGTGAAGCCCACGAGGCGGATCGGTCGTCCGGGGAACTCCTTCTTGATCTGCGCCGCGAGTCGCTCGAGGGTCGCCTTGGCCTCGCTGCGAAGGGTGGTCGAACCCGAGGCGAACAGGACGTCGCCCTCGATGACCGCCACGATCTCGCCGGTGCGTCCTTCGATGGTGACGCCTTCGAGACCGGTCGCGAAACCGGCGGGCATGCGTGCGGTGGCGCTGTCGAGGTCGCCTCGCAACTGGGCGTTCTCGCTCTCGAGCGAGCGACGGGCCGACTCCGCGGCGTCGAGCTGCTGTCGCAGCCCGGTCATCTGATCCCTCAGCGCCGAGTTCTCGTCGATCAGGGCCGCTTCCTTCTTCTTGGCCGCATCGCAGCCTGCGAAGAAGGTCGCCGCCGCCATCATGCACACCACCGCCGCGCGTGTCCTTCGCATAGTCCTGGGCATCCTTTCCGTCACGAGTCGTGACCGTGTCCTGTCGGCGTCCGCGGGCGGCGGCTCGCCACCGCCCGGCATCCATGGCGTCCACGCAGGAGTCCGCGTGGTCATCCACCTCGACGCGGCGATCCCTTCGCCCGCGTCACGGCATCCGCATTGAAACCCCCGCAGGGACTCCTGTAAAGCGAAGCGGCGCCGACAGCGTGTCGACGGGTGGAACCAGAACCATCCAGAGTTCGACGAAGACCGGACGGGCCAGCACCACCAGCACCGCCGCCACCGCGAGGTGCGGCCCGTAGGGCATGGTTCGAACCCGATCCCCAAGCGGCCTGAACCTCGCCCCGAGGAGACCGGTGCCCAGAACCGTCGCGAGTCCCGCCCAAGCGAGCCCCAGAAACGGGGCGATGAAGAACACCGCCGTCGCATCGATCCATCCCAGCGCGGCGCCGATCGCGCCCATCAAGTGGACGTCGCCCAGTCCCATCGCCTCGCGTCCGAAGGCGAGGGTGCCGAGGATTCGGACCCCCCAGACCAGGGCCGCCCCGACGAGGTAGCCGCTTGCCACCGCCGACCAGGCCGCCAGCCACGCCGGCATCGCCGTCCCGAACGCCGTCGGGAGCATCGAGGCGATCCACCATCCCGCCGCCGCCCCCGCCGCCACCGGGGTCAGGTGCGACAGCTCCCGCAGCGCCTCCCGCCGGGCGTGGGGATAGTCCCCGAGGGTCTCGCCCTCGGCGACGAACTCGTCGTAGTCGGCGAAGGAGGGTCGCAGCGATCCGAGGCGGAGCAGCACCGCCAGCACCAGCACCCCCAGCACCCCGCCGAACGCCGCCCCGGCCCAGTTCGATCCCGGCACGGGCAGCGGCACCGCCGGACTGTCCAGGGGCACCCGCCACGGAAGCGGCAACTCCGACTGCACCGTCCAGCAGACCGCCGACACCGCGACGATCCAAAGGGTCAGCGAGAGCGGAATCAGATAGGTGCGGGCGTCGATCAGGGTGATCGGCACCAGCAGCGACAGCATCGCCAGGATCGCGAGCAGTCCCGGCCACGAGCCGGCGACTTCCCGCTGGATCCACCATTCGCCCGTGCCGAGGGTCCACCAGCTGGCCGGCTCCGGCAGGTAGAGCATCAGAAACGCGCCGACGAAGAGACCACCGAGCAGCAGTTCGATCAGCAGGTACTGGACGCCGATGCGCTCGCCGCAGAACCGGCAGCGGCCTCGCAGCAGGAGCCACCCCAACACCGGCAGGTTCTCGCGCCACGAGAGCCGCCCCGCGCACGTCGGGCAACGGCTCGGCGGCGAGACCACGCTGCCCCCACGCGGCAGACGCCAGGCCACCACGTTCATGAAGCTGCCGAGGCTCGCGCCGAAGGCGAAGACGAAGAACGACCAGACCACCCACGACAGGACCTCGAGGTCCCGCCAGGCGTTCTCCAACGCGTCGGGAGACGGCCATGTCGCCGCGGAAGCGAGGACGACCACCGGGCTCAGTCCGGGTCCTCGACGTCGCCGTCCGCGGCGTGCTCCTCGACCTCGGCGAGGCTCAACTCGCGGACCTGCTGTTCGGCGGCCTCCAGCACCATCTCGCAACGACGCACCAGCTGCACGCCGCGTCGGTACTCCGCCAGCGACGCCTCGAGGCCGACCTCGCCCTGCTCGATCCGATCGATGATCTCCTCGAGGGCCTCGAGCGCCTCCTCGTAGCCGAGGGCCGCGATCTCCTCCGGCAGGGACGGCGGAGTGGGCTCGTCGCTCGATCGGTGTCGCGGCATGGCGAGGAATGTACCCGAACGGAGATGTCGGTCGCTCAAGCGCCGGACGGATCGTCGATCGATCGGTCGGGATCCGAGCGTTCCACGCGAACCTCCAGGCCACCGTCGGCCAACTGCACCCGCAATGCGGCGCCGGCGAGCGTTCGCCCGGCGGATCGCACCACCGACCCGGAGTCGTCGGTGACGATCGCGAATCCGCGGGACAGGACCTCGGCGGGCCCCACACTCCTCAGGCGCCGCGTGGCCTGTTCGACCTGGCCTCGGGATCGGTCGAGGCGACGACTCGCGGCCGCATGGAGACGCCGCTCCAGCGAACGGACCGTCTCCGGACGAGGCCTTCGCCTCAGGATCGCTGCGGTCAGGCGCGAACGGATCCGCGGCAGCTCGACGCGCTCGTCGCGAAGGCGGCGTTCGATCGCCCCCCGCAGTCGCCTGCGAAGCGACTCGATGCCTCGCCGCCGCTCGGCCAGGCGATCCGCGGGCCGCCGCAGGAACTCGTGCCTTCTGGCGAGATCGAGACGCATGCGGGCTTCGGAGATCACGTTGGCCGCGGCCCGCGACAGGCGACCGCGATCTCGAGCGAGGGCGCGGGCAAGTTCCCGCCGATCCGGCAGCAGGTGGGTGATCGCCTGCGTCGGCGTCGAGGCGCGATGGTCGGCGACGAGCTCGACGATGGTGGTGTCGGACTCGTGCCCGATGGCGGCGACGAGCGGGATCCGGCAGTCGTGCGCGGCGTCGGCGACCACTCGTTCGTTGAACGCCCAGAGGTCCTCGAGGCTCCCCCCTCCCCGGGTCACGAGGATCGCGTCGATCCCCAGTCGCCCGGCTGCCGCATCGAGACCTCGAATCGCCCGTGCGACCTGCTCCGCCGCGCCGTCGCCCTGCACGAGCACCGGCACCACGAGGAGATCCGTCGTCGGCATGCGGTCCCGCGCGGTGCGCAGGCAGTCGGCGAGGGCCGCACTCCCCGCCCCGGTCACGATCGCGATGCGACCCGGGTGCCGCGGCGTCGGCCGCTTGCGCGGGGCATCGAAGTAGCCCTCCTCGCGGAGTTCGGCGACCAGCGCCCGAAACCTCGCCTCGAGCGCGCCGAGCCCCACCGGTTCGATCGACTTGGCATAGAGCTGGGTGCGACCCTGCTTGGCGTAGTGGCCCACCTGTCCCCACACCTCGACCGAGTCGCCGTCGCGGGGGATCTCCTCGAGCTTGCGAAGGTCCGAGTGCCACATCGCGCAGGAGATCACCGCCTCCTCGTCCTTCAGCGAGAAGTAGAGGTGTCGGCCGGGTCGGGCGTTGCTGACCTCGCCGACGACCCGGACCCGTGCCGGCACGCCCTTGGACAGGGCCTCGCCGATCAGGTTCGACAACGCGGTGACCGAAAGCGGCCGATCGTCGGAGGTGCCGGCCGAACGTGCCGGCTCCGGTGGCTGCAAGCCCCCGCCGCCGTTCGCATCGACCGGCGGCGGATCGCCGAGGCCGCTGAAGAGATCTCCGAAGGCGTCGTCGGAGCCGGAATCGCCGCCGCGGGCCTTCTTCGGATCGAAGGGTCGTCGTGCCACGGGCGTATCGTACGGACCGGCCCCGGGGCCGCCTTGCGATGACGGACTCACCTCTCTCGATCTCGACGCCGCTTGCCGACGTCGCCGCGATTCCCGCCGGCGGCCGGGACGGCCTCGCGGCACTGCGACTCCGGACCGTCGGCGACCTTGTGCGCCACCTGCCGCTGCGTCACGAGCGAGAAGAGGCCGAGTCGCCGATCGAGGAGGCTCGCGAACTCGTCGAGCGAGATGGCCAGGCCAACCTCTCCCTGCGGGGCACGGTGAGCCGCGTGCAGTTGCGTCGAGGTCGCACCTCCCGGGTCGAGGTGGTCGTCGAGGACCACAGCGGATCCGCCCTGCTGACCTTCTTCAACATGCCGTGGCTCGCCCGACGAATCCATCCCGGGCAGGTCGGGATCGCCGAGGGCCGCGGCAAGTTGCACGGTCCGGTGCTGCAGCTGGCGAATCCGAAGTGGACGCCGATCGACGAGGAGGTCCCCACCGCCGCCCGCGAAGGTCGAATCCGCCCGATCTATCCCGCCCGCGAGGACCTTCCATCGAACCGCATCGAGCAGGCGGTCGAGACGGTCCTCGATGCGGCGCTTCCGCAGATTCCCGAGACGCTTCCGCAGTCCTACCGCGACGCCCACGACCTGATGCCGCTGGCGGAGTGCTACCGGGCGATGCATCGACCCGCCGACCTCGAGGAGCCGCGACGCGCCCGGCGGCGTCTCGCCTTGGAGGAGCTGCTGGTCATGCAGCTCGCCGTCGCGATGCGGCGTCACCGCTGGCGCCACACCGTCTCCGCGCCGACGCTGCCGTCGCCACCCGAGATCGACCGACGCATCCGAGAGCGGATGCCCTTCGCCTACACGCCAGGCCAGAACGCCGCCGTCGCGGAGATCACCGCCGATCTCGCCGGGACCGTGCCCATGAACCGCCTGCTGCAGGGCGACGTCGGCTCCGGCAAGACCGCGGTCGCGCTGCACGCGATGCTGCTTGCCGCCGCCGCGGGCCGCCAGGCGATCCTGATGGCGCCGACGGAACTGCTCGCCGAGCAGCATCACCGGGTGATGCAGCGACTGTTGGCGCAAAGCGACGTCGAGATCTCGCTGCTCGTGGGCGGCCTCCCCGCGGCGATCCGCCGCAGTCGCCTCGAGCGCCTCGCCGCCGGCGACATCGACCTCGTCGTCGGCACCCACGCCCTGCTCTCCGAGGGCGTCGCCTTCGGGAATCTCGGCCTCGTCGTCATCGACGAACAACACCGATTCGGCGTCTCGCAGCGCAAGGTTCTGCGGGAGCATCGTGGTGCCGACGGCACCCGGCCCCATGTGCTGGTGATGACCGCGACGCCGATTCCCCGCACGCTGTCGCTGACCCTGCTTGGAGATCTCGACGTCACCACGATTCCCGATCGTCCGCCGGGACGAAGCCTGCCCGCGACCCGAGTGGTCGGGCCCCGGCAGCGCGAGGAGGTCTTCGCCTATCTCCGCACCCGCATCGAGAGCGGCGAGCAGTGCTACGTCGTGGTGCCCGCGATCGAAGAGGGCGACGCGGGCCTTGCGGCGGTCTCGACCGAGCTCGACCGTCTTCGCGACGGCGCCTTTCGAGGTCTCGTCGTCGAGGGTCTGCACGGCCGCATGGCCACGGAGGAGCGGGAGGCGATCATGGAGCGGTTTCGCGCCGGCGAGATCCACGCCATCGTGGCCACCGTGGTCATCGAGGTCGGGGTCGACGTGCCCAACGCGACCGTGATGGCGATCGAGCACGCCGAGCGCTTCGGACTCGCGCAGCTGCACCAGTTGCGGGGCCGGGTCGCCCGCAGCGAGCGTCGCGGGCTGTGCGTCTGCATCGCCGACGCCACCACCCCCGATGCCGAGGCCCGCATGGAGGCGATCGCCTCGACCGACGACGGATTCCGCATCGCCGAGCTCGATCTCGAGATCCGCGGCCCCGGCGAGCTGTTCGGCGCGCGGCAGTCGGGCCTGGCCCCGCTGCGGGTCGCCGATCTTCGGACCGATCTCGACCTGCTTGCAGCGGCCCGGCGCGACGCTCGCGCGTGGATCGAGCGAAGTCCCGACCTCGCCGAACCGGAGGAAGCCGCCCTTCGCCGCAAGGTCATGACCCTCTACGGCGACGTGCTGGGACTCGTCGAGGTGGCGTGAGGGCCGTGGGCACGGTTGACCTCGCGGGACTCGGGACGTTCAAGTCCGCGAAGAGCAGCGAAGACCCTCGAGCCCCTCGCCGACATCGCGACACGCCGCTTCGCCGCTCGTGCCGCTCGCGATACCCTCCCCGACATGAAGATCCTCTCGACCACCATGCTCGTTCTCGCGGCGACCATGTCGCTCGTTTCGTGCGCGACCGGCGGCGGCGTCGCGACCTCGACCCGGGATCGCAACATCGCCAACGCTCAGGGATTCCTCGACGATCTTCTGCTGCATGGCGAACCGGACCGGGCGAAGGCTCGAGTCGCGCCGAACTTCGAATTCAGGTACATGGGCAGGCCCGACGTGCCCGAACTCGCCAGGTTGACCGAACCGTTCGATCGGGAGGCGTACTTCGGCGAGTTCCTCGCCCTCGTGGCCGACGTGCTGCCCAACGGCATCGTGCTCACGACGACCCACGTGGTCGCGGACGACCGGGCGGTGGCGCTGCTGATGGACGGCGATGCCGAGGGTCGTTTCGGCGAGTACGACAACCGATACGTCTTCTACTTCGAGTTCGAGAACGGCCTGATCTCGCGCCTCTACGAATACAACAGCGATCTGCTCGCGATGCGAAGCCTCTGGGGACATCGACTCGTCGCGCCGGAGTGACCGCGCCGACCGGCGCACCGCTCGGGTCCGATCCTCGATTCATCGATCCGACCGTCCCTGACCGAACGAGTCCGAACGTCCCCGGCGGCGGTCGGAGAGGTCGATCTCGACGGACGCCCCCGCGGCCGCTTCAGGGCGGTTCCGGACGGGATTCCGAGCCGCCCGCAATCTTCGCGAATCATCGGTTTTCTTCGACGGGAACCCCCACCGACTCGTCATCCTGTAGGGAATCGGTGGACGGTTTCCAAGTCGTCCCCAAGACGTCACCCTGGGAGAACGACATGACGACCACGCCCGCCGCCGACACGACCACTCGGCGAGGATCGAACCACCGCGCTTCCGGTCGTCGCCAAGACCTCAACCGGCTCCGAGCCCTCAACGCCGCAGCCGTCGCGTCGGTCGCACTCTTGTCGGCGAGCATCGCCGAGGCGGGCGGCAGCGCTCCGATCACCTGGCAGACCGCCCAGACGATCACCGGCGACTCCGACGTCCAGACCGCCGGCACCCTCGCCTACGCCTACACCTTCGGATCGTCGGCGGTGAGCGCGACCACCGTCAACGGCGTGAACTTCGCGGCGTTTGGCATCTCCCCCACGAACTCGCCGGTCACGGTCGGCAACCTGACCCTCAGCGAGTCCCCCGGCTATCTCAGGCCGGCGACGGGCCTCGGAGCCTCCGGAGCTCCCTATACCTCGCTGAGTGCCGGCTACCAGTCGCTGCTCGGCGAGGGAGCGTCGGCCAGCCTCCCCGTCACCATCACGGTGACGCTTGCGGGACTCACGGCGGGTCGTCAGTACAGCCTGCAATGGTGGTCGAGCAACTCGAGCGGGAACACCCCCTTCGGCGCCGACCTTTCGTCGACCACCGCCTACGATGCGTTCTCGAATCAGGTCACCCTGAGTTCGACTGCCGGTGGGATCGGCCAGTACGTCGTGGGCACCTTCACCGCGACCGGCTCGATTGAGTTCTTCAACCTCGAGTCGCCATCGGGGTTCACCGCCCCGCTCATGAACGCCCTGCAGTTGCGCGACATCACGCCCACCGGAGTCCCCGGCGGCGCCGGCCTTGCCGGCCTCCTCGCGCTCGGCGGCGTTGGCCGGCACCGCCGACGACGGCGCTGATCGCCCGTCCGCCCCGCCAGGCCAACGCACCACGAGGGCCACCACGACGGCAACGACGACGGCCGGGGCGAGTTCGGGATGCCCGTACCATCCCGGCATGCCCGGCATTTCCACCAACGCGACGATCGCGGCCCTCTTCGAGGAGATGGCCGCCCTGCTCGAACTGACCGGCGCGAACGGCTTCAAGGTGAACGCCGCGGCGAAGGTCGCGCGGGTCGTCGAGGATCTCGACGGCGATCTCGCGGCTCTCGCGGAGACGCCCGGCGCCCTCGAGAAGATCGACGGCATCGGCAGCGGCAGCGCGAAGCGGATCCGCGAGTGGCTCGAGACCGGTTCGATCAAGGACCTCGAGAAGCTCCGAAGCGAAGTCCCGCCCGGCCTGCCCGACGTGCTCGCGGTGCCCGGCCTCGGCCCCAAGACGGTGCGCCTCATGTGGAAGGACGCCGGCGTCGTCGATCTCGCCTCGCTCAAGGCGAAGCTCGCCGACGGTTCTCTGCTTCATCTGCCCCGGATGGGCGAGAAGACCCTCGCCCGCATCCGCGAGAGCCTCGAGTTCATGGAGAAGTCGGGCGGCCGGGCACGGCTCGGCGACGCGATGCCGGTGGCCCTCGAACTCGTCGATCTCGTTCGGGGCGTCCCCGGGGTCCAGCGGGTCGAGTACGCAGGCAGCCTGCGCCGCGGCCGCGAGACCATCGGCGACCTCGACGTGCTCGCAAGCGGCAGCGATCCAGCGGCCCTCGTCGAGGCGTTCCGGACCAATCCCCGGGCGACCTCGGTGCTGCTCGCCGGCGAGACCAAGTGCTCGGTGCGCCTCGCCAACGGCATGCAGGCGGACCTTCGCGTCGTCGAGGACTCCTGTTTCGGCGCCGCGTGGCTCTACTTCACCGGAAGCAAGGAGCACAACGTGCGGCTTCGCGAGCGGGCGATCGCACGGAACATGCGCCTCAACGAGTACGGCCTCTTCCCAGACGACGGCGAGGACGCCCCGCCGCAAAGCCGCGGCGTGGCTCCGGTCGCGGCGAAGACCGAGGAGGAGATCTACAAGGCCCTCGGCCTGCCGTGGATTCCGCCCGAACTCCGCGAGGATCGTGGCGAAGTCGACCTCGTGGAGACTCCACGCCTGATCGAAGTCGGCGACATCCGAAGCGAACTGCACGCCCACACCAGGGCCAGCGACGGCCAGATGACGATCGAGGAGATCGCCAAGGCCGCCCGCGACCGCGGCTTCCACACGCTGGCCATCACCGACCACTCCAAGTCGAGCGTGCAGGCCAACGGACTCTCGGTCCAACGCCTGCGGGCCCACATCGACGCGATTCGAGAAGTCGACGCCAAGATGGCGGACATCCACCTGCTCGCCGGCAGCGAGGTCGACATCCTCGCGGACGGGCGCCTCGACTACGACGACGATCTGCTCGCCGAACTCGACTGGGTGGTCGCCTCGCCGCACGTCGCCCTCCGGCAGGAGCCGAAGGTCGCGACCGAGCGCCTGCTCGCAGCGGTGCGGCATCCGCTGGTCCATGTGCTGGGCCATCCCACCGGGCGTCTCATCGGCTCACGCCCCGGCCTGGAGCCCGACATGGAGGCGATCGCGAAGGCCGCTGCCGAGTGCGGCACCGCACTGGAGGTCAACGCCAACCACCACCGCCTCGACCTGCGAGATCGGCACGTGCGTCTCGCCCTCGAGGCGGGCTGCTGGATCGCGATCGACTGCGACGTGCACGTCGCCGAGCAGTTCGACGAGCTTCGCTACGGCGTCCTGACCGCGCGCCGCGGCGGCCTGACGCCGCAGCGCTGTCTCAACTGCCTCGACTTGAACGCGTTGGAGGCCTGGCGGACCGCGAAACGCTCCGCCGCGCGGTCGGGCGTCTGACCGCTACGATCCCCGCCCATGTTCGAAGGACTGTCCAAGCGACTCAACGGCGCCTTGCGAAACCTCTCCGGACGAGGTCGCATCAGCGAGGCCAACGTCCGCGAAGCGATGGCGGAGGTGCGGACCGCCCTGCTCGAGGCCGACGTCGCCCACGAGGTGGTCGATCGGTTCTGCAGCGAGGTGGTCGAGGACGCCTTGGGCGCCGAGGTGACGAAGAGCCTCAAGCCGGGCGAGCAGATGGTGGGCATCGTCCACCAGCGCCTCGTCGAGTTGATGGGACCGGACGCCTCCGAGATCCGATTCGTCGAGCCCGGCCCGACGGTGATCCTGATGTCCGGCCTGCAGGGTTCTGGGAAGACCACCACCTGCGGGAAGCTCGCCGCGAAGTTCAAGAGCGAGGGGCGCCGGACCCTGCTCGTGGCGGCGGACCTGCAGCGTCCCGCCGCGGTCGAGCAGCTTCGGACCGTCGCCGAGCAGGTGCAGGCGCAGGCCCCGGGAAGGGGCGAGGTCCTCTTCCACGGCGAACCGGAGCGTTGCGCCGAGTACGGCGGCGCCGTGGGCGTCGCCGTCGACGTCGCGAGGCGCGGCCTCGCCGAGGGCCGCCGATCCGGCTGCGACGTGGTGATCGTCGACACCGCCGGTCGGCTGCACGTCGACGACGAACTCATGAAGGAGCTTCGCGCCGTCGATCGGGCGATCGAGGCGCACCAGATCCTGCTCGTCGTCGACGCCATGACCGGACAGGACGCCCTCCGGTCCGCGAAGGCCTTCCACGAAGCGATGTCGGTCGACGGGATCGTGCTGACCAAGTTCGACTCCGACACCCGCGGCGGTGCCGCTCTCTCGGTGCGGCAGGTGACCGGCGCTCCGATCAAGTTCATCGGCACCGGCGAGAAGTTCGCGGCGCTCGAGGCGTTCCACGCCGAGCGGATCGCGGGACGAATCCTCGGCATGGGCGACGTGGTCAGCCTCGTCGAGAAGGCCCAGCAGGAGGTCAGCGAGGAGGAGGCCGAGGAGCTGATGCAGAAGATGTCGAAGGGCCGACTCGGCCTCGACGACTTCCTGAAGCAGCTTCAGACGATCCGCCGCATGGGCCCCATCAAGCAGCTCCTCGGAATGCTGCCCGGCGTGGGTGGCATGCTGAAGGACCTGCCGCTCGAGGATGGCCCGCTCGACCGGCTGCAGGGCATCGTCCATGCCATGACGCCCGCGGAGCGGCGCGACCCCGGCGTCATCGATCGCAGCCGCATCGCCCGGATCTCGCGCGGCAGCGCCAGCGAACGAGCGGAGGTCTCGCGCCTGCTGAAGCAGTTCGAGACCATGCGGAAGATGGGCGGCCAGCTCGCCGGCGCCGGCGGTCGGATGGCGGCCATGCGCAGCATGCAGACCGGCGGCCTGCCGACGAAGGGCTCGACCCAGACCGCGAGTCCCAAGAGCCGGTTCAAGAGCCGCAAGCGTCGCTGAGCGGCCCCCACCTGCGCGACCGACGCGCGACGA
>Ga0075475_10001567_pt1 | contig 11430 bp, 8 predicted proteins | sample DEB08_DNA_10_FD_76342 | JGI IMG/M metagenome (GOLD analysis project Ga0075475, IMG submission 76342) | Aqueous microbial communities from the Delaware River and Bay under freshwater to marine salinity gradient to study organic matter... | ecosystem: Environmental > Aquatic > Marine > Coastal ... | reverse complement strand
CACGCCGATCTCCGATCTCTTCCCGCACGTCCGCGAGATGGCGGACGATCTGCTGGTCGTGCGGTCGATGACCTCGCCGTTCAACGAGCACACCAACGCGAACTACTTCCTGCACACGGGGCTCGGTCTCGCCGGTCGTCCGTCGATGGGGGCGTGGGCGACCTACGGACTCGGCAGCGAGAACCGCGATCTGCCCGGCTTCGTGGTGCTGGTCTCGGGCGGCAAGAACCCTTCGGCTGGCAAGAGCGTCTGGGGCAGCGGCTTCCTGCCGACGGTCTATTCGGGGGTGCAGTGCCGCAGCTCGGGCGAGCCGGTGCTTCACGTGGGCGATCCGCCGGGACTCGATCGAACCGGCCGACGACGCATGCTCGACAGCCTCGCACGCCTCAACGCCCTCGGGCACGCCGAGCACGGAGATCCGGAGACGCTCGCACGCATCGAGCAGTACGAGCTCGCCTTCCGCATGCAGATGTCCGTGCCCGAGACCATGGATCTCGCGGGCGAGTCGAAGGAGACGCTCGAGCTCTACGGCGCCGATCCCAACGCCCCGAGCTTCGCCCGGAACTGCCTGCTCGCGCGACGCCTCCTCGAGCGCGGCGTCCGCTTCGTCCAGCTGTTCGACCACGGATGGGACGTCCATGGCACCAGCGCCGGCGACGACATCGTCACCCAGTTGCCCAAGAAGTGCCGCGAGACCGATCGGGCCGCGGCGGCGCTGGTCCTCGACCTCGAACGGCGGGGCATGCTCGAGGACACCCTCGTGGTCTGTTCGGGCGAGTTCGGGCGCACCCCGATGAACGAGGAGCGCAACGGCTCGAAGTTCCTCGGCCGGGACCACCACCCGCATTCGTTCACGATCTGGATGGCCGGCGGCGGGGTGAAGGCGGGCCTCGTCCACGGCGAGACCGACGAGTTCGGCTACCGCGTGGCGCACGATCCCGTGCACGTGCACGACCTGCAGGCGACGATCCTGCACCTGCTCGGACTCGACCACAAGCAGTTGACGTTCCGATTCCAGGGACGCGACTTCAGGTTGACCGACGTCCACGGCGAGGTGGTGCCGGCGCTCTTCACCTGAATGAGACGCTGCGACGCGTCCTGCGGGAGGTCTTCAGCCGATCCGCTCGACGCCGCCCATGTAGGGCCGCAGCGCCTCGGGCACGACGACGCTGCCGTCGGGCTGCTGATGGATCTCGAGGATCGGGATGAGGATCCGCGGACTCGCGAGCACCGTGTTGTTGAGGGCGTAGGGAAACCGCGTCGGTCCCTTGCCCTCGCGGCAACGCAGGTTGAGGCGACGGGTCTGGAAGTCCCCGAGACGGCTCGCAGAGTGGGTTTCGCCCCAGTCGCCGACGGGGCGGCCGTCGGGGCCGTCGGGGCCACGGCCGGGCATCCAGCACTCGACGTCGATCATGTCCTCGTTCTTGGCGCCGAGGTCGCCGCGGCAGCACTGCAGCAGGCGGTACGGAAGCCCGATCCGCTGCAGCAGGGTCTCGACGAAGCCGAGCATCCTCCGGTGCCAGTCGCGGCTGATCGCGTCGTCGGGTGGACAGATCACGACCTGCTCCACCTTGTCGAACTGGTGGATCCGGTAGAGGCCCGCGGTGTCCTTGCCGGCGGCGCCGGCCTCGCGGCGGAAGCAGGTCGAGACCGTGGTGTAGGTCCGCGGCAGGGTGCTCTCCTCGAGGATCTCGTTCTCGTGGAAGCCCATCAGCCCGACTTCGCCGGTGCCGGTCAGATAGAGATCGTGACCCGAGCCGCGGCGGCTTTCTTCGATGTGGTAGGCCTGATCGCGGCCGGAGGGGAAGAAGCCGGTGCCGGTCATGCACTCCTCCTTCACGACCACCGGCACCGAGAGCGGCGTGAAGCCCTGGTCGATGGTCATGAAGTCGAACGCCCAGCGCAGCACCGCCTGGTGCAGGCGCATGCCGAGACCGGTCATCACGTAGTGGCGGCTTCCCGCGATCTTGACGCCGCGTTCGAAGTCGACGAGACCGAGGTCGCGCACCAGCTCGAGGTGGGTCTTCGGGGCGAACCCGCGGTTCTCGGCGAAGGGCTTCGCGGGATCGAAGTCTTCCGGCGACCAGCGGCGGATCTCGACGTTGTCCTCGCTGCCCTTGCCGGGCGGCACGTCCTCGGCGGGGGGTTGCGGAACCTGCATCCACAGGCTGCGCCACCCCGGCTCGACCGCGGCGAGTTCGGTCTCGAGCGTCTGGATCGACGCCTTGAGTTCGGCGGGTCGGCGTTCGAGCGCGACGAGCTCCGCTTCGATGGCGCTTCGTTCGTCCCCCTCGGCGGACTTGAGGCGACCCTTCAGGCGCCCCATCTGCGGGCCGGTCTCCTTGCCGAGCCGCTTCTGCTCGGCGCGGGCCTCCTCGAGGCGGGTCATCACGCCACGCCGCTCCTCGTCGAGGGCCAGCAGCCGGTCGAAGTCGACGTGGACCCCCTTGTCGGCGCAGGCGCGGCGGAAGCGGTCGGGATCTTCGCGGAGTTGCTTGAGGTCGATCATGGGTGAGGAGCAATCGGCGATCGGCGGCGTGGGACGTGGACGAATCGGCGTGGACGAATCGAGGTGGACGAGGCGAGGTGGACGAAGCGAGATGGACGAGGCGAGGCATGCAACTCGAACCGCCGCCGCGTCGGTTCAGGTTCGATACTCCGGACCCTGGGCCCAGCGCATCTTGGTCATCAGGGTTCGCCAGTAGTCGTGATCGGGGTTGGCCACGAGGCGAGCCCGTCGCGGATGGCAGCGGACCCGTACCACGTCGCCGACGGCGAGCGGCCGTGCGGGCACCCCGTCGAGAAGGAGCGTCGTGCCCTCGTTGGCCCGACGAACGTGCATGTCGACGCCGAGCGTCGGGGGAGCCACGATCGGACGGAACGCAAGGCTGTGGGCGGCGTTGGGCGTGATCACAATCGCGTCGAGGTCCGGATCGACGATCGGACCGCCCGCGGAGACGTTGTAGGCGGTCGAGCCGGCGGGCGTCGAGACGATGGCGCCGTCCCCGAGCAGGTCCGGGCCTTCGCGGCCGTCGAGCTCGAGGGCGATCTCGACCATGCGGAAGGGCGGTCCCGCCGCGATCACCACGTCGTTGAGGGCGATGCCCGCCGCGGTCTCGGCGTCGCCCGAGGCGACGGTCGCCTCGAGCAGCATGCGCTCGCGGAGCGGCGGGGCGTCGCCGAGGACCACGTCTGCATGTCGGACGAGCGCGTCGAGGTCGAACTCCGCCAGGAAGCCGAGTCGTCCCACGTTGACGCCGAGCACGGGGATGCCGGAGGCGACGAAGCGACGCGCCTGCCCGAGCAGGGTTCCGTCGCCGCCGAGGACGACGACGAGGCGGATCGTTGCGGGTGGCGGCTCGGCGAGATCGGGACGCTGCTCGATCGCGTCGAGACCACGCGAACCGAGCAGAGTCCCCACCGACTCGAGCAGCGCCGGCACCCCGTCGCGTTCACGGTCGCCCACGAGCAGCACCGTCGCGGATCCGTGGCTCAAGAGACCAGCCCTCGGGTCAGGCGCATGAACGCGGTCTCGAGATTGACCTGCTCCATCTGCATCGAGCGAAGACGGAAGCCCGCGACGACGAGGCGGTTGGGGAGTTCGGAGATGTCGAGGATGCCGCTCGAGTCGAGCATCGCGTCGATGCGGGCGCCGCCTTCGGGATCGCCGCCGGCTCCGGCCTCGATCACCTCGACCTCGACGATGCCGCGGACCTTTCGCAGGAGTTCCGCCGCCTCCGCGGTGCGCTCGGCGACCTCGATCTGGACGATCGGCCCGCGACTCGCCCGCTTCATGATCTCCCGGACCGAGCCGGAGAAGACGAGCTTGCCCTTCTCCACGATGCCGACGCTCGTGCACAGCTCCGCAAGCTCATGCAGGATGTGGGAGGAGATCAGGATGGTCTTGCCCATCCGGCGCAGTTCCTTCAGCAGTTCGCGGATCTCGATGCGGGCCCGCGGGTCGAGGCCGGACGCGGGCTCGTCGAGCAGCAGGACCTTGGGATCGTGCAGCAGCACCCGGGCGATCGAGAGCCGCTGCTGCATGCCGCGGCTCAGGCCGTTGACCTCGCTTTCGGTCTTGTGGACGAGGTCGGTCAGGTCGAGCACGTCCTTCACGACGGACCGTCGGGCGGGGCCGTGGATGCCGTAGCAGCTCGCGAAGAACTCCAGGTACTCACCGACGAGCATGTCGTCGTAGGCGCCCATGAAGTCCGGCACGTAGCCGATGACCGGCCGGATCAGGTTGTTCTGGTAGCCGACGGTCTTGCCGTCGATGCGGGCCTCGCCCCAGCTGGGCTTGAGCAGCGTCGCGAGAATCTTGATCGTCGTGGTCTTGCCCGCGCCGTTGGGGCCGATGAAGCCGAAGCACTCGCCCTCCTCGATGGCGAGGTTCAGGTTGTCCAGCGCCACGAGGTCGCCGTACTTCCGGGTGAGGTTGACCGTCTCGATCATCGGCATGGGTGGAGACCGGATCTCAGGCGGGGGGTGCTTCGGAGGTGGTCGGGGCGGACGGAACGGGACGCGGCTCGGGGACGGCGGCCGAGCCGGGCGAGGGGAGAGGCAGGATCCACCGCACGACGGTGAGGCCGTCGCTCGGCGGCGTCTCGCCGTCGATCGCGACCGGGACCGGGAGCGGCGACCCTCGACGGTAGCCGATCACGATCAGGCAGGGACGCGTGAACCACGCCGACAGATCGACCTCGCGACCGACGATCCGTTCGATCCGCACGGTGTCTCGACCCACCGGGGGATTCTGCAGGTAAGGCGGTGGCGCGAGCATCCCGTAGAGCGAGAGCATGTCGAGGCGTCGGACGACCTCCTCGGCGCTCTCGAGGTTGGAGTCGGGTCGGAAGAGGCCCGCGGACGCGGCGAACGGGTCGTAGTAGCGACCGCGGATCTCGGCGGTGAGGCTTCCGGATGCCGTCGATCGGGCCGCGACCGGCCCATTCGGGTAGAGCGACCCGCCGAGATCGAGCGGCGCGTTCTCCGGCCAGCGCGGCAGGATGACGAAGCGTCCACCGAACGGCATGCCTCCGCTGTCGGCGACGATCGGGAGAGGCCCCGGTGCGAAGCGGGGAAGCGGCATTCGGTAGGGGTTCACGTGGATGACCCGCACGTCCTCGAGTCCCCCGGGAATGCCGTGCAGCAGTCGTCCCGAGATCCCCACGGTGCCGGTGGCGGGATCGAGGTAGGTCTCGACGGGAACGTCGGGATCGACCCACGGCAGTCGTCCCCACGAGTCGGGGAGCGTGCCCATCCAGTCGGCGGCGAAGGTCGCGGCCGTCGCCCGCGAGGGTACGTCCAGCTCGCCCGGAGCTTCGAGCGGCGCGTCGTAGCGGGCCGTGTCGGGGAACCGCCCTCGTTCCTCTCCCGATGGAGGGAACCAGGTGGAGAGGAGATTGCGGGGAGGGGCGGTCGTTGTCGCCGCGTCGTCGGCGATCGAGATCGAGGCGATGCCGTAGCCGGGCAGGCTCGCGGTGAACCACGAGGTCGCCCGCTGCCGTTGCGGCGATCTTCCGAGCGCCGCGTCGAGATCGGCATCGCGGGCGACGTGGTCGAGGAAGGTGAGATGCTCCACGCGGACGCGCTCTTCGCGAAGGAACGCGCTGCCCACCCAGGCCAGTCCGGTGAACGCCGCGCCGGTCAGGACGAAGGCGAGCCACGCCCAACGCTGTCGTCCTCGCCGCTTCAGGATCGCGAAGCCGAGAGGCCCGGCGAGCAGCCAGTACGTCGCGAAGATCCCCATCGCGGCCAGGACCCCGACCGCAGCGCGGCCGGCGAGATCGATGCGATCGGCGACGAGACGGCCGCCGCCGATGGAGTCGACGTCGGTGGGGCGCCGTCGCAGCCGCTGCGGCTGACTCTGATCGAGCGCCGCGTACTCGCCTGCGGACAGGGTGTCCCCCCGGCGGCCGAGGATCGGATTCCAGACGCAGTCGGCGTCGGGCAGTCCGCCCTCCTGCAAGGCACGTCGCCGCAGCGCGTCGAGATCGAGGCCGACCAGCACGAGACGGCCGAAGCCGACCGGACGCTCGATCGCGAAGACCTCGCCCTCCACGGTGTCGGGTCGCGGAGTCGGGATGCCCGTGGCCGCCGCGCGGCTCGATGGAAACGCGAGCGTCGGTTCCCACGGTGCGGGCCGGGACTCCTCGGGGAAGATCCGCACCGGCATTCGCACCCCGGGATCCCGCAAGGCCTGACGCTTGGAGAGGGCCGGCAGCATCTCCCGCACCAGCACCCCGTCGCGCAGCATCGGGGCGGTCTCGGGCAGGAGCGATGCGAGGGCGTGGCGGTCCTCGTTCGCGCTCGACCCGAGCGACCACGGATTGCCCGCCTCGGGGAGCACCACCACGAGGGTGCCTCCCCGATGCATCCACTCGAGGAGGGCGCGGCCCTCGTCGAGGCCAAGGGCAGCCGGCCGGGTGTCGGGATCGTCGCCTGCCCACACGATCGCCGCATAGGAGCGCAGTCCCTCCCAGCGATCCGGCAGGCCGTCGACACCGATCGCCGACGCGATCCGGGTGCGTTCGTTGAGTGCGGGAATCGAGGTGAGGCCCGACGGCGGCGCGTCGTAGGCCTCGAGACCGAGTCGGCCGCCGCCGACGAGACCGATCAGGCCCTCCGTCGGCGCAATGCCGACCGAGGGAATCGTCGCGGTGGCGGGACTCACCCGTGCGACGGCCCGCTCTTCGCCGCGCACGCCGTCCTGCTCGGCGTAGGCCCGAAGCGTGAAGACCTCGGTGTCGAGGGCGCCGCCGAACCTCCCGGGCAGCAGACGACCGTAGAGCCATCGGGTGACCGACCGACCTGGTGCAACCACCACCCGGCGCGAGACCGTGGCGATGTCCCCGTCGGCGTCGGGAAGTTCCCACTCGATCCGCAGGGGTTCCGCCTCGGGGCCGTCGTTGCGAACCGTCACCCGGATGCCGGTCCAGTCGCCCGGGCGATAGGTTCCGCCGACGCCGAACTCCTCGAGCGAAAGCGAGACCTGGCCCGGGGCCGTCGATGCCAGCGCGGTCGCAAGCCACATCGCGACGATCGAAGGGCGGGACATGACGGGCGTTCGCGGCATCCGGGCGTTCACGCCGTCGAGGCGAAGGACTCGAGCATCGCGGCGTGGGCGCGGATTCCGCCGTGCAGGCACTTCACGTCGAACTTCTCGTTGGGCGAGTGCACCCGATCGTCGTCGAGTCCGAAGCCCGCGAGGATCGAGTCGATGCCGAGATGCCGTCGAATGGCGCCGACCGCGGGGATGCTGCCGCCGGTGCCGATCATCGCCGCGGGACGACCGTAGGCGACGGCGAGACCTTCGCGTGCCGCCCGCATCTCCGGACTGTCCGCCGCAACCGCGATCGCGGGGTTGCACCCATGGCTGTGGAACGTGGCGACGATCCCGGGGGGAAGTCGCGACTCGATGAACGATCGCAGCAGCCCGCGGATTCGCTCGGGATCCTGTCCTGCGACGAGGCGGCAGGAGAGCTTCGCGCCCGCCGTCGCAGGAATCACCGTCTTCGCACCGCGTCCCGCGTAGCCGCCCCAGATCCCGTTGAGATCGCAGGTCGGGCGCGACCACATGCGCTCGAGCATGCTGCGGCCCGGTTCACCGTGTTCCGCCGTCGCGCCGGCGGAGTCGAGAAACGCCCGCTCGTCGAAGGGCAGTTCCCTCCACGAGGCGGCGACTTCGGCGGGCGGATCCTCGATGCCGTCGAAGAAGCCCGGGATCGCCACGCGGCCGTCGGCGTCGTGGAGGGCGCCGAGGCACTCGACGAGCGCGTTGAGCGGGTTGGCGAGGGTGCCCCCGTACATGCCCGAGTGGAGGTCGTGGCCCGGACCGCGCAGTTGGACCTCTTCGTAGACCAGGCCGCGCAGCATCGTGGTGATCGCCGGCGTCTCCACGTCCCACATGCCGGTGTCGGAGACGACGCACACGCGTGCGTCGAGGGCCTCGCGGTGGCCGGCGAGAAACGGATCGAGGCTGGGGCTCCCCGACTCCTCCTCGCCTTCGAGCATCACCGTGACCGGCACCGGCGGACCGCCATGGACCTCGCACCATGCCCGGAAGGCCTCGATGAAGGTCATCACCTGACCCTTGTCGTCGCAGGCGCCGCGAGCGACGACGCGGCGTCCGGTGGGGCCATCCTCGACGACCGGTTCGAACGGACCGCTGCGCCAGAGTTCCAACGGATCCGGAGGCTGCACGTCGTAGTGGCCGTAGTAGAGGATCGGGCGGGTCGAGCCGGTTCCGGGGCCCGGATGGTGCGCGACCACGAAGGGTTGCCCCTCCGTGTCGACGAGACGCGACTCGAAGCCGAGTTCGGAGAGTCGTTCCGACGCCCACTCCGCGGCCTTGCGTGTTTCGGCGTCGTAGGCCGGATCGGTGCTGATGCTCGGGATCCGGAGGAACGCGCAGAGGCGATCGATCGAAGCGTCGAGGTTGCGGTCGGTTCGCTCGAGAACCGGGGCGAGGCGGGCGCTGGCGGTGGTGGTCATGGGGACTCCGGCCGGGCATTCGGCCGGCTCATCGTCGCCGCCCGCTGCAGCGAGGGCAACTGCGGTCGCCGGCGAGGCCCGACTCGGGCGTCGCGGGCGAGGGGGCCGTGCTGCGACGGCGATTCGGCCGACGCCGATCTCGATGGCCGAGATCGGCCGTCTCCCCACCGCATCGATCCGAGAGACTCGCCCGAGTGTCCAGCGCCGCTCACGCGGAGACGAAGATCGCCAGCGCGATCAACGCCACGATCGTGGCCGCCAGCAGCACCCCCGACCAGGTCCAAGATGGACGGGCCTCGTCGCGGGAGGCGGCGACGCCGAGCTCCAGCGGAGTCAGCCCCTCGAGTTCGGCATAGCTCCGAGGCGGACGCTTGGCGAAGTCGCACCCGCATTCATGGCAGTGTTCGAGGAGCTCGCGAAGGGCGTGGTCGGCGGTGGTTCCGCATTCCAGGCAACGCGGTTCGGTCCACGCGGTGGCGCGGGTTCTCGTTCGACTCCCCATGGCCTGAACGTAGCATGCCGTTGGAAGGTGTCCACCATCTTGACGCGAGGTCGATGCGCTTCGCGTCGTCCTCCCTCCTCGCCGGGCGACGGCGGCTACGCCGATCCCTCCCGGTTTCCGCCGCCGAGTTGCCCAACGACGCCGTGATCGACCACGCCGCCAGACTGCTCCAATGGTCCATCCGCCTCCGTGGCGGCGAGCAACGGGCGGATTCGCGATCCGCAGGGCCACCGGCGTCCGCATGGGGTGCCGAGGTGGAGATTGCGACGGATCGAATGCTCTGGGCGTTGGTGGCGGTCGAACCCGCCGGATCGATCGACGCGATCGGAGCCGTTCCCGGACTCCGTCTGGATTCGTCCGGGCCGTTGCTCGATCGTGGGCCGACCGACGCCGTGGAGGTCTGGGTCGATCGCGAACTTGCCGCGATGCATGCCCTGCATCGGGCAGCTCGGATCCACCAGAGGTCGGAGTGGAACGCTCGACTTCACGATGCCGTGGACTGGCATGTCGAGCACACCGGAACCGAGAACGCGACGCATCGGCCGTGGGCGGCTCACGTGTTCCTGATGCGGGGGACGCCCGAGGCCGAGTTCTTCGCGTCGGGGCAGGTGCACGCGGTCTTGGTGGAGCACGGCGACGCCGCTCCGGATCCCTGCACCCGTTGGATCCTCGGCGATGCGGCGGCGGAACTCGCTCTCGCGGTGGGTGCCGACCCGTCGCGCTTGCCGTAGACTTCGCCCCATGGTGGACGAGGCATCGCCGGAACGACAGGGCAGCCTGCCCGATGGCGAGGGATTCGGCGGACTTCTCGCCGAGTGCGTCGAGACCGCGCGAGCGGCGGTGGCGTCGCTTCACCCTCGACGCCTCGCGGTCGGACTCCTCGCGGTGCTGCTGCTTGGACAGATCGGAGATCTTCACGATCGCCTGGCCGGGCCGAGATTCGGACCCGGAGGATTGCTGGCGGAGGATCCGGAAGCGGAACTGGTCGCCTCGATCGAACGGTGGAGGTCGCGCCTCTCCGAGTCGATCGCGAGCGAGGCGGATTCGGGGAGTTTCGACGCCGAGTCCGCGACCCCATGGCAACTGCTTGCCGAGGGACGTCGTCGCCTCGTCGCGTCGCGATCCTCGCGGATCGACGACGACGCCGACCTCGGGGGGGAGGCGAGGGTGGAGATGGAGCGGGTCTTCCTCGAAGACCGTCCCCTCGGAACCTACGACGCGGTGTCGAGCCTGGTCGCCGGGAGATTCGGCGACTTCTGCCGATCCGTCGTGGCGATCGATCCGCGATCTGCGGCGACATCGCTGGGCGGAATGGTGATCGACGTTCCGGTTGCGGTCTGGCGGCACGACAGGTTGTTCCTGCTGTCCTTCGGCCTGCCGGCGCTGATCGTGTCCACTCTGCTTGGAGGGATGGTGGCCCGCATGGCCGCCTGTCGATTCGCGAGGCGGCAGTGGTTGACGCTGGGCGAGTCGGCGGACTTCGTCGGCGCCTCGTGGCGACGTCTGATCTCCGCACCGCTCCTGCCGCTGGCTGCGGCGTTGGTGCCTCTGGGAGCGGTTGCGCTGTTGGGCCTCGTCCTCTCGGTGCCCTGGCTCGACGTCGTGGCCGGCGTCCTCTTCGGCAGTTCGCTGATCCTCGGCCTGCTGGCCGGCATTCTTCTGGTCGGTATTGCCGTGGGGTGGCCCCTGATCGTGCCGGCGGTCGCCTGCGAGGACGCCGATGCCGCCGACTGCCTGCAGAGGGCCTATGCCTACCCGTTCAACCGATTCGGGCGTTATCTCGTGCTGGCGGTCGCCGCGATCGTTGGACTTGCCGTGGCAGTGGCCGTCCTCGACGCTCTCTTGCTGACCACGCTGTGGTCGGTGCGTCTTGCGGTGGCGGGCACCGCGCCAGCCTGGGTCGGCGAGCTGCTGGATGGGCGAGGCTGGCTCGAGTTCGGCGCGCCCTCGCCGGCGATGCTCTCGATCGATGGGGTGGCGGCGGATGCGGTCGCCACCTGGGTGAGCCTGTCGAGACTGCTGGTCGGGGCGCTGGTCTTCGCGTGGCTCTTCGACGCGGGCGTCCGGATCCACCTCTTCCTCCGGCGAGCGGTCGATCGGGTGCGTCCGGAGGAGATCGCCGAGTCGCCTGGACAACGACCTCGGGCCGAGCGGGTCCGCGAGGCGATCGAGGCCGCACGGCGGGCGTCCTGACTCGCTCGACGCGGGGGGGTGGCGGTCGTGCGTGCGGGGTGCGCCGGGTCGTCGTCCTAGGCGGGACGTGACGCCATCGCCGCTTCGAGCGCCGCGAGGCGACGTTCAAGACGTTCGACTCGTGTCGACAGGTCCTCGGGTTCGACGCTCGTGGCCGATGCGGCCCCGCTCGACCCGTGCGTCCCGAGCGACGAGTCCGAGGTGGGATGCAGGAGTTGGCGATGGCGTTCGGCGCGAGTCCCCGG
>Ga0075475_10001564_pt1 | contig 11436 bp, 15 predicted proteins | sample DEB08_DNA_10_FD_76342 | JGI IMG/M metagenome (GOLD analysis project Ga0075475, IMG submission 76342) | Aqueous microbial communities from the Delaware River and Bay under freshwater to marine salinity gradient to study organic matter... | ecosystem: Environmental > Aquatic > Marine > Coastal ... | reverse complement strand
GGTATTGATTCGTGGTTACGGTGCTCCGCTTAAGACTTTTGGTGGGACTGCTTCCGGTCCAGAGATTTTGATTGAGGGCATTGCTGATATTCAAAAGATTCTTGAAGCCAGAGTCGGTAAAAAACTTCGCTCTGTTGATGCTCTTGATATCTGTAATATTATCGGGAAGATTGTTGTAGCAGGTTCTGCTCGTCGTTCGGCTCAGATTGCTATTGGTGATCCTGACGACTTTTTGTATCTTCGTGCAAAGAACTGGGGTAAGGGTGACATTCCTGCATGGCGTGGTAACTCTAATAACTCTATTTTTGCTGATTCGTATGATGAAATTATTGATGAATTCTGGAAGGGGTATGATGGCACAGGTGAGCCTTACGGACTTATTAATCGTGACCTTATTCGTAAGACTGGTCGTCTTGGTGAGAAGATTAATGACAAGGGCGTAATTGGTACAAACCCTTGTGGTGAGATTGGTTTGGAAGATGGGGAGCCTTGTAATCTTGCTGAAATATTCTTACCTAATATTGAAAGTAAGGAAGAGTTGTATGATTTAAGCCGTCTTTTGTACAAAACTCAAAAGGCTATTACTACTCTTGCGTATCCTTACGCTAAGTCACAGGCTGTAATTAGTAGAAACCGCCGTCTTGGTCAGGGCATTACTGGATGGCTTCAGTCTACTGATGAACAGTTGTCATGGGTCTCTGAGTGCTATGAGCAACTTCGTGAATTTGATAAGGAATGGTCTGAATCTATCGGAATTAACCCTTCGATTAAACTGACTACGGTTAAGCCTTCAGGTACTCTAAGCCTTCTTGCTGGCGTGACTCCGGGTATTCACCCTGCGTATTCTCAATACTATATTCGTCGTGTTCGTATGGGTAGTGCTGATCCATTGGTGAATTATTGTCGTGATAAGGGTTACGATGTCCAGTATGATGTTGGTCTTGATGGCAAGGAGAATCACACGGTTTGTGTTGTATCTTTCCCATGTGAGACTCCTGAGCACGCAACTCTTGCTAAGAATCTAACCGCTGTTGATCAATTAGAATGGGTTGTTAAGGCTCAAAGCGAATGGGCTGATAATAACGTTTCTGTTACGGTTTACTATCGTAAAGAAGAACTGCCTGAGATTCAAGACTGGATGAAGAAGAACTATAAGAATAAGTTAAAGTCTGTTTCATTCTTGTTGCATAGTGATCACGGTTTTGCTCTTGCTCCCTATGAAGAGATTGATCAAGAATTTTATGAAAAGATGAAAGCAAAGATCAAGTCTGTTTCATTTGTAGATCAGATCAACGAGTATGCTCTTGAAGATCTTGAGTGTGAAGGTGGTGCCTGCCCTATTCGTTAGCAGGTAAAGTTTATCGGGGATAGCACAATAGGCAGTGCATCTGACTGTTAATCAGACGGTTGCAGGTTCGATCCCTGCTCCCCGAGCAAACAGTAGAAAGCGTCCCAAACCGGGACGCTTTTTGCTGTTAACGGTGCTTTTTTAGACCAAGTAGTGTATGATATCTAAGATGATTGACGATTATGTGAAGCGGAAAGAACTATATGTGCCAGAAAGAGCGTATGGTGTGTGCATCTGGATCATGCCAGATGGTAAACCATTATCTGATGGTGACGGTGTTCTGTGCGCTGAGGGCGTTATGAATGACAAGAACGTTGAGAAGCAGGTTGCTCAAGCCGCCAAGTATTGGACAGGTAGCGAGGAAGGTTACGCTACTTGGGTTGGAGGGGCTAGAAAGGTGACTGCTTCTGAAAAAGATGATCAAGCAGAGCGTTTAGCAGCCGGTCTCAATCCAGATCCTTATGAGGATGTGATTGAAGCGGCTGTAAGAAAAGAACTTGCTAGGAGGGGCCGATGAGAGGCGAGATGACTCATATGGAAGATTCGGATACTGAAGAGTATTTGGATGATATTAATTACTTTCAAGTTATAAAGAAGACAGATAGTGATGATCCTTTTAAAAAGGTCAAGTATACATCTTTGTCTCCGAGGATGAAGCGTAAGGCTACTCGTCTTGCTAAGAAATATGAAGGAGTTGAAGGTGTAGGAACAAAGTATATTGATCCTGAAGAACTGGACGGCTATTCTTTATACGATGTTGTAACTCCTCCATATGATTTGGAGACTCTTGCGGATCTGTATGATTCCAGTGCAATTCACAATGCGGCTATTAATGCAAGAGTTATGAATACGGTCGGTCTGGGATATTCGTTCCCAGAAACGTTGAAGTCGAAGAGAAGGCTTGAGAAGGCTGCTGGTAATTCTGACAGGCTGAGTCGGGTTAGGAAGGCTATTCAGGATACACGGCAGGATCTTGAGCAGAAGTTTGAAAACTTTAACGAAGAAGAAACTTTTATTGAGACCATTACAAGGGTCTGGCTAGATGTTCTTACTACAGGTAATGGTTACCTTGAAATTGGTAGAAACAATTCTGGTGAAATCGGCTATATTGGCCACATTCCTTCTACTTTGATGCGAGTTCGTCGTCATCGTGATGGATATGTTCAAATAGCCAAGAGCAACAAGATTCAGGCTGTGTTCTTTAGAAACTTTCAGGACACAGAAACAGAAGATCCGATTAATTCGGACCCTAACCCTAATGAAGTAATTCACTTTAAAACTTATTCACCTAACAATACTTATTATGGTATTCCATCGAGTGTGTCGGCTGCTGCTGCAATTATTGGTGATAAGTTTGCTAAAGAGTACAATATTGATTACTTTGAAAACAAGGCTATTCCTCGCTATGCAATTATTGTTAAGGGAGCAAAACTTAGCAATCGTTCCAAGCAGGAACTTGTTAACTATTTCCGTCAAGAGGTAAAAGGTCGTAATCATGGAACGTTGATTGTTCCTTTGCCCGCTTCTCTTGGTGGTGATACCGATATTAAGTTTGAGAAACTTGAGGCTGGTATCCAAGACGCATCGTTTGATAAGTACCGCAAGTCTAACCGGGATGAGATTCTTGTTGCTAATAGGGTTCCCGCCCCGAAGGTAGGTGTTTATGATAATGCTAACCTTGCGGTTTCTAGAGATGCTGACAAGACGTTCAAGACTCAGGTTATTGGGCCGGATCAATCTGTTATTGAGAAGAAACTTAACAGACTTATCTCTGAGTTCACAGATCTGGTTCATATCAAGTTTGAGCGCATTGACTTGGTTGATGAGGATATTCAGTCTAGGATTCATGATAGGTATCTTCGTACCGAGGTTATTACGCCGAATGAGGTTCGTAATGATTTGGGTATGCCGGAGAGGATGGATGCTGATGAGCCGTTGCCATATCCGACTAAGTTGAAGATGCAGCAGGGCGCTGGGCGTGGTCCGGGTGCTCCTGAGGGTAATACGAATAATGAGTCTGCTGTACCTAGAAATGCTAGAGCAGACTCGCCGGGTGGTTCAACTGATCCACGTACAACCGGTGATCAAGCCGAGAGAGGCGAAAATCAAGATAATGGAGGAAATAATGATTGACGGACATATTGTATATTCGAATACAAGTTTAACTGATTCTGATGGTGAGCAAACTATTTCTCATCACACCTATGCTATTTACATTGTTAATGTTGATACTAATCATTGGGTTGAGGTCAAGTTGAACGGTAAGCATTCGATTATGATTCCTGATGCTTCTGGTCATGTTCATGACTATATTCATATTCCGGGTGACTACAATACTATTGAAGTTATTACCGCTTCGTCAGAAGTCGCTGTTTATGCTATAGGCTAATCGCTGATACAATTAAATAGAGGTTTGTGAATGGCTGCTGTAAGGAATATTTCAATTTACAAAGGAGATACTTATACACATGAAGTTACACTAAAGGATTCTTCAAGTGTTGCCATTGATATTACCGATAGAACCTATCTAGCCCAAATCAGGAGAAGCGCTAGTTCTGCCGATGTTGTCTTAACTTTTACTTCTACTGTTACAGATGCGGCTGGAGGTGTTTTGCAACTAAGTTTAACTAGTGCTCAGACTGCCAGTCTTCAGGCTGGCACATACACTTATGATCTTCAAGAGACAAACGGTAGTAATGTTTTAACATTAATGTACGGCGACATTACTGTTACTGGAGATGTTTCAAGATGAGTGCAGAAGCGACAACGATTACGGTTACTTCTTCTGATGCAACATTAATAACTGTTAATTCGGGGGATACGACTTCTCTTTCTGTATCTAATTCTGATGTGACAAGTTTGTCGGTCTCTAATACGACAACTACTGCTGTTACTGTCACTAATGCTGATTCAACTTTGATAAGTGCCGCTGCTGCAACTATTAATGTACCGGTGTATGTTAATTTGAGTAATGATACTCCTTTGGAGTTAGCAAACACAGGCTCTGCTGGTACAAGTCTTTTTGCTGCAAGATCAGATCATGTGCATCCTTCTACTGGTATGTACATTAGTGGAGGTAATTTTTAATGTCTAATACGATTCGTATTAAGAGGAGGGCTACTGGTTTAGGGGGAGCACCTTCAAGTTTAAAGAACGCAGAACTTGCGTTTAACGAGGTTGATAATGTTCTGTACTACGGTACCGGAACAGATGTTAATGGTGATGCAAACACTGTCATATCAATCGGTGGTACCGGTGCTTTTGTGTCACTGTCAGATACTCAGACGGTAACTGGCAATAAAACTTTTAGCGGCACTGTCGCTTTGGGTTCAAGTGCAACTGCGGCAACAAAGTCTCAAAGTGATAATTCTACTTCTGTTGCTACTACTGCTTATGTTGATACTGCTATTGCCGGTGTTGGTGGTACTTTAACTGTTGCTGGTGATACTGCTAGTACTCAAGTAGTTGTCGGTACTGATACGTTTACAGTTTCTGGTGGTACCGGTTTAAGTTCTGCGGCTACGACTGATACTATTACTTTAAACCTTGATGATACTGCCGTATCTGCTGGTGATTATGGAAGCGCCTCCACTGTTTCTACTTTTACTGTTGATGCTCAAGGTCGTTTGACTGCCGCAAGCAATTCCGCTATTCAGATCGCTACGACTGCTGTTACCGGTCTTCAGGAATATATTGAAGATATTTCTGCCGCAACTTTGACGGGCGCATCGCATTCTGGTCTGTCAGCGACTTACGATGATACTGCTGGCACGGTTGCTTTAAATGTTGATGATTTCACTATCACTCTTGCTGGTGATTTAACTGGTAGTGCAACAGTAACTAATCTTGGAGATACTACTTTAACTGCTACTGTTGCTGCTAATTCTGTTGCTCTTGGAGCAGATACTACTGGTAACTATATGGTTGATGTCGCTGCTGGTACTGGCATCTCGGTTAGCCATACTGCTGGAGAAGGATCTACTGCTACTATCACTAACTCTGGTGTTACTTCGATTGCGGGAACTACTAATAAGATTGATGTTAGCGCATCCACTGGTGCTGTAACTGTTACGCTTCCTGATAGCGTCAGTTTGACACAAGACTTGACGGTTGGTCGTAATCTTACTGTTACTGGCGACTTAACTGTTAATGGTAATACTCTTACTGTTAATGCTTCAACTCTTGTTGTTGAGGATAAGAACATTGTTCTTGCTAATACTGCTTCTCCTTCTGATGCTTCTGCTGATGGTGGTGGTTTAACAATTCTTGGTACTTCTAACCACACTTTTAACTGGGTGAATGCTACTGATGCTTGGACTTCTTCTGAGCATATGGATCTTTTGAGCGGTAAAGAGTACCGTATTAATGGAACTAAGGTTTTAGATTCTGGTGAACTTGGTTCTGGTATTACTGGTTCAAGCCTTACAAGTGTTGGAACGATTTCTACGGGTGTTTGGCAGGGTACTGCTGTTGCTGTCGCTTATGGCGGTACCGGTGCTACTGATGCTTCCAATGCTAGAAATAATTTGGGTCTTGCTATTGGCACTCACGTTCAGGCTTACAGCGCAGATCTTGCGGCTATTGCTGGTTTAACTTCCGCTGCTGATCGTTTGCCTTACTATACTGGTAGCGGTACTGCTGCTCTTGCCACGTTTACCTCTTTTGGTCGGTCACTTGTAGATGATGCTGATGCGGCTGCTGGTAGAACCACTCTTGGTTTGGGAACGATGGCTGTTCAGGCTGCGAGTAGTGTTGCTATTACTGGTGGTACAATTGATAACGTTACTGTTGATGGTGGTACTTTCTAAGGTTTCTGATGGCTAATACGATTAAGATAAAGAATTCTGGGACTGCTAATAATGAGCCTTCTGCGAACTCTTTATCTTATGGTGAGTTAGCGATTAATTATAGGGATGGTAAAATTTTTTTTAAGGATCATCTTGGTGGTGTCGGATATTTTGAGGGCACCACTAGTGATGTTCCTATAAGCCCCGGTGGTGCTTCTGATACCCCAACTGATTCTCAAGTTTTATCTTGGATGGATATTTAATTTATATTTAAATACAAAGTTGTGGTATCCTATTCTTACTATGGAAGATTTAAACCTTACATTTCCGATTGATATGATCAAGCGGGAAGAGCGTATTGTTGTAGGTATCGCTACTGCTGACAATATTGATAAGGCTGGAGATCTTATTGAGTTCGATGCCTCTGTTGAGGCTTTTAAGAATTGGACCGGAAACATTAGAGAAATGCACGCACCTATTGCTGTAGGTAAGGCTATTAATTACAAGCCTGTTAGAATCAAGGGTGAAGATGGCAAAGAATATAATGCCATGCAAGTTGAAGCGTACATTTCCAAGGGCGCTCAGGATACGTGGGAAAAAGTTCTTGATGGTACTTTGCGTTCTTTCTCTGTGGGTGGAAAAGTTCTTGATAAGCAAATTGACACTGAGAAAATGTTTAGAGGCAGACCTGTTAATATTATTAAGAAATACGAACTTGGTGAGTTAAGTCTGGTAGATAACCCAGCGAATCCTGCTGCGGTTATTGATATTGTGAAGTTTGATACGCCAGATCAACTCGATTATATTCTTAAAATTGATTGTAATGACATTAACTTGACTATTCCTAAGTCCGTACAGCGTATGGCTCAGGTTGGTCTTGATCAAAGAAGGGAACACGGTCGTGGAGGAACGAGTGTCGGTTTGGGTTCGGCTAGAAGGCTTGCCCGTGGTGGTTCTGTTTCTCCAGAGTTCGTTAGAAAGGTTGCTCGTTATTTCCCTAGGCACGCTGTTGATTTAAGAGCAGAGGGTGCCGATCCGGGTGATAAGGGTTATCCTTCTAATGGTAGAATTGCTTGGAACCTTTGGGGTGGTACTCCGGGTTGGGTCTGGGCAAGGTCAAAAGTGCGTCAGTTAGATAATTGCACACGCAAATTTGATGACGACACAGACTTAGAAAAAGAAATTACTTGTTCGTGCGGATGCGGGACTTGTAATGATGATATTATTAAGGAGTTCACCGATATGGAAGATATGTTGGAACAAGTTCTTAATGAAGAGGGTACAACTCTTGAGGCAGTTGAGAAATCTTTGCGTAATGATGAAAATTATGCTAAGGTATCAGAGATGGATACGACTGCCGAAGAGAAACTTTCTTTGTTAAAGCGTTTCGTCAACTGGTTAACAGTTGAAGAAGAGACAGTCGTTGAAAAGTCTGTCGAAATTGAAGAAGCTTCAACTGAAACTGAGGTTGAAGCGGATAACGATCAAATGGAGGATCAAATGGATATTGAAATTCTAAAGGATGCTCTCGGTTCGGTCTTCGATCAGAAGTTGACTGACTTCGCCGCTTCTTTCAAGGAAGAGGTTGAGGCTTCAATCGACTCTAAGATTGAAGAGGTTACCAAGAGCGCAGATGCGCAGCGTGAGGAACTAGAGCAGAAGCTTGCTTCGGCTGAGGCTTCGCTTGCTGAGCAGACTGAGAAGGTAGAGGCTTTTGCCGCTGCTGGTGCAGTCAAGAAGAGCGTCGATCCAGACGACGACGAGGATGAGGGTGACGAGGATACAATCCGTAAGTCTGCCCCTTCCTTCTGGAATAATATTTATCTGCCTCAAGAGCTAGTCAAGGCTCTGGGCTATGAGTCGTGATTAGGAGGATATAATAAAATGGCAACTCAAGAAGAAATTCTAGCAAAGGCTAACGAAGTAACTACCTCCGTTGTGGGTGGTGCTTCTGGCGGTCTTCTTAACGCTGAGCAGTCGAATCGTTTCCTAGATTTTGTGGTCGATCAGTCTGTCCTCATGCAGAACAGCCGTGTTGTCCGTATGCGTGCATCAAGCATGGATATTGACAAGTTGTCGGTTGGTACGCGCATTATGCGCAAGGCTACTGAGGCTACCGATGATGGTAGCAATGCAGCCGTAACCTTTTCGAAGGTTTCTCTCTCCAGCGTCAAGCTTCGTCTTGATTGGGAGATTTCAACTGAGTCCCTAGAGGACAACATTGAGGGTGCCTCGCTTGAGGATCATCTTGCTCAGGTCATGGCTCGCCAGACCGCTAACGATCTTGATGACCTTCTCATCAATGGCAACACCTCATCTAGCAATACTCTGCTCAAGGCTCTTGATGGCTTTGTGAAACTTGCTCTCGCTTCGGGTACCACCGTTGACGAGGCTGGTGACAATGTTTCACGTTCGGTTTTCGACCGTGTTCTTCGTAACCTTCCTAGCAAGTACCTACAGCGTCGTAATGAACTTCGCTTCTTCACTGGCCCGGGCATTGTTCAGGATGCAATCTACTCGCTTCAGAACCCCAACTCGGCTACTGAGGCTTCTGCTGGTGCTCCCAGCCCCGGTTCAGTAACTGGCGACATGGCTTTCCTTAATGGTGCCATGCGTGCCAATGGTGGTGCTGGCGCTACCGGTCTTGCTCCTTATGGAATTGGTCTGGTAGAGGTCCCGCTCATGCCTGAGGCTGAGTCGGGTGATTACTCTGGTGCCGCTGGTTCGCACGGTTATGTGGAACTTACCTTCCCGAACAACCGTGTTGTTGGTCTACATCGTGACATTACGGTGTACCGTCAGTTCCAGCCTAAGACTGACACCATTGAGTACACTCAGTACATGCGTGTTGCTTGTAACATTGAGAACGCTGACTCTTATGTCATCGCTAAGAATGTTAAGCTTCGCAGCACCTGATCTTAGGACCGTTATAGTTACTTGTCCTAGAGCGGAAGGGGTGGGGGAAATATCCCCCACCTTTTCTGTTTTATAATGATACTTATGATAGAATTGATGTTATGAGTGAGAATGTAGTGAAGTCGTCTGATCTTCCTGAGCCTACTAAGAAGGCTCCTGCTAAGAAGGCGGCTGCTAAGAAGACGACGGCTAAAAAGACTGCTCCTAAAGCAGAGAAGTCTCCGGTGCCTGAAAAGACTGTTGCTAAGGCATCTACCGGTAAGAAATTTGTTTATTTTGATAGCGGTTCTGCTTATTCAACAAAGAGTGGTGTCCGTTTTACAAGAGATAGAAGGATCTATGAGTTAGATGCGGCTGAGGCTGATCATCTGTTGACTCTTGATAACTTTAGAATTCCGACTCAGTTGGAGTTGGAAGATTATTATAAGGAGAATAACTAATGGCTGGTAACTTAAGTAATTACCTTGAGAACAAGCTTCTTGATCATTTCCTTGCTACAACTTCATACACTGCACCATCTAATGTTTATGTTGCTTTGATGACTGTTGCTGAGGATGACACCGGTACTGCTGGTACTGAGGTTTCTGGTGGTTCGTATGCTCGTCAGACGGCTACTTTTGATGCTGCTGCGAGCGGTGCAACGCAGAATAGTGCGAATATTGATTTCACTGATATGCCTGCTTGCACTGTTGTTGGTATCGCTATCTATGATGCTTCAACTTCTGGCAATCTGCTTGTTCACGGTACTCTTACTGCTAATAAAAGTCTTGACGCTGGTGATACTTTGCGTATTGCTACTGGTGATCTTGACATTAGCATTAACTAATTGGAGGTCTGATGGAAAGAAGGGAATTTGCTGGTGCGGTAGTAGAAACAACGACTACGGGTGCTTTGTCTAATAGTGATACTTCTATCACTGTTGTTGATGGTTCTTCTTTTCCTAACGGTTCAAGTGGTAATCCTTTTGTTATCGTTTTAAGTCGGGGTCAGGCTAACGAAGAGAAAGTTTTGTGTACGTCTAGGTCTTCTAATACGTTCACTGTTTCTCAGAGAGGTTATGATGGCCCTGCTGCTAATTCTCACTTATCCGGTACTACTGTTAATCATGTTTTGGATGCTACAGCGGTGCAGGATATGAACACGACTACTTTTGACAACCATGTGTTGTCTTGGATGGGGGTATAAATGGCTTTAACACCTAAGAGACTTTACATTGGGAATGATACGGCATCTAATGTTTATACTGCATCATCCAATGTGGGCAGTTATACTATTATTAGAACTATTAATGTTTGTAATACGTCTGCTACTGATAAGACGTTTTCTTTGAATGTTATTCCTTCTGGCGGTTCTGCTGGTGCGAATAATAAAGTTATTAGTAATGTTACTGTTCCGGCTAATGATGTTATTCATTCTGATTCTGTTTATGTTTTGAATGCGGGTGATGCGCTGTATTATGATCCGGTTGACGCAAATATTACTTTGACTGTTAACGGGGTTGAGTACGTCGCATGATTGGTCGCATTTCTGCTCATAATTTTGCTAATACTGATCGTCGTACTACGGCTTCTGACTCAGCGCCGGGTAATGCTGCTGAAGGGGATTTGTGGTATAAGACAGATGTTGGTGCTTTGTTGTTTTATTATGATGGTGTGTGGGTTGAGGTTGCTGGTGGTGGAACTTCTGGTGGTTCTTCTGATTATTCGATTACTAATGATACAACAGATAGTGCTATAATATTAATGGAGATTGGACCCTAATGGCTGTTGGAGATAGAGTAGAGACTAGAGTTTTTGGACCTGCTGCGGTTGGTACTACTGATACCACTCTTGGTACGGTTCCTTCTAGCCGGGTTTGGGTTGTTAAGCAGTTTATTGTAACAAATACTAATGGTGTTGATGCTTGGGTGACTATTAGTATTGGGGCTACCTCTACGGCTTCTAATGCTATTATGTATCAACTTCCTATTGCGGCTAATGATACTTTGGTGTTTGATACTGCGTTGGTATTGACTGCTGCGGAAACGGTGCAGGCGATTTCTGATCGTGGTGCTGTTAACGTGACTGCTATGGGATGGGTTAAGGAAACTGCATAATGGCTATTGATGCCGCATTGGGCCGGTTGGGTATTAAAGAAGGCGTTTGTACTTCTTCTACCAGACCGGCTAATCCTTTTGAGGGTCAGTTGATCTACGAGACTGATACTAATCGTACTCTTGTGTATGACAATGCTGCATGGCTTGTTATTGCCGATAATCAGGTGTTGAGCATTGATTCTACTAATAGTCGCATCGGTATCGGTACAACGGCACCTGAAACACCGTTGACTATTGATACAGCGAATAGGATGGGTTCATCTTTTACTGGTAATGCCGGTGGCGAAGGT
>Ga0075475_10001555_pt1 | contig 11467 bp, 9 predicted proteins | sample DEB08_DNA_10_FD_76342 | JGI IMG/M metagenome (GOLD analysis project Ga0075475, IMG submission 76342) | Aqueous microbial communities from the Delaware River and Bay under freshwater to marine salinity gradient to study organic matter... | ecosystem: Environmental > Aquatic > Marine > Coastal ... | reverse complement strand
AGGCAGCGCGCTGTGCTAAAGTGTTGGCTTGCCGTTAGAAGAGTGATTTCTGCCCATGCCCCCCGAGACCCTGAGCGACCCTAGTGTCATTAGTTTGTTCCCCGTGGCCCTAGCCCTCGTGCTATCAATTGCCTCGCGGAATGTCATTCTTGGTCTGTTTATTGGGCTGTTTACTGGCGTTCTTCTTGTCGAAGGATTTTCACCGATCGCTGGGCTAACACTCATGGTGCGCGATTATTTGGTGCCGCAGGTTACCGACAGCTACAACGCCGGTGTTTTGGTTCTGCTCGCCTTCATCGGCGGTTTTGTCGCGTTAATGGAAAAATCCGGTGGCGGGGCTGCATTTGCGGCACGTGTGATGCGTCTCGTTACCACGCGAGTGCGATTGCAGGTATCGGCTTGGCTCGGCGGCATACTCATTTTCTTTTCGGATCTCGGCACGCCGCTCATTGTTGGTCCAACCTTCCGCCCACTCGCCGACAGCCTGCGGATCTCGCGCGCAAAGCTCGCCTACATAATCGATTCGACTGCGTCACCGGTCGCGATTCTCGTCCCTTTCATTGGTTGGGGCGTTTACATCATGGGGCTGTTAAATCAGCAAATCGAATCGCTTGGCCTTGCTGTAAACGACTACGCGCTGCTCATCTCGGCACTGCCTTTTCAGCTTTATGCGTGGCTCGCGTTAGTCGCAGTGCCGCTGCTCGCGATTGTTGGCGTCGAGTTTGGTCCGATGCGCCGCGCTGAAGACGCCGCGCGTGCCGGCGGTAGCGAGCAACAGGTAAATGATTCTGCGCTCGAACAAATGACCTTAGCTAACGCCAAGCCTTCATTTGTCTGGCTGCCGTTGGTGGTGTTAGGCGCTACGCTCTTTTGGGTGCTTGGCCCGCTCGGTTTTCCCTTTGGACGAGTGAGTGGATCAGATTTTCGGGCAGGGCTGGCAACGGCCTATCTTCTGGCTGCGCTGACACTTGTTGCATTGATGGCATTTAACAGAGCGCAGTCACCGCTGCGCAGTCTGCAGGTCTATTTGGAAGGAATGAGCCGCATGATGCAAATTGCCATTATGCTCCTGCTCGCGTGGGCGATGGGCGACATGATGACGACACTAGGCGCAGATGAGTTCGTCGCTACACTCGTGCGTGACAACGTTGCTGCCTGGAGTCTCCCGTTGCTGATTTTCCTCGTTTCATGCGCCATCTCGTTCGCGACCGGTTCGTCATGGGGTACTTTTGCGATCATGTTACCGCTTGCCATGCCCGCGGCCTTTGCAATCGATGCGCCACTTGCGGTGTGCGTAGGCGCTGTGCTCTCGGGCGGGTTATTCGGCGACCATTGTTCGCCGATCTCCGAGACAACGATCCTCTCATCTGCAGGAGCGGGATCGGAAGTCTTCGATCACTTTCAAACCCAGCTTCCCTATGCGCTAGTTAACGGTGTCCTCTGTGTCTTGGGATTTATTGTCGCGGGGCTGAGCGGCAGTGTTATCGTATTACCTGCGCTGCTGTTGGTTCAGTTTGTCGGCCTGCTTACGTTTAAGCGCCTGTCGCCTGCGACGTAATAAACTGCTGCCAAGTGTCGATTGGCGACCGGATGAGCTGCGCAATAAATTATTTTTGACAAAGACGCGAAGAGCACATGGCAACGTTACTAGGCACCCCAGGCGATGATGACCTGAATGGCACCCCAACCGGTGATCTAATCTATGGCTATGCGGGCGATGACATTCTGCGCGGCAATGCCGGTAATGACAGCCTATACGGTGGCGCTGGCAATAACACTCTCTATGGTGGCGAAGGCAGCGACTATCTCTGGGTCGCAGATGAGGTGGGCAACAATCTACTGTTCGGTGAAGCGGGCAACGACATTATCACCGGCGGTTCAGGCGATGATCAACTGGAAGGCGGGACTGGAAACGACCGCCTAACTGCCGGTTCGGGTAATGACTCCCTCGCAGGCCAGTCAGGCGATGACGTGCTTTTTGCCGGCGCGGGCAATGACACAATCACTACTGGCTCCGGGGCAGACCTCGTCTATGCAGGCGAGGGGGATGACACGGTCAATGCAGTGTTTGCCGACGCAACTGACCCTCGCTTGGTGCTGATCATTGACCCTCTTTCTTTAATTACTACTAGCTCTGACGCCGTGACTGCCTACGGAGAAGCAGGGGCAGACCTGCTCTACGGGAGTCAAGGTAATGATTTTCTTGACGGAGGCTTGGGTAACGACTGGCTCTTCGGTGGTGCCGGAAATGACATACTTCTCTCGGGTGGTGGAAGCGACGTCCTGCACGGAGGAGAAGGCAACGACAAGTATACGGTTAGCAACGCTTCGGTCTGGCTTGAAGATAGCGCAGGCGATGACATCGTTGTTGTCCAGACAAGTTGGGTAAAGATCCCGAGCAGTATCGAAACAAAAGAATACGCCGCGACAGCAAAGCCATTGCCCTATTGGCTCGATGCCATGCTCGCTGATGGTGCTGCGTGGATAAGCCACCTTGTCGGCGAGAACAACATCTACAGTTATGGCTTTCCGTCTTCCGCGCCGAAGTATTACACCGACCTCTATTCCATTGAACGAGATTTAGGTAAGGCTGCCGGCTGGCAGGAATTTAACGCACAGCAAAAGACGTTCACTGAACAAGCACTCGCCGTAGTTAGTGCTGTTGTGGATGTCGTTTTTGTAGCAACGAATACATTCGATCAGCTCAACACGCTAGTGTTTGCGACTAACAGCCAATGGTCTACTAGGGCTCAATTTACTGCACCTACAGCCTCCTTCGCTGCGAGTGATGTGCTGATAAACCGCTTCAGACTAGGTTCCGACGTCTCATTGGAGCCGGCGGTTGCCGCGCCACAAACGCAGTCGTTTGAGGCCTCTCTTTGGCTTCGCGCCATAGGCGGTGCACTAGGGCTTAAAACGCCTACGAGTGAGGCCTCGACTTTTGCCTCGGAGACGCCTGTTGCGCCGTTTATCTCGGTCGAAAAAGATATTGAACAAGCGTTTCGTCAGCAGCTCGCTTTGTATTCGCCTGCCGCGGGTGAACAAGAAACGTTTGTTTTGTCACGCATGATCGATGGCGCCAATGGCAACGAAGCCTTTGAACATAGCCTCGAACTCGGTGTGCTCGATATTGCAGCGCTTCATTATCTGTATGGCCCCAATCCCGCCGCGCGCGCAGGTGATGACATTTACACGCTAAACACCACGCGAGCCAATTTTATTTGGGACGGAGGAGGGTTTGATACGTTAGATGCCTCTGGAAGTTTGCTGCCGGTCACACTTTATCTGAGCCCGGGGTACTGGGGGTTTGTCGGCGACGCGGCCGGCGCTTCGATTCTCGATGCGGGACAGCAAACGATTAATTTTGGCACTCGTATCGAGAAAGTGATTGGAAGCGTTATGGGCGATACCTTAGTCGGTGACGAATTCAATAACTGGCTAGTCGGCGGCGCAGGCAGCGATAATTTGATTGGCGGCGCGGGCATCGACACTGCGCTTATTCTAGCTAAGCGCGCAACGACAACGCTATCACGGCTCGGAGGCAATGTGACCGACGCGCAGTGGCAGCTAAAGCGCGGCACCGAAATAGATCGTTTAACGGGGATTGAACGAGTTGAGTTTAGCGACTACGGCATCGCGCTTGATCTCGATGGCAATGCGGGTAAAACTGCAAAATTGATCGGTGTTCTGCTTGGTGCGGACTCTCTGTCAGACAGAGCACTAGTCGGTGTAGTGTTAGATTATGCCGATTCTGGATTCAGTCTTGAGACCATGCTTGCTATCGGACTCGATCACTTACTCGGCGCATCACCGTCCGGAGCCGCCGTGGTTAATCTGCTACATCGTGCACTTACTGGAGTCGAAGCAAGCCCAGTTTTACTAGAAGATTACGGTAGGCGAATCGACAGTGGTGAAATGACTGCAGTCGAGTTAGCCCTACTAGCGGCCGAAACCGACCTTAACTCGATGAACCTAGATCTCGTCGGTATAAGCAGCACCGGGCTAGCCTATTCGCTGGGACTGTCGTAACCCGTCCGACTTTCTCTCCTCGTTTCGCTTTCGGCCCGGCCTTGCGGGCCCCATTGCTCACTCTCTCCAATTAAGGCGCAGAGTTAAGCGCCAAAATTAAACCTCTTGCGCCAAGTGTCGATTGGCTAAGCGATTAGCTTAGTAACAGGCAAGGTGATTGTTGAATGACTACGATCTATGGCAGCGATGGCGCGAGTATTGGGCGCAACAGGGGCAAGGTTGCCGAGCGTGAAAAACAACCGCCGCTCCCATACCTACGCGACCCTAACAGCGGTAGAACAGGCCAAGTAAACTCGGCTCAAATGTCCGATACCGCACCTGGGGTTAGCACTGTGCGTGGCTCTGTTGGTCTCGTTACAAAAAGCACACGACGACGAATGCTCCGAGCAAATCCAATCGATATGGAACGGCTTAAAGCCGATAACCAGCGCGTAAAAGAACTGCGTGAGCGCATGCGTCGACTGCGTGAGAACGCAGAAGATTAAGTAATAAGGAAAAACCAATGGCTGATGAGAAAGTGACTGATAAAGCTACTGAAAAAGATGCTGAAAAAGGCTCAGACTTAGAGAGCACGGCTGTTTCTGAGCAGGACGGCACAGCACCTGCAGATGGCGAGAACGCTGAGGCGGATAACCCTTCTAATGAGGGACTAGTTGACGATGTTCAATCGGAAAATAGCCAAGAGACACCCGACCCTAGCACTTCGCAGATAGCCTCCGATGAATTTGATGAAGACGACTATATTGATGTATCTGCTATCGAGTCGGAGCTGCAACTACTTCTGCCAAACCTAAAGAACATTTCTGAGACGCTCGTCGACGCCGTCGAGCTATCAACGCAAAACGCTAAAAAGCTAAAAAATCAAGAGAGCACACTCATTGCGGCGTTTAAGTCCCTAAACGATTTTAAAAAAGAGCAGGTCAAATTCGGTACGATAATGCTTGTTACTACCGGTGGCATTATTGCTGTTGCGTTAGGGCTTTTTCTCGCTGCGATACTCAGTCTTTCGGGTAAAGGTGACGAGCTAAGCGCACTTAATCTCGCACTGGGTAAACGTATCGTCGAGCTCAATGTCGGCCTTACTAGTTTTGAAGAGGCCAAAGCAGAGGTCGCAACGCTACGTGGCGTCATAGAGACTCTCGCGGTTGGGGTTGAGCAGACTCAGGCGAGCTACTCCGAGTCTGAACAAGAGATTCAAGGACAGCTTAGCGTCTATTCCGAGTCACTTGTTAGCGAACTTACAAATCAAAACACAATGCTTGGCGAGAGCTTCGATGCGCTTAGTAGTAAGGTGACGGCGTTCGAAGCAAAAATTAATAGTTTCGATTCTCGGCTTCAGCAAACCGATCGAACGCTTGCCGACATCCAAGAGAATGCGAAAGCGCTGCTTGAGGTAAGAGATGTTGTCGAAGCGTTACTAGTACTTGAGCGTGAGCGTTACCTAGATGCATTAGAGTTGAGGTCAACAGAATCCACAGAACCCGCAGAAGCGGCAGAGGTACGGCGTGACGGTGAGATCTATTTCGGCGGCGGGTCTATAAGCGTCCAGCAATAGCACTTCGATTTATTCTTAGCTCTAATTCGAGGTGTCAGTGCCTTGGGCTTTATTCTCGGTTACCGTAGTTTCGCGTAGTGTCGGGTCAGGGAAAAGTGCGGAGCGAAGTTCGCTAAACGTATCAGGGTCTCGCTCAAGTCCTGTTTCTGAATAAAGCTTACCGAGAATTTCGTGAAGCATTTGGGCACCGGCTTCGGCATCTAATTGTGGCGGTGAAGCTTTAATCTTCGCACCTAGCTCTGACAGCGCGGCAGCATGATGCGGCGGCAGCCAGACGGTGACACGTCCGCGGAGCGTAAATATATCGAGGCTGTTTTTAACAGCGCCAAGAGAAATCTCCGAGGTAGACGGCGCCTCTTTGACAAGGCGTACGACCGCTTTGCCCAAGGCCAGCGCAAAACGAGGCCTGATTTCATCGAGTTCTAATTCACCGAGCCCGGATTGATAATCACCCGCTAATGCCCTCCACAGCGCTTCATCGCTTAACCCGTAGAAATACGGATCTGCATCGCTTTCTGCGGCAGTGCCTTGGGGTTTAGGTTGACGATTGAGAAGCGTGTTAGTCGCTTTCTCGAGCCACACGAGTTTTCCAAGTACAAAGAGAAGGAGTATCGAGAGAATAAGAACAGTAGAGAGCGTAAGAACCGATAGAAGAAAGCTCATGTTCTGCTCCTGCTCATTATAACAACGTACTTGGTGATTTTTGACTACTTAGTGCGCAGCTAGTCTTAATGTAGTTGTTTGCGCCGCTTAAGGGAAGAGGTTAGCCCTCCTCTTCCTCTTCAGACTCTGGGCGTAAAAATTCGAGAACGGTGATCTCATCGGTTATGCCAAGGTCATTACAGATTCTATCCATGATCGCTTGCCCGCCGTTCATCGCCTGCTCCGGCTCGATGGCTTCTTTTTGAAAGGCGCCACCTATAATGAACACTTGCTGTGCGATTTCGAGAGGGATATAGCTAACTACAGTGCCTTTTTCAGACTTAATGAGTTTGAAGGGGTCGGTAAGCTCAGGCTCTTCTAAGTCGGCTGTGCCTTTGCCGTCTAAGAGTGCGGCTAGTTTGATCTTCTCAAAAGACTCTGTTTTTTTCGCCCCTTCAATAAAGGTCATTTCGATATTTGTTTTCGCTCTAAACGCGAGGCGCGCACGCAAAGCGCGTGGCGCATCTTGTATATTGTCTAACGCAACTGTCGACTCGTAGTCTTTCTTCGCCTGACTCTTCGCGTCTTCTACCTTATTCCTTCCAAACATAATTTCTAGATTTCCAGTGCGAGCTCGGCTTTTATGTCATTTACGATACCACTAAGTATTTGACTTACGCGTGCTTCTTTCACGCCGATGATCTCGCCAATCTCTTTCATATTCATTTCGTCCACGTAGTATAGAGACATTACAAGGCGTTTTCTATCGTCAAGCTGGGAGATCTTCTCGGCGACTAAGACCTTTAACTCTTCGTCTTCAATCTGCTCGAGGGGATTAACCTCGGCCCCAACCTGTCTTTCTTCAAAGCTATTTTCTTCAGAATCAAGGTCTTCCATGCGGAAACGATCGGCGTGGGTGCGCTGATCCTCATATTCGGAGACAGTTAGCCCCAAGTAGTCGGCGATCTGCTTACTGGATGGCTTTGTGCCGAGTTCGTTGGCAAGTTTGTGTTCCGCTTGACTATGAAGTTGAGAATTCTTGATGGCAAGTCGCGACATGCTGCTCATGCGACGTACTTCATCGAGTATCGCACCCTTGATGCGGGTTTTGGCGTAGTCCTTGAATTCGACGCCAAGATCAGTCTTGTAGGATTCGGCCGCCGACATCAGACCCAGAGTGCCGATCTGAACCATATCGTCATATTCGATAAATTTCGGTACGCGCGCTTTTAGGTAGCCCGCGATGCGAGAAACAAGCGGGAGGTGATCGGTGATGAGCTGATTAAGCTCGGCACGCGCCGCCTTCTGATACTCGTTTGGTCTTATCACTTGATTGGCCCTTTTAAGTCTGCGCGTTGATTCGAGCGGAACACAGTTTAGTTATTGAAAAAAGCTAACTCGGTTTGGAGCTAACTGAACTTCAATCGTATCGAGCGCGTCTATTAGTTCGTCGTAGTCGCGTTCAATAATAGCTGATTGGCCCATTGAAACTGCGGGAACACCGCGTGACCATGCTTGGTTATAGTCTGAACTAAAGCTGATTGATCCAATAAATTGGAGCGCTTCGCCAAGAAACTTTTTGGCGATTTGGTTCATGCTGTCGAATAGCTTCTGACCGTTTCTTGAATTTCGTACTTTGTTAGGGACGTAAATTAGTCCTGTAATCTGCTCCTTCTTGGTGAGCATTTTAATTAGCGCATAGGCGTCTGCTATCGATGACGGTTCTTCGGTGCCAAGTACTATTTTGTAATCGCAGCCTGCCATAAACGTCATGACGTTATCATCAATACCCGCTGACACATCGACGATGAGATAGTCGTATTCGCCATCGAGTTCGCTGAAGCTCTGAATAATCTGAGTCGCACTTTGTTTATTAATTGATAATACTTCGTCGAGGCCATTGCCGCCACTGACGATATGAATGCCTTGCTCTGTTTCTATCACTATGTCTTTTAACGTTTTTCGGCCTTCAAGCACGTCCACCATAGTGCCATCAATACGGTTTTTGAACGCTATGTGTATATTAGCGAGTCCGAGATCGGCATCGAAAATTAACACCTTTTTATCACGGGCGTTGAGTACGGTAGCAAGGTTGACTGCGAAAGTAGTTTTGCCTACGCCGCCTTTGCCACTGCCAATTCCGATAACCTGAGTCTTATTCTGACGGGTCTTGTCCAGCATCAAGCGTATACCTGTTTAGTTACTACCTAAGTAGGCGTGTCTGTAGAAAGTGCTACGGTAGCACTAGTGCATAGCCGCTGCTTGCTGAAATGCTCCCTGTCGTTCTATCGTCGACCTAGGCTCAGCGCTGCTTGGGTTAGCGACAGCTTCTTTATCAGGCGCAATGATGGCGCCTAGAACGTTATCGAGCAAGCCTCTTAGCTGCACGGCGCTAACTACCACCACACCGGCATTCAACGAAGGGTCCCGTGAGCCAATGGACAGAGGAATCTGGCTCTCGACTAGCACTTGATAAATGCTCCAGCTGAATGACGCCGAATCGAGTCGGGTTATCATAAGCGAGTCCCATGCGTGGGCTCGACTCAGTCGCTGCAAATTGTTAAGGCACGCGTCACTCGGGGTAACCAAATGAAATGCCGCTGTCTTGAAGCGTGACTTCAATAACGCTATATCGCCCTCATTATAGGTTGATATGTCTACAAGTAATAGTTTCGTCGATCCATAGTCTCTGACTAACTCGGCGAGATCGTCAGCCGAGTTAGCCGGGAGTACCTCAACGCCGAGGCGCGCGCCAATGATAGCGGCATTAGTCCAACTCGCTTCTTGATCACTAGAATAGTTGACCACAATCGCGCGACCTGGCTCGTAGGAGTTGATCTGCAGCGCCATTTTAAACGCGAGCGATGTTTTGCCGACGCCGTAGCCGCCAGCGAGAAAATGCAGAGTTTGCGAAAGGTCTATTTCATGCGTTGATGGGAGCTTGCTTGCAATAAAGTCAGCTGTTTTTTCATGCAGGGGCTCTTCGGGGCCTGTACCAGCAAGACCTGCGAGCAGTGTTTGCCGAAATAGACTGGAAATACCGCTCGTGTCGAATACGGTGTTGAGAGCATCAAACTCTGGATGGCTTTTTAGGCGCCTAATTTGGCGCGCCGCGCGTTTATCGTTGAGAAGAGCCTGGTCAAGCTTGTCGAACTTACTCGCGCGCCGTGCCGTCATCGACTCCTCTCGCACGATTGTCTTAAGTGTCTGCGCCGACGCGGAGTTAAGCCGCGGGGGGCTAATCGCAACGCGTCGTTGGCCCGTCACAAGATCTATTTCTGCCAGCGTAAGAGGCTTGTCATCGAGTGCTGATTTCACGCCCTCGTGAGACCTACTTGGATTAACCGCTGCCTGTTGCTCACCTGCTTTGACGTCTTTGTGTGCAATAAGCAGACGGTACTTTGCACCTTCTTTTACTGTTTTAAGAAGGACAGCGTCGGCGCCGAATCGTGTTACGACTTCTTTCATGCCATTCTTAATTGATTCGACGGTCACGTATTCTAATTTCATCGTTCTGTCCTACTTAGTAATTGAGACACTTGGCCTAGCTTCATGCTAAGCGGCTTCTTCGTTCTGTTCGAGACCCACGCGTGCGAACACCTTGATGTTCTGATCTTCGGGAATTTCGGTATAAGCGAGTACTGAAATTTCTGCGAAGCGCTGTTTGAGAAGTCGCGCTAGCCACGGTCGAATCGGCGGTGCAACAACAAGCACGGCGGGGAAGCCGTTTTCTTCGGCTTGCAGGCGCTGTTGATTCACTGAGGAAATGAGGCCCTCGACTAATTTCGGTTCGATGATCAGTTCGCCAGCCTGTTTACTTTGCTGTAGGGAACCAATCAGCATTTGCTCGAGTGCGGGATCTAGTGTGATAACGCTTAACTCCTCGCCCGGCGGGACGAGATTCTGCAGCATCAGCCGGCCCAGACGTGGTCTGACTAGCGCTGTGAGTTCGTCAGGATTTTGCGTGCGCGAGCTTTCCAATAACAACGTATCGATGATGGTATTCATGTCACGAATAGGGATGGACTCGAACAGGATGTTTTTAAGGATTTGCATTATTGTCGAGACTGAAAGTTTGTCCGGAACGAGATCATCAATGAGCTTCGGCGAACGCTGTGCGATTTTATCGAGAATTTCACGTGTTTCATCGTGACCGAGTAGATCGCTGGCATTGTCGCGTAGGATCGCATTGATGTGCGTGGCGATCACCGTCGCGCCATCGACTATTGTGTAACCCGCTGTTTTTGCGAAGTCTGCTTGGCTCGGGTTAATCCAGTAGGCATCGAGACCGAATGCAGGTTCTTTAGTGGGAATACCTTCGAGCTGAGTGCGCACATCGCCTGGGTTGATCGCGAGTTCGTTACCCATGCGTATAGTGCCGCTGCCGCGCACGGCGCCTTTGATTACAATGTTGTAGGTCATTGGATCTATGTCTAGGTTGTCGCGTATGCGAATTGCTTGAATGAGAAAACCTAGTTCGGCCGAGAGTTTTTTGCGAACGCCGCGTATGCGGGCGAGTAGAACGCCACCGTCACTTTCGTTCACCAAGGGAATCAAGCCGTACCCAATCTCTAGACCAATTGGATCGACATGTTCGATGTCTTCCCAGTCGAGATCGGTATCGTCAGGTTTCTCTTGGATCTTCGAATCTGCTTCCTCCGCGTCTGCAGCACGCTCGGCTGCGCGATCGTTCGAGTAGGCGTAGATGCCAAGTGCGATTCCCGATGTCAAGAACATGAGGTGGGGCATGCCAGGTACGAGGCCGATGAGCACGAGAATCCCTGCGGTAATCTTGAGCGCGGCTGGGTTGGTGAGCTGACTGCCTGCTGAGTTGGCCGTAGTTTCAGAGGTGGTGACGCGAGTTACGATTATTGCTGTAGACAGCGATAGCAGCAGCGATGGCACTTGGGCAACAAGACCGTCGCCAATAGTGAGGAGCACATAAATTTCCGCTGCCTCGCTAAATTCGAGTCCGTTCTGCGTTACCCCGACGAGCAGACCGCCCACAATGTTGATCAACAGAATAAGCACGCCAGCGATCGCATCACCGCGGACAAACTTAGAGGCACCGTCCATGGAGCCGAAAAAATCGGACTCCTGCGAGACTTCTTCTCGTCGCTTAAGGGCAGTTTCCTGATCGATCACGCCGGCATTCAGATCGGCATCGATTGCCATTTGCTTACCAGGCAACGCGTCGAGAGTGAAACGCGCGATAACCTCGGAGGTTCGGCCTGCACCCTT
>Ga0075475_10001552_pt1 | contig 11474 bp, 9 predicted proteins | sample DEB08_DNA_10_FD_76342 | JGI IMG/M metagenome (GOLD analysis project Ga0075475, IMG submission 76342) | Aqueous microbial communities from the Delaware River and Bay under freshwater to marine salinity gradient to study organic matter... | ecosystem: Environmental > Aquatic > Marine > Coastal ... | reverse complement strand
TCGGCGCGCTCATCATCGGAGCACTCCTCGAGCGGGCGCGGCAGAGCGCCGTGGTCGGGTTCATCCTCGCGGGGATGATCCTCGGGCCGCATGGCCTCGATGCCGTCGAGTCGACCGATGAGGTGAAGCTCCTCGCCGAGCTGGGTGTCTCCTTCCTCCTCTTCGGGATCGGCCTCGAGTTCTCTCGCAGCAAGCTCGCGCGGCTCCGCTCGGCGAGCGTCCTCGGAGTCTGGCAGGTGATCGCGACCGCCGGCCTCGCGACCGCGGGGTGCGCGGCCTTCGGTCTGCACTGGCGGGCCTCGGTCGGTCTCGGGCTGATCGTCGCCCTCTCCAGCACCGCCTGCGTCCTTCGGGTGCTCACCGATCGCGCCCAGCTCGACAGCGGACCCGGGCGGAACGCCCTCGGCGTGCTCCTCGTTCAGGATGTCGCGGTCATCCCGCTCGCCTTTGCCATGGAGTTCCTCTCGATGGGGGACGCGGGCCAGAGCGGGGTCGGACCATGGGCCCTCCTCGGAGGTGCGATCGGGTTCGGCGTGGGCCTCTGGGCCGTGCTCCACTACCTCGCCCCGCTCCTCCTCGGGAGTCGTGTCCTGATGGGCAACCGGGAGCTCGCCCTGGTGCTCGCGGTCGTCTCCGGGCTCGGCGCGGCCGCGGGAGCCCACGCGGTGGGGGTCTCCCCCGCGCTCGGCGCGTTCATCGCCGGGATCGTCCTTGCGGGCTCTCCCTTCGCGGTGCAGATCCGCAGCGATGTCGGGGCGCTGAAGACCCTGCTGCTCACGCTCTTCTTCGGCTCGGTCGGGATGCTCGCGGATCCTCGCTGGATGCTGGAGCACCTCCCCGAGCTCGTCGGGCTCCTCGGGGCGTTGATCCTCCTGAAGACCCTGGTCGTCGCGGCGGTCGTGCGACTCGTCACCGGCCGGTGGCTCCACGCCGTCGCGAGCGGACTCGCCCTCGCCCAGGTGGGGGAGTTCAGCTTCCTCCTCGTGGAGCTCGGCGAGGGGGCCGTCGTCTCGGCCGCGATGCAGCCCTACCTCGTCTCCGTCATCCTGCTGAGTCTCCTCGTCACCCCGTACTTCGTCCTCCTCGGAGGCCCGATCGAGCGGTGGATTCTCCGCGGCGCGGGAGGGGACGGGGAGACGCGTGAGCGGAAGGAGCTCGCCTCCGTCCTCCTCGTCGGCTACGGGCCTTCGGGGCAGCGGGCGGCGGCGGAGATCTCCCGCACCGGGAGGCGGCTCCTCGTCCTCGACCTCAACTCCGGGAGCATTCTCCGCGCCCGGGAGCAGGGCCACCTCGGCACGGTGGGGGATGCCGCCCACCCGGAGGTCCTCGAGCACTCCGGCATCGAGGAGCTCGAGCTCGCGGTGATCACGCTCCCCGATCCGAACGCGACCGAGCGCGTGATCGAGACGGTGGGCCGACTGCGGCCGGGGATGCCGATCGTCGTCCGCTCCCGCTATCACATCCACCGGGACCGCTTCGCGCGTCGCGAGGGGGTGCGCATCGTGGATGAGGAGGAGGAGGTCGGGGCCCGCCTCGGCGAGCAGGTGATCGACTGCCTCCGGGAGCTCGGCGTCGCCTCCCGCCGCGGAGGTGCCGCTGCCGGGGATGCCACCGCGGACTCCCACGCCTCCGATTTCGAGTCGGAGACCTCATCCTGAGCCGACCCACCGGCGCGTGACGGTCGAGGGGGCGCCCCCGGGGTGGTACCCTGAGGAGCACCCGCGCTCCGCGGGGTTCGGGGAGGAGGAGTCATGAGCTCGTTCATGGATCGCATGAAGGAGAAGCTGCAGGCGGCCGGCGACGGCGCCCGCAGGCTCGGTGAGGTCGCGAACCTCAAGCTGGAGCTCTCCGACGCCCGCAAGGACCTGGAGCGCCGGCACCGCCAGCTCGGAGAGTATGTCGCGGCCCGCCTCCTCGACGGCTCCGCGGAGCAGATCCTGCGCTCCGACGCCACGATCGCCATGTATCTGGAGGATGTCCGCCGGGCTCGGGCGGTCGTCGCCCAGCTCGAGGCGGAGCTCGGCAGCTCCCCCGAGGCGACCTAGAGCACGCTCCCGCTCATTGAAGGCGCTCGTCCTCGGCTCCCTGCGAGGCGCCGCTCTGGACCGTCGGCAGATCGGCGTAGTGCGCCACCCGCCAGGGCCTCGTGAGCACGAGGAACACCGCGATCACCCAGAAGCCGAACTCCCCCACGCGCTGCAGGCGCTCCGCCGTCGTGAGCCCGCTCCAGAGGAGCGGAGACTCGATGACGTACAGCTTGAGGAAGAGGCCGATCTGCATGATGAAGATCAGGGAGATCGAGTAGCGCGCCACCGGCACGCGATGGATCAACTGGCCGGTCAGCAGGAGCGAGAAGACGCCGGTGGCGATCCGGAAGGAGTGGAGGCGGGTGAAGGGGTCCCCCCGCCAGAGGGGGGTGACGCCGAGCCCCACGTGGATCAGGCCGCTCACGACGAGGTAGCCGACGAGGAGCCACTCGAACGGGCCGAAGGGCACGAGGATCGAGCGCCTCCCCGGGCTCGTCGCCCCGGAGCTGCGCTCCGCCGGGGAACCGGGCTCTCCGGTCGTCTTCATGAGCCTCCTCGGGGTGGGTCCGTGGCCAGGAGCATCCCCCGCGCGCGACCTCGGGCCTCGCAATGATACCGAAGGCCCCGCCTCGGTCGTACCCCTACGGTTCACCCCACGACCACTCCGGTTCCCGGGGTCGCTCGGGTATGATCCCGCCACCCTCGACCGATCCGGGAGGACCCGGCGTGCGGAGCGAGGCGGACCCCGAGCCCGAGTGGATCATGATCAATCGAGCTGTCGTCACCCTCATGCCCCTCGTCCCCCGCTCGCTCGTCTGGCGGGTCTCCCGCCGCTACATCGCGGGGCGCACCCTCGATGATGCCCTCGCCACCGTCCGATCCCTGAACGAGCGCGGCATGTCCGCGACCCTCGATGTCCTCGGGGAGGACGCCACGCGGGAGGAGGCGGCGGTCGCCGGGCGGGATCTCTATCTGGAGGCGCTGGCCTCGATCGAGCGCGCCGGCCTCGACTGCAATGTCAGCGTGAAGCTCTCCCAGATGGCGCTCCGCTTCGATGTGGAGCTCTGCCGCGGGATCCTCGAGGACCTCGTGGCGGAGGCGACCCGGCGCGGGAACTTCGTCCGCATCGACATGGAGGACTCCTCCGTCACCGACGCGACCCTCGACCTCTACCGCGACCTTCGCCGGAGAAGCGATGCGGTGGGCACCGTGGTCCAGTCCTACCTGAAGCGGACCCCGGATGACGTCGCGCGGATGCTGGAGGAGGGAATCGCGCACCTCCGCCTCTGCAAGGGGATCTATGTCGAGCCCTTCGAGGTCGCCCACCAGGGCCGGGAGAGGATCCGCACCGCCTACATGGAGGTGCTTCGGCAGCTCTTCGAGGGAGGGGCGACGCGGGTCGGGATCGCGACCCATGATCGACCCCTGATCGAGGGCGCGCTCGACCTCATCCGGGAGCTCGGTGTCCCGAAGGAGCGCTACGAGTTCCAGATGCTCCTCGGCGTCACCGAGGGGATCCGTACCGAGCTCGTCAGCGCGGGGGAGCCGCTGCGGGTCTATGTCCCGTTCGGCGAGGAGTGGTACGCCTACTCCAGCCGACGCCTCCGCGAGAACCCGAAGATCGCCGGTCACGTGATCCGGAACATCTTCACGCAGAGCTGAGGCCCGGGCGCGAGCCCCGCCGTGGAGGAGCCCGATGCAAGAGGAGCTCTGGTCGAGCGATGATCCCCGTCTCCGGCAGGACGGCAGCCTGGAGGATGCCCGGGCGATCGTCGCGGCCTACTCCGCGGCGGATCCTCATCAGCGGGAGGAGCGGCGGCGGATCCTCGCGTTCATCGATGCTCATCCCGATGCTCTCCTGCGGAGCTGCCTCGAGGGACACCTCACGACCTCCGCGCTCGTCCTTGATGCGCCTCGGGAGCGAGCGCTGCTGACTCATCACCGCAAGCTCGGCCTCTGGCTGCAGCTCGGCGGACACTGCGACGGGGATGGGAATCTGGTGCGCAGCGCATGGCGCGAGGCGACCGAGGAGTCGGGGATCGAGGGCCTCGCCATCGACCCCTCTCCCATCGACCTCGACATCCACACCATCCCCGCGCGGGGGTCCGAGCCGGAGCATCTTCACCTCGATGTGAGGTTCCTCGTCCATGCTCCATCCGGAGCGGTCGAATCGATCAGCCGCGAGTCGATCGCGCTCGACTGGTTCGCTCCGGGAGAGCTGGGGGAGATCGCCAGCGACGAGTCGGTCGCCCGTCTCTTCCGTCTCGCCTTCCCCGGGCGCGTCTGAGGGCACGCGTCGATTCTGAGAAACCGAGCCTCCTTCCCGGGGTTCCCGAGTCGGATCGGTCGCGCCGCGCCGCGGGCGCTCAACCCCGAAGGAGACTCTCATGATCCAACATCCACGAACTTCCCTTGTCAGAGGTGCGGGCCTCGCGCTCGTCTGCCTCATCCTCGCACCCACCGTCACCGAGGCCCAGTCCGGCCGCCCCGACCGAGAGCGAGTCCAGCGTCGCGGAGCCCCGGTCGTCGAACGAGTCGATCGCAGGGCGGAACGCCGAGTGGAGCGCCGCGCGGAGCGCCAGGGCGAGCGTCGGGCGGAGCGCCGGGCGGAGCGCCGCGCAGCGGGGCAGGACACGCAAGTCGAGCGGCGGCGGGTCCGGGAGCGGGCGACGGACCGTCCCGAGATGCGTCCTCGCGGGGCAGAGCGGCGTCCCTTCGGTCGTCGGGGAGGGATGCAGCGTCCTCGTGCCCTCTCCCCGGAGGTGCGGGCCCGCATCGTCGAGCGCTTCGACCGCGACGGCAGCGGAGTGCTGGAGGCCGATGAGCGCTCGCGGGCCCGGGAGGCGATGCGTCGGCGGCTCGGCGAGGCCCGGCCGGGCGCGGTCGCTCCCGAAGCCCGGGGTCGCCAGGGAGGGCGCACCGAGGTCGCACCGAGAGCCGGGAGGACGGGAGCCGGGAGGTCGGGAGAAGGACAGTCCGGGATCGGGCGGCCGGGGGCCGCGCTGCGGGCGGGTCTCCTGAAGCGCTTCGACGCGGATGGCAGCGGCGCCCTCGAGGGAGAGGAGCGCGCGCGCGCCCGAGCGGCCCTACGGGAGCGCTTTCCCGAGGGGCGTGTGCGGATGCAGAGGCCGGACGGTCGGTCCTGAGGGCTCGGATCGAGGGACTTCCGCCCGTAAGTGAGAACACCCCGCCGACGCTCGCTGCGTCGACGGGGTGTTCTCTTTTTCCGGTCGTCCGACCGCCTACTTCTGGAGGTTTGCCTCGATCCCGATCGCGACCTCCACCTTGGTGCCGAGTACCGAATCCGCCCACTCGGGCCCCACCTGGAACGCCACGCGATCGATCACGAAGCGAGCGGTGAACCCGAGCTTCGGCCCGAACCGGTCGGTGTTCGAGGAGCCGACCAGCTCCGCCTCGACCTGAAGCGGCTGGGTGACCCCGTGGAAGGTCATCGTCCCGTCCACCCGGTAGGAGTTGCCCCCCATGCTCCGGAAGTTGGAGGCCTCGAAGATCGCCTGCGGGTACTTCTCCACCTCGAAGACCTCTCGGACATGGGCGTCACGGTCGGGGTTGTTCGTGTCGACGCTCGCCGTCTCGATCACCACGCGGACCGAGCTGTTCTCGAGGTCCCGGGGGGCGAACCGGAGGGTTCCGCTCATCTTCCCGAAGCTCCCGAAGAACTCGGCGGTCCCCGCGTGGAGGATCTTGAACATCGTCGAGGAGTGAACGGTGTCGACCGCGAACTCCTGGGCGACCTCCGGGGTGAAGACCGGGTCATCGATGAGGGCGGGGCTGCCTCCGTTGCAGCCGGCGAGCCAGAGGGAGATGGCGAGCAGGGAGGCGAGACGAATCATCGAGGTTCCTTTCCTGGGTTCGTTCGGGATCGCGACGGGGCAGCCGCCTCGTCGCGCTTCGAGACGGAGAAGGTACCGCCCTGCCACGACGGCATCGAGCCGATCGTTCTCCGTCGTTGCGTGGGGGCAGACCCTCCGGGGAGGCGGTTCGAGGATCTGCCGGATCCTGTCGCGCCCGGATCGGCGGGCGGTCTAGAATCCGCTCGTCCGGGCTTCACCCTCCGGCCCGCGGGGTGACCCAGCGGGACCCCGATCGCGGGGACCCCGATCGCGGGGACCCCGGCCAGTGAGTCCTCCGAAAGAGGTGCCCCTTGTCCTTCTCCCTGCGCACGCCTCTCCTCATCCTCCTCCTCGTCTTCAGCCACCCGGTCGGAGCGGATGAGGTCGTCCTGATCGACGGGACGCGCATCGTCGGCCGGGTGAAGACCCTCGATGCGGGTCGGCTGACCATCGTCGGGGAAACGATCGAAGAGCTGCACCTCCCCTTCTCCCGGGTGCTCTCCATCACGACCGACGAGGACCGCGAGGTGGTGCTGGCGGATGGGAGCGCGCGGCGGGTCCGCTTCGAGCTTCGGGGCGAGTCGGTGGAGATCGTCGGCGCGACCGGGCGTGAGCCGGTGAGCCTCGCGCAGGTCCAGGCGATCGATCCACCCCCTCCCGAGCCACCCGTGACCCACGAGGGGAACATCACGCTCTCCGGGAAGGTCACCGATGGCAACACCCGCCAGAAGAAGGTGACCGCGAACGCCGAGTACGTCCGCCGCACGAAGGAGAACCGCCTCACCGTCCTCGCCGACTGGAACTACGCACAGGACTTCGGAGAGCTGACCGAGCGGAACGCGAGCCTCCGGGGGAAGGTGGACCACTTCTTCGATGAGCGCCTCTTCACCTACGCGAACGCCTCCGGCCGTCGGGATGACTTCGCGGACCTCGACCTCCGCAGCACCCTCGGCGCCGGGGCGGGATACCAGCTCCTCGACAGTGACACCTGCAAGTACTACGAGGAGTTGGGGATCTCCTATGTCGATGATAGGTTCGACGTGGCGGAGGACGATGACTACGCGACCGCCCGCTTCAGCGGCAAGCTCGACTGGGCCTTCGATCCGGACCGCGTGACCATCTTCCACTTCCACGAGGTCTTTCTCGGCCTCGAGGACACGGATGACCTCCTCGTGGACACCCAGTCCGGCGTTCGGCTGACCCTGCTCAAGGACTTCTACGCGTCGATCCAGCTCAACTACAAGTGGGACAACACACCGGCCGAGGGCAAGCGGCGCGAGGATGTCGAGCTCCTGCTGGGGCTCGGCTACTCCTACACCTTCTGATGCTCGCGGTGGACCGGGTGTCGGAGCGGGAGGTTCGTTCAATGTGGACTCGTGAGTCGTTCGCGGTGTGCCGTCCGGTCATGTTGCTGCTGCTCCTCCTCGCGCCTGCCGAGGCGCAGGTGCCGGAGGCCGCCGGAGAGGCCGTGACCCCTCGGGAGCGCCTCGACGACCTGCGGGCGCGCGCGATCGCCCCGGAGGTCCCGGCCGAGCGGCTGGGGCTGATCCTCCGTCCGTTCGAGGCGGAGGAGATCGAGGAGGTGGTGCGTCACTGGATGCAGCAGGCGCAGGGCACCCAGGCGGAGATCTCTCTCCTCCTCCTCGAGACTCCGGTCGACATCGCCCGACGCACCAGTCTCGACAGTCGCAAGGCGCGGGAGCTCGATCGGATGTGGGCGGCGATGAAGGCGCTCCGCTCCAAGGGAGGGGACATCGCCTCCTTCGTCGTCTATCGCGACTCGATCCGAGGCCTCTCCGTCGATGCCAAGGATGTCGGAGGGAGCGCCATGGCGATTCAGGAGTGGGCGCTCAAGGAGGATGGCGGCGTCCGCTGGCTGAAGAACACGATCTTCGCGATCCTGACCCTGCTCATCTTCAAGCTCCTCTCCGGGCTCGCGGGGAAGGTCACCGCCGCCGCCGTGGAGCGCTCCCACCTCGACATCTCCGAGGGCCTTCGTCGGTTTTTCCTCGGGATCGTGCGGAAGCTCGTCCTTGTCATCGGCGTGATCCTCGCGCTGAGCATGCTGGGCGTCGACATCGGCCCCTTCATCGCCGCCATCGGGGTGGGGGGCTTCGTGGTCGGCTTCGCCCTGCAGGAGACCCTGGGGAACTTCGCGGCCGGGGTGATGATCCTGATGTACCGTCCGTTCGAGATCGGCAACACCGTCAACGCCGCCGGGGTGACCGGCAAGGTGATCGACATCAACCTCGTCTCCACCCGTTTCAAGACCGGCGACAACCAGCTGATCATCGTCCCCAACGGCAAGGTGTGGGGGGATGTCATCCAGAACGTGACCGTGCAGGAGAAGCGGCGCGTCGACCTCGTCTTCGGGATCGGCTACGACGACGACATCGACAAGGCGGAGCGGATCCTCACCGAGATCGTCGAGTCCCACCCGAAGGTGCTGGCCGACCCCGCGCCCAGTGTCCGCCTCTCCGAGCTCGCGGACTCCTCGGTCAACTTCGTGGTGCGCCCCTGGACGCGCACCAGCGATCACTGGGATGTCCGCTGCGACATCACGCGTTCGGTGAAGAAGCGCTTCGACGAGGAAGGGATCACCATTCCCTATCCCCAGACGGAGGTTCATCTCCGCCCGATCAAGGACTGAGCGCGAGGGTCCCCGGGGGGGCTCACTTTCGACGCACGGTGGGGTTTGCTACCATCCCCGCTCTCGGGGAGCTCGTCCCCCCGTCATCCCCTCAACTCGGAGTGAAAGCGGGTCGCCGTGACGCCGTCTTCCCCCCTGTGCCCCCCGGAGCCGGATCCGGTCCGGTTCGGGCGGACCTTCGTGGCCCTGCCGGCCGCGGTCCTCCTCCTGCTCCTCAGCGCCGCGGATCCCGGGATCGGCGAGGATGGGGGAGAGACCATCCTCCCCGTCTCCGTCGAGAACTCGATCCGCGACCGAGCCTGCCTCGGGTGCCACACCGCGGAAGAGGGCAGCGCCCTCGCCTCCCGCTTCGCGCCGGTGCCCGCCCCGAACCTCCACACGAGCGGGCGGGAGTATCAGCCGGAGCACCTTCGCCGATTCCTCGCCGATCCTCAGGGAGTGCGCCCCGGGACCTCGATGCCGGATGTTCTCGCGGGCCTCGATGCCGGTGAGAAGAGCGAGGTGATCGAGGACCTGGTCCACTTCCTCGGCAGCCGAGGGGGGCTCTTCGATCGTCGCCCGCAGGCCTCGACTCCCGCGGAGATCGAGCAGGGAGAGCGTCTCTTCTCGACCATCGGCTGTCGGGCCTGCCACGAGGATGATCCCGCGTGGAGACGCTCCCTCGCGGAGAAGACCAATGTCACGACGCTCACCGCCCACCTGCTCGATCCTCACCATCGTCTCCCTTCGGGGGTGATGCCCTCCCTGCGGCTGACCGAGGACGAAGCGCACGTGATCGCGCTCCACCTCCTGCGCGATCAGGCGCGGAACGACGATGGCTCGGAGCGGATCACCGAGGTGGAGGGTCTGCGCTACCGCTACTTCGAGGGGAAGTTCTCCGACTGCGGGCCCGCGCTCCTCGAGGCCGAGCCGGTCGGCGCCGGGACCATCCGGGAGGTCGGTCTCCCCCCGGAGCATCGCGAGGACTTCTTCGGCGTGATCCTGGAGGGCGAGATCGAGGTCCCGGTCGGCGGCAGCTGGACCTTCGGCCTGACCTCGGACGATGGGTCTCGCCTCTGGATCGATGGTCGGGAGGTCGTCGTCCACGAGGGGCTTCACGCGCCCTCGCGCCGGGAGGGCAGCGTCGACCTCGACGCGGGGTGGCACGGGATCCGCGTGTCGATGTTCGAGTACAGCGAGGGGGAGGAGCTCTCCCTCGACTGGAGCGGCCCCGGCGTCGCGCGGGCCGCCGTGCCCCCTGCCGCGCTGCGGGCCCGGACCACCGTGCACGACCCCGGGGGGGAGAAGCTCGCCGTCGATCGCGACCGCCGACGCCGAGGACAGACCCGCTTCATGGAGCTCGGCTGCGCGACCTGCCACTCGAACGGCGCCCCCACCGCCGGCGCTCCGCCCCTCGCGGAGCTCTCGGGCTCGGACTCCGGCTGCCTCGAGACCGATCCGGCCCGCCGGGCTCCCGCCCCGAGCTTCGCCTTCGAGGCAGGGGAGCGGGAGGCCCTCGTCGACTGGGTCGCCGCCCTCTCCGCGCACGACAGCCCGGCCGAGGATGGCCGCGCGATCGAGCTCGCTTTCGACCGCTTCTCCTGCCGGGAGTGCCACGCCCGCGACGGCGAGGGGGGGCCGACCCTCGAGGAGAGCCCGTTCTTCACGGGCACCGCCGAGCTCGGAGACGAAGGCCGCCTCCCACCCGACCTGAGCGGGGTCGGCGCCAAGCTCCGCCACGAGGCGCTGGAGCGCGTCATCGGGCATGGGGAGTCGGTGCGTCCCTACATGGTCACCCGCATGCCGAGCTACGGCAGCGCGGTGGGGGAGATGCTCGCCGAGCGGCTTCACCGGCAGGACGGAGGAGATGACGACGCGGGCGTCCCGGAGTTCGGGACCAGGGCGGTGGAGATCGGCCGCGAGCTCGTCGGTGGAGGTGGCTTCCGCTGCATCGACTGTCACGGCTTCGCCGGGCACGACTCGCTCGGGGAGCCGGCGATCGATCTCGCCACGCTGGAGGGAAGGCTCCAGCCGCGCTGGTATCACGAGTACATGAAGGACCCGCTCGCGAAGCGACCCGGAACCCGGATGCCCGCGTTCTGGGCGGAGGGGCTCGAGCTCTTCCCGGATGTCCTCGACGGGGATGCCGATCGTCAGATCGACGCGACCTGGACCTACCTCTCCCTCGGGGAGTCCGCACCTCTTCCCCCCGGCCTCGTCGTCGATCGCCGCGACTTCGACCTCGTCCCGGTCGACGAACCGATCCTCTTCGGAGCGTTCTTCGAGGGGCTCAGCCCGCGGACCATCTGCTGCGGCTTCCCCGAGCGACTCTCCCTCGCCTACGACGCCGAGCACTCCCGGCTCGCGCTCCTCTGGCGGGGGGACTTCATGAACGCCCGGGGGACCTGGCAGGGTCGGGCGGGCCAGCTGGAGACCCCCGAGGGCTCGAGCCTCCTGACGCTCCCGCCCGGTGACGCGATCGTGTCGCTCGAGGATGCGTCCGCGCCCTGGCCGATCCTCTCCGGACGCGAGGCGGGGTGGCGCCACGCCGCGGTGCGGCGGGATGCGGAGCGACGACCGATCTTCCGTCGCCTCCACGCCGGCGACGGGGTGGAGGTCGAGGAGAGCATCCGACCGCGCTACGACGCCGGGGGATCCACCGCCATCCGGAGCATCCGGGTGTGGGGAGGGGAGAGTCTCCTCCTTCGCCTCGCGGTGGCGGGGGAGATCGAGCGGGAGGGTGAGGACTTCCGCACCGATGCGGGCGTCCTTTACCGCGTGGCCGGCGGGATCCCCACCCTCGTGGACGGGGCGGAGGGCCGTGAGCTGCGCGTGAGGATCCCCGCCGGCGGGGGCACGATCGAGGTGGAGGTGCAGTGGTGAACGGAGTCGTCGTCGCGCTCGTGGGGCTGCTCGCCCTGATCGTTCCGCAGGGAGATCCTGCGCCGCCGCCCGGTCCCGCGG
>Ga0075475_10001547_pt1 | contig 11505 bp, 7 predicted proteins | sample DEB08_DNA_10_FD_76342 | JGI IMG/M metagenome (GOLD analysis project Ga0075475, IMG submission 76342) | Aqueous microbial communities from the Delaware River and Bay under freshwater to marine salinity gradient to study organic matter... | ecosystem: Environmental > Aquatic > Marine > Coastal ... | reverse complement strand
AGTTCCTCACCGGCGGACTCGTACTTGAACCAGCCGCGATGACTCGCCCGCTCGACGACGACGCGGGTGTCCGACAGCGTGGGATTCGCTCTGACCGAGACGCTGCCCGCGAAGTTGTCGACGTCGATGGAGACCGGGCCGGTCGTCGCGAGAAGGATCGGATCGTCGATCCGCCAGCGGATTCCCGTACTGGCCTGCCCGACTCCGTCGATCGAGTCGAGAACGACGCGATCGGGCTCGTTCGGGGCGCAGGCCATCGGGGCCAGGCACGGCATCAGGCAGGCGAAGGCAAGCACGTGGGGCCAGCGGACGTTGAACGGCATGTTCGGCATCTCGGATCGGCGACCGCCTGAAGCGGAACTCGCAGGCGACGACCGGGTTGGGTGGCGATGGGCGGCGGCGCCGCGTTCGGTGGTCTATCGGCACGAGGCGTCACCAGTTCGAACTTTGAACCTCCGACGGTACGGTCGAATGGCGCCTCGGGGGAAGATCGAGGTGGAAACGTACTATCGGACCCGCCTTCCCCATGCGAGCATCCATGGATCGGCGGGGTCGTGTTCCGCTCCCCGGACGGCCCATCCCCCCGAAGCGAACGCGGGGCCGACGGTCTGGCCCACCTCTCCGAGACCCATCACCCTCCACCGCGAAACAACGCTCCACCGTGATTCAAGTCCTTTCCATTCCGTTGGCCGTGCTTGCCGTCGTCTCCTCGGCTGGCCACGCGGAAGGCGACCGGGCGGACGTCTCGCCGTCGGATCGAGTCTCCGTGCGGTTTTCGACGGAGGGCTCGAAGACCGGTCTGCCCGACGGTTCGGTGTTCGTCCTGCTGCTTCCGTCGACCCGGCCGAGCACCGAGTTGCCCGGCTTCGGTCCTTGGTGGGACCGTCCGCATCCGTTCGGCGTCGTGGATGTCGAGAACCCGGCCTTGGGCGAGATCGTCGATCTTTCGCTTGAAGTGGACGTCGAAGCGACCCCATCGGACGCATTGCAGGCGTTGCGAGCGGCTTCCGAGAGTGCAGCGAGCGAGGAGGGCGCGGGGAGCGAGACCATCGCCCAGCGGCTTCCAGGCGCGGTCGCGCCACGCTGGTATCCGGATGGTCCCGAGTCCCTGGCTGGTCGCTTTCGGGTGCAGGCGGTCTTTCGCCCGGAGTCCGATCCCACGCCCGGTGGGGCAGGCGAGTGGCGAAGCGGAGTCGTGGAAGTCGAACTCGCCGACGATCGCCAAGATCGGATCGAGCTCGTCCTGGAGCCTCCGCCGACGCCATCCGCGATCGCTCGTCGTGTGGTCGGACAGGATCCACCGCCGGATTGGATCGAGGTGGAGATGCCGAGTCCGATGCTCGAACGAGCCGGTGGCGTGTCGGCTCGGCATCGGGCGTGGGTGGTGTTTCCGAGGGGATACCACGACCTGCGGGCGTCTCGGCGTCTGTGGCCGACGGTCTACGTGGTGCCGCACGCGGGAGACGGACGCGCGGAGGCCGAGGCGCTGCGGGACGCGATCGCCATCGAACGGACCCGCGAGGCGATGCCTCAGGCCGTCTGGGTGGTGATCGATCCGACGTCGCCTTGGGGGCATCACCAGTTCGCCGACTCCGGGATCCACGGTCCCCGCGAGACGGCGCTGCTGGAGGAGTTCGTTCCCGAACTCGAACGACGCCATCGCCTCGTGCCCGAGGCGGAGGCCCGTCTGCTGCTGGGCCATGGAGCAGGTGGATGGACGGTCCTTCGCCTGCTGCTGGACCATCCCGATCGTTTCGCCAAGGCGTTCGCGACCTCTCCGGAACTCGTGGATCTGAGTCGTCTCGGCTGGCTCGATGCGTACGGCCTCGACGCGTTCGCCGACGAGCAGGGACGTCCTCGGCCGGCCTATCGCGAGATCGTCGGCGAAAGGGAGACGGCGGTTCGGACCGTGATGGAGCAGGAGTGGGCGATGGCCGAGACCGCCAGCCCGGAGGGGCGATCGGGCAACCGCTGGCATCGCTGGGCCGCGCTGGCGAGTCCGCCTCGGGTCCCCGGCGATCGTCCGCCGCCGTTGTTCGACGGGAACGGTCGGATCGACCGGCGACTTGCCGAGACCCGGTGGCTGCCTCTCGACCTCGCGGCGGCGTTGGTTCGCGAGCCGGCACGTCTGATTCCACTGTGGACCGGCCGCATCCACGTCTGGGTCGGGAGTCTCGACGAGGCCGGGCAGGATCGGGGGCTGCTGTCGCTGCAGAAGTTGCTGTCGGAGCTCGCGGTGGGCCTCGACCTTCCTCGACCGGAGCGAAGCGTGGTGAGCCTGGTGTCCGGGGCGACCTTCGAGTCGGTGGTCCCCAACTCGAGGATCGCGGTCTATCGAGAGATGATTCGACACCTGAGGGCGCACGACCTCGCCGACTGAGCTTCGGAATCCCCGGGGACGACGGCGCGAACGGCAGGAACCACCGTTCGATGCGAAGATCGGCGCGAACGTCGGGGACCTCGGGCGCCTTCAATCTGAGAGCGTCGGCCGTCGACGCCACCGGGCGCGTCTCGCGTCCAGCTGCGAGGAGGACTTCCGACATGACCCATTCCCCCTGCCCGTTCGCTCCCAACCACTTGCCGGCCGCGATCGCGACGGTGGCCTTGTGCACCTCGATCGGCGTTTCGGCCGAGGTCCCTTCCGACGAGGTCTCGCTGACGGTGTACTCCTCGGCCGATCCGGCCGGATTCGATCCCCAGCGGTTCGTCTCGCAGCAGCGGCAGGGATACGACAGCGGCTTCGCATGGAGCGTCCCGGGCTTCGGTGTCGTGCGCAGCGAACGGACCGTCGCTCTCGAGGCCGGGTTGAACGAACTGCTGTTCACCGACGTCGCGGCGTTCATCGATCCGACCACGGTCGGCTTCACCGATCTGACCGACCCGAAGACGGCGGTGCTCGAGCAGTCCTTCCGGTTCGATCTCGTCAGCCCCTCGAAGCTGCTCGAGCGGTACCTCGATCGCGAGATCGAGATCGAGCGAGAGGGGCCGCAGCGGATCGAGTCGATTCGGGGCACGCTGCTCTCGGCGAACCAGGGACAGGTCGTGCTGCGCACGGCCGATGGCGTGCGGGTGATCCCGATGGACGGCTCGCAGGTCTCCCTGCCGGAACTTCCGGGCGGCCTGCTGACCAGGCCGGCTCTGGTGTGGCGCCTGCAGGCGCCGACGGGCGGCGACCACCGGATCCGCGCGACCTACCAGACCGGCGGAATGACCTGGCGCAGCGACTACAACCTCGTGCTCGCCGGCGACGAGACCCGAGCGGATCTGACGGCATGGGTCAGCCTCATGAACCTGTCCGGGATCTCCTTCGAGAACGCGCGGCTCAAGCTGGTGGCCGGAGACGTGCAGCGGGTCCAGTCGCGTCCGCCGATGATGAGGGGACGCACCGTCGAGATGATGGCCGACAGCGCTGCGGCGGGCTTCGAGCAGCAGGCGTTCTTCGAGTACCACCTGTACACCCTGCCGCGGCGGACGGATCTGCCGATGAACAGCACCCAGCAGATCGCGCTGTTCCCGCCGGTCACGGGGTTCGAGGTCTCCAAGGAGCTGCTCTACGCCCCGACCTTGGGCATGGGCACCTTCGGGGATCCGATGACGCGTCCCAACGTCGGACCCTCCGGCCAAGGGAAGGCGTCGGTGTTCGTGGCGTTCGAGAATCGCGAGGACAACCGTCTCGGCATGCCCCTGCCTGCGGGGAAGGTCCGGGTCTTCAAGCAGGATCCACGCGACGGGACGCTCGAGTTCGTGGGCGAGGACATGATCGACCACACCCCACGCAACGAGCTGGTGCGCCTGCGTCTCGGCGAGGCGTTCGACGTGGTCGGCGAGCGGACCATCGCCGACTTCTCGGTGGACACGGCCCGGAAGCGGATGAGCGAGACGATCGAGATCGAGATCCGCAATCAGAAGGACGCGCCGCAGAAGGTCACGGTGCGGGAGCGACTCTACCGCTGGAGGAACTGGACGATCGCCGACACCACCGTGCCCGAACGGAAGATCGACGCCTCGACCGTCGAGTGGATCGTCGAGGTCCCCGCCGAAGGCTCGAAGACGATTCGCTATCGCGTCGACTACACCTGGTGAGGCGATCCCGCCGCTCCGTCGCATGCAGACCCTCGGAGAGATCAAGGCCCTCCTCGCGGGCCGAGGACTCCGCCCTCGGCACCGGTTCGGTCAGAACTTCCTGATCGAGCCGGTTCACTTGCGCACGCTGGTGGATCGTTCCGGCGTCGCGGCAGGGGAGGTGGTCCTCGAAGTCGGTCCCGGCACGGGCGTACTGACGGATCTGCTGGTGGAGGCCGGCACCGAGGTGATCGCCTGCGAGATCGATCGGGATCTCGCGAGCCTCGTCGCGGATCGGTTCGGCGATCGCATCACCCTCGTCGTCGGTGACGCCTTGCCGAGCAAGCGGACGCTGTCACCGCCGCTGATCGAGTCGATCGGTGGCCGGCCGTTTCGAATCGTCGCGAACCTGCCGTACGCGATCGCTTCTCCGCTCTTGGCGGTCCTCGCGGGAATGGACGGATTCCTCGGTGGGGGCGTCACCGTGCAGCGGGAGGTGGCGGATCGCCTCGCGGCGCGACCGGGGACCAGGGCGTACGGACCCCTGTCGGTCGTCGTGCAATCGAGGTTCGCGGTCGAGCGCCTGGCCGAACTGCCGCCGGGATGCTTCTGGCCGCCGCCGGAAGTGAACAGCGCCATGGTCGGTCTGCGGCCTCTCGAGACGCCGCTGGTCGGGGCATCCGAGCTCGATGCGTTCGGTCGGTTCGTGTCGGAGGTGTTCGGTCGCCGTCGCAAGCAGCTCGGCACCATCCTCGGTCGAGGACGAGACCTCCCCGACGGAATCGAGTCCGACATGCGTCCGGAGCGACTGACCGTCGCCCAATGGGTGGATCTGCAACGGTGGCGTGCCGCGCAGGATCCGCCTCAGGCCGGGACCTGAAGCGTCTCGAGGCGTTGCACGATCTCCTCGACTCGTTCGCGGCTGTTGAAGCCGGAGATCCGCACGTATCCCTCGCCACCGGGGCCGAATCCGCATCCCGGCGTCGTGACCACGGCAAGCTGGTCGAGCAGAAGATCGAAGAACGCCCAGCTTCCCAAGCCGTTCGGACACCCCACCCAGACGTAGGGCGCGTGCAGGCCTCCCCACACCCGCAGCCCCGCTGCGGCGACGCCTTCCCGAAGGCGCTCGGCGTTGCTTCGATAGAGCTCGACGAGCTCTCGAACCTGAGCACGTCCCTCGGGCGAGTACGCAGCGGCGGCGGCGCTTTGAACCGGCCAGCTCACGCCGTTCGATCGCGTCGCCCAGCGCCGGGACCACATGGGGTGAACCGGACGACGTTCGCCCGATGGGAGACGCCCCTCGAGTTCGCGAGGCACGACCGTCCATCCGCAGCGGACGCCGGTGAATCCTGCGCTCTTGGACAGGCTTCGAAACTCCATCGCGCATCGTCGCGCTCCATCGAACTCGTAGATCGACTTCGGAAGCGACGGATCGGCGACGAAGTCCGCGTAGGCCGCGTCGTACAGGATGATCGCGTCCCGCTCGAGGGCCCATGCCACCCACGACGCGAGTCCGGGCCGATCGATCATCGCGCCGGTGGGGTTGTTCGGGAAGCACAGGTAGACCAGATCGATCGGCGCATCGGGCGGTTCCGGCAGGAAGTCGTTGGCCTCGTTCGCCCGGATCGGCAGGATGCCGTCGAAGATCCCGTCGGCGCCGATCGGACCGGTCCGGCCGGCGAGGACGTTGGTGTCCACGTAGACCGGATACACCGGGTCCGCGACGGCGATTCGATTGCCCGGGGCGAAGATCTCGAGGGCGTGCCCGGCGTCGCCCTTGGATCCGTCGGACAGGAAGATCTCGTCGGGCTCGACGCCGAGCTCCTGGTACTCGCCCGCGGCGATCGCCTCGCGGACGAAGGGATGACCGACGGCCGGCCCGTAGCCGCGGAACGTGTCCCGATGCGAGAGTTCGTCGGCGGCCTGGCGAATCGCGGCGGCACAGGCCGCGGGGATCGGCTCGGTCACGTCGCCGATTCCGGCGCGGATCAGCCGCGTTGCGAGATCTGGATTCGCCTCGAGGCGGCTCGCCACTCGTCTCGCGATCTCGGGGAACAGGTACTGCCCGGGCAGCTTGTCGAAGTGCTCGTTGAGGATGGCCACGGGATCGGAGTCCTCGGTGGTTCGATCGAAAGGATCACCGGCCTCGATGCCGTTCGAGGGAGATGTGGGACGCGGACCGAACCGAACGGACGGGGACCCCGGACGTCAGCGACTCGAGTTGGCAAGCGACTCGACGGGCGCCGGACGACCGGTCTCGATCAGGGGCGCGTGCGGATCGGTGAACTTGCGATGGAGGGTTCCGTTGCGATTCAGGCGAATCGCCATCGCCGGCGGAAAGTTGCCGAGTACCAGTTCGCGTCGGCCCGAGAGGCGACGTCGCAGGAGCTTTCCGACCGCGCTGATTCTCCGCAACCGTCGGCGGGTCTCCGCCCCGGTGATGCCCGACCGCATGATCCGAACACCTGCGTACTCGAAGTAGGTCAGGGTGCCGTTCTCGGCGAGAAGGGAGAGCATGCGACGGAAGATGCTCCGCATCAGGGCGGGTGGGAAGTTGTTGAAGGGAAGACCGCAGATCACGAAGTCGTACGGGCCTTCGAGCGGGGCCTCCTCGATCGGATGGGCATGCACCCGGATCGTCGCCTCGGGCAGCTCGGACCGCCTCGCTTCGGCGAGTCGTTCGAGGGACTCGCAGAACACCGGATTGATCTCGACGATGTCGAGAACGTCCTTCGGGCCCATCGCCGCGAGAATGACGCGAGTGATGGCCCCGGTTCCTGCGCCGACCTCGAGGATTCGTCGGGGTTGGGGCGAGGACCGAAGCGGGCGGACGAGGGCCTTGGCAAGCCAGGGCGACGAGGGCCACACCGAACCGACGTGGTGGAAGTTGCGCACGGCCTGTCCGAGAAACGTCAGCATGGCGGTTCGGCGGTGACTCCGGTGACGGCGGGAAGACTGCAGAGGGAAAGTGTAGAAGACAACACGCCCCACGGCGGTGTGGAGCGTGCGGAGTTCTGACAGGAGTGTCGAGTGGCGCGACTTCAGCCGGTGCGACCCAGCTGCGATCCGCCGTCCGAGTAGCTCTGGAAGCCCTTGGGGCGGGCCTTGGCGCGGGGCAGCGAGTCCGGCCCGGGGATGTCCCGGCCCCGACCGTGCAGACCGGCCGGGGGCGCCGAGCGGTCGTCCGAGACCTGGGCCGAGGGTGAGCTCAGCGTCGGTGACGGGGCCGCCGACGAGGATTCCGGGAGGGGTTCGCCATCCGAAGTGCGGCGAATCTTGGCATCGTCGACCGCCTCCTCCATCGTTCGGAGGATCAATCGCAGCTTCTGAAGCCGGTCTTCGGAGGATGTCTGATCTCGACTCATGGAATCGCTCCTTCGGACTTGGGATCGGTTCGACTTGAGAGGGACTTGCGATCGATCGACGAGATCGGACGCAAACCGCGGCGAAACGGCCCGGGCAACGAGCCAGGAACGGTGTGAATCTGGGGGATCAGGTCGCGGGGCAGGGGATGCCAACCCGTTCGGAGCAGCGAGGCGGTGGCCACCGATACACTCGCTCTCGCGGCGCCTGGACCACTCCCTGAAACGAGGCGAGCGGTCCGGCACCCCGATCGAATCGAAGATGATCCCCGCCCCGAATTCCGCCCGAGCCCCGTCACGCTGATCCCACCGAACCGTCCCAAGGAGCACGGCCGCCGATGCCACGTCCCGATCAGAAGCACGCGTCGCGACCCCTGAACGCCATCTTCGCGGCAACCTCGTCGCTCGTCGCCTCGTGGGTGATCGCCGGAGTTCCCGTCGATCTCCCGCGTGATCCGAGCATCTCACCGGACGGGCGCGAGATCGTGTTCTCCTGGCGCGGCGATCTGTGGAAGGTGGCGTCCGATGGGGGTTCGGCGGTCCGCCTGACCAGCCATCCCGCGGTGGAAGGGGCCTCCGCGTGGAGTCCGGACGGCCGGTGGATCGCGTTCGAGAGCGAGCGCGACGGCTATCGCAACATCCACCTCATGCATCCGGATGGGGGCGGACTACGCCAGTTGACCGATGCGGATCTGACCTTTGCACTGGAGTCCTTCGGGACCGGAGCGGACGGTCGCCCGGCCGTCTTCGCCTCGGCCTATCTCGAGGGCGATCTCTTCCGATCGCCGCGGCCGTACGAGATCTCGGTCGAGGGCGGCGTGCCGAGGCGGGTCCACGGGGCGTTCGGCAGCGAGGCGGCCGCGTCGCCGGACGGACGACACATCGCCTTCACCCGAGGGGGCGCCTCGTGGATTCGACGGCACTACCGCGGTGCCGACGCGCGGGAACTGTGGCTCTTCGATCGTGAGGACGGCTCCTTCCGCCGGCTGACGGATTGGGCAGGCAACGACGGAAGCGCCCGCTGGGTCGGCAACGATGCCATCGCCTTCCTCTCGGATCGCGATGGCCAGACCGTGAACGCCCACCTGCTGTCCATCCCCGGGCCGGACAAGGCGATGCCCGCTGCGGCGACATTGACGCGTTGGCGAGGGCGGGATGTCCACGGGTTCGATGCAAGTGCCGACGGTGGCACCGCGGTCTTCGCCAACTGGGACGGCCTGTGGACGCTCGACCTGCGAGATCCCGACGCGCGGCCGCGACGCCTCGAGGTCTCGGCGCCCGCCGATGTCCCCGATCAGGTCGACATCGTCGATCTCGATCGCGAGGCCACCGAGGCGGCGCTCTCGCCGGATGGGAAGACCATGGCCGTCGTTGCTCACGGAGATGTCTGGGTGCGTGCGACCGAAGAGGGACGCTCGCCGCGTCAGATCACCCGCGGCATCGCCCGAGAGCACGGCATCGCCTGGAGTCCGGACGGCACGCGCCTCTTCTTCACCAGTGATCGCAGCGGCACGGATGGCCTGTACGTCGCGACCGTCGACCGCACCCGCGGCGAGGTTCGCGACCACTTCGACTCGACGACGAAGGACGCCTCCTCCGAGGAGTCCCAAGCGACGCCTTCCGAGCCTGAGACCACCGACGACGCTGCAGAAGAAGACGGGGAAGACACCGAAGGTTCCGTGGACGAGCCGGCCTCGGACGAGGACGCGGCCGAAGCGGATGCGGACGCCGATCGGGCGCAAGACCCGGCACGATGGGCCGATGCCTTGACGTTCGAGGTCTCGGGGCTGCTCGACGCCGAGACCGAGGATCGCACGCCAAGACCCTCGCCGGACGGACGGTCGTTGGCGTTTCGACGCGGCCGCGGCGACGTGTGTCTTCTCGATCTCGGCGATGGAACGGTTCGGACGCTGCTGCCGGGTTGGGATGCCGGGGTCGAGTACGTCTGGAGCCCGGACTCGAAGTGGATCGCGGTGGCGGTCTCCGATCGCGACTTCAACCGCGACGTCCACCTGTACCCGGCAGACGGCGACGGGGAGCCGGTCAACGTGACGCGACATCCCGACACCGACGCCCAGCCCCGATTCTCCGCCGACGGCAAGGTCCTGGCCTTCGTGTCGGACCGAACCGGCGACGAGGGGGACGTGTGGATGGTTCTTCTGGATCGCGATCTCGACCGCATGAGCCGTCGGGATCTCGACGCCTACTTCGAGGCGCAGGGCAAGGCGGTCAAGAAGCGAAAGCCGCTTGCTGCAAAGGACGCTTCGAAGGCAACCGCCGGCGACTCGACCGACGACTCCGATCAGCACACCGGCACGCCGTCCGCGTCCGCGCCGGAGTCCGCCGAGCCCGCCTTCGACCGCGAGGATCTCGAGGACGCCCACCGACGTCTTCGACGGGTGACGCGGATCGACGGCGACGAGCGGGATCTGCTGCTGATGCCGGCCGGCGATCGACTGGTGTTCACCGCCGACGGGGGACCCGACGAGGGCCGGGGGATCTACGCGATCGATTGGGATGGCAGCGATCTGAAGCGTCTCGGCGGCATGGCCGATCTCCGCGGCGTCTCGCTCGACGGCGCGAAGCTGGTGACCGTCGCGGGTGGGCGGGCACAGACCCGGCCCTCGGCCGGCGGAAACGGCGAGACCTACGGGATCGACGAACGCCTGGAGATCGACCGGGTCGATCGGAACCTCGCCCTCTTCGACGAGGCCGCTCGCATCCTCGGCGAGGGCTTCTACCTCGATCCCTCCGAGAAGGGACTGGACTGGTCGGAACTGTCGGCTCGCTATCGCGAGTTGGCTGCCGCGTCGCGAACGCCTGACGAACTCGAGTGGGTGGTCAACCGCCTGTTCGGCGAATTGAGCGGTTCGCACCTCGGCATGAGCGCGCAATCGCCCGCCTCGCCGCGCCGCGAGTCGCAGGGAAGACTGGGAGCGATCTGCGAGCCGGTCGAAGGCGGCGGTTTCCGCGTGCTCGAGATCATTCCGGGAGGACCGGCCGAACGGTCGACGACGCCGCTCGAGGTGGGGGATGTCGTCACCGGCATCGAGTTCGAGTCGCTCGCCGTCGGCGACACCCTCGAGCGGCGACTGCAGGGCCGGGTCGGCGAGGAGACCGCCGTCTCGATCCGACGCGAGCGGGAGGATGGCTCGGTGGTCGAGACGACCTGCCTGCTGGTGCCGGTGTCGTCCGGAAGACTGAGGGATCTGGTCTACGACGCGACGCAGCAGCGTGCGGCGGAGCTCGTCGAGGAGTGGTCGGGCGGACGGCTGGGCTACACCCATGTCCGCTCGATGAACACCGAGTCTCTGGAAGCGTTCGAGGGCGATCTGTTCGCGGCGGCCGATGGGCGCGAGGGGCTGCTGATCGACGTTCGCAACAACGGCGGCGGCTTCACCGCCGACCGGCTGCTCTCCTCGATCATGGTCCAGCCGCACGCCTACACCGTGCCCCGCGGTGCCGATCCGTCGATGACCACCGGCTACCCCCGGGATCGCCTCTTCATTCAGCGATACGTCCTCCCGATCAACATGCTTTGCAACGAGAAGAGCTATTCCAATGCCGAAATCGTCTCGCACGCGTTCAAGACGCTCGGCCGCGGCACCCTGGTCGGCATGCCCACCCACGGAAGCGTGATCTCGACGGGTCGGCACACGCTGCTCGACGGCAGTTCGATCCGGATGCCCTTCAGAGGGTGGTACCTGCCCGACGGGACCGACATGGAGAACAACGGCGCCGTGCCCGATCTGATGGTGCCGCAGACTCCCGAGGACGAGGTCGCCGGACGCGATGCCCAACTCGAAGCCGCGGTCCGGGACCTGCTTGGTCGCCTCGATGGAGAGACGGGTTCGCCGTAGTGCGCGGCGGATCATGGACGAGACGAAGCGGCATGAGATCGCCCCGGATCGTGCGTTGCCGTCGAAGACATGGGTCGTGACGCGAGTCGGGTTCCGGAATCTCGCCCCGAACCCGTTTGATTCGCCTGCTTGGTGCTGGTCGCGTGGATCTCTCCCGATAGCGTGCAGGGACACGGTGGTTCATCGGCACCAGGTTGGGGGACACCCATGGTTCTGCGAGA
>Ga0075475_10001540_pt1 | contig 11545 bp, 9 predicted proteins | sample DEB08_DNA_10_FD_76342 | JGI IMG/M metagenome (GOLD analysis project Ga0075475, IMG submission 76342) | Aqueous microbial communities from the Delaware River and Bay under freshwater to marine salinity gradient to study organic matter... | ecosystem: Environmental > Aquatic > Marine > Coastal ... | reverse complement strand
AGTTGGATCCTGAAGTTGGATCCTGAAGTCGGATCCTGAAGGACGCCTCGTGACCGATCACGCGTGGTTCGGTTTGCCCCGTGCCGGCGCGTGCCGGCGACGACGGGGCGGGGTTCGGTCGGTTCGGAAGACGGCGGGGCGATTCCCCGACGTCGAATGGACTGTAGACGATATCGGTCCAACATGCCCGGAAGTTCGTCCGGATCGGTCACAACCGCTCATTCTCCGGTCCAGCCGCCGGTCGAGTCGGGGGCGATTCGCCGCAGTTCGTCCCGGAGGGCGTTGAGGACCTGACGGTCGGACTCGTAGGACCCCACCCGCCTGGCAAGGCGTTCGCATTGCGCGAGGTCGACCTGACGAATGATCCGCTTGATCTCGGGGATCTGCCCCGGCGCCATCGAGAACGTCCGCACCCCCATGCCGAGGAGCAGCATGGTGTAGAGGGCCTCGCCGGCGAGTTCGCCGCAGATCGAGACGTCGATCGATTCGCGACGCCCCGACCGGACCACGCTCTTGATGAGCTGCAGCACCGCGGGGTTCGCGCCGCTGTACAGACCGGCGACCCGCTCGTTGCCGCGGTCCACCGCGAGGGTGTACTGGATGAGGTCGTTGGTCCCGATCGAGAAGAACGAGACCTCCCGCGCGAAGGTCTTCGACATCAACGCGGCGCTCGGCACCTCGATCATCATGCCCACGGGCAGGTCGGCTCGGAAGGGGAGATTCTCCTCCTCGAGCTCTTCGATCACGTCGTTGAGGATCATTCGGGCCTGCCGCAGCTCCATGACGTTGGAGATCAGCGGAAACATCACCTTGAGCGGGCCGAGCGCCGAGGCCCGAAGGATCGCCCGAAGCTGGGTCTTGAACAGCGGAAGGTGGTGCAGGCAGTAGCGGATGCTGCGCAGTCCGAGGAACGGATTGCGTTCGGGCTCCTCGGCGCGGCGCTGGGTGTACTTGTCCGCGCCGAGATCGAGGGTGCGAACGGTCAGTGGACGCCCGTCGAGAAGCTCCATCGCCCGCCGGTAGGCCTCGTAGTGGTCCTCCTCGGTCGGCTCGGTGGGACTGGTGAGGAAGAGGAACTCGGTGCGATACAGGCCCACGCCGGCGCCGCCGTTGGCGAGCACCGCGGGAATCTCCTCCGGGAACTCGATGTTTCCCAGCAGCGCGACCGCGGTGCCGTCGAGAGTCTCCGAGACCATCGAGGCGTCGGCGCGAAGCGAGGCGCGGTACTGGCGATGTCGCCGATCGAGCTCGCGGTGCGACTGCACGGTGTCGGCGTCCGGCCGGAGGATCACGGTGCCGCTGTCGCCGTCGACGATGACGAGATCTCCGTCCTCGACCCGTTCGCTGAGACGGCCGCATCCCACCACCGCGGGAAGGTCGAGGGCGCGGGCCACGATCGAGGTGTGACTGGTCCGACCGCCGAGATCGGTGGCGAAGGCCAGGATGCGGTGACGGTCGATCGCCGCCGCCTCGCTGGGAGTGAGCTCGTGCCCGATCAGGACCGCGGGATCCCGCAACTTCGCCAAGCGGCTCGAGGACTCGCCCATCAACTTGTCCAGCACACGACGTTCGAGGTCGACGACGTCGTTGGCCTTCTGGCGGAACACGTCGCTGCCCAGACCCTCGAACTGGGCGGCAAGCTCCTCGAACCGGTTGGCCGCGGATCGTTCGGCGTTGAGGCCGTCCTCGCGGATCCGGATGCGGATCGGTTCGAGCAGGGAGGGATCGCGCAGCAGGCCGATGTGGAACTCGAAGATCTTGGCGGCTTCGTCGCCGAGACCTGCGGCGGTCTGGTCGCGGAGTCCCTGAAGCTCATCGAGCGCTGCGGCGACGGCGTCGTCGAAGCGGACCACCTCGGCAGCCCGCTCGCGCTCGGGGACCGTGCGATGCGGCACATGCTTCTCGGCCTCGCCAACCACGAAGGCGGGGCCGATGACGATGCCCGGACTGACGGCGATGCCCTGAATGCGTTCCATTGAAGATCGGCTCCGGGCTGCCGGCGGCGAAGCCGTGCGGCAGCGGGAGAGTCAAGAAGGATCCTAGCGAATGGACGCGGCGGCAGCGCGTCCGACGCCGAGACGACGCGGGCGAACGACCCGAGAGGGTCGCCCGCCCGCGAAGAGTCGGTGCCGAATGCGGCTCGTGGCCGCGGGCAGCGTCGCTACTCCTTCACCTCGTACTCGGCATCGATGACCTCGTCGGCGTTCTTGCCTTCGGCGCCGTCGGGCTTGACCTCGGGATCGGGGCGTCCACCCTCCTTCGACGCGGCCTCGTAGGCGGCCTTGCCGAGCGACGCCGCGGCGGTCTCGAGTTCCCGGCTCGCGGCTTCGATCGCGGACCTGTCGTCGGCCTTCAGCTTGTCCTGAAGGTTCGAGATGGCGCTCTCGATCGAGGAGCGATCCTCCGCGGAGACCTTGTCGCCGTGCTCCGACAGCGCCTTCTGCGTCGAGTAGACGAGCATCTCGCCCTGGTTGCGGATCTCGACGAGCTTGCTCTTGGCCTCGTCGTCGGCGGCGTGCGCCTCGGCATCGCGCTTCATGCGCTCGATCTCGTCCTTGTCCAGACCGGACGATCCCTTGATCTCGATCTGGTGCGCCTTGCCGGTGGCCTTGTCGGTCGCCGACACGTTGAGGATGCCGTTGGCGTCGATCTTGAACTCGACCTCGATCTGCGGGGTTCCCCGAGGTGCCGGCGCGATGCCGGTCAGATCGAACCGTCCGAGCGTGCGGTTGTCGCCGGACATCTTCCGCTCGCCCTGAAGGACGTGGATGGTGACGGCGTTCTGGTTGTCGGCCGCGGTGGAGAAGGTCTCCTTGCGGCTGGTGGGAATGGTGGTGTTGCGAGGGATCAGCACCGTCATCACGCCACCGAGCGTCTCGACGCCGAGCGAGAGCGGCGTCACGTCGAGAAGCAGCACGTCCTTGACGTCGCCCTGCAGCACGCCGCCCTGGATCGCGGCGCCGATGGCGACGACCTCGTCGGGGTTGATGCTCTTGTCGAGCTCGTCGGTCGCGAAGATCTGCTTGGCGATCTCCTGCACCTTGGGGATGCGGGTGGATCCGCCGACCATCACGACCTCCTCGATCTCGGAGGGCGAGAGCTTCGAGTCGGCGAGCGCCGCCTCGCAGGGGCCGCGGAGGCGATCGAAGAGATCGCTGCAGATCGACTCGAAGGTCGCGCGGGTGACGGTCAGCTGCAGGTGCTTGGGACCGTTCTGGTCCGCCGTGATGAAGGGGAGGTTGACGGTGGTCTCCATCTGGCTGGAGAGTTCCATCTTGGCCTTCTCGGCAGCCTCCTTGAGGCGCTGCAGGGCCATGGCGTCGTTGCGGACGTCGATGCCCTCGGCCTTGCGGAACTCGTCGGCGAGATGGTCGATGAGCCGCTGGTCGAAGTCGTCGCCGCCGAGGTGTCCGTCGCCGTTGGTGGACTTCACCTCGAAGACGCCGTCGCCGACGTCGAGGATCGACACGTCGAAGGTGCCGCCGCCGAGGTCGAAGACCGCGATCCGACAGTTCTTCTTCTTCTCGAGGCCGTAGGCGAGGGCCGCGGCGGTCGGCTCGTTGATGATCCGCTCGACCTCGAGACCTGCGATCTCGCCGGCGTCCTTGGTGGCCTGACGCTGACTGTCGTTGAAGTAGGCCGGAACGGTGATGACCGCCTTGGTCACCTTCTCGCCGAGGTAGTCCTCGGCGGTCTTCTTCAGCTCGCCGAGGATCATGGCGCTGATCTCGGGTGGCGTGTAGGTCTTGCCGCGGGCGCCCACCGTGACCAGGTCGCCGTCGCCGCCGCCGACCTCGTAGGGAACCAGCTTCTCCTCGGCCTCGACCTCGCCCTGGCGGCGGCCGATGAACCGCTTGATCGAAAAGATGGTGTTCTTGGGATTGGTCACCTGCTGGTGACGGGCCGGCTGACCGACGAGGCGGTCGCCCTTCTCGGTGAATGCGACGACCGAGGGCGTGGTGCGGTTGCCGGAGGAGTTGATGATGACCTTGGGCTGGCCGCCTTCCATGACTGCCACGACCGAGTTGGTGGTCCCGAGGTCGATGCCGATGATCTTGGACATGGGTGTGAACCTGTGGTTGTCGGCGTGTCGGAGCAGAAGCCCGACACGGCGGGGATTGGGTGAACTGGTGCTCCCGGACCGAAGATGCCTCGGGAGTCGCAGAACCCTCATGCAACCGCGATGCCAAATCTCCGCCCCGTACAAGGCGCCCTCGGCGCCGCCCTCGTGGTGGGGCGGCAGGGGCCTCGCGATCGTCTGCCACTATGGCACGAGGGTTCTGCGAGGGCTCGTTCTCGTGTCTGCCAGCGGGTCCGTCTGGCCTCCATGCGAGAGGACCGCGGCCACCTTGTTCGCGATGACGAATCGGACGTCAGGCAGCGGCGGAAGGCTCCAGGAGGCTTCGAGGTGAACACCCCAGGCGCGGCGCCGCGGCCGGACCGGGGACGAGGTGCAGGCGCGTCGCGCGATCGGGTCTCCACGCCGCGAGGTCTGCTGTCGGCAGCGCTGCTCGCATCGGGTGTCCTCGTCGTGGTCCTCGCCACGACCGCCTGGGCCGTGCGAGTGCTCTTCTCCGACTCGGTGGCGACCCTGCAGCAGATCGGGTGGATTCCGGTCCCTCTGGTGCTGACGGCGATGCTGCTTGGACTCGGGATGGTCGCCGGGGGAGGCGCGATCGCCTTTCGGGTCTGGGCGAAGAGGCTTGTCGTCGGCGGCGCGGCGCTCCTCCTCGTCGTGGCCGTGGAGCATCTGTCGACGCGTTGGGGCTGGGTGGGCGGCTGCAGCGATCCCATTCGCATCGTGCACTGGAACGCGGCCAGCCCGAAGCCCGAGGCGGCGGCTGTTCAGCAGGTGGAGCTGGCCCGGCGCGAGTGGGACATCCTGGTCGTCTCCAACGACGCGACGTTGTTCGGACGCTGGTTCGCGCATCGCTGGGAGGACGGGCCCGGTGGCGAGGCTTGGACGGTTCGCCGCGCGGGACCGTTCGCGTTGGTCACTTCGCTTCCCGTTCTCGAGAGTCGTCTGGCCATCGCCTCGCGAGACATCTGGCTGGGTGTGTTTCGGGTCGAGCTTCCCATCGCCGGAGGTCGCGAAGTCGTGATCCATGCCCTCGACCTTCCATCCGATCCGACGTTGCCGCGGGCCGCACTGCTGGCGGATCTGAGGCGACGGCTCGACGACCTGCAACTGCCCGAACCGGACCTGGTGCTCGGCGATCTGAATCTCGATGCCGGAAGTGCGGCACTGGCCGCGGCGTATCCGGATCTTCTGTCGGCCTTCGAACAGGCGGGCGACGGCTACGCGGCAAGCTACCCCCGAAACCTACCGCTCTGGCAGACCGATCAGACGATGGTCGCGGCCGACCTCCCGATCTGCCGGTACCGGTTCATCGATCTGGGATTCGGGACCCACCGGGCCCAGGAGCTGTCGCTCGAACGTTCGGGCGACGCTCGTCGCTAGGGGGTCGGATCGAGCCGGGACCAGATCAGGTCGTAGAGACCCTGCTCGGCGGTGCCGTCGAGCGAATCCACGGTCTTGATGCTCTTCACGATGGTGTACGTCGTGTCGGACATCCAGTCCACCGAGACGTCGGAGTGCAGGCGATTGGTGCCGTGGCCGTGGTTGAAGTCCTCGGCGGTCATCATGCCGTCGACGACCAGCACTCGACGAGGTCCGGACGTCTGGTGGTAGCGACGGGTCTCCCGGTCGAACGCGCCTCGGTAGTGGTAGTTGGTGTAGATCTCGCCGGCGAAGTCGCGGGTGCGATACGCGTCGGCGTACCGGTCGTAGTCGTGGAGACCGTCGTGGCTGGGGCAGTGGAGCACTTCGGCGGTGTCCAGATAGGAGTGCCGCGGATCGACGAGCCGCCCCAGGCCGTCCCACTCGACGTGGCCGAGGGCGTTGGCGCCCGCCGAAGCGGCCATCATCTCCCGCGGCCGGTAGGTCTCGCCGGTGAGATGCTTCGAAGAGGGGAGGCGTTCGGAGAAGTCGGTCGCGTAGGCCTGAAGGCCAAAGCCGATGTGTCGCAGGTGCGACGCGCAGATGATCCGATGGGCCGCCTCCTTCGCGGTGCCGAGACTCGGCAGCATGATCCCGGTCAGGAGGGAGACGATCGCGATGACGACGACGAGTTCGATCAGATTGAAGCCCCGGCGGCGGGTCGGGAGGAGCATCGCGCCGGAGATTCGATCCGGAGTGGACGCCACCTTGAGATGCCGGTCGAGTGCTCGCACCGGACGCTCCACGCTCGAGGATTGAATTCGAGGCGGTGGGGAAACCCACCTCTCGACGCTTCTGGTCCTTTGTCAAAGTCTAAACGCATTTTTCGCCTCGCGCTGGAGAAACTGGAACCTCCGATGCGATCGGTATCATCGACCGGTCGGTCGGGAACGCCGCTTCGAGGTCCCACCACGCCGAGGCCCGCCCGTTTTCGCCCGCGAACCTTCACCCGTGCCGAAGTCGCCACCCCCACCCTCCGAACCGAATGAGGACCTCCGCCTGATGAAGCGGATCGCCTCCGGCGAGGAGGCGGCGGTTGGGGAGCTCTACGACCGTTTCGGCGCCCTGGTGTTCCAATCCGCCCGGCAGGTCCTGAATTCGAGGGCGGAGGCCGACGACGCGGTCCAAGAGGTCTTTGTCCGCCTTTGGAAGACCGCCGATCGGTTCGATCCGGAGCGAGCCAAACTGGTCACCTGGGTCATGCTGATCTGCCGGCGGCACCTCATCGACCGCCTCCGCCGACGGGGGGCCCGCCCCGACATGGGGGCCGGCGAGGGGCCCGCCCTCGATCAATCGCCGGCGGCCGGGGTCCGAGAATCGCTCGAGGACGCGGAGGTCCTTCGGATCCGGGATCGCATCTCGGAACTGCCGGACCTTCAGCGCGAGGTCATCGAGCGGGCGTACCTGCAAGGGTTCACCTTGCGGGAGGTCGCTCGCCAGCTCGACGCACCGCTGGGGACGATCAAATCGGCGTTGAGCCGCGGTCTCGCACGCCTTCGAGAGCGTCTCGTGGACAGCGATCTGCCTGGCGCGCCGCGGTCCGATCAGGGAGAGGCGTGATGGTTGGTGCAGGTCCGGTAGGTCGCGTGGAACGGGCCGACCACCCGACCGGGTGGGACGCCGGTTGCGCTCCCAGAAATCTCGAAGTCGTCTATCGAGAATCTGGAACTTCGGGCACGCGTCGGGCGGACACCGAATCTCCACGGTTCGAGCGACGGGCCAGGTCGAGCCGCCGAGAAGTCACCATCCCCCCGATCATGCCCCCGATCTCGAAAGTCTTGAGAACCGTCGCCGATGGAACTGCGGAGAGCACCCGGCGGGACACTCGACGTGGCGACCCCTGTCGCTCAGCGAGCAGTCTTGCCAACAAGATCAACAAGATGATCAAGATGATCAAGATGATCAAGATGATCGACATGATGGAGGTGTTGTCGCGGGGGCGAGGTGGGGGACATGACGTTCACCGTGTCGAAACACGTCGAGCGTCCACAGACCTGCCCGACCTGCCCGACCTGCCCGAAGACACGCCCGATGGACTGTGGAGTGGCGTTGTGGAGGCGGGATGTCTCGAAGAGGGCCTTGGCCTTCGTCCCGTTCGCTCGACCGGGGATGGCGTCGGATCGCAGCGTCCGATCGACCGCCTCCTCGAGGATCGCCGCCTGAGGATCGAACTTTCAGCATGACCGCCAAACTTCCGGATTCCGACCTCCCCTCCTCCGGCGCCGATCGCAGCGCGACGGGGCCTGGTGCCGAGACGTCGTTGGCCGACGAGGCGGTGCTTTCGGCCCTTGGTCTGCTCGAGGCGTCCGATCAGAGCGCCTTCGACCAGGCACTCGCCGCCGCCGATGACGCGACCCGTGCGGCGATCCGAGACGTCGAGGCATCCTGGGCCGTCGAGCCGGCATTCCGCAGTCGAGAGACTCCCGATCCGACGCTGCGGACCAGGGTTCTCCATGCGGTCCGCCGCGACATGGTCCAATCGAACTTGTCCGCAACCGCTCACGTGGCACCGAGTGAGGATTCGTCGTCGCTCGAAGGCCTCCGCGGCCCTCTCCAGGGACTCGTCGAGCAGATCCGCGAGCAACAGGAAAGCAGTCGCCGATTCAACTCGGCCCCGTGGTTGTGGCGGGCGGCAAGTCTGACCCTCGCGGCGGGGCTTCTCGTCAGCGCATGGTTCCAGGCGCGCATGAGCGAACGGGTCGCGGCCATCGCGGAACTGTCCATGCAGCGACAGACCGACGAGCAGTTGCGTGCCCTGATCGGTCCCGGGCTCGATCGGTTCCTCGCCGGTCGGACACGGACGGTCGGTCTGGGTGGGGTCGATGCCGACGTCGATGGCGCGGCGACGCTGCTGCTCGATCCGGAGGTCGGCGACGGCTTCCTGCTGGCCTTCGGTCTCGCGCCTCAGAACGGTCCCTACGTGCTTCGGGCCGTCGATGGAGCGACGTCGACGACGCTGCTCTCGTTCGAGCCGGAGTCCGCCACCGGCGGGTTCCGGATCTCGGCCGATCGTCTGGCCGGGGTTCTGGGCGGCCGCTTCGAGATTCTCGACGCGTCCGGGTCGGTCATCCTCCGCAGCGCCTGATCCTCGCTCCTCGATCTCACGAATCGTCGTCGGCCCGCCGCGACCACTCGAACTCGAGCGGTTCGAGTTCCGCCGAGGCGGTGTCTCGCGAGGTCGCAAGCTCTCGGCTGCGGCGCCCGTCGGCGTGCACGGCAGGATCCATCAACTGTTCGTCGATCTCGCGGATCCGCTTCTCCACGGCCTCGATGCGTCGCTCGAGTTCGCGGATGGGCAGGGTCGAGAGATCGCCTTCGGATCTCGATCGGGGGGCGGTCTCCTTCGTCGTACGCCGTCGGGCAGTCTTCGAGGCGCCGGCTTCGCGACGCTGCGCGGCCTGCGCCTCGGCGCGTTCCTGGCGCTCCTGCCACTCCGAGTAGCGTCCGGGGAACTCCACGACCCCGCCGTGGCCGTCGAGCACGATCAGGCGATCGCAGGTCGCCTCGAGCAGGGCCCGATCGTGGCTGATCAGGATGAGGGCGCCGGTGCTCCGGTCGCCGAACTCGACGAGGGCCTGCTCGAGGCGTTCCGCCGAGGGGATGTCGAGGTGGTTGCTGGGCTCGTCGAGCACGACGAGGTTGTGCGCCGCCGACACCAGTCCCGCCAGCACCGCGCGGGCCCGCTCTCCGCCGGAAAGGTCCGCGAGGATCTTGTCCTGATCGTTGCCCGAGAAGAGGAACGCTCCGGCGAGATTGCGTGCCTGCTGCTCCGAGGCGGTGCCGCGGCCGTCGAGAGAGAGGATCACCGACTGCAGATAGCGATGGACCGGGAGGCTCAGGTCGATGTGGTCCTGGCTCTGCCGGAACCAGCCGACGCTGAGGCGAGGGCTTCGCTTCAACTCGCCGGCGTCGGCCTCCAGTTCGCCGAGCATCGTTCGGACCAGCGTGGTCTTGCCCGCGCCGTTCGGTCCGATGATTCCCACCCGATCACCGGGCTTGATGGTGATGGAGAGTTCCTCGAACAGCGGATCGTCGCCGAAGCCCTTGGTGAGACCCTCCGCGGCCATCAGGAAGTCCCCGACGCGCGGGGCCTTCGGAAGCAGCAGGTTCATGACATCCTGCTCGGCGGGACGCTCGACGAGTTCGTCGCGCTTGAACCTCTGGAGACGCGACTCCCGGCCTCGGGCCTGCTTGGCCCGCTGGCCGGCCTTGTACTTCGCGATGAACTGCTCCTCGGCGCGGATCCGATCGAGCTGCTTCTCGTGGTTGCGGGTCTGGGTCAGCATCCGCTCGGCCCGCAGGGCGATGAAGTCGCGGTAGTTGCCCGGATACTCGCGAAGTCGAGCCTGCTCGACCTCGATGATCCGGGAGACCACGCGATCGAGCAGCCAGCGGTCGTGGCTGACCACGATCACGGCGCCGGGAAAGTCCTCGGCGAGGAAGTTCTCGAGCCAGCGACGGCCGTCGATGTCGAGATGGTTGGTCGGCTCGTCGAGCAGCAGCAGGTCGGGCTGCTCGAGCAGCAGCCGCGCCAGCCCAAGCCTCGCCTTCTGACCTCCCGAAAGCGATTCGACCGGCTGCCCGAACTGCTCGTCCACGAAGCCGAGTCCGTGCAGCGTCGCATCCACGCGGTGGTCCACCGCGTAGCCGCCGAGCGCCTCGATGCGGGTCTCCAACTCGACCTGGCGCTTCATGAGGCGATCGAGGGCGTCGGGATCGGACCCGTCGGGACCGGCCATGGCGGCGAAGACCTCCTCCAGCGCGGCGTGGGCCTCGTGGAGGTCGGTGAAGGCCCGCTCCGCGGCGCTGCGCACGGTGTCGCCGGGTTCGAATCGGGGATCCTGCGTGAGGTGGCCGATGCGGCCGCCGCGGGAGATCGCCGCGACGCCGGAGTCGGGCCGAATGGCGCCCGCGATGCACTTGAGCAGCGTGCTCTTGCCGCAGCCGTTGCGGCCGACGAGGCCGACCTTCTCGCCGGGCTCGAGGGTGAAGGCGATGCCGTCGAGGATCGGCTCGGCGCCGTGACCGAAACGGAGGTTGTTGACGGTGAGCAGGGGCATCGGGACCTCGTCGACGAAGGGCGGGAGTGTACGGCGGCACCGATACACTCATCCGATGCCAGACCCCAGCGATCTCGAACCCGCGACGCCTCCGACGTCGATCTCGAGTCGGGTGCGGCGAGCCGGCCTTCGCGCCCTGCCCGCGGTGCTGATCGCCGGAGCGATCTGGCTGTGGTTCGAGAACGTCCGACGCGAGTGCGACGACCGGGTGCGACGCTGGTCGCAGGATCTCTCGGCCGCGCTGGTCCGTGGCGAGACCGGCTTGCCGGAACCGGCGGTGGTTTCGGAGTGGGTCGAGCCGACGCTGCGCCGATGGATGGAGGATGGGGCCGTTCCGCGGGGGAGCGACGAGGTTCGGTTCGTGCCCGCGGATCCACAGGTCGACTCGAGATCGCCCTCGATCGAGTGGGCCACGACCGACGGCGCCGTCATCGCCCTTCGTTGTCGATGCGTGGGCGAGTCGATCGAGATCGTCGGCATCGAACGCCGTTGAGACCCCTCGTTCGCCGGAGACGACCGTGACTGGACGACCCGAGACCGAATCCGCCCGTCCCCGTGGCCCGGCGGCCACCGTCTGGATCGACGGGGCCTTCGTCGATCCGGAGTCGGCCCGAATCTCCGCGTTCGACGCCGGAGTGCAGCACGCCGTCGGTCTGTTCGAGACGATGATCGCCCGCGGCGGAGAGGTGGTTCATCTCGGTCGCCATCTCCGGCGCCTGCGGGCCTCCGCCGCCGAACTTCGCCTCAGCACCACGCTTCGTCTCGAGCCGCTGGCCGAGGCGGTGCGGGCGGCCGTGGCGCGATCGGGTCTCGGCGACGCTCGCATCCGCCTGACCATGACCGGCGGGGATCTGAATCTGCTGGCGCGAAGCGGCGGCCGCGGAGGACCGCCGACTCTGATCGTGGTGGTGCAGCCCGCGACCCGGTACCCCGAGACGCTCTTCGAACGTGGCGGCCGTCTCGCCGTGGCCGACGCGCGACTCAA
>Ga0075475_10001539_pt1 | contig 11550 bp, 8 predicted proteins | sample DEB08_DNA_10_FD_76342 | JGI IMG/M metagenome (GOLD analysis project Ga0075475, IMG submission 76342) | Aqueous microbial communities from the Delaware River and Bay under freshwater to marine salinity gradient to study organic matter... | ecosystem: Environmental > Aquatic > Marine > Coastal ... | reverse complement strand
AGCAACTGCTCGTAATCGCGTTCCAATTCGGCATATGCTAAAGCGTCCAAATGAGGAGCATTGAAGAGTCGCTCGCTCCATTCATCGGAGTAGGGAAACGTGTGCGCTTTGCGGATTTCATAACGCCATGAATCATCGGGATTCAACGTAAAATCAACACTCGCCCAATCGCTTCCATCACCGCTAGTTCCGGACATTTGCCCGACTGCCGTGTAGGTTTTTGCCCTCCCATTCATAGGACAAATTTGCAATAAAACCGCTAACTTTGGGCACACACATTGAGGACATTTTAAAAACTGGGAAATATGGACTTTGAGTTGAACGAGGAACATTTAATGATTCAGCAAGCTGCACGCGATTTTGCCCAATCGGAACTCCTACCTGGGGTTATTGAACGCGACAATAAACAGCAGTTTCCAGCGGAGCAAATCCGCAAAATGGGCGAACTCGGATTTATGGGGATGATGGTAGATCCGAAATACGGCGGTGGCGGTATGGATAACTTGTCTTACGTAATTGCTATGGAGGAGCTCTCTAAGGTTGATGCCTCTGCATCGGTGGCGATGTCCGTAAATAACAGTTTGGTTTGTTGGGGAATCGAAAAATATGGTTCAGAGGAACAGCGTCAAAAGTATTTGGTGCCCTTGGCCACCGGTCAGAAACTGGGCGCCTTTTGCCTCTCTGAGCCCGAGGCCGGTTCGGATGCTACTTCCCAGCGAACTACCGCTGAATTTAAAGGAGATCACTACGTGTTAAACGGTAATAAGAACTGGATTACCAACGGCAATTCGGCAGATTATTACGTGGTGATGGCGCAAACCGATAAAGAACTCGGACACCGAGGGATTAATGCTTTTATTGTAGAAAAAAGCTGGGATGGATTTGTGGTAGGTAAGAAAGAAGATAAGATGGGAATTCGCGGGTCAGACACCCATTCCATTATGTTCCAGGATGTAAAGGTTCCTCTGGAAAACCGAATTGGCGAAGATGGTTTTGGCTTTAAATTTGCCATGAAAGTCCTGAGCGGAGGTCGTATTGGAATTGCCGCACAGGCATTGGGTATCGCAGCAGGCGCATTTGAATTGGCTACCAAATACAGCAAGGAGCGAAAGGCTTTTGGCAAAACGATTTCTCAGCATCAAGCGATCGCCTTTAAGCTGGCCGATATGGCTACTCAAGTGGAGGCGGCTCGATTGCTCACTTACAAGGCTGCACGGCTAAAAGATGCCGGTAAACCATTCGATATGGAGAGTGCCATGGCTAAACTACACGCGTCCGAAACAGCTATGAAAGTTACTACGGAGGCCGTTCAAGTTCACGGGGGATATGGATTTGTGAAGGAGTATCACGTAGAGCGATTAATGCGCGATGCCAAGATTACACAGATTTACGAAGGAACCAGCGAAATTCAACGCCTGGTTATTTCGCGTGCGGTTCTAGACGCCTAATCGCATTACCGCATTCTATTCACACATCTTTTTGAGGTCGTGTAAAGGGGCACTCCAACACAGCCCCCGTTATGCGGCCTTTTTTTAGTGGGGGAGGCACTCCTACAAAACCTCTATGAGTTGCTCGAGTCGGATTCCGCGTGAGCCTTTTAGCAAAATCGTTGCCTTTTCAATGGGGTTTTGCGTAATCCATTCGCGAGCTTCCGCTCCATCGCGAAAGAACATAAATTCTGGAAACTCAGTTCTCAAATCGCAGTATTTTGGGCCCACGAACAAGCCCGCAGCAAAGGAGCCGGTTCTTGCCATTTGCAATATTTTGTAATGCTCTTCACGGGTGTATTCGCCCAGTTCCAGCATATCCCCTAAAATGAGGGTTCGGTTCGTTTGTTCAAGAGATTGTAAATGTTCTAATGCTGCTTGGGTGCTATTTGGATTTGCATTATAGCAGTCTACGATGATGGAGTTGCGATCCGTTTCCATCCACTGCGAACGATTCATATTCGGAGTATAGGCTTCTAACGCCTCTTTAATTTGATCATCGGGAACCCCCAAGTAACGCCCCACGAGAATGGCATAAGCCGCGTTGTTTCGGTTGTAGATACCCTGCAGCTGTGTTTCAGCCTCGTAAGCAGTAGCCTTGCCGGGTGATGCCGCACCCCATTTCATCACCAGAAATCCCTCTAAAATGGAAGCGTTACAGTACAGGTTGGCTTCCCTCTGCGATGAATGGTCGCAATTAAAGGTAATGCGATTCCCAATGGCATTGGAACGTTCTTCTTGGATGGCATCATTCACATCATAAAAGACGCTAGATTCGGAACGCGTGCTTAAAAAGTCGTACAGTTCGCTCTTTCCTTTAATGATTCCATCAACCCCTCCAAATCCCTCGAGATGCGCTTTGCCGTAATTCGTTATAAATCCATAATCTGGTTCGCAAATTTCAGATAAGAAGGCGATTTCTCTTTGATGATTAGCGCCCATTTCCACAATGGCAAAATCCAAATTTAAGGGCATGCTTAGGAGGGTAAGGGGCACCCCAATATGGTTGTTGTAATTTCCACGCGTGGCTTGAACGTGAAATGACTGTGCAAGCACCTCGCGCAACAATTCTTTGGTAGTCGTTTTCCCATTGGAACCCGTTAACGCAATAACTTTACCCGTAAACTTCCTGCGGTGAAATTGTGCAAGATCCTGGAGTGTTTTCAGTGGATCTTCTACCCAAATTATTTCATCGAGCGGGGGTAGGGTTCGTCCTTTCTTGGCCAAAACAATCGCTGCACCCTTTTGTACAGCTTGTTCCACATATTCATGGCCATCTACTTGGTCCCCTTCGAGAGCTACAAATAAATCTTTGGGTTGAATGGTTCGCGTGTCAATAGAAACGCCACCGCATTCTAGAATAAATCGCGCATGAATCTCAGCTACCTGCATAAGGAGTAGACGTTCGGTTAGGACAAAAAAAAGAGCCCGAAAGGGCTCTTTGTCAATATTAATTGTTGGTTTGTGAACCCACTCGGTGCATTGCGCATCGGAAGCCGATAAAATCGGTGGACATATCTTCCTCCAAGTAACGGCGATTGCCAGGTACCAACCAATAGGCACGGTCTTTCCAAGATCCACCTTTATAAACGCGAACCTCGTTATTTACCATAGTTTTCTTAGCGTATTCGTACATCGGGTCATCGCCTTCGGGAAGCTCACCTTTGTCGTAATAGATGGAGCTCTTTAAATCTCCGTCCACGTAATCGCGGTTTTCAGCGCGATCGTAATTGCGACGGCCTAAAGCCTCTTCTGCAGTAACCTCACGACGAATCATGTTGCCCAATGAATCCGGATATTCTACATAACCATCTTCATCCGTGGCCCACGTGCTAAATACATTTCCCCGGAAAGCGCGGAAATCGTCTACATCTTCCCCAGTAAGTGGTCGATACACATCCAATACCCATTCTGCTACGTTACCCGCCATATCGTACAAGCCAAAATCGTTTGGCGGAAAAGATTTTACAGGAGCCGTAATATCGTACGAATCATTTAGTGAACCTGCAATACCCATCATATCTCCGCGTCCGCGCTTGTAGTTGGCAAGCATGAACCCTTTGTTTCTTTCGTCGGGGTTGCGCAAGGATGAAGAATTCCAAGGATACTGGCGTTTTTCGGTTACTCGCTCAAATTCGGTATTTCCAATAAGAGCTAATGCAGCATATTCCCATTCTGCTTCTGTTGGGAGGCGGTAACGTGGAAGTAAGATCCCATCTGAGAGATTTACAGGGCGACCCGCTTCACCCAAGCCATTGGGGTTCAAATCGGGTAGGTTTTTCTTTACTTCTCCGGTGTAAAATCCAAAGAGGTATGCGTCGGTATCGAAGTTGTCGTCTGCATATTGGTTGGGATTGGTGCGAAGTACCCCCTCTTCGATAAGGATTTGCTCGTTTACACGATCGGTTCTCCAGGCACAGTAATCGTTAGCTTGCTTCCAGCTCACGCCAACCACCGGATAAAACTGATAAGCAGGGTGACGGAAATAAGTTTCTACGTAGGGGTCGTTGTATCCCAAACGCGAGCGCCACACCAAGGTATCGGGTAGGGCATTCTGAACCACCTCCGGATAATCGAAACCGTACACGCGATCTAACCAATAAATGTACTCGCGATACGCCAGGTTGGTCACCTCAGTTTCATCCATATAGAATGACGATACGGTAACGCGGCGTGGAATATTGTTCCAATCGCGCATAATGTCGTCTTCGGCGCGACCCATGGTAAACGTTCCACCCTCCACAAACACCAAACCGGGACCTGTTTGTTGCCCCTCGTAACCTGTGTTTACTTGAAAACCACCGTTTTTAGAGTCGTTGTAATCCCATCCAGTAGTGGACGATTTTTCGGCACATGAGCTCATGATCAGCGACCCCATCAAACCGAGTGCTGCAAATTGAATGCCTTTATAGAACTTGCTTATCATCGTAGTAGACTTCATGAAATTCTTTTTCTGCGAGTAATAACTAAAACTTAGGACAGTTTATTGTCTTGTATTTCTTTTTCTTGGGCTTGCAAGGAAGTTGGAACGATAAACTCACTTCGTGAGCGCCTCCTCCTTTATTCGATAAATCGCTCAATGTGAAATCATACGTATATCCAATAGATAAACGCTCTACTGTGATACCCAAAAGCGCGGTAATGGCATCGGGGTTTTCAAAAGCGTGGCGATATGAAATCCCACCAGTAAACAACTCCTTGGTAACGGAGAGAATGGTGTTCAACTGTTGAAACGATCCCTGTTGCTGATACAATACGCTAGGGTTCAATGTGGTTCCGTTACCGCCAATGGATGAACGGCGTCCCAAAGGGATTTGTGCCCCTGCATGGTAGGTCATCTTCATCGGAAGGCGCCCCTCTACCAAGTGGAAATCATCGGGTTCTGTCATGTGATGGAATGCAGCACCCGCGTAGAAAACTTCAGAGTACAATAAAAATCCACTCCCAATATCTGCGTGTAAGACGTTTTCTGCGCCTGGTACTTCCGCAGTCGGACGCACAAACCCGTACAAATTGTCAATTTGATCGCCAAAACGAAGGTTGGACCAATCTAATGTGCGTTGGCGGATTCCCGCTTGCAACGCCACATTCAGCGACCAATTCCGGCTCAATCGCAAATGATACGAATATGCGCCACTAGCCTCCGTGATGCGCAGCGTTCCATTTCCCGCATTGTCGTCCAAAACCTGTATAGCGATACCGCCACCCAATGCATCCACGAACTGATCATAGGCAGCAGAAATGGTTCTGAATGCCGCAAATTCGGGGTATTGATTGCGATAAACCGTGCTTATTTGCGGACACTTTCGAGCGCCAGCAAAAGCGGGGTTTAGGTATATCGGATTGGCGTAAAACTGCGTAAAATGAGGGTCTTGGCCTTGTGCACCCAAAAATGCAAAAGCAGCTACCACTAGTGTAATTCCAAATTTTTTCAAGCTCATTCCCAAGAGGCTTTTCTTCTAAACCACAATAATACGAAATTTAATAACACAACACTTGGTACTATTATTGCGTTAGGGATTACGTAACTTCGGGCAATAAACGTTGGCTTCGCGATGAAAAGGTTTGCTTTTTTTCTGTTTTTCTTCCTGTTCATTGGGACGAGCGCCACCCGCGCGCAGGGTACTACTCCGGCACAATCTGTGCTGCAATCAGGACAATGGCTGAAGGCGGCAGTAGTGCAATCGGGTATTTATAAAATTACTGCAGATCAGCTGGTGAACCAAGGGTTTCCGGCAGGCTCAATTTCCCCAGAAAAATTAGCTGTATTTGGCGATCGCGGTGGAATGTTGCCACTGGAAAATGCTGTACCACAGACCACGGGGCTTCAGCAATGCGGTATTCAAGTTTTCGATGGCGGTGATGGGCAGTTTTCGGGTTCCGATTACTTGTTGTTTTGGGCTGAGGGGCCGCATGCGGTGCGATCAATCGGTTCCGAATTCCGGCACGATTACAATGTGTACACGGATACCTCTTATTATTTTATTACCCTTTTGGATTCACCTGGGAAGCGCCCGGAGTTGCTTTCGGCTCCCTCCTCTCCTCCCACGCAGACCGCTCAACATACCGATGCCTACACTTTCTTTCACAAGGATCAAATTAACATTGCGGGAACAGGGCGAAAGTGGTTTGGCGATTATTTCGACCTCACCAATATTCGCGATTATACCTTTTCCACTCCTCGAGTTCATATGCTTTCCGAGCCACTCGTGGTAACCGTAGCAATGGCTGCGCAGGCGAGTACTACGTCTACGTGCGACGTGCTTGTAAATGGTAATCCCGCAGGGAATCTCTCTTTTAATCCGGTTGCGAATGGGACGTATGCCGATTTATTTACGGAGAGTTCCAATTCATTTAGTGTGATGCCTAGCGGGTCGGGTTCGCAAGTGGTTGAATTGGTTTATAATAATTTCACAAACGGGGGTGTGGCTTGGTTGGATTACATTGAATTGCAGTACCGGCAGAATCTTATTTTCGAAGGAGCACCTCTGGAGATTCTCGATACGCGGACGGTGGGCACAGGTTTCATTACGGAGTTTTCTATAGCTGGGGTGAGCTCAGATTTGTGGATTTGGGATGTGACCGATCCGGTAAATGTGCGTCGATTGGCCGGCCAGCGAACGGGGAATACGCTTCAGTTTGTGGCAGAAACCGATTCTTTAAGGCATTTTGTGGTTCATGGGAACAGCGGTTATTTTTCCCCGGTCGCGCTGAGCTCGGTCGGGAATCAGAATTTGCACGGTCTGGGTGCGGTGGATTATATTCTGGTTACGCGGGCCGATATGCTTTCCGAGGCGCAGCGATTGGCTCAATTTCATCGCGCTAGGGGGCTGGAGGTAGCGGTGGTTGATGTGCAGCACATATATAATGAGTATTCCTCTGGGCGAGCCGATTTGGCGGCCATTCGGAACTTTTTCAAGCATCAGCACGAGAAATTTGCCGGCGACCCGCACCAGCTCAAATATGTATTCCTCTTTGGCGATGCGTCCTATGACTACAAGAATCGAGGGGATAATCCGAGTTGCGTGATTCCAATTTTTGAGTCGCTGAAATCGGGAAATGTGGGAAATCAGTCCTTTTGTTCAGACGATTATTTCGCGATGTTCGATGCAACCGAGGGTGATATGCTTTCGGGAGGAGACCTCGAAATTGGAATAGGCCGAGCTCCTATTGTAAATGCGACCCAAGCCAGACAGCTTGTGGATAAAATTTTTCGATATGCATCTCCCGAGTCTTTTGGAGTTTGGCGCAACCGTATATCATTCGTCGCGGACGATATGGATGCCGTTTGGGAAAATGGATTTATGATTAACAGTGAGGCATACGCCACGTACATCGACACCATTGCGCCGCAATTCCGTTTCAACAAGATTTATTCCGATGCGTACATAGAGGAGTCTACCATTGCAGGGCAGCGCTACCCGCAGGTTCAGCAGGCCATTAATGAGAGTGTGCAGGATGGTGCACTGATCACCAATTACATTGGTCATGGGGGTGAACTCGGGTGGAGCGGAGAGCGCGTATTGGAAGTTTCGGATATCCAATCGTGGTCCAATCCCGATGCGTTAACCACGTTTCTTACCGTAACTTGTGAGTTTACTCGGGTTGATGATCCCGAGCGCATTTCTGCCGGGGAGTATTGTCTGTTAAATCCCGATGGAGGTGCCATTGCACTTTTTTCCACTACTCGTGTAATTAGTGCGGGTTTTGGTTATTTGGTAAATGAGTCTTTTTACCGGAATTTCTTCGAAACGTTTAATGGTGGCCGCGTGCGCATGGGCGATTTGATGCGTGTGGTGAAGAATGATGTTTCTTCTACGGCGAAATATTCTTTTGGTTTATTCGGCGATCCGGCTTTGCCTTTTGCCATTCCCGACCTTCAGGTTTCGACCACATCCCTTAACCAAACCCCCATTGCATCCGGAGTTTTGGATACCATTGGTGCCCTGCAAAAGGTGCGCTTAGAGGGAGTGATTACCGATGCTTTCGGCACCATTCAAACAGGTTACAACGGCGTATTATCGCCCACGGTATTCGATAAAAAGAAAGAGGCCCTCACTTTGGATAATGCGAACTTGGGCAGCTCACTGCCGTTTTGGACTCAGGATAATATTATTTACAACGGACAGGTTTCGGTGCAAAATGGTTCGTGGGCGTTTGAGTTTATTGTTCCCAAGGACATCAATTACAGTATCGGTTCGGGCAAAATAACCTATTACGCAAGTAACGAGGAAATGGATGCGGCTGGGGCCCTGTCCAACTTGCCTGTGGGCGGTAGCGCTCAGGTATTTACGCCCGACTCTGTGGGCCCGAGCATGCAATTGTTTATGAACGATTATGCTTTTGTAGATGGGGGTATTACCGATAACTCCCCCTTGTTTATTGCTAAGTTGAACGACTTTTCCGGTATTAATACGGTGGGGAATGGAATTGGACATGATTTAGTGGCCTACTTAGATGGTAATCGCAATACGCCCTATTATTTAAATGGGTACTACCGGTCCGATTTAGATAGCTATCAAGGTGGGGAAGTGCGGTATCCGTTTTCGAATTTGGAATTGGGTTGGCACGTATTGGTGATGAAGGCATGGGATGTGTTCAACAATAGCGCAGAAGATTCACTTCGATTCTTCGTAACCGATGAAATGGAATTAATAGTAGATGAACTGAGAGCTTATCCCAACCCTTTTACCACATCAACCCGAATCACCTTTCAACACAATCGCCCAAATACCGCTTTGCGCGCAGAATTGCGCATAATTAACTCTGCCGGTGCGGTAATGTATTCCGAGGATCAGGCTATTTCCGATGAAGGCTATGTTTTTGATGAATGGGAGTGGGACGGTCGAGATGCCAGAGGGAATGAATTGCAAAGTGGAACCTACATTATATACGTATCTGTACTCGATCCCGAAACCGGGGAACGAAGCCGAACATACGAAAGGGTGGTGTTCCTGCGTTAGCGAGGTGATTCAAGAAACGATATATTTGCATCCCCGAATAAAAACAATATGAAAAGATTTATTGCAATCGCACTAATTTTAGCAATGGTTTCTCTGGCCACTAAGGCTCAAACTGCTTTTGGGAGCGCCTATAACCCCGATTACAGAACTATTACTACAGCGGTACCCTTTTTAATTATTACGCCAGATTCGCGCGCAGGCGGTATGGGAGACCTCGGTGTATCAACCACACCAGATGTGAGTTCTATTCACTGGAATCCTGCAAAACTGGCATTTATTGAGGAGACTCAAGGTTTTGGGATATCGTATTCCCCTTGGCTCAATAATTTGGTGCCCGACATTTCGCTGAGCTACCTATCTTACTACCACAAGTTGGGCCGCCGGCAAGCATTGGGTGCATCCATGCGTTATTTTTCACTTGGGCAAATTCAGTTTACAGACGAGTTGGGCAACGATGTGGGAATATTTAACCCCAATGAGTTTGCACTCGATGTCGCCTATTCCTTGCAACTTTCAGATAACCTATCGGCTGGGGTAGCGCTGCGATACATCAATTCAAATCTCACCGGTGGTCAATATGTACAAGGCTTGCAAACGCGCCCAGGCCAGAGTGCTGCTGCGGATTTCTCCATGTTTTATAAGAGTGAAGAATTCGACGCAGGCGATTTGGATGCGATCTGGACTTTTGGTGTAAATATTTCTAATATTGGTGCCAAACTGAGTTACTCAGAAAGCGGAAATCGCGATTTCTTGCCCACGAATCTCCGCATTGGTACGGGGATGTTATTCGAGGTAGATCGCTACAACTCGTTTAATGTACATATTGAAGCCAACAAGCTGCTCGTGCCTACTCCGAATGTGTTGTTGCGCGATTCTACGGGGCAGATTGTCTATGGCACCGATAACAGACCTGTGATTTTAGCCGGGTTTGACACTGAGGTTCCCATTGTTCAGGGAATGTTTCAAAGTTTTTACGACGCGCCTGGTGTAATCGATACAGTAATCAATGGAGAAGCGGTAATTGCTGAGGGCAGCGTTTTGAGCGAAGAACTGCGCGAAATAAACATTGGTATTGGTGGGGAGTATTGGTATAACAATCAATTCGCAGTTCGCGGAGGTTATTTCTATGAGCACAAGACTAAAGGGGGGCGTCAATATTTTACGCTGGGTGCTACCGTGAAATATCAGGTGTTCAATTTGGATTTTGCGTACTTGATTCCGGCTACTTCGCTTCAGCGAAGCCCACTTGAGAACACGTTGCGCTTTACTTTGGCATTTAATTTAGATGGATTTTTAACGGGAGGAGAGGAATAATTGATGGAATTTCGCGTAGGTTTTGGTTTTGATGTGCATCAAATAGAGGCAAACCGCTCTTTTTGGATGGGGGGAGTGAAGATTTCAGATGAGTTTGGGGCTGTGGGACATTCCGACGCCGATGTGCTTCTTCATGCCATTTGCGACGCGCTTTTAGGAGCGGCTGCTCTGGGCGATATTGGCCTGCACTTCCCAAATACGGATCCAGCTTATAAAGGAATAGATAGTAAAGTCTTACTCGAGCGGAGTTGGGATTTGGTGAGGGAGCAGGGGTGGAGTTGTACCAATGTCGATGCCACGGTAGTTTTGGAACGTCCGAAGTTGGCTCAGTATGTCGATGCCATGCGTCATGAGATCGCGTCCAGGCTGGGTCTGCGCATGGATCAGGTGTCCATTAAGGCAACCACAAACGAAAAATTGGGTTATATTGGTCGAGAAGAAGGAGTTGGCGCACATGCGGTAACGATGCTTTTTAGACCTGCTTAGAAAAACCATCATACATGGAAATAAAACACAAAGACATAACGTATACGAAATACGAATCGATTGATGAAATGCCCGCGGACCTGCGGGCATTGTTGACTCATGCCAAAACTGCAGCCAAGTTGGCGTATGCCCCCTATTCGGAATTCTTTGTTGGAGCCGCGGTGCGGTTGGCCAATGGAAAGGTTGTTACGGGGAGTAATCGCGAGAACAGTTCGTTTCCCGCAGGAATTTGCGCCGAGCGTACAGCCCTTGCCACTGCTGGACATCAATATCCGGGAGTTGCCGTTGAGGCCATGGCTATAACCGTTTACAGCGAGAAATATGAGGCTTTCGAAGCCCTACCCCCATGCGGAGTATGCCGGCAGGTGATGAACGAAACCGAAAAGCACCAAGATAACCCCATGGAGGTGGTGTTTAGCGGGATGAAAGGGACGGCAATTCGCGTATTGGGCATGCACAATTTGCTTCCTTTTTCGTTTAACCTAAAAGCGAGGTAATCAATACGAGTTGATTTTATAAATTTGCGCCTCAAGTTTAGAACCATGAAAAAAATGAAGGCATCGAAGAAGCTCTACCTAAAGTGGTATGAGGACATGATGATTTGGAGAAAAATTGAGGACAAAGCGAGTGCGCTCTACATTCAGCAAAAGATTCGCGGTTTTCTTCATTTGTATAACGGTCAAGAAGCTGTACTTGCAGGAACCCTCGCAGCCATAGAGGTGGGTAAGGATCGCATGATAACGGCCTACCGAAATCATGTACATCCCATTGGTCTCGGAGTGGAGCCCAAATACATCATG
>Ga0075475_10001513_pt1 | contig 11632 bp, 9 predicted proteins | sample DEB08_DNA_10_FD_76342 | JGI IMG/M metagenome (GOLD analysis project Ga0075475, IMG submission 76342) | Aqueous microbial communities from the Delaware River and Bay under freshwater to marine salinity gradient to study organic matter... | ecosystem: Environmental > Aquatic > Marine > Coastal ... | reverse complement strand
CGTGGGTTCGCGCGGGCCGGACCATCGGCTGGCTCAGGGGCACGCCCCCCACTGGTCGAGGACCAGTGCAAGATCGGCGGCGTCCACGAGACCGCTTCCATCGAGGTCCGCCGAGGTCTGGCCCGTCCCCCAGTAGATGAGGAAGACGCCGAGATCCTCCCCGTCGACGACGCCGTTGCCGGAGAGGTCGGCCGAACAACCACCGCACGGCTCCACACCGTCGTCGGGCTCGGCGAGTCGCAGCGACCACGCGGCGAACTGCCCGGGTTCGCCCGCGGACTCGTCGGCGAGATCGAGTCGCCACGTGCCGGTCGAGGAGTGTCCGCCGAACACCGCGTCGAGGGAGATCGCCGTGCCCGCGCCGGCGCCCGTTGCGGCATACCGGCCTCCGGGAACCACGCCGTTGTTGTTGGCGGCGTCGGCCGCGGCCCAGAAGTCGCCGGCGTCGGCATCCGCGAAGACGTAGTCGCCGTCGAGGTTCGAGTTGTCGCCGCCGCCTCCACCGGTTCGACCGACCCTGACGAACAGCGGCGAGGTTCGTCCGCTCTCGACATGCGTGATGCTTGCCGTCAGATCGCCGAGACGCTCGTGCACAAGACCCTCGATCCGGACCTCGATCGCCGCCACCTCGAAGTCCGCTGCGACCACGATCGCGCTCGACGCACCGACCGCATCGCCGTCGGGCAGCGGGAACGATTCACCGGGCACCAGCGCCGTGCCACCTTCGCAGGCGTCCGCAGTTCCATCGCCGTTGCAGTCGATCGGCGCAATGCCGCAACCGCATGGCGCCGACACCGTCAGCATCGGATCGCTCGGACAGACGTCGCAGGCATCCGGAATCCCGTCGCCATCGGCATCGAGGTCGCACTCGTCGGGCACGCCGTTGCCGTCGCAGTCGAGGCTCGAACCGGAGGCGAGATCGAACTCGTCGGACACGCCGTTGCCGTTGCAATCCTCCACACAGGGACCATCGGAAGCGCATGCGGCACCTCCGACGGTTGCGGCGATGCGGGCCGACACCTCCGGATGCAGGGAGAGCGAGATGTTCGCGATGCCGCCGCTGCACTGGTGGCAGTAGCTCATCAGCGTGCCGCCGTAGGCCATCGAACAGGGACCGACCGACTCGCCGATCCAGCAGTCGTCGAGGGGCGGGTCGTAGTGCAGGGTGTCGTGCGTATGCCGACTGCCGAGCGTGTGCCCGAGTTCGTGGGCGAACACGTAAGGGTCCCAGTTCTGACTGTCGTGATCGGCCATCGGAGTGGGGAAGAAGCCCGTCAGGTTGGCCGACACCCCGTAGGAGAACGAGGTGCAGAGTCCGCCGATCCAGGCCATGCCGCCACCGAGGTCGCGGCCCGACAGCAGGTGCGCCGAATCGCGGAACACTCCGCCCATCGAGTTCTGCCAGTGGTCGCGGAACTGGGTCAACTGGGTCTGCGTCCCGGAGGCGGTCCAGGGGTCGAGCGAACTCCAGAGTCTTGAATAGACCAGTTGCAGTCGGACTCCGGCGTCGCGGCCGTGGATCGCATCGGCAGCCGCGACCAGCAGCTCGAGATAGGACTGCGCGGCTTCGAGCGAGCCGCCGAAGAGCTGCAGGAACTCCTCGTCGGTGTCGATCGCCAACTGGACGACCTGGCAGATCGTTCCCGCAAGCCCACCCTGTTCCGGCGGCACGGTGCCCGCCAAGGCGTCGGGGTGCACCAGATCCTCGGCCCCGCACTGGAACGGAAGCCACGGGATCTCGGCGACCGTGGGATCGCCAAGTTCGTGGACGACCGGAATCTTCGCGCCCCGGGGGTCGCCGCTGCTGACGATGGACATGCGGCCATCGATCGTGATCCAGCCGAAGGTGCCCGCGGGCGAATCCGAAAGCAGCACGTCGGAGTCGGGATGACCGACGACCGTGCCTCGCCAGATCCTGCCCATGCGGCGGATCGGACGCTCGCGGCCATCCGGACCCACCACCACGGATCGAGTGTCGGGTCCCACCGGCGACCAGCGTTCCAGCTCGAGGTCCACGGATCGGGCGAGATCCAACGGAAGATCCCGGACGCGAAGAGGCACGTCCCCGGGGGCGCGATGCCAGCGGTCCCGTTCACGTTCGTCGATCGAGAGGGCCACGACGCCCTTCTCGAACGCCTCTCGGTGCATCCGCCGGCCGAACGGCCGGACATCCTCGGTGATCGCCTGCCCGGCACCTGCATCACGATCGCCGACCGCACCTTCGGCGATCCGCGAACTCGACACCGACATCGCGCAGACGGCGGCGGTCAGGGCGAACGCGGAGAATCGAATGCGGATTCCGATCGGCGAGAGTGTCTGAAGCATCACAGGCGCTCCTTGGCAGGACCGCCGTCGGCGACGTCATCGCGAAAGAGGCGGTCGGGTCCCCAATAGGGTGGCCGCAACCGTCGTCTGCGCCTCTGGTGAGTTCACCTCAAACGCGTTCGTCAATCGCTCGAACGCCGCATCGGCGTGAGGACAACACCCCACCTCGAGGCCGCATCGGCGGGCTCAGCGCGACGACGCGGCCGCCCGCAGCGACTCGATCGCCTCGCGTCCGAGCATGCTGTCGCTGCGGTAGATCCCGCGACGAGCGGTCGTCGTCATGCGGGCTTCGGAGGCCCGCACACCGCGCATCCTCATGCACAGATGCTCCGCCTCGACCATCACGGCGCACCCCGCGCACCCAAGGTGCTGGTCGAGGGCATCGGCGATCTGCTCGGTCAGCCGCTCCTGCAACTGCGGCCGCCGGGCGAAGACCTCGACGGTCCGCGCGAGCTTGGAGAGTCCCACGACCCGGCCGCCGGACGGCAGATAGACGATGTGGGCGCGACCATGAAAGGGCAGCAGGTGATGCTCGCAGACGCTGTGGAAACCGATGTCGGCCACCAGGACCGGCTCGTCGGTCGACTGGCTGAAGACCCGCGCGAGGTGCTTGGAGGGACACTGGCTCAGGCCGGCGAAGATCTCGCCGTAGGCCTTGGCCACCCGACGTGGAGTGTCTTGCAGCCCTTCCCGGTCGGGATTCTCTCCGACCGCGATCAGGATCTCGCGAACCGCACGTTCGAGGCGGCCATGATCGATCGCGGATCGCGAACCGGAGGGCGACGTCGCGAGGTCGTGTTCGGCCTCGTCGAGATTCGCATCGTCGTGGCAGCAGGGCGAAGAGGTGATCATGCGCGAGGTCCAAGGTGCGCCGCTCGAGATCGACCAGCGCACATGCGAAGTTGAACGAGTCGGCCGCGCAACAGCAGACGGTCTGTCGGCGAACGGTCGTCGGGATGCAGGCCACCGTCGAGGCCATGCAGCAACCAGGATCAGCAACCAGGATCAGCGACCAGGATCTGCAACCAGGATCAACAACAAGGATCCGTAACCAGATTCAGCAATCGTCGCCGAGCGGTCTCGGATTCACCGAGAGGGCGGATCGAAGGTCGTCCCGGGCGGGCCATTCCGCTGGTCGTCCATCTGATCGATCAACCGCTGCTGGTACTCGCCGATCCGATCCTCGAGCTGCTCTGCGGAACGCATGGCGGCACCTGAACTTGTAGCTGGGCCGGGGTCGGTGACCACAGGCGGTCGCGGAGACGAACCGGGGTCCTCACAGGCGTTTCCGAGAAGGCCGAACGCAAGCAAGACGACGGCGTGGATCCCAGGGCGACGCAACGATTCGGCGTGCTCTCGCATCGGGGCAGTCTAGATCCTGCTCTCCAAGATGCGCACCTCCGCCTACCGGGCCCGACGTCGCACGTCGGCCGAACACCCCAAGGCGATCCCAGCGCCGGTGCGTCCGGCGGTTCGCGGCAGGTCGCGCGCCCCCTGCCTCGGGCGGGGTCGCGTTACCATCCCGACGAGTCCCCACCAGACGTCTCGAACCAACAGATCGAGGCGACCGGCGGCGGCAACCCGACCGATCGCATCCCGCGATCTCTTCGCTTCCAACCAGGAGGATCCTCAGATGCCTTCGACGTTCGCCTCCACCCCTCGCCGGAACACGGCTCTGTCCGCTCTTGCGGCATGCCTCCTGATCGCTCCCGCGACGGTCCACGCCCAGGACTTCTCGACGCTTCCTCCCGAACCCGCGGAGATGGAGCAGCAGCTCTCCGCGGCGGCGATCACCATGCCCGCCGCGATCGCGGCCGCCGAGAAGTTCGCCGGCGGCGCGGCCGTCGGGGCCACGGCCCGCCCTGCCGCCAACGGGGTCGAGTACGAGGTGATGGTCTCCGCCGGCGGCATCGTGCGTCGTGTGACCGTCGACGGTTCGACCGGCGCCTGCAGCGGCGCGATGATGACGCTGCCGCAGGCCATTTCCCTCGCCCTTGGCAAGGTGCCGGGCGTCGTCGAGTCGATCGGACTCGATCCCACCGCCGAACCCCCGACCATCACGGTGGTCGTCTACTTCCAGCGACAGGTGCACACCATGACCATGAACGCCTCCAACGGCGATGTGATCGACGACTCCGTCCGCGGCCGGTTCCCCGGGACCGGCGCCGACGGCGAACTCATGAAGAGCGATTCGGGCCTGCAGTGGATCGAGATCGAGGAGGGCACCGGCGCGATGCCCGCGGGACCGCAGGACCGCGTCACCGTCCACTACTCGGGCTACCTGCTCGACGGCACCAAGTTCGACTCGAGCGTCGACCGTGGCCAGCCCACGACGTTCGGCCTCGGCCAGGTCATCAAGGGATGGACCGAGGGCGTGGGTTCGATGAAGGTCGGCGGCAAGCGCAAGTTGATCATCCCCGCCGACATCGCCTACGGCCCCCGCGGACGTCCTCCGGTGATCCCGCCCAACGCCACGCTCGTCTTCGACGTCGAGCTGATCGAGATCGCCGACTGAGACCGCTCGTCCGAACGAGCGCTCCGCCACGAACCGAACGACCCGAGCATCACGCTCGGGTCGTTTCTTCATGGGATCGAACTCGGAGGCGACGCGAACAGGCTCGTGGGCTCGCGATGGCGGCCCCGCCCGGGGCTCAGTCTCGACTCGCCTCGACCATGCCCATCGGATCCCGCTCGATCGCGTGCACCTTGTCCAGTCGACGCTGGTGCCGCGGTTCACCGGTGTAGGCCGCCGCGAGAAACGCCTCGCACATCTCGATCGCCGGCATCTGCCCCACGATCCGCCCTCCGAGGACCAGCACGTTCATGTCGTCGTGCTCGACGCCCTGATGCGCCGAGTAGTGGTCCTGGACGTTGCCGGCGCGAATGCCGGGGATCTTGTTCGCGGCGACGCTCGCCCCGATGCCGCTGCCGCACAGGAGGATGCCGCGTTCCGCCCGACCGGAAAGCAGCTCCGCGGCCAGCTTCACCGCGTAGTCGGGATAGTCCACGGACTCGGGCGAGTGGGTGCCGACGTCGACGACCTCGTGCCCGAGACCGCGAACGTGGTCGAGAAGCACCTGCTTGAGCTCGAACCCGGCGTGGTCGGATGCCATTGCGACGTTCATGGACAGGTCTCCGGTAGGGCGCTCGGCGAGTCGGCAGCGCAGCCTCGCGATCGGACCATCAGGCAAGTCCTCGCGCGGTCTCGGCGATGCGATCGGGCTCGAAGCCGAACTTGTGCATGAGCTCCTCGATGGGCGCGCTCGCGCCGAAGGTGTGCATGCCGATGCAGGCTCCGCCGTCGCCCACATAGCGATGCCACCCCAGCGTGGAAGCCTCTTCGACGCTCACGCGCCGCGAGACCGAAGCCGGCAGCACCGATTCGCGATACGCCTGGTCCTGCTCGTCGAAGAGATCGCTGCAGGGCATGCTGACCACGCGGGTCGGCATGCCGGAGGCCTCCAAGGCCTCGCGGGCGGCCAGGCAGAGATGCACCTCGCTGCCGGTCGCGATCAGGATCGCCTCGGGCGTGCCGCCGCCGGCTTCGGCAAGCACGTAGCCGCCTCGGGTCGCACCGTCGGCGGAGCAGTGGGTCGTGCGGTCGAGGGTGGGCAGGTTCTGCCGCGAACCGATCATCACCGAGGGCCGCCCCGAACCGAGGGCGACCCGCCAGCATGCGGCGGCCTCGTTCGCGTCGCAGGGTCGGAAGACCATCAGACCCGGCACCGCACGCAGCGAGGCGAGCTGCTCGACCGGCTGGTGGGTCGGTCCGTCCTCGCCAAGGCCGATCGAGTCGTGGGTGAAGACGTGGACGACCGGCAGTTGCATCAGGGCGCTCAGACGAATCGAGCCGCGGGCGTAGTCGGAGAAGATCAGGAACCCAGCACCGAAGGGCCGGAGTCCCGAGAGGGCCATCCCGTTCACGACCGCGGCCATCGCATGCTCGCGAATGCCGAAGTGGACGTTCCGGCCCGCCGGCGAGCAGACGGTCGATGCGGGATCGACGTTCTCCGGGACGGCTGCGGCCCAACGAGGTCCCTGCTGGTCGCCGGCCCCCTCGAAGTCGAGACGGGTCTTGGTCGAGGGGGTGAGATCCGCGGCGCCGCCGACGATCCACGGAATGACCTGCGCGGCGGCGTCGAGGCACTTTCCGTTCGACACCCGCGTGGCCATGCCCTTCGCATCGGTGGCGAATCCGGGCAACGACGCTTCCCAGCCCGCCGGCAAGGTGCCGGCGAAGAGGTGGTCGAGCTGGGCGGCGAGTTCGGGGTGCTCGCGGCGATAGGACTCGAAGGTCTTCTCCCACGCCGCCCGCTTCTCCGCGCCGCGTGCCCCCATCACCTCGGCGAAGCGAGCGGGCACCTGGGATGGCACCAGGAACCTCGCGTCTTCGGGCCAGCCGTAGAACCGCTTGGTGCGCCGAATCTCCTCCTCTCCGAGCGGTTCGCCGTGCGCTGCGCTGGTGTCCTGTCGATCCGGCGCACCCCATCCGATGTGGCTGTCCACGATGATCAACGTGGGACGTCGGGTTTCCGCCATCGCGCCGCGATACGCCTCGCCGAGCCGATCGAGATCGTTCGCGTCGGCGACTCGCAACACGTTCCATCGGTACGCGGCGAATCGTGCCGCGACGTCTTCAGTGAAGGCGAGATCGGTGTGGCCCTCGATCGAGATGTGGTTGTTGTCGTGGATCCAGCAGAGGTTCGAGAGCTCGAGGTGCCCCGCCAGCGAGGCGGCCTCCGATGCGATGCCTTCCATGAGGCATCCGTCGCCGCAGATCGCCCACGTCCGCCACGAGAAGAGTTCGTGACCCGGCCGGTTGTAGCGAGCTCCGAGCCAGCGGGCGGCGAGGGCCATGCCGACCGAGGTCGCCACCCCCTGACCGAGCGGGCCGGTCGTGGTCTCGACGCCGGTGGTCCATCCGAACTCGGGGTGGCCGGGGCAACGGCTGTCGAGTTGGCGGAATCGCTCGATGTCCTCGAGGCGGACCGCGGGTTCGTCGGTCGGTCGGCCGGACTCGTCGACCCGCTTCACCCCCGCCAGATGAAGCAGCGAGTAGAGCAGCATCGACGCGTGGCCGTTGGACAGGACGAAGCGGTCGCGTCCGGGCCAGTGCGGGGCGGCAGGGTCGTAGTCGAGCACCTGCTGCCAGAGCGCATACGCGACCGGGGCCAGCGCCATCGGGGTGCCCGGGTGCCCACTGGCGGCCGCCTGCACGGCATCCATCGACAGGGTTCGGATCGTGTTGATCGCCAGCGCATCGATCGCTGAGACGTCGCCCGGCGTCCCGGCGTTGGGAACCCCGGAACCGATGGGAAGTCTTGCGGCCGCGTCGGGCATGTCATGTCTCCAGTCCGTCCGATCCTACCGCGACGTCCGGGAACGATGCCCCGAAGACGGCTCGGCGGCGAACTCGGCGGCGAACTCGGCAGTCAGGAGCGCAGGCACGTCCGGGAAGGCTCGAGACCGATCTCGACGTGACCGTGCCGGACTCCCGCGACCGATAGCCTTCCTCCGACCCCGCGACCCCGCCGTTGCGGTCGTCCATCCCGCCCCCTTCGCCCGAGTCGATCGGGCCCGGAGCAGCATCATGAGCCGCCGATTCCCGCTTCCCATCACCGGCCTCGTCGTCCTCCTCGCGACGGCGGCCTGCACCACGACGCCGCGGACCAGCGAGGTCGCCCCCGGGGCGGTCTCGGGACTGCGAGCCCAGGATCAGAGCTACGAGATCCCCGGAAAGCCCGAAGCGACCGACGAACAGGCGACGCCCGAAGGCGTCGGGTTCAACCAGCAAGGCGGCGAACTGAATCCCTACGCCAGCGAGAGCGAGGCGATCAATCGCGTCAACTACCACTTCCACTTCCACGGTCCGCCGCCCGGCGGAGCTCCGGCCGCCGGAGGCGATTCGACCGAGGTGAAGGGACCCCCCGGACCCGGTGGTCCGCCGGCCGGCTACGCGCCGGCCGTCTGGTCGACCCCGATGGCCATTCAGAACTCCCGCGGCGGCGGCTGGGGCGGCGGATACCACTTCCACTTCTATCACGGTGGATACGGTCTCCCCGCGAATCAGGGCAACGCCACGGGCCGCGGTGCCGGATGGCAGGGCGGCTACGACCAGTCGCGAGGGGCCTACGACCTGCCGGCAAGTCAGGGCAACGCCACCGGCGCCGGCGCGGGCGAGGCGGGCGGGTACGACGAGAGCGGCACGAACTACGACATGCCCCGGAGCCAGGGCAATGCCGCGGGACGCGGTGGAGGGTACGGAGGCGGCATCAACTACCACTTCCACTTCTATCACCCCCCCGCCGGCAACCCCGGGCCCTGAAGCACCGCGGCGTTTCCTACGACCCGTCTCGCGGCGCGGCTCCCTTCGAGCCGCGCCGCGTGTTCGTTCGGGGCACGGCAGGTCGGCAATTCGCCGTGGAGGCGGTAGTCTCTCCGCTCGACGGGACCACTTCCTGAAGACGGCACACCAATGACCTCTTCCGAACCGAAAGTCGGCGTGATCATGGGCTCTCGGTCCGACTGGGAGACGATGCGCGGGGCCGTGGAGACCCTGGAGCGGCTCGGCGTCGCCAACGAATGCCGGGTGGTCTCGGCCCACCGGACTCCGGATCTTCTGTTCGAGTACGCCGAGACCGCCGAGCGACGAGGCCTCGTGGCGATCATTGCCGGCGCGGGTGGGGCGGCCCACCTGCCGGGGATGACCGCGGCGAAGACGACGGTGCCGGTCCTCGGCGTCCCGGTGAAGAGTCGAGCCCTGCAAGGCGTGGACTCGCTGCTCTCGATCGTGCAGATGCCTGCAGGCGTGCCGGTCGCGACCTTCGCGATCGGCGAGGCGGGCGCCGTCAATGCGGCGCTCTTCGCCGCGGCGATCGTCGCCGGAAGCGACTCGAAGGTCCGCGACGCCCTCGCACGACATCGCGCCGATCAGACCGCCGCCGTGCTCGCGAAGCCCGACCCGTCTTCGCCCGAACCGTCTTCGCTCGAACCGTCTTCGTTCGAACAAGGCTCGTGAGCGGCGAAGCACCCATGCGGATCGGCGTGCTCGGTGGCGGCCAGCTCGGACTGATGCTGGCCGAGGCCGGTGAACCTCTCGGATTCTCGTTCCGGTTTCTCGACCCGAACCCCGACGCACCCGCGGGCCGCGGTCGCGAACTCGTCTGCGCGGCATTCGACGACGCCGAAGCGATCGACCGGTTCGCGGACGGCCTCGATGTGGCCACGTTCGAGTTCGAGAACGTCGGTCCCGAGACTCTCGCTCGCCTCGAACGTCTCGTCCCGCTGCGCCCCGGCGTCCGTTCGCTCGAGATGAAGCACGACCGTCTGGTCGAGAAGCGTTTTCTCCAGTCGTGCGGTCTGGAGGTTCCGCGGTACGCCGCCGTCGACTCGGAGGACGACCTCGCGACCGCGGTTGCCACGGTCGGCTCCAGCAGCATCCTCAAGACCCGCCGCTTCGGATACGACGGCAAGGGTCAGGTTCGGATCGATCGACTCGACGAGGCGTCGCTTCGCGCGGCGTGGGAGGAGACCGGTCGGGCGCCGTGTCTGCTCGAGGAACTCGTGGAGTTTCGGCGCGAGCTCTCGGTGGTGCTCGTGCGCGGACTGGACGGGAAGTGTCGCAACTGGCCGATCGGCGAGAACCTGCACCGCGGCGGCATCCTTCGAAGAACCGTGGCGCCGGTGGAGGGCGTCGCCGCCGCGACCGAAGCTCGCGCGTGGGCCGAAGCGCTCGCGAACGGTCTCGACCACGTCGGCGTCCTGGCGCTCGAACTGTTCGAACGGACCGACGGCTCGCTTGCCGCGAACGAGTTCGCTCCCCGAGTCCACAACTCCGGCCACTGGACCATCGAGGGGTCCCAGACCAGCCAGTTCGAGAACCACTTGCGCGCGATCGCGGGCCTGCCGCTCGGCTGCACGGAGGCGATCGGCCATGCGGTCATGGCGAACCTGATCGGGGTGTGCCCACCGACGGCTCGGATGCTCGAGGTCGCCGGCGCGCGGATCCATCTCTACGGAAAGGCGGCCCGTCCGGGGCGGAAGCTCGGCCATGTGACCGCCGTCTCGTCGGATCGCGAGAACGTCCTCGCCGCAGGGATCGCCCTCGAAGCCGTGATCGAGGCATCGACGACCATGTCCGCAGTCGGCGAGCGATCCTGAACCGCAGCAGCGGTTCGTGGAGAACCTGTCGCCAACGCGGTGGTGCGACTCGGATCTTCATACGTTTCGACTCCCCCGCGGCGTGTGCCGGCACCGCGCGTCAACGGAGCTTCGCGTCGAGTCCCGGGACCCGACCGATGGAGCGGTTTCACCGTGGTTGCCGCATCGCCTCCTCCGCGCACCGACTCCACGCCTCGTCCAAGTTCGCCTGCATTTCACGTTTCGTCCTCCCAACCACCACCGCATCACCACCCTCGACAACGCCATGCACCCAGCCACCGCCATCCTGCTCGGAGCCGTGCTCCAGGACGTCCCCCCGGTCGCCGATCCCTCCGCCGCGCCCGAACCGACGCCTGCCAAGATCACGTTGACGACCGGCGAAGTGCTCGAGGGTCGGATCGTCGAGGAGACGCCGGGTGGATATCGGGTTCAGCACCCGGTGCTCGGGGAGGTGATGCTCGAGCGTGACGACGTCGCCGGCGTCGAGACGCCCTCCACGGAGCCCGAGCCTCCGAAGAGTCCGTGGACGGGCTCGCTGTCGTTTGCGATCTCCGGATTCGAGAACGTGAACTCGAATCTCGATCTTCGCATCGCCGGCGAGTTGAAGCGGAAGACCGACCTCGACGAGCTGACCCTGTCGGCGCGGTACTTCTTCGGCGTCACCAACTCCGAGACCCAGAACAACAACTTCCAGACGACGATCGACTACACGCGGGACCTCGCGGATCCCAAGTGGTTCCTGTTCGGCACCGGCCAGTACGAATACGACGAGTTCCAGTCGTGGGAGCATCGCCTCAGCGGGTGGGGCGGTGCGGGATACCGGTTCGTGAGGGACGAGACGCTGGACCTGACCGGCCGGCTCGGCTTCGGTACCAGCTACGAGTTCGGTCCGCCCTCGCGACTCATTCCCGAGGCGCTGCTGGGCCTCGAATTCGAATGGCGGATCAGCGATGTCCAGAAGCTGAAGGGCTTCTTCACCTACTTCCCCGACGTCGACGAGATCAGCGAGTTCCGATTCAACACCGGTCTCACCTGGAATCTGAAGATCGACGGCTGGGAAGGCGTCTCGTTCGAGGCGGGCATCAACGACCAGTACCAGTCGCAGATCACCTCCGGGACCCGAAACGACCTCCGCTACTTCGCCGGG
>Ga0075475_10001512_pt1 | contig 11633 bp, 28 predicted proteins | sample DEB08_DNA_10_FD_76342 | JGI IMG/M metagenome (GOLD analysis project Ga0075475, IMG submission 76342) | Aqueous microbial communities from the Delaware River and Bay under freshwater to marine salinity gradient to study organic matter... | ecosystem: Environmental > Aquatic > Marine > Coastal ... | reverse complement strand
TAATCCTCGCCCTACTATGGTGGGCAGTAGAAATGACCACCAATGAAGAAAATGAGCAATTCACCCCTAAAAACAACAACCAATGAAAACAACTGAAGAGAAACTTGACAAAAATGGAATGCCCGACACCCTTGAGGTGGGCATCTACTACTACATCGATGATGATGGAAAGAAAGTGTACGATGAAGAGTGCATGAGAGAGGAGTTTGAAGCTATGCTTGAATTCTTAACAAGTCAAGATGAATAATCTTAACAAGGTCTTGGAGATAATCAATAACCCTAAAAACAACAACCAATGAAAACAATAGGAGAACTTAGAAAAGCAATCGCAGACTTGCCCGACAACGCACCATTGGGTGTGGAGATACAGACTAATGGAGGAGATGACCTTGAGTTCACATGTGTGGATGATTTGTTTGTATCAAAGGATGTTCACTACACACATAATGGATGGAAGGTGGATGAAGAAATAAAAGTTGTATACCTAACAATACCATCAAACAAGTAAGCAATGAAAGACCTAAGCAAAACCCCAACAGACAAGCTAATCACTTGGTACATCAACGCAATAGCTTCAACATCGTGCCTTGGACATTTCAAGAGAGAGCAGAACGAGTTCTTCGCATCCAAGTATGCGGAGGAATTGGAGAGCAGAAATGTGAAGACAGATGGACTCTACCAATCACTCAGAGATAAGGCTCAGTTCAATGGCGAAGGCTCTTGGTAAACAATAAAAAACAACAAGCAATGGGAATAAAGAATCTATTAGACTACATGAAGTCCAAGGCATCATTTGAATTGGGTGCGGTCGTTTCCGATATGATTAAAGGTTACTTTGAAGACTCATCTCATCCCGATGCAGATGCAGATGAACGATGGGATACAGCAAAAGGTAAAGCTATTTGCGTAGAGAAGTATGCAGTTCCCTTTGTTCAAGTACTCATCGATATTGAGAAATGTAAAACAATGGATGAGTTATACGACTACCTTACAGGCGAAATGGATGGAGTGTTAGGAGTAATGTGGCACGATGAATGGACACTCGAAACATTCTCTGAATGGAAAGGAGAATATGAAGAAATACATTGTGGCAAAGACCTACCATATTAACAACAAGCAATGGGATATAGCAAACGAGAGTTCGGCAAGATGCTGGAACAAATGATGTTCGATGAGTTCGAGGTTCATGTCAAAGAACAAGAATACTTACACGGCATCCAATCAGATGTAAAGAGAGTGCAAATAAAAAAGAAACCATCTAAAGCAAAGCAACAATGAAAGTAAAAATCACAAAGAGAGTGGTGTTCCACAAGATAGCGGATGTCACCATAGATGTACCCGACAACATCTCCAAGTTTGAGATGGATGAATGGCTACTGATGAACGAGAACGAGTGGATATTCAAAGTTGATAGTAAACTTGGATTCATGGAAGATGAGGTCAACGAAGTTCAAGAAGTCAGTGAGGCTAAGTTTGGATTCGGGCTTGGCGATGGAATGGTGGACGAGGATGCAGAGGTGGAGGAGAGATATGACATCCTCGATGATAATGGAAAACCAATTTACGGAGGACACATTTAAGCAAAGCAACAATGACAAGAGCAGACGAGAACTTAATGGTGATACAGAATTTTATTCTACACATCACTGGAGTAGACAACGTAGAAGATGTAGACTTTGGAAGACCTATGACATTCACTCCCGAAGACCTATACACACTTGCAGTTGACTACATAGAGGATGACCATGCAGATGGAAAGGGCAACCCCGAAAACAATCTGACAGAGCGTGACAAAGAAACCATCGCATTCATTGTAAACATCGTAGAGAAGGAGGGCATCATAGAAAAGAAGGGCAGTATGCAACTACCATCGCCTCTGTCTACAGAAATAAAACAAGCCCTTGAGAGTCGAGGGTATGAAGTAACGAACACTAAAGTGAATTTGAAATGAGTAAAGAGAGAGAAGATATGGAATGGAGCGTCTCAAGAATGGAGGTGAATGGAATGGATTTCCTCCGCAGACTTGTGTATGCCTATGGATGGAGAGATGAGTGGTTAAACGACAACAAATCACCCAAGCAATTATGTGATGAGTTCCTCCTCTATCTCGAAGGAAAGACAGACCTTGATGGAAATAAGTATGAAGATTAAAACAAAGCAACAATGAACTACCAACAATTCCTATTCTACAATCTCACGCAAGTTGTAGACACGAAACACCCTCTGAAGGGTATGGAGTATGACGAGGCGTTTAAAGAACTACCCATCTACTATGAGGAGTTTATTACGCAAGACGATAGAGATGACGTCTCGGAGTACGAAGCAATAGAACAATTCCTAAAGAACTACGAATGAGCAACTGGAGAGAACAAAGAAGAAGAATGGTGTTGACTAAAGAAGGCTACGGACATTGGAGGGTGTCCATCTTGTCCGCATCACCTGTCAATCAGAAGGTAATCAAATCATGCCTCACCACCAACTCAATGGCTATCGATGACTTCATGTCTGATGATACAGAATACGATGGGAGATACCTCCGTATCAAGTCGGGTACGGAAGAGTTGTGGGCAGAGGTGCAAAGGAAACATCAGTTAGATAGGAAATTAAGTAAACTAAAAACCAATAAGCAATGAACACAGAAGCGGTAAAGCCAAAAGAGTCAGCAGTAACGAGATGGGCAACCAGTGAATGGCAGAAGTTTGTAGACCACTACAAAGAGTATGCACGAGCAGAAGGTTGGGACATATTCCATTGCGAAGGCAGTGATGATGGATGGTGTCAGATTCAAAGAATAGATGATTCAGCAATCTTGAAAGATGACACCGAGGCATGGGAGATTGTGGCGAATGGCGAGATGCCTCATCACAGATGTGCAAGGATTGTCATCGAGTTCTTGAACCCAGAAGAGTACAAGAAGATTATGAATTTAAACTATATCGTAAACCTAAAAACCAAAGAGAAATGAACTACGATGAATGGAAGCTGGCTTCCCCTCCCGAATCAACAGAGGTGACTGACTGCTGCCGTAGTAGTGAGTACTACGAGGAGTATAGTGAGGTGGAGGACTGCGATGTAACTATCTGCGAGGAGTGTGGAGAACCTTGTCGGGTGGTTGAATGGTATGACTGATAATATTACATTTGCACCGCCAAAAACGAAGCTATGACCCTCATCAAAAGAAACATCGAAGCCATCGTGGTGCTGTCCACTATCAGCATTGTGTGTGCAGTTTGTTTGGCTCTCGGTTTGCATAGTTGAGAATTTCTTCGTAGTGTTGCAGAGTATTCCGCAAGGAATACGACACTTCTACTCCCTAACAAAGTTGGATGGTGGTTGGAACAGGCAACTGCTCCCTTGCTGAAAGGGGGCTGTCAATCCATCGATAGAAAGATGGAATCGGACTGGCAACTTGGTTCGTTAGTGCATCGACAACTCACCGACAACTCGGAGTTTGGATGTCACCTTGTTTAGCTTTTAGTAGGGTTTTGGCTAAACTTGGTGACTCCTCTCCAATCTACGCTCCAATCTGGAGTTTGGTTTAATCTAAAAACAAAGAGCAATGAAATACCAAGTATATAATCAGCAGACAAACAAAGTTGTATATGAAGCTGAATTCCTTTTTGAAGCAGAGGATGCAATCGAATTTGAGTTCGATTGGAAAACACACACCATCATCAAATTTCACGAATGCAGAGGGTGTGAACAAGAGGGTTATGAAAGACACGATTACCACGGAATCAGCACAGGACATTGGTGTGACAAATGTTATGAGTCAAGTCGATACCCATACAAGAAAACACGATACGCCACCGAGGAGTTCGATGGCTATGGCGAAAGATTGTCAGAAGATTATTAAAATCAAAAACAACAAACAATGAGTGAAATGAATAAGAAGTTTGAAATGATACAGCACTTCGCTTGTCAAATCATCAAGGCATCTTTAGAAAGAAACCTTGTGAACGCAGACCACTACCATGCGAAGATTGAAAGAGTACTAAATGAGATGTTTAGTAAAATAGAGAGCGATGAGAAAAGCTAAAACAATCATCCATGTGAATCAACACATCATCAAGTCTAATAGCAAGAACGATGAGCGACATCCAGTACTCACCTGTAAGCACAGGAAGGAAAACAACTATGCTCATGAAGCTGTCATACTTGATGCGAATGGTGATGAATGTGCAAGGGTGATATATAGACCTGACAACCCACTTAGTTGTGGGGCTAAGGTTTGGATTGAAACATACAACGAAGTAAACTTAATACAGAACAACAATGAAGGTGACGAGAACGAATAGGTTTTACTACGACAGCGGATGGTACATCGACCTGAAGCTAGTTCCTAAAGCACAATGTGCTATGATACTGGGTGCGGATACACTGCTACATCAACTCTACTCCTTTTCAAAAGGTGAAGATGTATCACTCAAATACTCTAACAGAGAAATCATGACACCATGTGGTCGTGGTATCAAAGATTACGACATCTGCATAGAGAAGATTGTTGAGTCAGAAGACAGTTGGGGAGCTTGGTATCAGCTCACAGAAGTTGTGGACTCTGACTTGGCGGCTATGGACTTCGAATGGGAGTATTATCCGAACACAAGTAATGGAATGAATCGAGCTTTGTGGTTGTGTAATGTCACGAAATTTCTTTTCTTTGGCAAACACCCCAACAAGATTTGGATTAAACTGATAAACGACAAAAAAGTATGAACGCAGAGAGATTAGCAGAGAAAGTTGCTGATGCAGCGACAGCCTTATTCGGAAGGAGAGTATCTCCACTTGAAATCACATCTCCAACAAACAAGTATCGTGAGAATGTGGTGGCAAGAAATGTATACAGAAAGATACTGAAAGAGTATGGTCTGTCTGTATCACAGATAGGAAGGATGACCAATTCTAACCATTGCACAGTCATCCATTCCTTGAAGGTTTACGATAATGCTGTAGGCAATGCCAGAAAAGAATACAAGACAATCATGAACTCCTTGTCTGAATCAGTTAAAAGAAACTCATCTTACGAGGAGTATGAAGATTCTGTCTTCGAGTGGGCTGAAGAAACGATACAATTCATAGAAAACCTATCCCATGACGATATTCAAGGGTGGGTGAGAGCCAAGGTTATTGAAAAGCTAGAACAATGCAAAAAGCTGTAGACAAAACGCAGATGTGTGAATGGCTCACAAGGGGATGCGATTGCTCTCCAACAGAGGCGTGGAAGTGCTACCACGAAAACAAAGAAAAAATTGCACAGAACCAGCCGATGAACTATATTGGCACTCCCAAACAAGATAACAAGTAAAACAACAGATAGATGGGAACACACAAGTTCAAAACAACAAACATCAAGGGGAAAGAGTATGTCGAGGTTAATCAGCGACTGCTTTACTTCCGCAACGAGAAGAAGTATGAGGGGTGGGGAATCGAAACAAAATTCCTTGTCCTTGATTCTGAATCATGCGTAGCACAATGCACCATCAAAGACGCAGATGGATACATTGCAGCACAGGGTACGGCTCAAGAAGACAAGAGCAGCAGCTACATCAATAAGACAAGCTACATCGAGAACTGCGAGACATCTGCTGTGGGTAGAGCGTTAGCTATGCTGGGCATCGGCATCGAGACATCCATCGCATCCTCCAACGAGGTGAGCATGGCGATTGCTAAGCAAGAGGGTAAGACAGCAGCAAAGAAGGCTGCTCCGAAGAACGCCCCTGCACAGAAGGCAACAGACATCACCGTTCTGTTCAGTCGTGCTGAGGACTTCCTCAAGAAGAACCCTACTCTTGACAACCTCGCCAAGGTGCTGAAGAAGTACGAGGGTGAGTTCAGCTTGGAACAAGCGGCTATGCTTGGTGACATCGTAAATAAGAAGTAGGATGGCTAAGTTTGTAAAAGTAGATAGCTGGCACATCAACTTGGACAATGTCAAGTCATTCAAGCCTAATGGAGAGGACAAGGTGACGTTCCTCTTCAGAGATGGTAGTGTTGAAGTGTACAACGTATCGGAGCAGCAGATGAACCTTTTGGCTAATCTGTCCATCTGAATGTATTCGGACGTTCAATACCTTCAATGGCTCAGGACTCTCTCTCCAGAACTTCTCAGAAAGGAGAGAGAGAACCTAGAGATTATGGTGAAGACACCGATGACACCTGTCAGCAGGGAGATAGTTAAATTAAAGATAAACAGAATAGAGAACCTATGACAGACGTAGAAAGATTTAAGGACGACTCGCAGTATTACAGCGACACCAAGTACCTGTCCAATTCAAACATCGGCAGGATGATTGAAGATGTACACACCTTTAAGAAGTATCTAGATGGTGAGTATGAGTATCCATCGAATCCCAACTTCGTTGTTGGGAGGCTCGTCCACACCGCTGTCCTTGAGCCTGAGAAGTATACAGACTTCAAGGTGGTGGTCGCAAAGGACAGGCGTTCCAAGGCGTACAAAGAGGCTGTTGCAGAACACGGATTCGACTGGGTGGTGACAGAGCCTGAGCATCTGATGGCACAGGAAATCAAAGACAACATAGAGAAGAACGATAGACTCTCGGAGATGTTGGTATTTGCTTCCACAGAAGTTCCATTCACAAGAACTATCAATGGTGTTGACTGTAAGGGTAAGGTGGATGCTGTTACAGAGATAGATGGAAAGAAAGTAATCATCGACCTTAAGACAACTGGCAAAGCTGTAACAGACTTCCCTAAGTCTGCACGAGCATTCAGCTACGACAGACAAGCCGCCATGTACCTAGAACTTACAGGAGCAGATGAGTTCGTCTTCCTCGTAGCCAACAAGGAGACACGAAGCCTCGGACTGTTCACTTGCTCGGACAACTTCATAAACGGAGGAACGCACAAGCTGATGTATGCCCTCGATATGTATAAGGAGTTGTTCATAAACGGTGGATACACGACAAGCTATATGCACCTCGGAGAACTATAAAGTTCTACATTAGCAGAGCCTTTTAAAAACAGATAGACATGGCTGAAGCAAAAAAAGAGTACAATTCAATCCTGATTGGCAAGTGCCAAGAGCCTAAGCTCAACGAAGATGGAACACCTTGGTTGATTCCTTTCGGGATTCCAGAAGAGCAAGTTGTAGAGATACGGCAGCTCGTCAATGAACGCAAATGGCTTAACGGAGCTTTGAGGCTCACACGAGCTGGTTCATGGGTTATTCAGGTGAACAAGCCTGATATGGATGACAAAACTTCACAGGAGAAGTCTCTGAAAAATGAGACTGTTGAAGCAGACGGCTTGCCGTTTTGATTCTCTAAGTTCTGACACCTCGGAAAGACGGGGTCATTTTTGTTTGACATGGGAAGGGGGCGCAAGCCCCTTTCTTATGCCTTAAAATTTAAGCTATGACGATACAGACTAAAGACGGAAGAATAGACTTCTTCTTCTCGTTCTCAAACACTTACTGGTCTAAAACACACGGGTTTTGGAAGGAGAACAAAAAAATAATAATGAGAAATAGCAACCGTGTGCTATATATTTTTAACTTCGGATGGAGAAACTTCGGTTTCTTCTTCTTTAAAGAAACGAACGAATGATGACACAGGAAACAATGAAGAAGATGAAAGAGCTGTGGATTAAGTACACAGGCATCAGGAAGATAAGGTTCGTGTATACACACGGTCTGCCTCAGTTCCCAAGCAAGCACATCACCCACTGCATCAAGCTGTGGAAGTTCAGATTGCAAAGACAACAGCAAGACATTGGTGATAAAAGAGGAATCAAGTACAAGTTCATCAAAGAGAATGATTTCTCATACACACTACTAATCGGAAAAACCATAAATCCATGAACTACAAACCACTGATTGAAGCGCAGTACAAGTCGATGTGCGACAAGCAAATCGCTAAGAACGAAGACTACGGCAACTCCGCATTCGAGGACATCGAGGTGATGGGAAGACAGATTCCAGCCATTGATGCCTGTCTGTCACGCATGAGTGACAAGCTCAAGAGACTACAGAGCAAAGACCTCATGGTTGATGAGACGTTGGATGATACGCTCATAGACCTTGTCGGATACATAGTGATATACTCCATCCTTAAAAACAAAGAGAAATGAAATTGAATGACCACGAAAAAGCAATGGCGAAAGCAATCTTTATTTTCTTATCTGCTTTCTCTGTTGGTATGTTTATCCTCGTATTCATCGCTTGGATAGTTAGCTTCTATCTATGAGAATCAGCATCGCATCTACTCTGTTTGACACGAAGCTCCACCAAACAGATGTGAACAAAGCACTTGAGCGTATCAAGTCTGGAAAGTCCAAGGAAACCATCGAGAGGATACGCAATGGAGAGAAAGACCTCAAGAAGAAGCTGCCAATAGTATTGTTCTCTGGCACATTCAATGAAAGGAAAGACTCGAAGCTGCATAAGCATTCGGGTTTTGTTGTTTTAGACTTCGACAACCTTGAAGATGTATCAGACTCAAAGATGAGACTGGCAACAGACGAGCATAGCTTTGCCACATGGGTGAGTCCCTCTGGTAATGGTCTCAAAGTTCTTGTATCCATATCTCATCCTGAGCATCATGAGTCTCACTTCAGAGCCTTGCAGAAGTATTATGAGAAGGCGTATGGCTTGGAGGTGGATAGCACAGGAAAGAACCTGTCTCGTGCCTGTTACGAAAGCTATGACCCCGACATAGTAATAAACAGAGAAGCCAAGAAGTTTAGCGCAATGCTGTCAGAGAACAGCGAATCGCAGACAGCTAAAAGTCATCAGATGACCGACTACCTAAAGCTCAACCTTGCCGCCAAGATGGTGAGGGAAGCTAAGGATGGACAACGTCATCACCAACTCCTCAGAGCCGCACGACTTTGTGGTGGATACATCTCCGCAGGTAGGATGGAGAGGGAGGAAGTGGAAAGGGTATTGATTCGTGAGTTCTCTCGCAAGGAGTACGACAACAACTACAACCCAGAGTCCACCATAAAGGATGGCATAGAAGAGGGTATGAAGTTTCCTCTAACAAACATCTTAGCTGACGAGAAGAAAATTGCGAGAGAGCAGATGGTGGAGAATGGAGACCTGTCCTTCATCTCCTCAGACGAAGAGGACTTGCAGTGGATGATAGACTTTGCTGCTGGCAAGATTAAAGTGGGACTCACCACTGGTGATGAGGCAATGGACGAACACTTCCTGTACAAGCGTGACTTCACCATCATCAATGGAATCTCCAACGTAGGTAAGACATCTTTCGCTCTATATATGATTGTGAACTCAGCAATGAGACATGGGTGGAAGTGGCTGATATACTCCGCTGAGAACAAGACAGCATCCATCAAGATGAAGCTCCTGCAATATGCTATGGGCAGAACAATTCAGAGGCTCACAGCAGGAGAGATAAAACACGCTATGGAGTGGATTGGAAAGCACTTCATTGTCATCAGCAACAGAGAGGTGGTGTCGTATACAGACCTGATGATTTATGCTGAGAGACTCATGGCTAATGACATGAACTTCGATGCATTCTTCATTGACCCATACAATGCTCTCAAGATTGAGATGGCTAATGGAGCGAGCATTTCTACGCACGAATATCACTATGAGGCTGCTTCAGAGTTGTTAACATTTAGCAACAGCAACAGCAAAGCTCTCTGGCTGAATGTCCATGCATTTACGGAGGCTCAAAGAAAGCTAGGTGAAGACGGCTACGTTGTAGCTCCGCAAGCCCCTGACACAGAGGGAGGTGGTAAGTTCGTGAACAGAGCTGATAACTTCCTCACGTTCCACAGAAAGGTGAACCATGACGAGCCTAACATGAAGCGGACGATGGAGTTTCATGTTCGTAAAATCCGAGAAACAGAAACTGGCGGATGTCCCACTGGTGACTCTCAGCCCTTAACTTGGCGTATGTCTTTAGATGGAACAGCATTCATCAACACCAAAGGTGACAAGCTGTTTACACCCCTAGAGATAGAAGAGAAGCAAACTGAAATAAATCTAGAAGAGTTTGGATTATGACACCTGAACCGACAGTGAGGGATTCGATAGAGAATCTCTTTCCAGATGACAACCCAATGATTTTTTGGGACAACTTGGACAAAGCTATTATAGGCTATGATGACAAGCAGATGAAAGTAATTTACTCATCAACGAAAATCATAGAAGAGCTGATGTCCCAAGGCATGAATGACGAGGAAGCTATCGAGTGGTTTGAATACAACATCGACTGCGCCTACGTTGGAGAACACACCCCCATCATCTGTCAGGATGGTGTAATGTTTTTGTGTTAGATATGCATAGAACAGAAAAGCGTTCCGAGTACTACAAGATGGCAGATACTTGGGAGAAGGACTTCTTAGATAAGTATGGCGAACAGCTAGGTCTTATCCCAAACCCATCTAAAGAGGAATTTAAACACGCTCCAGACCTTTATATGCTGGATGATTGTGTGAGCGCAGACCTCAAGTCCCTACAGATACCTTTCTACAAGTCTGAAAAGATTTATGGAATACCACCTCAGCACTGCTGGACGTTCAACCCTTCCGACCTATTTGAATACAGCGTTAAGTATTCAGACAACTTCGGGTTATATATATGGAAGAGGTTTGAAGACTCAGAGAAGTATGGGCATAAAGTTTCGAAAGAGGAGGCTGTGTACTACACGCCTCTTTTTTCTATTAAGAAGATTGTAAGGAAAGCAAATAAGATACATCACTACATCAGGAGAATGAATGACACCAACGGCAACTCATATGGAAGTCATGGTGTTGACCTACGCTTGCTCGAAAAGCTGGTCTGAATGGGAAGAAGGGTAGAGCGCACAAGAAACATGGGAACATGGACAGAGGCTATGCTGATGTCAAGGATACGCTCTGCCCTAAGAAGAATATGGAGCTACTACAAGCCTCGTGTAGAAGCTAAGAACAGAGTTAAAAAAACTGTAAAAGGAAAGAGGCATAAGTTTGAATACCAATGCTCTGCCTGTAATAAATGGTTTAAGTCTAAAGAGGTAGAGGTAAATCACAAGATTCCCGCTGGCTCACTCAAATCCTTTGCTGACCTGCCAGACTTCTGTGATAGGTTGTTCTGTGAAGACCCTGATGGGTACTCAATTATGTGCAAATCATGCCATAAATTAGAGACTAATTTACAACGAATTAAATCATGAATCGCAAGGAGCTAGGTCACTCATACTCAAGGGGATGTATGCGAATGCACGATGTGGTAACATCTCTTTATGAAAGTCTTTTTGACTATACTGGTGACGTTAAAGAAAGCCAAGAACAAGTAGAAAAAGAACTAAGCAGATGTCTGACTAAAATCAGATATGAAGCTGACTTCATCCGAGAGTCCCTAAAGGACTTCAACGGTGAGTAGGGATGTTACCCTCGTCCACTTAAAGATAAAGGAAGAAAGGCAACCTGACGGCTCTATTCAGCAGTCTATTGGTGGTGTTGACTACCACAGGCTATACGTCCCCTACAAGAGGATGATAGACAAGGGCGAGAAGGTGCAGTTCTTCGGATGGGAGAAGGACGAGGATGGAAACTCCCTTGGGTACGAGATGCTGAAGCAGTTTGACCTCAGCAACGTAAAGAACCTCGTGATAGGCAGGTTTGCCCAGCTCACCAACCACAAGAGATTCAAGGAGTGGCTC
>Ga0075475_10001496_pt1 | contig 11658 bp, 16 predicted proteins | sample DEB08_DNA_10_FD_76342 | JGI IMG/M metagenome (GOLD analysis project Ga0075475, IMG submission 76342) | Aqueous microbial communities from the Delaware River and Bay under freshwater to marine salinity gradient to study organic matter... | ecosystem: Environmental > Aquatic > Marine > Coastal ... | reverse complement strand
CAAGAAATAGCCCTGAGATCTGGCCTGCAAACCCATTGCTTTACCGCCATCAGGCTTATCATAGAATTCTTCTTTAACAATATTAGAAAGACTGTCAAACAAGAATATATGCTTCTCATCTGGATGATTCAAGTAACCAATCAAGTGCCTTAGAATGTCCTCTACTACAGTAGACTGGACAAGAACTACATCTTCAACATTAATACCGCACTTAGCCGCATACTCTTCAGAATACGAATATTCAGAATCAACAATAATAGGTCTATAACCCATCTTCTGAGCCTCAGCAAGAATTCTAAAACACATAGTCGTCTTACCAACAGATGGCGTGCCCCAAAACAAATGAGTTGCCCCGGTATATAAGCCGCCGCCTAGTGCTTTATTTAATCCAATACTAGGTGTGGGAATAATCTCATGAGTTGGAACTACGTCCCCTTTTCTTTTATCTATAAATAACATAAATCTCCTTAGTTAGTTGGAACTGCTATCCAGTTGTCACCCCATACGTTATCACATTCGTAGCCAAGATTGGCGAGCAATTCGTGAGAACTTATGGAAGATTCTTTACAAGTTTTATGATTTGACTCATAACTAATAACTGGACGATATTTTTCTATTGTAGAAAGTGCGCCTTCGATAACAAGCGGCTCATAGCCTTCAACATCCATCTTTATAAAGTCACAACCTGTTAAAAATAAACTATCAACAGTAACCATATAAGCAGACTCCCCACCAGACCCAATTTGAATTCCAGCAAGATTATACATCTCTTGACCACCGTAACTAATATTCTTATAACTGTTAGAGCCATCAGTAGAGAATGAATTCATTTCAACAGATCCAACTTTATTACCAACAGCATTGTTTAAACAGATCACACTTTTGTGACCATTACTTCTCAAATTTTTAACAAGAAGTCGATACAACATTGTTTGTGGTTCAAAAGCATATATCTTAGATTTAGAATTTAATGATTTGTAAATCATTGAATGAGACCCACAGTGAGCGCCTATATCAAGAATTACTTTAGAATTCAAAACAAAACTTTTTAAATAATTTATGATATATTCTTGCTCAAAGAACAAATTGTGTTCTTTTTGCTTAACCATTTCCTCATCATTTTCATAATAAGCAATCTTGCCATATTCATTCTCAATATAAATACACTCTGGCTCAAGCACTAGACTTTACCAATCCTTTTCTTTGAATATAGTTATCAACAGTAATCAACGAATTATCGTTCTCAAGAGTAAAAGAATCCAACCTGACAGCATCATCCCAATCCTTAACATCTTTCAACTTAGCGGCGTGCCAGCCAGTATTCCCAATCAAATGTCTCATCTTAGAATACAACATCGGGAAAACAACAATCTTAATAATACGCTCACCATCCCAAGCATAAAGATTAGCCATATCCTTACCCTTAGCAGTCGTAAAAGTCCTCGTACTCAAAATATAAAGCAAACTACGCTCAGAATTACAATCACCAAGACCAGTATCATACAACCACGAATACTCATGATCTTTACCCTTAGACCGCAACTTCACAAGATCATACAACTCACTATCTTTATAATCGTAAGCATCACAGTACATATGTAAAGTACGATCACCAATCAAACAATATAAAAAGTCCCTGTTGGCAATTTCAGCATTCCTATCACAAAATATGCTGACAGAAGAAGACTCATCCTCAATCTCAACCCTCAAATACTTAGGAGTCTTCTTCGTAGACCGAACCACACCTTTAATAATTCTAAGTTCAGAATACACCTCATGAAACCCCTCAATAGACTCAACAAACTCGTCCATCTCATTATTACTATCAGATAAACCAGCCGCAAAACCTAAAATCGGAAGATAATAACGTTCATGATCATAACCAGAATCATAACCCAAAGACTGGAAAGCACCCACCTTCTCCAAACTTTCCTTCAAAGGAGCCTTCACATGACGCTTAGAACACTTATTAACAAACTCATCATAAGAACCAAACGGACGATGCTTAAAAATCTCACCAATAGCACTATTACCACAACCAGAAACATTTCTTAAACCGAAACGAATACCAGCATCATCAATAGTGAAATACTCACCAGACAAATTTACATCAGGAGGCAAAACAGCAATACCAAGACGCTTAGCCTCCATCAAATACGCAGTAATCTTACCCTTCTCAGACTCATTATACAGCATCGACCAAACAAACTCTTTAGGGTAATTAATCTTCAACCACATCGTCTGATACGACAACATCGAATACGCAACAGCGTGCGACTTGTTAAACATATACAAAGCCGCAAGTTCAAAATCAGACCAAATCTTCTCAGACTGCCTACGAGTCAAATACTCGTTGTTACAAAACTTTTCTTTATACTCATCAAAACCAGCCGCATCACGCTTTTTACCAATAATCTTACGAAGTTTATCAGCCTCAGACCAAGAAAAACCTGCAAGCACAACAGCCATCTGCATCAACTGCTCCTGAAAGATAACCGTGCCATAAGTCTCCTCAAGAATATCCTTAACAACATCATGAGGATACTTCGGTTGAGCCTCACCCTTCTTACAATCAATATACGTCTGACCCTGAGACAACAAAGCACCCGGACGAACTAACGCATTAGAAACCACCAAATCATTAAAATCGTCAATCCCCATACGATCAATAAGGTTCCTATAAGCAGCAGCATCAGCCTGAAACACACCAACAGTGTTCCCCTCATTGAAATTCTTGAACACCTCTGGATCATCAAGCCCCAACGATGCTTCAGAAACATCAACACCATGAATCTCCTTAATCTTAGAAATACAATCCTTAATAACCGAAACCGTCTTCAAACCAAGAATATCAACCTTGATCAAACCAACCGCCTCAGCGTCCTCCATATCAAAAGAAGTAACAGCCGCCCTCTCACCCCCAGAAGTCCCCTTACGAGTCTCCACAGGGCAAATATCGGTCAATGGGACAGAAGAAACCACCATGCCAGCCGCATGAATACCAGTATTACGAACCCGACCCTCCAACTTCTTAGCAACCGGCAACACATCAGGATACTTCCTAATAAACGCCTTACCCTTATCAGTAGACTGCAACTCTTCCAACGTTTCAAAAAACGGAGTCACACTATTAGTCTCATCAAAAGGAACCTGAAAAACACGGGCAACATCCTTAATCACAGACTTCGGCTTAAACACACCATACGTCGCAATAGCCGCAACATTATCCTCACCCCAACGCTCAGCCAAATACTCCTTCACACGATCACGTTGCTTATCCTCAAAGTCCAAATCAATATCAGGATAATCATTACGATCAGGATTAATAAACCTAGCAAACAACAAATTATACTTAATCGGATCAACCTTAGAAATATCCAACACAAAAGCAATAAGGCTACCACCAACAGAACCACGACCAGTACCACGACCAACATCATTCATGTCAGCCCACTTAACCAAATCCCAAACCATCAAAAAATAGTCAGAAAAACCAAGCCCCTTAATAATCTCCAACTCAGAATCAAGACGCTCACGATACACATCATCAACAAGCCCCTTCTCCGACAACGCAAACTCACACACCTCACGCAAATAATCATCAGAATTCAAAGACTTAATATACTTCGGCAACAAATTCTTACGCTTCTCAATACGAGCAGAACACTTCTCAGCAACCTCAACCGTATTCTCCAAAAACTCAGAATTATCAAAACCCTTCTCCCTAAACCACGACAACACCTCATCAGCAGGAGCAACATACGGATTAATCTCATCAAACCGCAAAAACCGATCAGGATACATCTGATTCAAACGATCAGTAACACTACCAGAACAATGAGCATTCTCCCTAGCATGACGAGCCTGACCAGTATTCAACGAAGGATACTGCGACACCATCAACAACACCTCCTCATCATGAGCATCATGAGCAGTAGGAAAATGACAATCCGCAGTAGCAACAACCTTCTTACCAAACGACCCAGCAAGATCAATCAACTTCTCATTCAACGACACAGGATTCCACGCCTGCACCTCAAAATAAAAATCATCACCAAAAATATTTATAAACCGCTCAGACAACCGCTCAGCCTCAGCATCATCACCACGCTCAATCGCCTTAGAAATCGCACCACCCATACACCCAGACAAAGCAACAACATCACCATCAACAAGTTGCTCCAACAAAGCAAAATCCAAACGAGGCTTATAATAAAAATTATCCTTCCAACCCACCTGATTCGCCCTAAACAACTTCTGCAAACCCTCATTAGACTTCGCAAGAAGAATCAAATGAAAACGCTCATGCTTAGAATCAGAATCCGACTCAACCGAAGGCACAAAATACGCCTCAACACCAAACAACGGACGCACACCAGAACGATCACACGCATCCTGAAACTTCAACACACCACCCATAGTCCCATGATCAGTAATCGCCGCCGCAAACTGACCATTAGAAGAAGCAATACGAGCAATATCCTCAGGACGAGACATACCATCCAACAAAGAATACTCTGAATGACAATGCAAATGAACAAACGAATCAGTCATTCGGCACCTCCCTCATACAAGACAAAACCAAAACAAACCACGCAACACCAACCTTCCAACTCCACAAAAACATAAACACAATAGGAGACAAAAACAAAAACGTCGCCCAACCCGGCAACAAACGATACGACCTACCAGACGACCTAACCGACGACCTAGACATCAACAACAACCTCCAACAAAGAACCAACAGAAGGAAAATCCTCCCAGAACTCAGAATTATACCAAGCCCTCATCAACAAACAATCAACACCAGCATCCCTCAAAGCACGCACCTCATGCGGATTATCCTCAACCATGACATCAGCCTTCAACTTAATAGCAAGATCAGACTTGGAACCCATATCCGCAAAAAACAAATCAGAATACTGCACACCCCACATATCCAACCACGGCCTAGCCCAACGCCTAGCCGAATCAGAATAACGAGCAGTCACAAAAAACACATCATGACCAACAGACCACCAATCATTCACCGCATACCAAGAATCAACAAACGGCTTCAAATTCCTCCAAAACACCGGAGAACCAAAAATCTCCCGAGTCAAATCATCCTCAAAAACACTCACAACCCAATGAGCATAATCAAAATCAGACAACCCACGAACATCTAGTTCTTTATTAATTCCGGCCACAAGATCGGTGACAACACCATCAAGATCAAGACAAATAGTAGCCATAACAACCTTTCCGTTGGAGGTGGGGGGATTGCTCCCCCCACACAACCAACAATCGCACCGTCGAGATTACCAACTATCGTTATTAAGATCGCCAGTAGTTAAATACTGCTTCTGCTTCTCATAACCAAGCACCATGTACACATTATCCAACTGGTGCATAGTAAGATTAGCAATGCTAGGATCTGGATCACTCTGACCAAGAGGGATAAGGCTATAGTTAGTGTCTTGAGCACCAGAACCAGTACGGCCATACTTGAAAGTCTGATTCATAATAGAACCGAACTCCTTAGCGTACTCCATCAACATAAGACCAACATGACGCTGGTTGAAAGTGGTATCAAGAATACGAGGCTCCCAAGTACCATCAATCTCAACCGCAATGTTGATCAAAAGGTGAGGCTTAGGCTTCCAACGGCCATCCTGAGCAATCTGCTCAGTAGCCCAACAACGGTAGCCATGCTCAGCCATAGAAGCAGTCGATGCACACCGCCACTTCCAATTAATAGGTGAAGTCACAACCGGAACAATGATACCAGTACCATGCTCTTCACTGTAATGAGTGGAGTCTTCAGTTAACTCCTGACGGAACCTAATCTTGTAGGTGTCGCCTGACTGAAGGTTGAAGAACTTCTTCGCACCTCCACTAGAACTCCCCGACTTAGGGATGTTATTCTCAATATCTTTTAATGTTTTAATGCTTGAAAATGTCATTTATAATCTCCTGTAAATAATTGCTTGCTTTCAAGGGCTTGCTTAATTTGTGTTTCTGTCATGTCGCCGGGATCTTTAAGACCATCAGGTATACTGACGGTAAACATCTCTTTGCCACGACACTCATCAAGTATAGCACGCCTCATCTCCTCCCCAGCGTCATCTTTATCAGAAAACACCGAGATCGAATCAAAATATTTTTTAATCATCTTGACTTGATTAGGAGATATCTTAGCACCAAGGGTAGCAACAACATTGTAGTACCCAGCCTGTGCTATCTTAACAGCATCCAAACTGCCTTCGCATACAATAACGCTATCATACGCCTTAGCATTTTGAATATTGAAAAGAACATCTGCCCTCTTGAAACCTTTATTATATAGGTAACGAGGTTCCTGCCAGTCATGAATTGCTCTACCAATCAAACCCACAAGTTTATATTGAGGATCACGAACAGGTATAACAACCCGATCCTTAGCTTTAGAATAACCTATTTCAAAATGCTCCAACACTGACAAAGAAAAACCACGATCAACTAAAGTGCTCAAATACTGAACATCATCAGAATCATAATCAATCTGAATACTATCAACTGACAACTCTTCGTCCTTATGGAAGACAAGAGCCATATCTAGTTCACGTTGAAGATTGACAGGATCAAGAATCCACTCACGACCATATGCCTTACCAGTCATATGTTTGAACAACTGTCTAAAGTTGCCCTTCTTGCCACAGGAGGGGTTAAAACATTGCCATAACCCAGTTTTTACGTTAATGTAGCAGGCAGGGCTGTTGTGATTATCGTGAAAAGGACAGTAGATAGCCACCTCAGTACCAGACTGAGTATGAATCTCTACACCCTGACTATTCAGCAGATCTAAAACTGCTTTCTCAATGTTACCTGTAGAAGCGAATTTGGAATTCAAAGATTTCTCTCTTTGGATCATAATCAGTTATCAAAGAAGTGTCAGAGAAATTACCGTGCTTACTACGCACTTCATCCTCAACCCACCCTCTTAACCTAATAACTGTTTCGATATCGACAGCCTCGCCTTTCTCAATATGAAAGCAAGAACCCTTATCAACATCTTCCTTCATCATCCTACGTCCCATTCCTCTTTCCAATCTCCTGTTTCTAGATTCCATCTTAAGTAAAACCCGAAATGAGTTGCCCTTCTGACTTTTCTAGACACCACCTGAAACTGATCCGAATTAAACTCACGGTGAATTGCCAGTACCAAATCAGCGTCATAAGCCAACTGCTTCGACCATGCAACTTCTTCAAGTTCAGGTGGTCTGTCCCCATGACCATCAGCCATAGTCACTGCCGCAACGTCAATAATTGGAACATTGTTCTTTACAGCAATCCTTTTAAACGCCTTCGACAAGTTCTTAGCCTTCTCGGTTTCATTCCTAGCGCCGGTAGCATCATCAAACAAACCGTGATAATCAAGAATAACCATATCCGGCTGGTACTGATCAATTTTAGCCTGCACCATGTTTTGATCGGCTGTCTCTAAACCTTCAGACGTAATCAAATAAATTGGTTGCTTCCCTGAGAAAGTAGCCTCAGCCCATGATTCATATGTATCAACAATATCAGGGTTAGCCTTAATCAAGTCTGTGTTGGTGAAGTGACCTTCGCCGTTATTAAGTAGAGTGTCAAGACGTTGACCCTCCTGCTTCTTATTCATCTCAAGAGAAATGATCATTGGTCGGTACCCAGCCTTCCAAGCATTCACCGCAAATAAACGAGCGATAAACGACTTGCCGACACCTGTCCAACCTAAAAGAACAATAAAGTCACCTTCTTGCCATCCACCAAAAGTTTTATCAATAACATCAATACCGCTGGGGATACCGACATATTGCTTATCAGGATTCAGTGACCGTTCTTTAAGATCATCATACCGATCACGCCATTCACTAACAAGATCAGTATCTTTCAAAGAACTAGAATACTTATAGAGTTTACTAGTCTGCTCCATCAAATAAGACAAAGCGTCCTTAGGACCAGCCTCGGCAATAAGAGAGTGAGCCTTAGCAACAATCTGTCGTGTCTGATACGACAAAGATTCTTTCTTAGCCTCATCAACATAATACGCTAAAGGCTCAGGAGTGTTAAAGAACTCAAAATCAGAAAAATGAGACTTTACAGTATCCTTAGAAGGGACTTTGGAATGCTCATCATAATGAGAGACTATAAAGTTCCAAACATCCCTGTATTCAATAAATACGTTCTCTACACCGCTATTAACGGCTTCAACGTACTCGCTTGTATCAATAATGGAATTAAGTAATTTTATTTCGTAATTCAAGAACTTTCCATTCTCTTACGAGTTTCTGCTACGATATCTTCAAAACGAGACTTAGCCTCGCTTTCATATTGAACCTTCTCAACCAAACCTCTTGATTCGACCGCAAAGTCAAAAATAAGGAATGGTCCCGGTCTGTTGTCAATATACCACATCACCGCCTTCTGTAAGAGATCCCCGTCGTAATGAGAAGCCAGACTATCAGCAATCTGCTCCTGCCGTGGGGTATCTGGAATAAAAAGTTTATGCGATTTCTCTGAATAAGTTCTGAACAAGTCGATCAGACTTTCTCCAGTTACTTTCATCTTCATCACCTGCCTCTTCCCAAGTTCTTATCAAGTACTCTATCTCTGAATATCCGCCATTAACACCAATAAATTCTTCTTTTTCGTAAATTGCGGAATACAGACACTCCATTCGAACAGGGCAACGCATACACACATTCTTAGCATAATTAATATCATCAATATTTGATGACAACCAAGAATAAGGTTTATCATCTTTTTTACATAACGCTCTCTGTGCCCAATTACTGTCCACTCTCTGCGTCTAACTCCCGAAGCTTAGCCTCGATCTGTTCATCAACAGCCTTCCACAGATCAGCCCAAGCCTTTTCATCACTTTCAGATGAAGCCTTTACTCTAGCGCCAGCATCTAGACGTAAAGATTCGTAATTACCAAGATTCTTAGTAATACCAATTGAAGCCCAGATTTCAACATTAGATTCTTGCATTATTAAAACTCCTTGCAGTCATTTTTACTTTTTGATTTAACATGTTGATTTTAGAATCAACTCTTTCCGACACAGGCTTTTCTTTTGCTGGCCTGCCCGGAGATCTATCTGAAAAGAACTGTAATATCTCATAAACATCTGAATATGTGTAGAATCTCCAATTCTTATAAGAAACGTAATCTTCTCCAAAAGACACAGGCTTAGGAATTAGGCCCGATCTTTCATACTTGCGGATAGTATCAGAACGTCTTTCAGCAATCTTTGCGACCTCTCCAATCGTGTACATCCTAGACAATAAAACGTCGGCTCCGATTGAGGGTATCACAACCTCTTCTCCGGTTTTCATGTTTTCAAGAAAAATCTTGCCGTTCTTCTTCTGAATCTTTTTTACCTTATGCAATACATCAGCATAAAGATAAAACTTATTTGTAAGTATTTTATTACTTAACATTTTTCTTCCTTGAAGCCGCTTCAAGTTTTGACATGAGCGCTTTAAGATCAGAAACAGTAATGTCTTTTGTATGTCCGCAAGTTAAACATACTACATCAACAAACCAAGTATCAAAAATAGCGTATGGCTCATCAACGTACTTAGCCCCTCCACACTTAGCGCACTTCAAAGGGACATTTACTTTAATATCCATATGAATATATTATCACGACTTTCTGTGCAGAGGGGCTTCGTACATCAATTTTTAATGAATCAGGACTGAGCGTTCTTACCGAAAGCGTTATCGCTCGGGTTCAAGAATCGCATAGCAACAGGAATAAGTGCTGCCCAAAGTGAATTGAGAGCCATCTTCCAGTCATTAGTCGCTGTATACGTTGCAAGGGCCGCACCTAAAACGCTACGGCCATAAGAAGCAATCATCTTCTTGTGTGCTGCTGACAAATTCATTATATATTTCCTCCTTAGTCTAACCAGCAGTTATATTCTGCTGTGACTATACCCTTATCAGGGTGTACAAACATCAAAGGCTGAGAAGGTCTCCCAATAGCGGCAAGACTTTCCATAGCATACGTGTTTGTTGACTCAGGACTGCCCGACACTCTTACCTGAATAGTATTAAACGTCATCTTAGTAGGAGTGTGCCAGTGACCAATGTAAACATCATCGAAATCTTCTCCCAAGGCCCCAACTTTCCATCCATACACCTTTTTCTGGAACGAATAGAACGAAGATAAGCCATTAAATTGATCACCGTGACAAAGCAAACTCTTGTAATTACCTATCTGTGGGACAGCAAACCAATGCTTTTCGCCCCTACCATCTGGTATATCAAAAGTAATGCGTTTTTCCTTCTCAAACATCCATTGTACTACACGATATAGCATTCTGTCAGCATTTGTCTCAGGGTCATGATCACGCCTAGCCCTACCGCCAATAGAACCATGATTACCAATAACACCGGTAAAATGAACTTCATCAAAATTCTCAAGCATCTTGTTTAAGAAATTACGGATAATGCGAGGACCATCGACAGTGACTTGACGATACAAACCACCGTCAATCAAAAAAGACTGACCGGGAAAGATAAGTTCGCCTTCAACAATGTCACCCAAAGCCCACACATGAAGCTTCTTAACAGGATGATCAGCACGCTGAATTTCTGTGAGATCAATAATCTTTTGCGCATACTGCTCAATACGCTGTTCACAAATCTCAGAATTATAATCAGGGGTTATTTTAGCCAACTGCCAGTCAGCAATAACAGCAACAGCAACTTCTTCAGTTTTACCCTTGCGTTTATCCTTAGGTGGAGCAGGAATCTTCTTAACCTGCTCCATGCTGTCTAACTCCAGAGTAGCCCTATAAACGGCATCAACAAGATCATCTTTCTTGTTTTTAACTTTATCATACTCTTTCTGAAGTTTAGCGTAAGCAATACGCAATTCTGTGTCTGATTCTGGCGTGTCGCCAGATGTAATATCTACAGGCATTTCTACCAATCCATTCTCTTTACGATATCTACAAACCCCAAGACTATCTAAAGTTTTACGGCAAGTAGGATGTGCATACTTCTGGTTAGATGAGTTAGGCGTAAACTCAACGTTACACCCATGTGCTTCACAAGACTTCATTGAATCTCCTACGGTCTACAGGACAGTATAAAGATGGTAGCAGGTTTCAACGGGCCGTGTGCGTTCTACGAAAAATTTTCTCTCGGCGCTCTCAAAGCCCTATGCTTCTTCTTCAAATGAGGCTTATTATTCTTAGCAACCTCACGCATTTTGTTTCTATGAGCCTCAGAAGGACGTTTACCCTCACGATGAATAGCACTATGTTCTGGAACAGTACACAAAAATAAGTTCTCAACCCGATTATCAACCTTTATTTCATTGATATGATGTACCGTTTCCCAAGGTTGCAACATCCTGCCTAGATACGCTTCCATAACAGCACGATGTTCATAAATATAACCACGAATATTCTTAGGATGATCAGGATTAAGAACTTTTACATAGCCCTTATCATCAATATACTTACCACCCTGAAAACTAGGACTCTGCTCACCAGTAAGATTACCCGACTTCCAATCTACATCTTTACGCTGGGACGCAAGCGCCACTATTAAGAAATCCCACCAATATCTTCAGCATAAAACTCTGCCGGAGATGTACCACCAGCAATCACAGTGTAACCCGGAGCATTGGTGGTATTAGA
>Ga0075475_10001491_pt1 | contig 11683 bp, 9 predicted proteins | sample DEB08_DNA_10_FD_76342 | JGI IMG/M metagenome (GOLD analysis project Ga0075475, IMG submission 76342) | Aqueous microbial communities from the Delaware River and Bay under freshwater to marine salinity gradient to study organic matter... | ecosystem: Environmental > Aquatic > Marine > Coastal ... | reverse complement strand
GATGGAAACTTTGTACAGAATGTTGCAGTTCGTGACTTCATGCGCTCGCGCAATGTTGAAGTAACTGGTGTTCGGATGAAACCAAATACTCGTGTCTATCCATACTTTGACGACGAGTTGGTTGCGGATTATGTGACACCTGCAAATAGTTCATTTGCAAACACTGCCGCAGAAGGGTCATCATTAGTTACCGATTCTTCTGGTACTGTATATGCCAACTTCCGCATTCCAAACGACGACACACTGAAGTTCCGTATCGGCACAAAGCGTTTTGAATTTAAAGATATTGCAAATACACAAACTCAAAGTGCATTGCTGACAACTTCATCACATGGTGATTATACTTCAATCCCATTGAGCGTATCAACTCGTGGAATGTCTTTCATAAATCTTCCTCAGTTGTCTCGTAATAATGTGTCTGATGATAGAACACTCCGCACTGTAACACGAGTAGAACGAAATAATCGTGGTAATGATGAGAATAGGGGAGGAGACGGTAGGACTAGCGATCCATTGTCACAGACATTCACTATCTCAGCAGGAGATTCTGAAGGTGTGTTTATCACAAAACTTGATCTGTACTTTGGTCGTAAATCAAGCACTTACCCAATCACAGTTCAGATTCGTGAAGTAGAGAATGGATTCCCAACACCAACGATTTTACCATTTGGTTCTAAGACATTGCAACCAAGCGAAGTCGTTGCAAACTCTATCGTTGCGACAAATGCAACGACTTTCCAGTTTGACTCTCCTGTATTCTTGAAGAACGGCACTGACTATACATTTACAGTCCTTCCAGCAGGTAACTCGGATGAGTATGCATTGTGGGTAGGAGCACTTGGTGGCACTGATGTTGACACAAATGAACTGATCCATAAACAACCTGCGGCAGGTATCATGTTCACTTCTGCCGATAATAAGACTTGGAGTCCTATTCAGTCTGAAGATGTTAAGTTCAATTTATATCGTGCAAACTTTACAACAAGTGCAGGTACTCTGTATATTGAAAATGATGATATTGACTTCTTCTCTTATAGCACATTAAATGGTACATTCAATGTTGGTGAGAAAGTAACCAATGGAGTTGATCCAACCCCTGCGTCTGGTTTTGTGAAGTTCATCGACACTGCTAACAAGAAGATTCACATCGAGTCATCAACTGGTGGATTCGGTTCGGCAAATACTATCACTGGAGCAGTGTCTGGTGCGACAGCACAACTGTCCTCGATAGACAATGTGGTAATGAATACACTCGTACCGAAGTTGCCTTCACTGTCATATGCTAACACATCATTGGCATTTAGTGCAAGGACAACCTCTACCTCTGGGGTGATCAGTCCATCATTTGTTACCATAGACAACGAAGTTGAAAACGACTTCCTTGATGGTGAGAAGAAGGTATATTCTAAGACAAATGAGTCTGGATTAAGTGCTGTCAATGGTTCGCAGAAGTCTTTTGTCATCAAGGGTACTCTCTCAACAACTGATCCAAAAGTATCTCCTATTATTGATACAGCACGAACTAATGGTATTGTGATCGAGAATGTGATTAACAACTTAATCACAGATGAGCATAAGACAGTGGGCGATGCGAACATGCGTTACATCACAAAACCAGTTGAGTTAGCAGATGGACAAGATGCGGAAGACTTAAAAGTGTTCTTGACTGCATATAAACCATCTGGTGCAGGTATCGATGTTTATGCGCGGATTCATAATCCAGAAGACAGTGAAAACTTCAATGATAAGGACTTCACACCTCTAACTCAGATCACTGCATCAAATACATTCTCAGACTCTGTTGATAGAACAGACCTACGAGAGTTTGAGTTTGGATTTAGTGCAAATACTGATGGACAAGGATTTTTGACAACTGCCAACTCGCATGCACGACTAAATAGTTCTAACAACGAAGTAGTCACCTATCGTGCAACAGACGGTTCGATCTATGCGACTTACAAAACATTCGCATTAAAGATTGTCTTGACGAGCACTGGAACGAACATTGTCCCATTAGTCAATGACTTGAGAGCAATTGCGCTTCAGAAGTGATGAAATTAAAAGTAAAAGATCATGAAAATTTAGTGAAGGATACAGAAACAAAAGCGGTGTTAAACACAGATTTAACATCGCTTGAAGCGTATCGAGCACATAGAAACAAACAAATACAAAAGGATAATGATATCAAGCGTTTAAAAGAAGACGTAAAAGAGATCAAGGATATCCTCCAACTTTTAGTAGAGAAGATTAAATGACAGTATCAGTCTCAAATACTAACTTAAATGACAGTTTTAATGCATGGCGGTTAAACACTAACTTTGTCGCAACTGTTGTTAGTAATAATGTAGTCACCGTATCAAGAGCAGGTTCTGCAAATCGTGGCGGTGTGGCAAAGGGTAATGGACATGTTGCAGGTACATTCACTGCCAACGAATTGCGAACTACCACTTTAAGATCAGGCAATACCTCAGATAATGGTGGATGGTTATATGTCAATTCAAATACCTCGATCAATGCGACATCGCTGACTGTCACAGCGAATACGACATTCCAAGGCAATGTAAACTTTACAACCTCCGGTACTGATCGAGTGATACTTGGTGACATCTCGCGTGTGCGCGTAACTGGTGGTACTCGTGGTCAGTTCCTCCGTATCGAAGGATCGACTGATACGCCAAACTTTAAATCTCTGTCTCTGCGTGATATTGCTGATCTGTCTACAAACTCAGCATCAATTATTTTGTCTGCGGCAAATACAACTTTCAGCGACAATGGAGATTCTCCACAACTGAAGTTTGCAGGTATAAACGACACCATTTCAGTTTATCTTGCGGCAGATGTAGTCGGAGATTCTGATCTTCATGTAACTCTTGCAGATGCATCGGGCGATTCAACTTTTGCTGTCACAGATTCCTCAAATACTATTGTTGGATACATTGACTCAGTAGGTAACATCGTTGCTAAGACTGCCTTCTTGCCAACCTCAGATGATACTGTAGACTTAGGTGCATCTGGTGCAGAATTCAAAGATGCTTATATCGACGGTGTTGCGTACATCGACGAACTCTCAATGGGAACTGCCGCAGGACAGGGTGTTGCGACATCTCTGATTCCTAAGACAGACGCGGCAGGTAACCTTGGTTCAACCACTCGTAAGTGGGGAACAGTATGGGCAGATACCACAAACGGTGGCGCAGGTGTATTTAATACTGTTGGCGTATCAAGCACTTTGACAGTCAACGGTATCGCGACATTTAATGGCGACATGACAATCAATAGTGATAACTTTACTTTAGCAGGGAACACCGTAGTTGGTGATGCCTCAACAGATACCGTTACATTTAATGCACAAGTAGATTCGGACTTTGATCCACAAACTGGTTCTCAGCGTGACATGGGTTCAACATTAAATCGTTGGCACAATGTCTATGCAAATAATGCATTTGCTAATAATATTACTGTTGATAATGATGTTGTTGTCAATAATGACGCAACGATTCAAGGTAACTTGACAGTTAATGGTACAACTATTATTGCTTCTGGTCAAGCATTTGAAGCAGACGATGGTGTGTTCAATACGCTTGGTGTTACTGGAACACTTACCGCAAACGGTAATGTTGATCTGGGTAATGCAATCACAGACTCTATCACCGTCACTGGTCAGTTCGATTCATCACTCATTCCAATCTCAGATGATCAATATGACTTAGGTACTGCAACAAAGCAGTGGCAAGACATCTGGATTGATGGTACTGCCTCTATTGACACATTGACTGTTGATGTAGATTCTACATTAGGCGGACATCGTGCAACCGTATCTGGTAATGTGCATATTAACGATACTGTTATTCTAACCAACGGTATTAAAGATGGTGCTACTACTGTTATCAGCAAGAATGGCAAACTCCATGCCAATAACACTATCACAAACGGTACTCTGACAAGCGCGATGCTTGCTAACACGATGACAAGTGGTTCATCGGTTGGGAGTGGCACTGCGATTCCTGTCCTATCATTTAACAATAAAGGTCAAATCACAGGGTATGGTACATCGTCGGTTTCTGGTGTAACTGGTATTGATTACACTCAATCCAACAATGTGATTAGTGTATCCACTTCAACGACAACTTTTAAAGCACCAATCGATGCGGCAGGAACAACCTCTGGATCAACTCGTGGTGTAGCATCATTTGACTCTGGAGACTTCTCATTAACAGATGGTCATGTCACGCTCAAGGATGCGACAACTGGTGCAGTCCTTGCAATCTCTGGCACAGCAAAAGAAGTAGATGTATCTCGTACAAATGGTACTGTGACAATTGGATTACCAAGTGATGTAAAAATTGCTGATGATCTATTTGTTGGTGGCGGACTCAGAGTCACAGGAAACCTTGTTGTATCTGGCACAACGACAACCGTAGATACAGAAACAGTTTTGATTTCTGATAACATCATAACACTGAATAGCAATTTTACTGGTAATCCCGCAGTTTCACCAGAAAATGCAGGTATTTCTGTTGAGCGAGGCACTGGAACAAACTATCAGTTAGTTTGGAATGAAACAAATGATCATTGGGAAGTCAATGGACAAACTTATGCAGGTCGTCTCGTAACAACTGGTGATACTGCCGCAGGTGGTGCGCTTGCTAACTACATGACAGTTGCGAACACGGAAACACTTGCTAGTGCTCGATTAGGTGCAACTGCATCTGTCACTTTAACTGGCGATGTCACTGGTACAGCATCGTTCTCTGGCAACAGTGTCTCAATTGCAACCACATATAATAACGATGTGGTTCTTGGTACAGACACTAGCGGAAACTACATGGTAGGAGTTACCGCAGGTGATTTAATTGATGTAACTCATACACCGGGCGAAGGATCAACCGCAACTATCAATGTTGATTTGTCAGAACTGACAGATATGACTGCGGCAATGGTAAGTACAGATGAATTTGTCGTCCTTGATGCTTCAGCACAGCGTAGAAAACAAGCAAGCGAAATCCCACTGTCCGTTTTCAATAGAACCGATCAGATTGCGCTTGGTACACATACTACTGGTAACTACATGGCAGGTGTCACTGCGGGTGCGGGTATTGGTATTACTCATACACCGGGCGAAGGATCATCTGCGACAATTGCTATCGATTCTGATCTCCGTGGTGATGCATGGGTCATTGGTCCAAATAGTTCTGACTATTTAAACATCGATGGAACTGCTAATGCCCATAGATTTTATCTTGATGGTACTGAAGATATGCGCCTATCGAACGATGGGCAGTTAGATGTTGGGGGCAGTGTTGTCGCACATTCATCTGGAATTTCTGATATTAACCTCAAAGAAAACATCGAAAAAGTCACTGATGCAATCTCTAAGGTACAGCAACTGAATGGTTACACCTTCAACTATAAGAAGGACGGTCGTGCAGGTGCAGGTATCATCGCACAAGAAGTTGAAGAAGTGCTACCAAGTGCGGTTCATCGTACTGAGATTCTTGGATACGATGGAGAGTATCTCGTCGTTGAATACGATCAGTTGACTGCATTGCTCATCGAGTCGATCAAAGAACTCAAAGCAGAAATTGACGAATTGAAGAAGAATAAATAGTCGAGGATTATTAGGAAAAGCACATGGCGGCAAAAGCAAACATTGTCATTGACCAAGGAGCAGATTTCTCCACGACTATTACTGTCACCGATGATGCAGGGGATACTGTCGATCTGACGAACTACACTGCATCTGGACAGATTCGTAAGCACTATACATCAAATACTTCATATGATTTTACAATGTCGTTTGGTACTCCTCGTTCCGCAGGGCAACTTACTCTGTCTATGGGGAGAGCAGTCACCTCAACCATTGAAGCAGGTCGTTATGTATATGATGTTGAAATCACGAGTGGTGCAAATACACGCTCTCGATTAGTTGAAGGTATCGCAACGATAACACCAGAAGTTACGAGGTAAGGACACATGGCATTCAATGCAAAGTTAGGTGCTTCCTCTACTGGAAACTTCAAAGTCAAGTTCAGTGCTCCAACACAAGATATCACTCTTAAAAATCAGAGCACATCTGGCAGTCGTATTGATCAACTATTGGATGTCGATACCTCTGTAACACAAGCAAATGGTTCAATTCTTGTTTATGACAGTGTAAATGACACCTATGTCCAACGCGATATATTAACATTTGATGTCGAAACAGGTGCATTCAAACTAGATGGCGGTCAAGACGCTTTCTAGCAAAACCTTGGTTATAAATAAAGGTAAAATATGAAATCCTTGATGTCACAATACCACTGTGATTTTTTCTAATGTTTTAATTCTCAGAAAAAGGAAGATTCAAGTGCCATCAGTTGCTTTCTCAGTACAGTCATTACAAGCAGAAGAAGGTCTGTCCAACACAGTTATTCAGATCAAAAGATCGCAAACCACTGCCGCGCCAACGACTTTGGCAAATGGCGAACTTGCGTATGCTTTCAGTTCTAATAAACTTTTTATCGGACAAACAGATTCTGCGACAGATTCGGTCACCGTTGAGTACATCGGTGGCAAACTTCTCGTAGATAAAGTTGCTAATCTGGAATCTGTACTTTTTGGTGGAAGTGGAGACCTCGCGATTGGTTCTCTCACCTTTGGTTCTGATCCAGTAGGAACAAACAATGCTGTTATGTTTACCAAAGCAGACGGTGTAGTAGAATTTTTAACTGGCACAAGCGGTCAATTGTTGCAGGTTGCGGCAAATGGTACGCCTGTATTTGACGAGTTAGACGGTGGTGCATATTCGTGACAAAACTTTTAGATGATGATTTAGCAACACAAAGAAAAATTTTAGAACTCAACGAAGAAGTATTTCGACTTAGGAAAGAAAATCTTGATTTGAAAAACGCATTTGTTGAGACTAACAAAAGATTGACAGATTTGGAAGAGATTCCTGTTCCTCCATCAGTGATTAAGCAAGTGGTTCAGTTGGAAGCAGAGAATCGAAAATTAAAGGATGATCTTGGTTATTATAAGAAGCATGTTGACAAGCGTGTTCTCATAAATAGAGAGAACGACAAACCCGTCCGAAGGGGCGGAATTCTTAGACAGTCTAAAGAAAAATAAAAAAGGAGTGCTATAAAAATGGCATCTATTATCAAGATCAAACGCAGTGAATCTACTGGTCAGATTCCTAGTTCCTTGGAACTTGGCGAAATTGCGGTTAACCTGTTTGACCGCAAACTGTATGTAGGTAACTCAACGGGTATCTCTGCTATCGGTGGTGAGGACTTCCGTTTTGCAACACAAGACAGTGACGAGGGTGCATACCTCAAACTGAACGGTGATACTACACAATCATCAAACTCTGTACTCTTGGAAGCAGGTACAGACCTCGACGTTTCTCGTCAAGCAAACGGTTCAATCGTTTTTGCTTTGGAAGCAACTATTGCTTCAAACACAACTGGTACTGCGGCAACTGCTGATGCAATGTCATCTGCGGTCACGGTCTCATTGTCTGGTGATATCACTGGTTCTGCAACATTCACCAATGCAGGTGACACAGCATCAATCACAACTTCTATTGCTGACGCTTCAATCTCTGGCAACCACATCTCACCTAACAGTTTAGGTGCGAACACTTTCGTTGCTAAGTCAGTTGGCACAGCAGCAATTGCTGACGGTGCAATCACTTCTGCAAAGATTGCGGCAAGTGGAATCACTGCTAATGCTATCGGCAACGACTCTGTTGCTCTCGGCACAAAGACAACTGGTAACTATGTTGCAACAGTTGCTGACGCAGGTGCAGGAGACATCGTAGTAACTGGTTCTGGATCAGAAACTGCGGCAATTACTCTTGATCTTGCTGACGAAATCAGTTCTAACACATCTGGTACTGCGGCACAAGCAGACGCAATGTCTTCAGCAGTTACTGTAACCTTATCAGGTGATGTTGCAGGTACTGCTACATTCACTAACGCAGGTGACACAGCATCAATCACTGCAACTATTCAAGCAGACAGTGTTGCTCTTGGAACTGACACAACTGGTGACTATGTTGAAGCGATCCAAGGTACTGCGGGTGAAATCGAAGTATCAGCAGGTGGCGAAGGCGCAACTGTTACTATCGGATTGCCAGATGATGTCACAGTCGCAGGTCAATTGAATGTAAGCGAAAATGTTGTTGTAACTGGTAACACATCTGTCGGTGGAGACCTCTCGGTTTCTGGTGACTTGAATGTTACTGGTGCGGTTACATACTTGTCATCTTCAACAGTAAATGTTGATGACTCAATGTTGAAGTTGTCTGCAAACAACGTAGCAGACGTAACTGACCACGGTGTATATGCACAGTATGTCGAAGGCGGCACTACTAAGTGGGCAGGTTACTTCCGTGACGCATCTGATAGTTCTATCTTTAAGTTCTACACTGATGTGGAAGCAGAACCTACTACAACTGTTGATACAACAGCGACAGGTTACACGCAAGCAACCATTGAAGCAACCATCGACGGTGGTTCATACTAAGTAATGCCTAAAGGTTGGGGGGAGCAATGCTCCCCTTTAACCGTTAAATCTATATAGATTTTAAAAGAGGACCATAGATATGGCATCCGTTATCAAAATTAAGCGTTCCTCTACTCAGGGGAAAGCACCTACTACTTCAGAATTATCAACTGGAGAGATTGCTATCAATCTAAAAGATGGCAAAATATTCTCCTCAGATGGGTCAAGTATTATTGAACCCACATCAAACAGCGTATCTCGTACTTCTGGCACAGTTTTAGTTGGTAACACCAATCCATATTTACTCCCTCTAGAAGATGGGAATGCAGGTCAAATTCTTACCGTGGCAGGTAATGGCGATATAGTTTTTGCCGATCAAGGAGGTATTGAGCAATTTGCCAATACTCAAGGAAGCACTGCCAAAGTAATCGACACTTTCAACAAAACATCATTCCGAAGTGCTCAATATTTCACGCAAGTCGTGTCTATTGATGGCATTCAAATGTCTCAGTTGCAGTTAGTTCATACCGACAACACAGCATTCGTTGTTGAGTTTGGTAAAGTAACGACTGCCGCAATTCCTACAATGGGAGAATTTGATGTAGATGTAGTTGGAGACAATGTTCGATTGAAGTTTATACCTGCTAACGGTGCATATCAAGAACAGCAAGTGTCTGTTAAACGATATGGCATTGTTGAAGACCAACCACTATAAGGAAATAGGACATGGGATCAGTCGTTAAAATCAAACGCTCTACCGTCCAAGGTAAAGCACCCACTACTTCCGATCTTGCCACTGGAGAGATTGCTCTTAATTTAAGAGACAATAAAATATTTTCTTCCGATGGTTCTAATATCATTGAAATCGGATCGAACACATCATCACTTTCTGTTGGAACTCTTACGGTTGGAAACACCAATCCATATACATTCCCAACTACTGGTGGAGATAGTGGACAATTCATTGTCACTGATGGAAGTGGAACTTTAAGTTTTGAGAACCAAGGTGGTTCCGAAATTACTGCTAATACTACAGACTATTCGACGATTACTGTTGATACATTTGCTAAGGATGATTTCCGTAGCGCACAGTATTTTGCTCAAGTAGTTAACATCGACGGTATTCAAATGTCACAACTTCATGTTGTACATACAACGAATACTGCGTTCATTGTAGAATTCGGCAAGATTACAACTGCTGTGATTGATACTTTGGGATCATTCGATGCAGATACTCTCGGTGACAATGTTCGTTTGAGATATACTCCTGACGCAGGGGCATATCAAGAGCAAGTCGTCGCAGTAAAACGAAGTGTTATTATGTCTGACCGCGATGCACCATTTGGCGCAGACGGTGACTTAGACCTACAGAATGATGACGTAGGCACACTTGATCTAAATAGTGCAAACGCACCTAACAATCTCGACATGGGTTTCGTCGCATAATTTAAACTTTTGGGAGAACAAAAATGCCAACTACCCTTCAATTAAGACGAGGGACTACTGCCGAACAGAATGCCTTTACTGGTGCGGTCGGAGAAGTAACCGTCGATACTACTCTAAAACAACTGCGTTTGCATGATGGATCAACGCAAGGCGGATTTGTCGTCGGTGAAGACGATGCTGCTTTGAATGATCGTATGCAGGTGGCAAACACCCAAGCATTACATACAGCAGTAACAGCAAATGTAACACAATCATTCGCTGACATTCAGTCAACTAACACTGCTATTCGTGCGTTAGTATCATCTTACATTGCAAACACAGAACCACGGATTGCATCATTCAACTCGTCTGGTGAAGTTTCTTCTGCACTGATTCCTTCAAGTAATGTTTCAATTGACTTAGGTAGTCAAACACGAGCATTCCGTGACTTATATCTGTCTGGTGATACTCTCCGCCTTGGTGATGTATTCTTGAAGGATGATGGTGGTAGTCTTAAAGTTGTCGATTCATTAGACCAAGCATCTCCTGTCACTTTATCTGAGTTGACGATTAACGGCAACGAAATCATCAACTCAAATGGTCACATACATTTGGTTAATAGTGGGTTGCATGATAACTTCAGTAATTTGATGAGTGTGGCAAACACTCAAGCATTGCATGCTGTGGTAACTGCGAATGTAAATCAAGCATTCTCTGACATCCAAGCAACTAACACTGCTATTCGTGCTTTAGTCACATCCAACGATAATGATATCAGTGCGCTTCAAACAGTAGACGGTAATCAGTGGTCAGCGATTACTTCAACTAATACCGCTATTCGTGCTTTAATTACATCTAACGATAGTGATATCAGTGCGCTTCAAACAGTAGACGGTAATCAGTGGTCAGCGATTACTTCAACTAATACCGCTATTCGTTCTATCACAACGACGAATGCTAATAAGATATCACAAGTAGAATCTAACTTGTTATCAACAAACACTGCGATTCGTGCTTTAGTCACATCTAACGATAGTGATATCAGTGCGCTTCAAACCGTAGATAGTAATCAGTGGTCAGCGATTACTAGCACTAACACCGCAATTCGTGCTCTCACAACAGCAAATCTCAATAAGATAGCACAAGTAGAGTCAAATCTCTTGGCATCGAACACTGCGATTAGAGGTTATGTTGATAGCGAAGTTGCGGCATTAGTAGATAGTGCTCCGGGAACACTAGATACACTGAATGAACTTGCTGCGGCACTTGGTGATGATGCAAACTTCAGTACAACTGTTACTACTAACTTGGGTAACAAAGCAGACAAAGCAACAACCATCACAGCAGGTGCAGGTCTTTCTGGAGGTGGCGATTTATCAACATCTCGTACTATCAACCTTGATATCAACGATATCACTACAAGCACATCAACTGCTTCTGGTGACTTTGTTGCTTACTACGATATTGATGCGGGTGTAACTCGTAAGGCAACTGTTGCTAACTTGGCACTCGTAGGACCACAAGGTTCTAAGGGTCAGAAAGGTGAGGTTGGTGCTCAAGGACCACAAGGTTCTAAAGGTCAAAAAGGCGAAGTTGGTGCTCAAGGACCACAAGGTGCTAAGGGACAGAAGGGCGAAGTTGGTGCTCAAGGACCACAAGGTGCTCAAGGTCCACAAGGTTCTAAGGGTCAGAAAGGTGAGGTTGGTGCTCAAGGACCAACCGGATCAACCGGACCACAAGGTGCAACCGGACCAACCGGACCAACCGGACC
>Ga0075475_10001490_pt1 | contig 11686 bp, 15 predicted proteins | sample DEB08_DNA_10_FD_76342 | JGI IMG/M metagenome (GOLD analysis project Ga0075475, IMG submission 76342) | Aqueous microbial communities from the Delaware River and Bay under freshwater to marine salinity gradient to study organic matter... | ecosystem: Environmental > Aquatic > Marine > Coastal ... | reverse complement strand
CTTTCGACATAGTATAAAGCAGTCAACTCGCCTTGCAAGTATTTATACTGATCCATGTCTTTAATCCCACCTGACATAAGGGTGTCTTTGATTTGCTCTCTCCGTTGCTCGATGCTTTTCTTTATTGCATCGGCTAAATCTATTTCACTCATTAATAAGTTATTTTAAAATCGTACCCTTTAGTTGCTGCTCCCTGTCCTCTAGCTTTTATAGTTTTAGGCTGTGCAGGTTTTGGGTAAGGTTTTACTTTACCAGCAACTGCTCCTCCTGTAACCATTTTTTTAACGCCAGCAGATTTTAAAGCAATAGCTACGGCTTGTTTTTGACCTTTGCCTTCGCCTTTTAGCTTTCTAATGTTTTTAGAAATAGTTTTTTGTGATTTACCTTTAAATAATGGCATGTTAACTCCTAAGTTTAGATTCTAATTCTAACAGTTTTAAATTAGCTTGTTGTTCCAACCTTGCGATTGCTACATCTAATTTATCGTCTGCAATATCTTTTTGAGACTGAATTCTTTGTTTTTGTATTTCAGTCTCTAATAATTTTTCTTGTATTCGCTGACCTTGTTTTTGTTCAAATTGCTGTTGATCAAGATCAAGCTCTTTATCTCTAAGCTCTAATTCTTTTGCACGAATAGCAACCAATGGATCTTCTTCGCCACCTTGACCAATAGACTGTAAAAATTCTGCGGTTAATTGTGCAAGGACAGGCGAGCTAAATTGCTCAAGAATCATTTGTATTTGTTGTTGTATTTGTTGTGCTTCCTGTGGAGATACTTGATTCATTTGTTGTTGTATCTCTGCAATTCTTTGATTTACTTCTTGAGGTATTTGCTCTTGTGATAGTTGCGATGCTAAGAATTGTAAATGTTGCATAACATGAGCAATAATTATGGCTTGTATTGCTGGATTTTGTTGTACTACACTTGTTAAAAATAAAGACCTATGTGCATCTATGTGTGCTTGATGGTTTTGTTGTGCAAACGCTGTTGCGGGCTGACCAAGCAAAAGAGTTGAGTTTTCTAAACCAGCATCAATCGGTTGTGGGGTTGGATCAGCAGGTGGCTGTATCAATGATTCAATATTATCTACGCCTAAAGCAGCATACATTCTTCTGTATGCTTCATAAACTCCATTAGGTCCATGCACTTGTGGATTTGATTGCACCATTTGCAATAATTCCTGAGCCATAGATATCCTTTGTGATTGTGAGAATATATTTGGATCCGAAACTGGTATTACATCGACACGGTCATCAAAATCTTCTCCTTTGATGGTTCGTGGTCCTGATCCTGTTTCAAATACATATTCGGGTGGCAAGTATTCTTGGAACACTTTTGCTAATAAACCAAACTCTAGTCTTTGTGAATAATGCAATCTTTTGTGAATCGCTGACATAACTTTGGTTCCTCTTTCTAGAAGAGCAACGGTTGTGCCTACTGGCATAGCTTGGTTAACATCGCCAATGTTCATGTCTGCGATAGCAGCAAATCTTTTACCTGAATCCACTAATAAACCAAGCAAACTATATAAAACTTGGCTTGGCTCTTTTATTGGAAGCGGTATTAAATTTTCTCTTAAAGAACCGCCTGTTGTATCAATGTCACGAAATTCACCAGGCTGTAAGGGAGATGCCTCATCCCGTATTCTCATCCCCCTAGCCTTAAATCCTGCTGGTAAGTTTGCTAAAGTTCCTGCATCTATCAACTGTCTCAAAATAGAAGTAGATGCTTTTGCTAATCCGCCTATCATGTGAGATAAGCCTAGACCGTAAAAGCCAAGACCTGGTAAAAACTTATACTGAACAAAATAATTAATCTTGTTCTTCATTGGATCTTGTGGGTTATAGTTTCTACGAATTGCTAAAACTTTTTCTGATTGTTCATCAATAGTAACAATGTAAGGTAATTTTAATCCTGTAGATTCACCGTTTTCATCTTTATCCTCAAAACCCTCAAGATCAAGGATGGTGTGCACTTCATAAATAGTTCTATTCCTATGCTCGGTATAAGACGGATGTATTCCTTGAATATCGTCTACTTCATCATTTACTTCGTTTCTGTCGGCTAAATAACTATTTTCAGGAATATCAATATCAGCATAAAAACCGCTGAGTTGTTGTTTTTTGACTTCATTCATTGACATGCTAATAGCATGAGTAATTCTTTCGGCTGAGAATAAATCGGTTGCTTCGTAAGGAACAATTAAATCTTGCGGTGGAATAAATTTTGCAACGGCTCTGTTTAAAACAAAATCAAAATAAATTTTCTTAAAAGAAGATCCTGCAAGCGGTAAATAAAACAAAAGCTGATCCAATTCAGGATCGTATTCTTTCATAATGTTCATAATGTAAAAATTCATGAACTCTTTTACTCTATCTGCTTGACTTTCTACTTCAGCAGTTCTTTGACCTATGATTTGTGTTTTGACTGGTCCTTGAGCTGGTAACATTTCTTTATAGCTTTGTGCTTGGAATTGAGTTACTGCTTCGGCTAGTATTGGGTGAATAACGCCACTAGAACCTTCAAATGGTTCTGATCTTTGTTCATCAAACTTCATGCCTAGATATTTCAATCCGTCAACATAAGTTTTTTCCCAATCACCTCTTGATTGTTTGTCTGATTCAATAGATTGCAATAAATCACTAGAAAGACTTTCTAGTGCATCGTCACTAACAAAATCTACTAAGTTAGCATTAAAATCAGGTTCAGGTTCTACTTCTTCAATTTCATCATCAATAAGAAGTTCTTCTTCATTAATAAGAATTTGAGCAGCATCTTCTATTTCTTCTTGTCTAGTTTTTTCTACGGGTACGGTTACCTCTGTAGAAAGGTTTTTAAGGTTTGGATCCGTGTAATCTCTTTTTTCAACAGCCATATTATGTTTCCACTTTATCATCGGTTATAGGACCACCACTTACCCAAGCATTGCAAGTTCTTTTGCTTGCACACTTGAATTTAAGGAATTGACAATAGCCGAGATCTCCCGCCTCAATGACATCCCAAGGATCATCTAATCCTTCGGTTCCTATTCCCTCTGATATACATTCTAATATTTTTGTGGTCTGATTAAAAGCTGCACAATTTAAACAGCGTGAACCTTTGGTTCTTTCCATTGAAGTATTCCATAAATCGGCTTTATCTTGCCAAAACTCAGGATCTACTTTGTACGGGTTTAGAGGTCCATAACCATATTCTTCTATGGCTTCTTGTCTGTTTTCTAAATTTATGTCAATATCTTGTGTAGCAATTGGGCAACCGTTCTGCATTTGATCGACAGGTATGCCTTCGTCACCATGCCGTTCTTTGCTATCATTGATGATAGTAATATGTATAACAGTTTGTTTTTCCATTAATAGTAAACAGTCCTATTTTTTCTTAGTAATTGTACCTCATCTTCGTAATCTTCGTATAAAGATACGAAGCCACCCTGCCTAAAACGCATCAAAGCCATGGTTGCACTATCGGCTAAGTCATCGTTATCTCCGTATGGGAAACTAGCCATTTCTTCTATAACTTCATCGGCAAACTGTCTATCGGGTGCCCAAACCATTCCTGATTCAAATATCGGTGCAACCGAGTTCATTCTTGCAATTTTATCTTGACCTCTTGATGGCGAGTATTCAGATATGGGTATACCCATTCTTCTAAGCTCATGAGCAAGCGGTGTTCCTGTTGCTTTTGCTTCAATTAAAACACAATCGGGATTCCAATATTTGTACTCTTCCATAGCTATTTTCTTTAAATCAGGAAAATCGACACGGAACTTTTTAGCATCTAAAAGAATGATTTGTTCAGCAGAACCTTCTTCGGGTTCAAATATAGCCCATGTGGTAATTGCAGAATAGTCAGCGGTTTCTTTTTTAGAATAAGCCGTATCCATTGACATAATTACATAAGAGTAGGGTGGAATATCTTCATCTTCCCAACGGTTCCACCATTCTCTTTTGATAATAGATCCCTCTTCAGCGGTTGGGTTTTGCATCCACTGAGCATTCCATTTACCAACGGGTAAAGATGCTTTAACCGAAAGTAGTTCTTCTTTTTTCCAAAATTCTCCCCACAATGGTTCTTCTGATTCAGGCATAATTGCAGGAAACTCTACAATCTCCCACTGATCTGCGTGTTCTTCGGGTTGTTTTTTCAACAGCTTACCCACAAGATCTTTAGTAGACCAACGAGTCATGACGACTATTATGGTACCGCCAGGCTGTAACCTCTGCCTAGGACCTGAGGTGTACCAATCGTAAGCCGACTCCATTGCCCTTGGAGAGAGAGCATCTTGTTCAGAATGCGGATCATCAATAATCAAAAGATCAGCACCACGACCTGTAATCGCACCACCTACGCCAGCATAGAAGGCTTCACCGCCTTTATTGGTTGTCCAACGACCAGCTGATTTGTTATCGGATGATAAATAGACATCAGGAAAAACTGTTTTATAGTCAGGTAAATCCATCAAATTTCTGACTTTACGACCAAAGTTAACAGCAAGTTCTGCGGTGTGGGTTGATTGAATTATTTTTAAATCGCCTCTATGTCCCATCATCCATGCGGGTAAATAGATAGAAGAAAACTCTGATTTAGAGTGTCGAGGTGGCATACAGATAATGAGTCGCTTTAGCTTGCCTTGTGCAATCTTATTAAACTTATCTGCAATAATTCTATGATGTCTGCCTTCAATAAAACCAGTTCCCCACATGTGTTTTACAAAAGCCATAAAATCTTTTTTGCAAGATTCTTGTTTTTCTAATTTGTCGTAGCGTTCTAGTAAAGCAACTGCTTCGGTTTTCTCTTGTTCAGAGAGAAGGTCAAAATCTTTTAACGAAATCTCATTCATCTTTAAAGTTGGGCGGGTGTGTGGTTATGATGATGAAAGAAGGGAATTATGCCCCGCCCTGCACAATTTGAATAAGTATAAACGAAATTATATATGTCGCCAATCTTTTCCTTCAAATAGCAAAGCCTCTGCTTCTCTTCTTCTTGTTAAACCAGCCAATACTTCTCCATTAGCCTTGTTCCATCTTTTAATTTGGTTAGGCACATCATTGTATTCGTTGTTATTTAATTTTTTTAATAAAGTAGATGATTTTAAATTTGCAGGTCCTAAGTTGTATACCCAAGATACTAAGGCATCAAATTGATGTTGGTTTAGATCTACATGCACATAATCGTTTATGTACTTTTCGTATTCTTCTTCAAGTTCTCTTTGCAACATGTAATCAGCTTTTTCTTGTGTCCATTTGTCGCCCTCTTGAACTCCTTGGGTTGAACCGTAACCTATAGTCCAAACACCAGCTGCACATTTGTATGCTTCTAGTTCGCATCCTTCAAAATGTTTTATTAATTCAATTCCCTCGTCTGATATGTGCATATTAGTCCTCCTTACTAGGCGTGTTAGAAGCTCCAAAATAAAACGAAATAACTGCACTTGCTAATCCTCCTAAATAGCCTAAGACTAAATTAATAAGTGCTTCAGAATTTTGTTCGGGTGGTTGAATGGTGACCAAAAATATATACCCAAGAAAGCCACCAACGGTTGCAATACCCATGATTCTAGCAGTCCAGTCTTTGCTGAACTTTCCTCTAGCATCTTGTTTGTCTTGGGTTTCAAGTTTAAATATATCAACATCCAATTCTTTCATTTGAATCTCAAATGCTTGTTCAGCTCTTTTGAGTTCCATCATTTGTTCAGGTGTCGCTTGTTGTATCGCTTTATCAATGGCTTTGGGATTGTTTTCGCATCCTAAAACATCGCAAATAACTTTGCTTGCCATGCCACCTAAAGGTCCACCAAGTGCTGATCCGAGTGTCGGAGCAACGGAACCAACTACATTTTTTAATAATCCTTTTAACATATTATTTCCAAGTATAAATTTCTAATGGCTCGCTTTTGCCTTTGACCATTATAGGTTCTAATTTTAGCAAATGATAGCCACACAAGTTTTCTGTGCTCTTGCCAATAAGTATATTGACACCGCATTCTTTGGTTGCAGATTCGAGACGAGCTGCTGTATTTACTGCATCGCCTATTGCTGTGTAATCAAATCTGCCTTCGGATCCCATGTTGCCAACTATAGCCTCTCCCGTGTTGATGCCAATACCTATTGCAATTGGTGGTAAATCTTCTGATTGCAGTTCTTGATTCAAAAGCTCAATGTTTTTCATAATTTCAACGCCACATTCTACAGCTCTTTTAGCATGGTTGAGCATGTCTAACGGTGCATTGAATATAGCCATCATTGCATCCCCTATGTATTTATCAACCATACCTTCATATTTTTGTACTGCTCTTTGTTGTGCTGTTAAAACTTTGTTCATAATGTAAGTAACTTGCTCAGGTGATACGCTTTCTGATAAAGCGGTAAAACCTCTTAGATCAGTAAAGATAAATGTACAAGTTCTTTTTTCGCCACCAAGTTTTAAAAGTTCAGGATTTTGTTGTAGTTTTTTAACCTGCCTTGGATCAAGATAGTGTTCAAATTGTTTTTTAATTTGTTGTCTGAGTTTAAATTGTTCTCTGAATCTTAAGTAAAAAGCCAGTGCTCCAATAATAAAGGTTGAGATAAATGCCCATGTAACATCAATAAGTAGCCCGTTTTTAATTAAAGTTGAGCCAGCAACTGCTTGGGTTATTAAAATAAAAACAAAACTTATGGCACTTAGTGCTATGCCAAAATAAGTCAAGCATAGCCAAGCTATAATAATAGATATAAAAAATATGAATATTTCAACCGCTAGACTATAATCAGGAATATATGGGGAATCTTCTATTAAAATTGATTCAGCCAACGCTGCTTGTATTTTGTGTGGTTCTAATAAGCCTGCTGGTGTTGCCACTTGTGGCATTACACCTTGTGCTGTTACCCCTACAAAAACGAATTTGTTTTCAACATCCATTTCGGCAAGAGTAGTTTCAGGGGTATCCACCCAACTAATCCACTTGCGACCTAAACTATCTGTCTTAACTGGCGGTATGCCTTTAACGGTTATTTCTTGAATGCCGTTTTCATTGGTTTTAATAATATAAGTATCTGCTCCTGCAAGTATTTTTAATACCTGAGTTCCATAAGCTGGAATCCAGCCATCGGGAGATTTCATTAACAGAGGTATTCTTCTAACCAAATTATCTACATCAACGGGTGCTACGGCTACGCCTTCGGGGGCAGATATCACATTTTGTCTTACGCCTCTTGCGGGATAACCTGCAACATCATTACCTAAAATTACTGTTCCTGTTGTTCTAGGATAAAACTTTGTGTCGTTCTCAAACATGGCTAAAACCGTTGGCATAGTCATATTGATAGCTTCGGCAAATTCTTTATCGCCACCAAATCTGTCTTGTTCGGTAAAAGCTATTACCCAGCCAACGCCAATAGCACCTTTGCCATACAATTGTTTTTGGATTTCTGCAAGTCTTTGTCTAGGAAAAGGATAGCCACCCTCTTTAACAACATCCGCTTCAGTAATATTTAAAATAGTGAAATAGCCTGATGGATCTTTTTTCGGTATAAATGCATCAAAGGTTTTTAATTTAAGAGTGTCATACCAAGCGGGTTGATAGACATAAGGTAATGCAAGTATGACACTTACAAGCAAAGGAATGATGTTCTTTTTCATGATCCTTGTTTTATAGTTATCGTTGATGTCCCGCCACCATTTACTTTAATGGTATTGGTGACACCATCTTGTATAAAAATAATAGTATAGCCGTTTGAACCGTCAATATCTATTCTAGCTTTTTGTTGCACCTCTCTACGCATGGATATGGTTTCACCTTGTAATATGGTAGTAATCTGCGTTTCTAAATCTTGTCCAATAGAAGTCCCCTGAATGGATGATCCTATTTGATTTTTTAATTCTTCTTCTTTGAGCATGTCTAGCTCTTCTACAATAGCCAACAGATCTTCAAAAAAGTTTACATCTAAAAAGTTGATATCTAATTCTGTAAACTCTAAATTATCCTCAGCTAAAGCATCTTGGTCTAATTCTTCAAATTCTAAATAATCTATGTCTAAGATATTTTTTGATCTATTGTCAGATTCTTCTTGTTGTAATCGTAGGTTTTCTTTAGGCGGATTAACAATCAACATGTTGTCTATAAGGTCAAGGCTAAGATCTAATATGACAGGTCTACTTGGGTTTGATTCAAAAACCGTGGTAGTGGTTGCCTCATAGGGCTTGTTAAGGGTTACGCTGCCCATTGCTGTAGTTACTATTATTTCACCGCTTGAGATTCCGTTCATATCGGGCAAAAGCACTATTAAAGACCTGCCCAGCTCATCTACGGTGCAAGTAAAGTCGGTTCCTCTAATGGCAATATTAGCGGTGGGCGTGGTTATTGATATATTGTCTTTGTCTATAGCATTGAGCTTGCCAGTAATAAAACGGGCTGTACCACTAGCAAAGTTGAGAGCCAATTTGGAATTGCTTGGGTTTGGATCATAAACATATTTATCAATAGTAAGTTTGGAATGTTCGGTTAATCTTACAACCGAATCGTCTAAAAAAGTAATACCAATTCTGCCGACATTGGTTTCAATCAAGTCGTTTTGTTGGACATCAAAATCTAGCGATGCTTGGAAGGCATCGTCTCTGATTATTTGGGCTTGACCTTTTAGTTCTGTAACATCACCAATATTAGCAACTTGTGGTTGTGCCCTGATCGTTTTGAATGACGCAAATATTAGAATTAGAAGCAGTGCTTTCAATCTTAACCCAGTCTCTAGCCAATGTAGATGCTTGGGTAACATTGATGGTATTAGTGCTGCCATCCAAGTCTAAATAAAAATATCCACTGTCAGCTGAGGTTGTCCCTGAATACCCGCTACCGCTAAAAGTAATATCGTTAGAACTGCCGTTAACATCCATATAATTCGTAGCGTTTTCATAATCAATATCAAAGTCAAATGTATTGCTGCCACCTGTAATAATCCAATCTAAATTCAAATAACTAGAATCATCGCTTTCAGCAATTTTTAAATCAAATGTATTGCTTGAACCAGTTACATCAATGTTTAGGTCGACATAGTCAGCAGTAATTAAACCTGTGCTGTTCATTAGTATATCAAAGGTATTGCTATCTCCAGCAAACTCAAAGAAACCCGTAAAGTTATCGCCATCTATGGCATCTGACCTAAATAAGTTACTAGAACCTATTTGGTTTATGTCTAAGGTCATACTCACGCCATCTAAATCTAAAGCCGTCATGGTTCCTGAGGTTGCAGAGGTTCCGCCTATAAGGTTGGATGAGCCCAATTGTTCTAAATCAATGGTGGCTGAGTTGCCTACTTGATTAACATATATTTCATTGTCGGCAAATAAAAAACCGACAAATAAAAAAGGTAATAATTTATTCTTCATTTACACTCCAATAATTTTTTTCTATACCTATTTGTATTGTTTTGAGGACAGCTGTTTCTATAGCGTTTTGTAAGGCTATGTTTACTGATTCGTTTTCTACCATGCCGTTTTCAATTTCAATTAGTTCCGTGGCATCTGAAATGAATCTAAAGGCATCTTGATTTAAAGAAACACTGAGAATAGATTTATTGACCAAAACTTCGGTCAAAACCTTACCCGTGCTTACTGAAACAGTCCTCAGAGATATTGTAACAGTATCTTGTCTGTACTGTTTCGAGGCTCCAATGCCTAGATATCTAGCTCCAAAACCTCCTGATTTAATGTTACTTTCGTAGCCAATTACGCCTCCCTCCATAATTAAACCAGCAAAAGTAAGGGGCATAAGTTTTTGTTCATCGTCAAAAGATTCTCGTGTCGATCTAATAAGTTGGCGTTCTTTAGTAAGATTATCTAGCCCAACCCTTTCAACCACATCAAAGAATTGTCCGTTGCCCGTGTGTTGTAGTGCCCTGATTAAATAAGCATAGGGAGCTTGAGTTATAGCGGTAGAAAAGGTAGCAAACTCGCTATTGCTCCTTCTTTGCCCAGTTTGATCCGTAAAACTTGTGGGATAAACTGCAACGCTGGGTTTATTTTTGGGAGCTGGGTAGGATGCTAATTCTTTATTAATGAGTACGCCAACTTCTGCCTGCTTGACGATGGTAACGGGTGGTATTTTATTGGAAAGCGTATTGCAACTAGAAAGTGAAACTGCCAATAGGCAAAGTAATAATTGTTTCATTTCCGTCTGCATCTGTTACTGTTAAAGTTATATATTCACCGTCTGATATGTATTGTATCGTATTACCTTCAAGCTCTATGGTGCCTGATTCGCTCTTGGTTTCACCAAATAAATTTTCAACCAACTGTCTTGAGAGTTGGGCGTATATTCTGCTTTCTAGGTTTTTAATAAACCTAGCCAAAGTAGTATTTTCAGCCTCTCGTTTGAGTTCTTCTTGGTAGGCTTTGATTTCTTCTTTAATAGCTTCTTTACGGTTGAACTCTTGGTTTTCTATTGTTAGATAGTGAGCAGAAGTACCAATACCTGAAAAGCTAGGGTTTTTGAATTTATGCACCATTTCGTCTGCCGAAACAGATAAACATATTAATAATAAACTAATCTTTCCTTTGGTCATCTCTATCTGCTTTAGCTATTTTATTGGTATTAATTAATTGCGGAACGCCAAGAATAGTTTTAATTAAAGTATCTTGACGAATGATCTCGTTATCAAGACTGCGAACTCTGTCTATTAGAGCTACGAGAATACCGTGTTGAGAATCTAGTTTGGTGCCAAGGCGTTGTTCCATCGCTGATATTTGATCAGCAACTTTTTCATCTAGGACATCTACCTTGGTTTCCATACCGTCAATAATACGGTTAATAAGTTTCCAAATAAAAAGTCCTAATCCTAACGCTGCTGCGATAGGAAAGCCAACTTCGTTGATAAGTTGGACAAAGGAATCCATTTAGAAAAAGAGTTTGTCGATACCTAAAGAAGCAGCGAATGCGATATATAAACCGAAGATCATGCGTTCTAGCTTGTCAAACTTTTTATTACCCTCATCTAATCGCTTTTCGATATTAGCGTATCTAACTGAACATTCTTTTTCATGTGCTTGAATTTTGATGAGTGCTTCTTTTACGGTTGCCATATTATTTCTTGATAAGGGATTTGATTTTAGATTTGGCTTGTTCTATCCACTCAGGCTTCCATCTTTCAATAAGAAAAAATCCTGCAAGTATTGCTAATATAAAAATTAACCATTCCATCTTAATTTACCTCTTGGTTAAGCTCTTTAGTTTCAGATTCTTTTGGCTCTTCTTCTTTAAAGCTCTCAGTAAAAGCGTTTTGAAATACGCTAAGTGAGGCGTTAACTTGATCCAATTCAAACTGAATCCTTGTTTGTTTGTTTTTTAAATCAACAATTTGTTGATAAAAATATTTTTGTTGATCGTTAAAATCCTTAACTTTCAACTCCTTGTCGTCTAAAAAGACTACATTATCTTTTGCTTCTTGAGTCATCTCTCTTCTCCTTTTCTCAAAATTAAGCTACAAGTTGTTTGGTAACTGAAGTTGGATTCTTTTGGTCTGCGATATTAGCATCCAATCCATCTTTCAGACTTTGTACTTTTTCAGCACCCATAGCAGATTCAACCCAACCTTGTACTTGTGAGCTAGTCACATTGTCAAAGTCTGTGAAGTTAGATAGGTCTGAAGTATCAAGGCTTTGAGTACCATAGACTGAAGCAACATAAGGATTACCTTCTGCATCGACTTCAGTATC
>Ga0075475_10001488_pt1 | contig 11690 bp, 15 predicted proteins | sample DEB08_DNA_10_FD_76342 | JGI IMG/M metagenome (GOLD analysis project Ga0075475, IMG submission 76342) | Aqueous microbial communities from the Delaware River and Bay under freshwater to marine salinity gradient to study organic matter... | ecosystem: Environmental > Aquatic > Marine > Coastal ... | reverse complement strand
AATCATATCTTGTAGTAAGACACTCATAGGAATCTTTTCATCCTCAAAGAACTGAGGATTGTATGATGTGTTAACACTAATACCCTGATCAACATACTTTTGTAATACAGAACAAATATCTAAGTATCCACTAGGACTCTTTTGATCCCATAGTAGTTCATATTTGTTTTTTAATTTATGTATTGACGGCACTACTTGTTTAAGTACACCATCTTTACTTTGCTTGATTGATACTAATGCTCTTGGTGGTTCAATACCATTAGTTGCATTAGATATCTGACTAGATGTTTCGCTTGGCATCAATGCCATCAAGGTACTATTTCTTACACCATTTTCTTTCAGTAAACTTCTTACTGAGTCCCAGTCCATTCGTTCTTTATGTGGTACAAGTTCATCTAATTCTTTCTTATACGTATCAATAGGCAATACACCTTGATGATACTTTGTTTCTTCACTCAATCCACATGAGCCGACTTCTTTGGCTAGTTTGGCAGATGCTTTGATTAAGTAGTATGACCATGCTTCAGCCCATTCATCAATCATTTCTAAATTAGGATCAGAATATGTCATATTGTTTTTAGCCATCCAATATGCAAAGTTTATAATTCCAATACCTAACGGACGTCTTGCCATTGTTGATGTGTGGGCAGCTAGTACTGGATAGCTTTGATAATCTAATAGCTCATCTAATGCTCTTACTAACAATTCAGCTGGACGCTTAAAGTCTTTAGGAGATTTGATTACGCCCCAGTTTACTGCTGCTAGTGTACAGAGACTAATCTCACCTTCCGCATCCATAATGTTGTTTAGTGGTTTAGTAGGTAAATCAATCTCACAGCATAAGTTAGATTGTTTGATTGGAGCCTTTTCTGCAATGAATGAACCATGGTCGTTAGCATGGTCTACGTTCATCAAATATATGCGTCCAGTATCTTTCCTTTCTTGCATGAAGGATGAGAATAATTCGATTGCAGGAACTCTCTTCTTACGAATGCTTGTTTTCCGTTCGGCTGCTTCATAGAGAGTCCTAAATCGGTCCACGTCAGTAAAGAAGGGTTCCCACAATTCAGGCACCTCACTTGGTGAGAATAATGTGATCTCCTTTCCTGCAAGCAATCTTTCATAGAAGACTTTGTTAAACTGGACTCCATAGTCTAAATGTCTAATCCTATTGTCTTCGGTCCCTTTATTGTTTTTAAGCACCAATAAATCTTCAACTTCAAGATGCCATATAGGATAATAAAGAGTGGCAGCACCACCACGGACACCACCTTGACTGCAACTTCTGACAGCAGACTGGAAGTGTTTGAAAAACGGAATAACGCCAGTGTGAGTAGCATGACCGCCGTTGATACTACTTCCAATTGCTCGGATAGATCCTGCACCAATTCCAATTCCAGCTCTCTTTGAAACATACTTGACAATTGCTCCTGCAGTAGCGTTGATAGAATCTAACGAGTCACCAGACTCGATTAACACACATGAACTAAACTGTCTTACTGAAGTTCTAACACCAGCCATAATTGGTGTAGGCAATGAAATCTCAAATTTACTTACACTCTCATAGAACTCTTTGACCCACTTAAGTCTATCTGTATCGTATCTATGAAAAAGCGTAGCTCCAATCAACATTAGTGCTACTTGAGGTGTTTCATATATCATTTTGTTGTATCTGTCTTGAACTAGATACTTTCCTCTAAACTGTTCCATAGCAGCATATGTGTAATTCTCATCACGAGAATGATCAATCCACGAATCCATCTGCTCTATTTCTTCTGGCGTATACCACGATAACAGTTCTGGATCGTACATTTTGTTTTCTATGTTACGTTTCACTATATCAAGTAAAGGTGGCGGTTCGAATTGACCATACACTTGTTTACGTAAGTGATATGTAATTAATCTACCAGCAACTAACTGATAGTTAGGAGTTTCCTCAGAAATTAAGTCTGCGGCTGCTTTGATCATTGTTTCTTGGATCTCTGCAGATGTAATCCCATTGAAGAATGAGATATGTGAATTAAGCTCTACTTGAGATGGAGACACACCTGTGATATTATCACAAGCGTAAAATATAACTTTGTGTAGCTTTTCTAAATCGAGAGACTCTTTGCTCCCGTCACGTTTTGTAACTAACGTTTCTTTTACCATAATATAAACCTAAGATAATTGTACTAACTTTCTATTCTCTAAATGCTGTTCTGCAATTTCGTCCTTACTCTGACCATAATATTCTACAGCATGATGATTCTCAACTAACATATAGTTGACATTTGCTCTACTGGTACCACCATTTTCTTCGACCCAAAAGGTACCAAGGATTCTACCAAATTTACCTTTTCCATCTTTTGTAGTTCTTAAAGTTACATCACCAGACTTAAGAACACTTTTAAGAAATGCTTTTGCTGCTAGACCATATTTTTTTTCTTCTTTGTCTCTGGTTCTGCTTTCAGGAGTATCTACACCAAACAGTCGAACTCTTTCATTCTGTAACCATACTCCAAAACCTAAATCAATGTCAACGTCTACTGTATCACCATCGACCACTCTTCTTATTTTTACTTTATACTCGTACATTTTATCTCCTAAATTTTCCAAGCCGATATTGCTAGCTTAGCCTTCAATCCTTGGTGCGTATTAGTATCTATAATAACTTTTACGTCTGCTGGATCATATCCAGCCAAAATCATATCATTAATATCTTTCTGTTTGATATGAGATGGCCACACACAAACCTTATATCCATGATCGACAGCTTTTTGCAGCTGCTTAACATTGAAAGGACTACGTGGCTCATTGTCAAGAACAATTACTACATCTTCTGTTGGTAAATGTTTCTTAACTAAATCATATGCCATACTACCAACAGCAATACTGTTTGGAATAAACATACTATCAAACTGGCCTTCCATTACGTATACTGTTTTGCTAATGTCTATACTATCAAGACCATATACAAAACCAGAATCATCTGACCAATTAAGTTTTAAGTATCTTTGCTCGGATGACCCTATTGCTCTTCCAATAGCACCGTAGCATTTTTTATCTTTACCTACCAATGGAAGTACTACTCTTGGATCCTTTCCTTTCCAATCCAACGTAAACTTCTCTGGTAACCATTCCTTTGCCCATTGATACCCATTAGGGACATAGAATATTTTATAATGTAATTTAGAAGGGATCCCTCTTGACTTGATATACCTAACTGCCGGATGATCGTAGTGCAATTGAGAAATGGCCTTCAATTGTCTCAGAGGTTTACTTCCTAACGAGAAAGTTGGTTTACTCTGAAATTTACTCATCACGTCTGCAGCATCGTCTGCAGCTGATGGAAGGGATCTAGTACTATCGTTAGTTTCTTTTAGTAATTCTAACTTGTACTCATGAAGTAATGATGGGTTAACATCTTTAATAAAATTCTCAACTGTTCTATTTGCTTCACAGTTGTGGCACATATAGTGATACTTTCCATCCCTTTGAAGAAAGTATCCTCTAGCTTTTGATTTGTTTTTTTTACTGTCACCGCAGATAGGGCATCTAAAGTTGAACGCACCGTTCCTCTCTTTAAACATCTCTAGCTGACTAGATAATAATAAAATATACTTACGCTGTAACCACTCCATAACGAACAATTATACAGTAACGTGCGTTACAGGTCAACTCAATGCAGGCATTATCTCACTAATCATAGAAATTAAAGCAGCAATAACAGCTGCTGCACCCATCATCTGCCAGCGCCATTTATTGATGTCGTTAATCTTCTCAATAAGTTCTTTTTGAGTTGCATTCATATCGTCTCTTAGAGATGATACTCTATTGTGAACTGCATCCATTTGAACAAAATGTCTTTCCATAATTGTTTCAGTTTGATCAAGTCTTTGTTCGTGAACTGCTAGTATAGATTTAATGTCGGTAGACACATCGGACAATTTTTCTATTGCTGTATCTAACTTATCAATGACTTTATATAAGTGATCTATGTCCTGTGCCATTTACTTACCCTCTAGTTTTTCTATTCGTTTAACAAGGTCTGCATATCCATCAAATTGTTCTAAACAAATAGGTGGATGACTATCTGCTTCAAGGTGTCTAATCCTTTCTGCGATTAGAGGATATTTATCTTGGAACTTTTGGTCTTGCACTATGATATCAATACCTAGCTTATCTTCACACCACTTATCTACCTTTAGTAACCATGGTTGTAGAAACGAGAATGCTCCCGTAGTTGCTAGTTTAAGAACAATATTTTTAAGTATTGTAAGTAAAAATGAAATCATAGATCCTCCTGGATCTATTTATTGATTTCCGATTCGATAGCTACGGCTGGTTTGTCATTAATTGTAACATTTCTATAATAAACTATCACCTCACCTAACTCTTTAACATAGCGTCTAATCTCTTGCATATTAGCTGAAATTACTTCGTAATCTTTAATAGTCATTGCGACAAATACTACGCTACCATCGTTAAGAGTTTTCATTTCATCCAGGAATCTATCTAAGTATGTGTATCCAACAGGCCACTCAGGATTTTCTCTTTCTGATTGATCACATGCTTTAGGTCTTTTTTCGGATCCATCTTCTTGTAATACTTTTTTACATGGATTAGTTATAATAGCCTCAGATACAACGTATACATTAGGAACCCCTAGCTGCATCTCTCTTGGAAGTGTAGGTTGAATTATATCAATTTTGACTGGCTTTGTTACAATCTCTACTTTCTTTTCGCCAAATATTGAACAACCACTAATTGTTAGCAGTGTCGTCAATAGCAGCAATGTTCTTGCTATCATTTTCTAAATCCTCCAGTACTCCTTTAGTTCCATTGTTAACTCTTGTTTCAATTAACCCAGGTTTTGCTAAAGCTAGTTTATCTAAATTATGTCTTCGAAAGATGTCTAAGTATTGATCTTTCTCTGCTTCAATTCTTGCATTTGCTTCTGATAACTGTCGTAATGATTCACCTTGTTTCTCATACGATTCTTTCATAGCATCAAATGCTGCTCGCTGTTCTTCTACAGCAAATTCTAATTTTACGTTATTCTCTTTAAGTGTTACGTTTTGGTCATATAGCCAATAGCTTCCGAGACCTAACACAATAATGATACCTATAAAAAATTGATACATTATTCTACCTCTATTATATATTTTAAGCCACTAGATCCTCTAATGACTACTAAGTTCTTGTTTGAGTCTGTAAAATGGAGTTCTTTAAAGTTCTGTTTATGAATCTTTTTGACGCCTTTGTATATTTTATCGTCCTCATTGCCCCATACGTTATCGTATGACACTTGTATTGTATAAGTTGTTGACCATAATGACTTTAACCATAACCAAAACTTCTTCATTATGTTGTATACCCACCTGACTTTCTTAGCTTGAGGATTACATGGAATGGACCGTCACCTGTTATTCTTATATCGCTGTTTGCGTATGTGTCATCAACAAATCCTACAAAGTTATAGTGACCACCGTTTATCAAATAATAATGACCGTGTATTGTATTTGCATCTGGATCACTAATCCTGCTAATGTCTATTTGTTTGTCTTTTTTAGCACCCCAATATATTTCTTGAATAGTAACGTCGGCAGTACTTGCATCAAATGTTTCTGAATCTAGTTTAAGATCAGTTGATAGTGATATATCATGTGTGTTACCAGCTGATGCTGATTCATACACTTTTATTACAACTTCGTGCTCTGTAGCTTTTAATATGTGTTTTGCTGCCATTAGAACATTGCTCCAAATCTTCTGTTAACGTATGTTTTGATACCGTCATGATAGTTTGCAGCATCAATTTTGTTTTGCTCTTTATACTTTTTCTGCTTATTTTTAGATACTTTGACATCATTAGGACCATTCACGCCCATACCAGCAATAGCTCCACTTCCAGCGCTATTAGTAGGCATTTCTTCCAATGCTCTTGCATATGTGTCTAATTTGTATAGTCTGAGATAATCGATGTAAGTATCGTTGCTTTCGGTAAGGATTCGAGTTTCAGTTTTATGTTCCCAATCTTCTTTTACTAGGAACAATGCTGCTGCATAACTTGCTAGTCTTGTTTTACCACCAGGAATTTTTTCTAATAGTCTTTTCAATTTGAGTATCATCACGTCAAAGATTTTAAATGAGTCTAATTGTTTTTTATCTCTCATTCCAGGTTTAACTAGAATGTTACCTCGTTCATCAATAACGCCAGACTTATATGCATCCCATTTGTTAAAAGGGGTCGCTAGACGCTTTATAAACTGGTATACAACAAATAAATCTACTACGCTTGTGCTTGCCATTAGATACTCCTAAGAACGTCTACAACATACGAATCGTCTGTTATGTCACTAGTTATTATCTCTTTGCCTTCTATTCCAATTCCTTTAACTCTTTCAGGTAATCTTGATAGTAAGATTAAAAAAGGTTTAAGGATATCATGGTGGTCCTTTAATTTAAAGAACAACATTCTTGTTGCACCATCACCAAACAAATTGTAGATAACAACTAAGTGGTTAATTATTAACCGTTCTTTTAATTCTCCTGTCTCCTGGTATTTATTAAACAACCGTTTGAGGTATTTAAATCTTTTTAGATCATCGAAGAATTCAGTCTCATCCATGCATTGAGGGTTATCATAACACTGGGCAGCGTATAATATAAAATTAGATTCGTCAATTTTTTCCATAATAATATTTATGTATAGCGTACAACTATGTTACAACGATAATGTTTCCGTTCATTGCTGAATGACTTGTACACTGGTATTTCAAATTGGCGGCTGCTTGACCTACAGTGAAGAAAATATAACCGTCCGTATTATCTACGACTCCTACATCATAAGGATCGCCATTAGCATATTCTAGTTCAATAGGATGCTGAGAATAAAGACTTGTGGCATCAAATTGATACGTTAGCCCTTTATAGACATAAATGTCCTCATTATCAGACCCAGTGGCACCACCGCCACTAAAATTATAGGCACCAGAACCATTAGCAGACACAACAAATTTAACGTGAGATTTGAGAGCTTCACCACTATCATTTTCGTTTATGTTTCTAATGAATTCTGAATTTGCACCATGATATAGATCTCTACCAGCTACAACAAAATGTCCATCAAACAGTGACGACTCAGTGGGGAGTGACCCCGCATCTTGATAGTGCGGAGAATACAGATCTGTTAAACTGTTGATGGTATTTGGATTGAATGAGAATGTAATTGTATTCCCACTAGCAGATATAATAACACCATTAGCACCTGTTGTTGACACAGCAAATGCTTCTCCATTATCTGAAGCTACTGTTCCGCTGTCCGTTACGATAGATGTTATAGTGTTTGAAAGTGCTGCCGAGTTGACATTAAATGTTATTGTATTGCCACTGACGTTAGTGGTAACACCTGTACCACCTGCCAACGTAACTTCAGTCGCAGTGTTTGATGCGACGACGTTTCCGTCGTCACCAATCAAAGTTTTGATAATAGGAGTTGCCGCACTTAGAGCTGCTGATAACGTAGCCACATTAACGCTGTTAGAAACAGCGGTTCCTGTGGTGTTTGTAGTTACAACAAGTAAGTCACTATTAGCTAGTGAATTGGCTGCAGTGAGCTCAGTAAGTTTTGGCATTATGTATTCCTATTATTAACTATCAGCAAATTCTGTATCGTCTGCAGCGTCACCTGAAATAGATGAACCAGCTACGAGCACTTCGTGCATTACTCTTGATGTACCATGCATATCGGTTTTGGTAGTTCTTCTTACCCAACCAGCATGTACAGCATCAGTAACACCTTGCTCAGTGGTATCCACACCAAACACAGCAGTGTGATCACCAGTTGTGCTTGTATCAGGAGCTTCAGCAAATGAAACAGAAATAGGCTTTTCGTTCAACGTGTAGTTAGTACCAGCAGAGATTGCATTAACAGATGTACCTTTCTTAGCTGAAACAACTTGTGCTACAGTGTTAGAAGTGATAGAACTGATAATAAAACCAACTGTGCTGTTTACGACTAAGTAGTCACCAACTTTAGCTTGATCATCAAATACAGTAGATGTACCAGTAACTAAACCGTTAGCTGCAACTTCAACTGTACCGTCAGATGTTTTGTCGTCTTTGTTTCCCCAAAGTGCCATTTTTTTCTCCGTTTACTCTATTTATTTCTTTTTTCTGGGATGACCATGGCTCATCTCAGTAACGATTTCTAGTTCTTCAACAGGAACATTCTCTACGATGCCTTCTTTAAACATAACATCGTAATGTGTAACGTATCCGGTACCATCTTCATTTTCTTCTAATGTGTGCATTCCAGGTACACATTGTCCTTCACCATGCTCTTTATGAACAACGTGCTTAGCACAGTCGTGTTGTAGAGCTTTATCTGCAGATGCAGCGTCAAGGTCTTCTGCTTCATCAAGTTGCACTTCAAAAGTTTCGTCTTCGACTAGTGCATCTTCAATTGCTTCAATGACATAATCAGGAAGTTCTAATTGTTCTTTTGCCATTGCTTTCTTGATAGCTTTTCTTCTTTTGTGAAGATACTCATCAGAATTATCTTTGTCTCCGTCGTTATCGATGTCGCCATCTTCTTTACCGACAGGATCCATTTTCTTTGCTTCTGCATGAACTACTGCAGGATGCTCTTCTTCTGTTTGAGCTTTAGCTGTATCGTCATCTTTGACACCCATTAAAATTTTAGATGCTGCATCAATGATGGCTTGTGTAGCTTTGTTCGGTTGTGTGCCAAAAATATCAGCCATGTTATTCTCCTTTGTTAAACTCTTCGTTAGCTCGTCTGAGTGCATCCTTTACTTTTGGATGATCAGCCAAACCTTTTTTAATTTTGTTAATTGTTTTGTATGCACCAGAGTAATTACCGTCTTTGTATCTCTTATCAAATGCAACACCCTTGCCCATTCTGACTTGTTTGTCTGAATAGTCTTCACCAAGTTTGCTCTTAGCCATAGCAACACCTTTCCTCATTTTTTCTAATGTTTTATCTTTATCTACTTTTGCACCAATCTTCAAATGTAATTTTTCTCTATCAGTGATTGCTTTGTTAGCTTTGTTGATGTAGTTTACTTTTGTAGTATCTGAGAGTTCATTAACAGTCTCTTCACCTACTGCTTTACTAATTTGTCTAGCGCCTCTACTAAACCTTAAAGAATCATTTGCTTTCTTTTTGGCCATAGTTTTTTGAACTTCAGGATCCCTTCTGTCGCCGTCTGCTTTCATCATAGCGCTTCCAACTTTAATTGCTCTTTTCTTTGCTACTTTATTGACTAAGTCGTTTGACAATTCATTTACTTCGACAGATTCCATCTTACCTTTACCAATTTCAATCTCTTTTCTTGGTGCTCTTTTAAGAATTGTCCTGCCTGTATTAGGATCTTTGACCATGATCATTTTGCTATCAGCCTTTCTTTCGATGGCTTCATTGACATCAACTTCTTCTTTATGGTATCTTACTTTGATACCTGAGTCGTGAAGATCATCAATGTGGTGATCATGAACAGTATCACCTACTTTAAAACCACCGTGCTGTTTCATCTTAGAACCAACAGCATGCACTTTATACGAAGTACTTCCGTGCTGCTTCAAAGTAACACTCATTTCTTCGTTAACAAAATTTTTAAACTTTTTCATAGTAATCCTATTTATGCTTCATGAACTCACTATGTGAATCATGTGATTTATACATTGCTAATTTATGAGCAGGTTTTGCACTGTCATGTTTTGCTAACCAACTCTTTGCGTGATCTGGATGAACTTTCTTAGTTGTTCCATCTTTAAACTTAACACCAGAATGCTTATCGCCCATATCAATAACACCTCTTAACTGAGTTGTGATATGTGGAAGGTCTCTTTCACCTCTTCCTCTTTTCTTAGGTTCTGGCTTGTGATCGTGATCAACATCAGCAGGGTCGACTTTAGGCTTACCGTACTCTTTAGCTGCGTCTCTTCTAGCGTCCTTTTCAGCTTGTGACAATGCTTCTTGAAGGTTATACTTTTCAATCAAGCTATCAAGAATTTTATTCATTTCTTGATCTTTTTGTTCCATTGACACACCTTTGGTCGTTTTGTTCTTTCTGATTTGTGCTGCTGTATCTGTGTTCTTGAAGTTTTTTACATCATCAGCAGCTTTTTTAATTTTGTCTTTGACTTTGTTAACCATATCGCCAAAACCTTCATTATTCTTTAATGCAGCTGCCGCTTTGTCTCTGTAACCTTGAGCATGTCCATATGGAAGTTTGTTAATATCTTTGCCGTCTTTTTTAGCAAGTTGGCCTGCATGGTGTTGAACATTATAGCCATGACTATTAGGTGTCATACTTTCATCAACTTCTACTTCTTCTTTAGCTGTTACTTTACCCATACCAGCATCTTTATCGAAGTTTGGTTTTTTGATTTGTCCGCCAGGAACAGGAACACCGTCAACTGCTAGGTTAGGCTTATGTTGATGTTCAATTGGATTAGGCTCATGACCAGGTGTCTGGCCAGGAGTATCTTTAGCGTACTGATTAGCGGCTTGTTGAGTACCATACTCTAACACTTCATCTAATTTTTCTTCTACATCTTTCTCGTCTTTCACCTTAGCAACTGCTTTAAGTTTAGCAAGATCCTCTTTGTTGGGATCCTCAACTGCTTTACCTTCTAGCAAGTCTCTAATTGTATGTGTTAAATTTTTCATATTAGCAATTCCATCTCTTTCTAGCTGCTTTACCTCTCTCACTAGTCCAACTTCTTGATCTTGAACAGAAAGCCTTTCTTCTTTTAGCTGGCTTGCTGTCTGGATCCATTTTACTAGGAGGAGTGGTTACCGCTGTTTGTAATTTACTTCCGGGGTTACGTCTTCTATAAGCATTCACACCCTTTTTAGTCATTCCTGCACCTTGCGCAACTGATCTTTTATGACCAGATGACACAGACATTCCTGACATATCCTCTTGTATATTTAGCTGTTCAAAGGCTTTGTTAACTCCTAAAATAACACCTTCAAGTGCTAACATTTCTTCTACAGCCTTTAAGTCATCTCTATCTTTTTGAACAGCTTGTCTGACTTTAACAAATATCTGTCCATCCTTAGTTACTATGTCTGTTAGTTTATCTAAAAGCTCATACATTTTAGTTCGTAACTTTGGGTCTTTTAATGCATCTTCGTCTCTTTTTAACATACGCAGCATTGTATGAAGCTCGCCTTTCTTAGCTAGACCCATTCTGAACAGTTGGGTCAGCTTCTTAGTCTTTTCGCTTTTGTCTTCATGTACGTTTTCTAAACTTTCGTTAGTTTTTCTCCAAGTGCCACCTGCTTTGTTATATTGTTGTACAGCCCATCCATTTGCGTATGCACTTGGATAAACATCAAACTTAGCTTTTGCAGCTGCTTTCTTAGATGCCCACAACTTGGGATCGTTAGGCTTATTTGCTTCTTTAATAGCTTTATCTAGTTTTTGATTAGCAGTAGCAATACCTTTTTTTCTTCTCTGTAAGTTGTTATAGTTTTTCTTCCAATTAGCATTATCTTTGCCCATTGGTTGATACATTTTATCTCTTAGTCTAGGCATATCTTTAGTAGCTTTATCTCTATACGAGGTTAATGTTTTTGCTGATATCTCGTCTACTTGCTGTGATTCTTCTTTCTGAGTCTTAACCATGATAGGCTTGTTGCCAGTTCCTGGTCTATCTGCTTGAGGATCCGCTGC
>Ga0075475_10001473_pt1 | contig 11722 bp, 9 predicted proteins | sample DEB08_DNA_10_FD_76342 | JGI IMG/M metagenome (GOLD analysis project Ga0075475, IMG submission 76342) | Aqueous microbial communities from the Delaware River and Bay under freshwater to marine salinity gradient to study organic matter... | ecosystem: Environmental > Aquatic > Marine > Coastal ... | reverse complement strand
TAAAATAAACCATCTTGAACTTATTTTGGGCGTTGGAAATAAGTTGCAGGCAGAAGTCATTGTTGAGTCTATTTGCGATAGCGTACTATAGATCATGTCATAGGCAATGATACCCCAGTCTAGCCTCATTCCTGAAGAGTCATCCAACTTAATTCCGACAGGAGCAATTATGAAAATCTCTTGCGTTAAATTGTTTTCGCATGCCCAGCAGTATTCTATTTCCTGCCTGGTAATGTTCCTCCAAAACTCAGGCCCCATCATATGTGGCTGAAAAGGAGTTGGCTCTACGGCAGCAGGAGTAACAATAAATACACCATTGTATCCCACAAACAACTGCCTTTGAGAATCAATAGTTATTATAGTATTACGAAAGTCCGCCACTCTTTCACCGCGATACTTTTCTTCGAAATAGTATGTAGTCTGATTGTTACCTCTAGAAATAGCTAAGTATCCTGTTTGACGATAGACTAAAAGCTTATCAGCCAACTTCACCATTTTAACAATTTGCGATCCATCTTCAGGAAAACTTTTTCCGTCTGATGAATTTTGCTGCATAGTAACATCAGCAGAAAATGCATCTGGCTCTTTAAGTAAAATAAATTGCACAGGCTCACCCACTTCTGGCGGTGTAGTAGAAGGTACTGCTGGATCGCCAAATGCAGTAAGTGTATTGGTGCTAGAATTATTACTTGATGACGATAATCCAATTCTTGTTTCGCCACTAGATAAAGTTATGGAAGAAATAACACCATCGTAAACAACAAGGGTAGACTGACTACCAGGCGTAATATCGATAGTCATTCTTATTGAGTCACCTACCTTAACGGTTCCTGCTTCAATGGAATTAGAGGTGTGGTAAGGATTCAGAGAGTTACTAGTGCTAACACCACCCAATTCATAAGGTAATTTTATTTCGGCTAATGTGTTTGAGTTCATTACCGAAACTTCACCCTCATAGATTTGCCCAAATAAATAAGGAGCAGACTGCGATGCACCAATATTGTCTGCAAGACCATAGGCAGAAAACTCAATGGTGTGCGGTGAATTATAAGTAGCTACGCTGAAATTTTCTGCCTCGGGTAAACCATAAGGCTCTGTTGCCATTGTCATCCAATCTCTAAAGGCATTAGCATTACTATCTTCGTCTAGGTAGGTTACATCCCCAAGCCATAACCTGCCATCAAACTCAGCAATAGTACCACACCGAATAATACCTCTTTCCCTGATGCCATATATAGGATATGCACATGACCAGCCGTTTCTGTATATCAATGGCAGGTCTGCACCATTATTAAAGATACAATATCCATCAATACTAAGAGCCTCCCACCTGCGTGGCTCTACTACATGATTCGGGTTATCCAAATACTGCAATCCCTCTGCAATAACTTCCCAATTCTCAGTAGACTCGTTTAGCCGATAAATTTTATCACCAGATGCAGCCACTAAAACCTGCTCTTCGTCAGAAAGAAATTGATAAAGCAATCGAACAGGATCATTTGTACCGAGATTGTGTATGTAGTCATTAAGCTTCATACGCTCCCATCCCTCACGGCGCACCTCCCCGTCTGTCTCCCTTCGAAAGTTTACTTTCTCTACATAATTTGCCGCGCCAGCAGTATCCGCTGAATTACTACCAGCTATAAGCTGACCGCCATTAGGAGCCATAATGGAAAAGTGCCGATACTTGGACTTAGCCATTAAGGAACCCTTCTTACATAGTTAAGACCTTGAGACACATAACCAGTGGATATGAACCTTGCCTCATTAAAAATATTAACAAGATCAGAATCAGATGTTTGAACAACATCCACTTGAATGTTTTCTACAGGATCACCCGCGTAGTCACCAATTGGATTAAGAGTCCAAAATTCAGGAACAACAGAATAGTCTGTGGTTTCGTATACTGCTATCAACTTCTGACCTGTATGGTCTGCCTCGATCCATTCCCATTGATCTTCTACCTCGTTGAATGCTAGTAATTGGTCAGGGTTTGTTGTCCCCTTGAATATCTCATAATTGTAGTTAGCAGAACTTGATATACTCACCTCCTGTATAACAGCACCAGTGAAGTCACCTGTTAGCACTAAACCATCGATTGGAGAGGTTGCAGTGATGTACACATCGGATGCCTCTACCCCACTCAAAGCTTCTGCTTCTACAGGATCAACATCATAGAGTGTGTATGGATTTGGAGGTGTAAGATTGTTAATTGACTCCTGCAACTGATCAATCTTTGCATTTACAATTGCTACTATCTTATCTTCCAGTAAGCCAAAGCTAATACGAATCTTTTCATCGACATCTGCTTTGGTATAAAACTCGTCATATAGAATACTGAAATCTATTTGATGCTTATTTAAGTTTATAAGCTCCTGAACATCGTTGGGCGTGGCATAAATTTCTGATAATCCCTGTATATCTGAAGCATCGTGTATATGCCCTTGCTGAGGTAATTCATCTAGATCCGATTTTGTAGCGTAATTAGAAATCTCTGAAGTCTGTACATACTCAGTGTGTGTATGACTTGTATCTGCTTTTCCTGCTAATAAAGCTAAAAGCGAATCCCTTACACTTTCTACGGAGGCTGTAGAAGCTAACGCATTAATGTCTGCTATAATCTGACTTATGTCTCCCTGTAGGTCAGTAATGTCATTGCTATTGGTGTCGATACTTGACCTGAGGTTACTGTCATCTGTCTCTAGTCCTGCCTTAGTAGAGTTTATTAAGTTACCTAAGGCTGTAATGTCAGTGGAGATTGTGTCTAATACTTGATTATCTCTAGCTTCTACTTGTTCAAGGGTTGGCTGATTTCCTTTGTATGAGTCGTAGTCGGCTTTATGTGCCTCAGCGAAAGCCTTAAGGTCATCTATTTTAGTGCCTAATGTTTCAACTGATTCACCTGTTGCTATCTCACCGGAAACAATATCTTCGTTTAAATGGGCAAGGCTTTCAATAAGCGCATGAAAATCCGACTCACCGATTCTTTGTCCAGTGCTAAACCTTGCTTTTAGTTGTGTTCTTGAATCAGCCATCTCCTAGTAAAAATCCTTCCTCAGTTAATGGTTGGATTGTAGATACACTTCCGCTTGAGTCTACAACCTCACGATATTTAAAATACAATTCCCTCCTCAACTTTTGATACACCTGTAGATTAGTGTTACTAGCTACATTATCATCATTCATGTCTCGATGGAAATGAAACTTAACATAATGTGAAACAGCAAGAGCTTCATCATCACCAAGTTTTGTTTCAACTACTCTCTCGGCAGTATTGCATGCATATAATGGTTTATAGTTTCGCTCTTGAGTGTAATAAATACTCAAGGTTTCATCTTCCCGAAGGATCGGAGCACTGTAGAATTTGCCGTGCTCGAAAAAGATCTTCCCAGGATAACTAGCAGATCTAGGTACACTACCACCATCTAGTATCTGAAAACGCGCTAAAGAGGAGTAAACCTTTGGCTTGTAATATACAGAAGCCTTAAGACCATTTTCTTCAGTGGGAATCCTACGTACAACAATGTCTGTGAACCTTGCATTTGCATGATCAAAATCACCTACCTCTGCATGACCCTCACTATGATCTTCAAGATCAGTTTCAGTGTAAGACTGCACCAAGTTAGCATCACGCAAAGAAGGAATAAATGTCTGTAAATCTCTTACACCATTCAAAATCTGCCTATCCCTAAATCTCTCAATGCCCCTACCTTTACGGACACCATCGATTAGTAACAGGTCACTTACTGCTTCGTTGAACTCGAGCCAAGTTTTCATCTTTATCAAATATATCGTCAATCATCTTTTTGACTTTGAACTTAGTGTACAAAAATGGAGCCAAAAGAAATACAAGGCCACCTACTGCAATCATAATAATGATATCATAAATTCCTGAAACTAACTTATCTACCCAGCTTTTCTGATTCCCCTCACTTTGCTTTATGTAAGACATAATTTCAGTTAGCTCATCTTCGTCAAAGTTAGAGCGTTGAATTTCATCATTCTTAAATAACTCGCCTACGCTTGATCCTATAGCACCACCTGCAATAGCACCACCTGCTCCTGCCACACTACCTGCGCCTGCACCCAACCCTGCACCTACGGCAGGATACAGAGTTGCTTTATTGCAACCTGATAAACAAAGAAATACAGCTACCATTATCCATCTCATGAGGTATAGTAGCCAGTAACTCCTGCTGATACACGATACTCATCTAGATTATGTATGCAGAAGTATTCTTTAGTGGTCTGTGGAAGCAACTCCTCCTCTCCGCTTACATCTTTATATATAAACAGAGACTCTATTAACTGATTGGCAACACCATCCGAAGCAATCCCAACAACGAATTCATTTTGGGTAAAAATCTCATCAAGCATGCCTGTGCCTGTTGATGTGATTGTATCTGTATAAATCTGTGTCCATAGACCGGATTTATCTGGATCCTCGAGGTGGAGAGTAACTTTAAACTCTGAGTTACTAGCAGTAGCTTCAATATTTATCCTGTACCATCTGTTCAGTAGCGCCGCAGGCAAAGAATCATCCTGAATGATTCCTGTATAGGATCTAAACCTTACAACTTCAGAGGAGTCTTTTCTTATGCCTAGTGCAAAAGCAGGCAGATTAGTATCAACTGCTTCTTTGCTAGTATAAATACCAAATGGTTTAACTGAATAGTCAGGCTTATCGGCTCCATTCCATCCTATTGATGTTATCTTGAAATATGCCTGAACACCAAAGAATGTCTCGGTTGTTTCTATTAATTCGTAGGCAGCAGAATCTCCTGCATGTCTAACCTCAAGAACACCACTTTGACCATTTGGAGTATAAGTATCAACGGTATCTAACCTTATAGTATTAGAGTCCACATTGATGTCTATACTGCTATCAAATGTCCTTAGTAACAAAGGAGTCTTTTGAGTTACAACTACCGCAGTTGAGCCTGAGTTTGTTATCCTAAAGCTCTTAGCATTTATAGAGGGCAACTCACCTGCATTTGTTTGACGAAAAACACCAAACTTTGAAGGCCTAGTATTTACAAGTAAATGATTGTCGTTGACTGCAACAAGAGGATTTAGCTCTTCAGAGCTAATCTTTCTCTGAGTCAAACCCGATTGCTGAATCGTTTTCACTTACTTATCCTTCAGCTTCTTATAGGTGGCAACAACCATGTATACTGCCGTAAAAGTGGCAGCAGCAGATGCAGCCACTAAATGGTAATCAGCTAGTCCAATAGATGCAAGAAACCCTACAATTCCTACTGTACCTTGATTATCCATTTTTCTTCTTCTCCTTAGATCCTTTAGGCTTGGGTTCATCCTCCTCGGTTGTAGGATCTGAAACCTCGACTTCATCAACTTCAATTAAATCTTTAGGGTTATCCGAAGATTCGGAACTTCCAGTTTCTAGCTCCTTTATCTCCTCCGCCACATACGAAGCATTTGGGTTTTTCTCCGGCTCTTGTTTTACCGTCCCGAACGACCTGTAAGCTATCGCTTCGTCCGTCAGTTTTTTTTTGTACCAATCCCAATCTGAATCAGAAAGTTTTGTTACACCTTTATGCTTTAGCAGCTCTTCTCCTTTATCCTTAGGAACATCAGCTAGTCCAACCCATGTGGATCCAATTAATGCAGGGATAAAGTTCTTAAATCCATCGTAATCTTTATTAGCGTTCTCAAATAGTAATTTCATAATCGTTTTATAGAAAGACGGGAGGCGCCGCTAGATGCAGTGCCTCCCGTCGGCATATGAGTGATATGTGGATGTGGAAGGCTTTCTAAAGATCAGAAAGTATGCTTAGTTCCACCAAGAGTGAACTCAACCTGATCATTCATATTCTCGATGATCAAGTGACGATGAGGACGATCCATCATCGTAGTCCATTTGGTTGAACGAAGATTAAAGGTTCTCTTCACGGAATCCATACGGCAGCTGTACAAGCGATCAACTTCAGGATGAGGCTGAGTGCGAGTAACGCTGTTAGTTCCTGCAATACCAATTTTAACATCACTCCAATCGACAAGCCAAAGCATGCGATGTGTGTTGGTGAAGTTTGTGGCATCATCTCCTGAGAAGACATCGTCTCCTGAGCGAGTTCCATCAAGAAGGTACTTTTGACCTGATCCAACATTCAACAAATCATCGAACATAGGATCATGGAATACTGCAAGCTGTACTCCAACATCAGGAATATCGTAAACATTGTAGTTAAACAGAATAATTCCGTTATGCTCAATGGTTTGATTGATGTTAGCGTTACGCTGAGTTTCCCAGCCGTAGCGAAGTTTGTAGTAGCTATTGAAAGCTTCGAAGATTTTAACAGCAGTTAAACGATCAGTCATTACATCGATAACAGAAACGGTGTCTCCGTCCTGCTCACGATTTCTTTTCAAGAAGTAAAGATCGGAGAATAAGTTATCAAGATCAAGGGCATTTCCACCGTTGTCTTTGATACGTCCGCCTTCACGAAGAAGAGATTTAATACCAAGAGCGTTACATTTATATTCCAAGGTGCAGTTAGTATCCTCAGGATCAGTAACTGCTGGAAGCTGCATGTAAGTTTCAGGTTTTTGTGCGTCGTTAAGTGCTTGGTTATACCAAACTGCTCTGTTCCATTGGTCTTGGCTGATCTTGGAAGCAATTTTGTTTTGCTCTGCAAGAGGCTGATATTCCATGGAAGAAAGGTAAGGATTAACTTTACCTGACATGATTGCCTCAAGAGTTTTCTTGTAGGAATCATTAACCTCACGAGACTCACGAGTAGTTTGAAGCCAATTGACAAGCAAACGAACGCTAAGATCGGTTGGTTGGTTTCTGCACCAGTGCTCGTAGTCATTAATGTTATTGGCAATGGTTTGAAGGATACCAGCAGTTGGCTTGTACTTAGCTTGCTCACCAGCAGGCAATGTAGAGAATAATGCAGAAGCAGGAACATCTTTACCCATTGGGCGGAGAATAACTTCAGCTTTTGCAATACTTCCTGTTGCACCTGAGTTAGCAGCATCAGCATTTGCTGATCCGCAGATCATAAATTGCACTTCAACAACTGCTCCAGCAGATGTCCAATGGTTCACAATAACATAACCACCAGGTAAGAAGTAACGCTCGATGTTGCTTAAAGGAGTAACCCAATCAGAACCGCCCAAGTTTACGGTAACCTTAAAGTCTCCATCTTTATTTACATATGAAGGATCGTATGGATCACCTGCAATAGCATCTACTCCAGACTCAATAGCAAAGTAGTTTGCGTTGATAACTGAACGCTGTCTGCGTTGTACATAAGGTAGGATAATAGACTGCTCAGCAATATTTTGCTTATTGATGAGTGGCTTAATGTTCTGAACAGAACTTGTAAGTAAAGTCGTAAGTCCACGTTCTTCTACCCCAAGAGTTTTAGCTTCAGCTGCGGAAGCAATAACTCTGGCTAAATCAATTTCCTTGTTTCCAAGAGCCTCGAACTCGCCTGGAGTAAGCCCTTTAATGTGGGCTTTAGTCAAAGTGCAGCCTGTTGAGCTATCCACTTTGATTATGCGTGGAAGGGCATCGTAACCCGAACCCTGTGACCCAGGGATAAGGGAACTTGCACCTGAAGCCGATGGTTGGCTCATGTGCGAGTTTTGATAACCCGATGTAGTAAATTGTCCTGTATTAGATATTTCGTTAGCCATAATTGAATTGTAACTTGGTTTATTAGGTTACAATTACAATAGGCTTAGAAATTTAGCTTTTCTAGAATTACTCGAAATTAACTTATATTTTACAATTTAAGCTAGAAATAGCTTATATAATTGAAAACGAAAAGGTCAGTCTACAATCCCAAAAGGGATAGTATTTTATTATCTTTCCCCTCACCATTAGAGGATTGCACAGCAGGCCCAGGTCTTGGTGATGGTGATATTGCCTTAGGCTGTTGAACTACAGGCTCTTCTTTTCTCTGTGTGATTGGAGATAATTGCCTTTTAAAGCCCTGCTGCTCTAGTGAATCAAGTGTCTGCTTAATTTGATTAGTTATAGCAGACTGACACCTTTGAGCTAAAATATTCATCAAATCGTCATCTGAAAAAGTATAATAATTGTCCCGCTCATTTTGAGGGACTCTCTCCATTCTTTCGCGTCTGATAAATGTCTTACCATTTCGCTTTGTCTTACCTGAGTTTATAAATGCTGTCTGCTCACCATCTATCCACTTAGACAATTGCGCATGTACACCATTATTAGGGTCATAATCAGCAAGATCATTAGATATATCATAAAACGCGTCTACTAGGGAGTAGGCATCACCTAACACCTTATCAACAATCTGTGCTTCCACTTTGTATTTACTTACAAAGTCTTTATCATTTTTAAACCCTTCCAAAATTTCCTTAGGTATGGATTTGTTGATAATCGACTTCTTTGCCTGCTTTTGCATTTTTGCTCGAGGCTCATTACGAACTTTTTGTAGTTCCTTTTTCTGCTGCTCAAGTTCGGGCATTACTTTATTTAAAGCATTCTGTTCTGCCTCGTTCTTAATTTTCGCTTCCCTTACCTTGCTATAATCAAATGCAGGGCGGCTTCTTGCTAGAAATTGCCTATAAGATTCATCTTCTGTTAGATCAATCTCAGGATCATCTTTAAGCTTATCCTCGATAAACTTTTTATGATCCTTAAAAAACTTTAAGTATTGGCTATCTTTTCCTGCATAACCATCTACATTTTGTGAAGCCCATCTTGCAAGCTCGTACCTTTCCTTCTCATCTTGAGTCAAAAAGGATGTGTCCTCTTTCCGGGGAGGTGGAGGTTGTGGAATCTTACTTTTCGGCACTGATGGCTCAAAGTCAGGGTCTACAATTTTCTTTTTACGAGCTACGCGCTTTTTAGGTTTTACCTCCTCTTGCTTAGCTTCTTCTTGTACAGGTTGCTCCTCAGCCTGCTCTTCACCTACATCCCCCTGCTCGATTTCATGTAAGGCAGATTGCAAGCTTGAAGGTGGAGTGAACTCCTCTTCTTCCTCCTCTTCCTTAGGATCTTCATCCACTGCCTTAAATAAAGCATCAAAAATAGGATTGGAATTTTCTTCCTTAGAAGCTTCAGCCTGCTCAGCCTGTGGCTCCTCTTGCGTTACTTCTGCATCCTCAACGATTTCTTTTTCTTCTTCGCTCATAAATTATTGCTGTGGGATTGGTTGTCCCTGTGGAGGTGGTGCTCCTGCTGCCTGTGCTGCTTGCCCAGGAGGAAGGGCTTGCTGTGGTGGCTGCCCTCCCCCCTGCTGTGGAACTTGTGGAGCACCTCCAGCTCCTTGTTGTCCACCTTGGGCTTGTTGCATAAGCATCATAAGCATTTGTTCAAACTGTGGCATTTTTTGCTTAAGTGCAGCAAGGAACTGCTCATCTTCCATATTGATGTCATCGACTGTATCTTGCTCGTCCATTTCGAGATTCAAGTCGTAACCTGCACCGCTCATGCGAAATATCTCATTTATAATTCCAAATATACGCTCTTTTCCTAAAGCCTCTGCTACAGGTTTGAGTCCCATAATTTGACTAAATAGTTGCGTCAAAGTCTGTGCTGACTGAACATCTCTTGACCTTTCTGCTCCATCTCTTGAACTGAATAAGTATTCGTGAATCAAGTTTGTTGGACTACCTATGATATTTCTACCTTTTGGATTCTCATCCTGATCACCTGTGTCTTCTATCTCTAGACCTGCGTCGGTGATTGTTTTTAAAGAGAACCTTTGTTTAATGGGTACATTAAATTCTGTGGTGGAGCAGGTTACTAGATGTTCGTATATCATCTTTTTAGCTGCAGCGCGCATCTCGTCTATCCCCTCAGAAATAAACGAATAAATCGTGTTGGTTGAGTTAGCTATTTCACTAACTTCAGTCGCAGAGATTTCACGCTGAGCAGCCTGTCCTAGCTCCTGTGGTGAAAGTATCATCATTCTTTCCACAAGGTTTAGTAATTGGAACAAGGAATTTAATGACATACTAATTCCCTGTGCTAACTCCCTGGAAACATCTACGACATTGATGATATTTTTAGTATCTATCCCCAAATCAGCAGCCTTTGCTCCAGAGTAAAACATAGCTTTGGGCTTCTGATAGAATGTATCTTCTGCCAATGAATCCATAAGATACTCTTTAACATCATCATCAAGTGCATCCTGATCGATTGTAAGCAATTTAAACATACTTACCTTCATGTGATGCAACATAGAATAAACTATGTTATTCATCTGATCTTGATACGGCATTAAATCATGCGCAAAAGAACAATTAGCCATACGGTCATCATTCTGATTAATGCCCCCGTAAATAGCTGGAATTGATGGCATCCACTCTCCGTAGATAATTGTCTCATCAGATGCCACAACAAGCTTCAACCAGCAGTCAAAAGGATAGTCACCTAGCCCCTCAGCCTTCGGATTAAGCTTCATGTAAATAGTAGACAGGAACATTGCCTTATCTTCGTCCTCGCCTGCGTACAATCCCTTCTGTGAAGTTCTTTCGTTTTGGAAAGGAAACCAGTCAGTTTTCTTGGGAAATGCTAATACTGATCCATCAAAGTAATAATCGAAGAAATCCTTATATGCATTTACTAATCCATGGAGTGAGTTGGTGTACTCAATTTCATTAAGATTCCAAAATGCAGGATTATCTCTGACCGTTGAATACCTGACTATATCCCAGTATCCAATCCAAGATGGGCCGAGATTTGTATTAATAGCAGAAATAGGTGCTGAGTTGTCGTAGAATGTTCTCGTTGGGTGAGGAGCAATGAAATGTATTCCTTCTTTCTCGACAAAGCTTTCCATATCTCCATCTTCTCCTTTTCTCCAATGAACCTCCCGAGTCCAAGGCTCCGATGGAAACAATATGGAAAAACCATACATAAACATAGATCTGATTGCCTGCTCGAATGTATGACGATATCCGAATTGCTCGGTCATCATTTCCACGCGTTGCGACAATACTTCTGCCCGAACCTTAGAAGGAATATCAGTACCTCTAGACTCAAACTTAAAGTAAGGAAATAGATTACTGAACCTAGATGTCTGAGCAGCTACCCTTCTAGTGATATAGCTCCGTATAATATTAACATTAACTTCATATAGCCTAAGAAGGTTAATATCCTTTATGGAACCCTCATCGTCATACTCAACAAACTGATCCTTCAGATTAGAATCAATATCATCTAATTTTTCAGCACATTGCTGAATGTTTATTTTACCCTGTGCATACTGAAGTAGAGGTACGCTAAATTTATTAATAGGCAGAGCATCCCATGCTAAGTCTACTGCCAAATACAGAGAGTGATTCTTGCACGAATGGTAAATACCTTCATGCACACGACTACGAACTAAGTCAGTTAGTCTCTCTTTGATGTGCCAATCTTTACTGCCTTCTTTACAGGTAAAGACTTCACGAAGCCTCGCTTGGGTTGTCCCCGTCTCCCTCAGAATGTCTGGATGAACCATAGAAATCGAATATGTTAGGAATTGAATCCGTGATGTAGTCTGACATGTAAGTAGCCTCCAACACGGTTAGTAGCAACGCACAGGGGCCTGTTACGCTCCCCCTTAGGTAACACGCCTTGAATGCTGACATCGTGGTATTGAGCAAAGCTACGAGTTCCTTTTCCGATATCCTTAGATACCCGATCAGTCTGTGTACTCGATTTCTGTCCCATACCTTATTTACCCCACAATGCCTGTAATGATTTTGAATTATTAATGAAGCAGGC
>Ga0075475_10001469_pt1 | contig 11734 bp, 10 predicted proteins | sample DEB08_DNA_10_FD_76342 | JGI IMG/M metagenome (GOLD analysis project Ga0075475, IMG submission 76342) | Aqueous microbial communities from the Delaware River and Bay under freshwater to marine salinity gradient to study organic matter... | ecosystem: Environmental > Aquatic > Marine > Coastal ... | reverse complement strand
AATCTCATCTCGACGTAGCATAAAGCAAGATTACCTTGAATGCGCTAAAGTTCTTGGATTGAACAATAAGGAAAGATTGTTCAAAATCGAATTGCCCTTAATGAAACATTCAATATATATTGCAATCATTTTCGTTATAGCAATGTCCCTTGGGGAATTTGGAGCATCTTGGGTAGTTACCAGGAACTCAGAATGGACTACCTTGCCGATATTAATCGATTCACTAAAGGGTGTTCCGTACAATAATTCACTAACAATTCCTGCGGCGTGTGCGATTGCTTCAATCCTAATGATTTTTACAATAATTACTTTTACAATAGCAGAAAAATTTCGTAAATCAAATACTGGAGGGATGTTCTGATGTTAAAAATTACAAATCTATCAAAATCATTTGGAAAAATACTCTTTGAGGATTTTTCTTTGGAAATTGAGCCGGGGGAAATTATTGCTATTACTGGGCCAAGTGGTTGTGGTAAAACCACATTACTTCGAATAATATGTGGATTAGAAAATAGCGAATCCGGAGAAATTTATGTGAATGAAAAATTAATTTCCAACTTACCACCAGAAATCAGAAATGTTGGATTAATTTTTCAGACTCCAGTACTTTATCCACACTTCGATGTTGAAAATAATTTGAGATTAGGAGATAAGAATGGCAACATTCAATCTGCTTTGAAAGAGGTTAATCTGGAAGGATTCGAAAAAAGGAACATAGACTCTCTATCCGGCGGGGAGAGCCAGAGGGTCTCTATAGCAAGGGCTCTTCTAGCTAAACCAGAAATTCTATTGTTGGATGAGCCTTTTAGTTCCCTTGATGAAGAACTATCATTCCAACTCGTTTCAGATATTCGCAAAATTCTCAAAATGAGAAAATGTCCAGCGATATTAGTCACCCATAACATCAACATCGCTGAAAAATTCGCAGACAGGATTGTATCACTTAACAAATGAAAAACCCCTTGCCATTCCGATTTAATCAATAACTTGGATTAATCCGAGCAAGACATGCTAATGAAGCCATGGGGGTTATGGAAACCTTTGTGGAAAGTTAGAGAGAGCAGGAAATTATTCTGGTACATAATTGCAATTTTGATCCTAACAATGGCCTTACCATATTCAATTATCAATCAAATAATGGGTCATATAGGTCATTCAGCGTTTGACCCTTCAACATCACTTGATGAGAAAATTCCCTTCATTGGATGGAGCTTTTTCGTATACCTGAGCCTGTATCTATATTACCCTGCTGCGGCATATTTTGGAAGGGAAAGCAATGAAAGAATCAGAGAAATGTTTGCATTTCATCAGGCTTTATTCATAATGACATGGGTTGTTTTTTTAATTTTCATAATCATACCAACTGAAATTCACATCAGAGATAATATCCCATTAGATGTTAGGAATGGAGAAGGGTTTTGGGGTTTCTTTTACGGAGATCTAATGCATAAAACAGACAAACCATTCAACGCTTGGCCTAGTTTGCATGTTGCACAATCTTTGTTGATTGTATTACTTCTAAGAAAGTGGGGTGTCATCAACAAAGGCAGTGAAGTAATCGTTTGGATCTGCTGGGCTGGGTTGTGCCTATCGGTATTAACCACCAAGCAGCATTTCATATTCGACTTAGTCACTGGATTAATTGTGGCTATTCTCACTTGGAGATATATGTGTGTGCCTGCAATTAAAAGTACATATGATTCAACTTGGTTAGAGAAATTCCCTAATTAACTGAATCGATTAAAACCTAGTGGACCTATTTCTTCCTAGCCTTACGGCCATCCAATACTTTGAACTAGAGTCCAAAGTCAAACTGATTTGATTCACTCGTTCTTTCGAACTAGTGCAGCACCTAGAAGACATAGAACTCCTAGAACTGCTGTGAATCCAGGCATAGCTGGGTTCTCATCAGCGTACATCTCAAGTGATGAGTCGTACAACATAACTTGATCATATTCGTGGTCGTTCGAGATACCTACAACGTCACCGCTGTTTAGTGTACCAGAATCATCCATATCAATGAAGTAGAAACCTTCAGATCCTTCAGCGCCTGCTGCTTGAGCATCAGATAGAGATTCTCCAGTTGAATAATCGCAAACTTCCTCACCGTTTTCATCGTAGTCGCATGTCATTAGGTGAACTTCCCAATCAGCGATAGCACCAGAGAAATCTGCACCGATATCGATTCCAGATTCTACATAGAAGAATGTGATTTCTGAATCACCGCTTCCAGTGTCATCATATGGCATGCATACCCATTCATAGGAGCCCGTAATGAAGTTGCCATCCATATCATAGACATTGATTTCGAAGTCATAGCACTGTCCTTCGTAAACATCATAGTTTTCGAGTAAATCTGAAACGGACCACCAAATTGTGTGCGAATCCATTATTGATTCGTAGGTCATATCCATTAGCGAAACATCGCCTTGATAATTTTCGTCAATTGTCATTTCCATTGAACCAATTTCAGATGTATCACCCCATATAATGAATTCTAGACCATCCATGTAAAAGTCCCAAGTTGTCATATCGTAATCGCCTGTTTCAGCCAGAGATGTTTCTATGCTAGACTCTTCACCTTCTGGGCAATAGTAAACTTCGTTTCGATCCAATAAATCTCCGGATGAATCAAGCAATAAAATTCCTATGTAATAGCAATAATCAGTTGATAAGCCATATTGATTTACAAGTTCTTCGTTTGACCACTCGATGTGATATGCTTGATCCATATCATCCCAGTACATATCATAGAGTGTCCAATCATCAGCGTAATAGGAATCGATGTAAAGCTCCACGGTGCTTACTTCATCGTATTCATCATAAACCCAAACTTCCAAGCCTTCGAGTTCCCATGTCTGGTTGTCATATAGTTCGTACATTTCTAGCCAAGCATATGACTCGGATTCATACTCATCCGAACCGTCCATACAGTCTTCATATCCATCATCAACATAATCAGAATCAATAGTCTCTCCGCTTCCACAGACAAACATCTCTACCATAACCATGAACAGACCGCTACCGGTATTTTCATTGAATTGATAGAAGAAAGTGGATTCCATATCAGGACCAGAAACGGTAAAGGAATCTTCATCCGATTCAACAATCTCACCCATTAAGTAAAGGCAAACATCTGTTGAAGTGTCGTAAGATCCTTCGCAGGTCTCGTTTGTCATGACACTCCAATCTTCGTATACAATGAAGAAGTGAGTATCGTTATGCTCCAATACCTCAAACCCATCAGCGACCATTACAAATCTTGTTGGTAATGTAAATTCGCCGCTTCCTGGTGTTGTGGAATCTTCTATACTTTCTCCGCAAATTGAATCATCCAAGTCAGTTGCTTCCCAAACTCCGTAGAATTCTTCATAATCAGTTGTACCATTCCAAACTTGAGCGTCAAGAATGTCATAACAATCGTACACAACGTCAAAGTATCCTTCACCTGACTCGGATTCATACTCATCCGAACCGTCCATACAGTCTTCAAATCCGTCGTTTACGCTATCTGCTTCAATATAATCAGATTCGTCAGCACACATGTAGTAAAGTTCTGGCCACATCATGAGTCCGCTGTTTGTTGTTGAATTATATTGGTAAAGCATCAAGAATTCTTCTCCTTCCTCAAAGTCGTACATCATAACTGCGTTTTCATCTCCATACAATATTTCGGCTAAGTAGATAATACAACTGTCATTGTCCGAATCATAATCACCATCACAGTATTCTCCGTAAATGTCACCGGTCTCTTCCGACCAATTGTGCCATGTGAAATACACATAAATTCCATCGTGCATGACAGACGTGGTCATGTTATCTTCGCTTTCGTAGAAAACAAAATTCTCAGGTAATGTGACTGAGGTATTCGTGAAATTGTATTCTTCTGGTCCTTCTGAACCACAGTAGTCCCAGTTGAATGTGTCTTGCCACATGTTCCAGAATTCCATGACATCAGATGTGTTTGTCATCATTTCGCCATCGACAAATTCTTGACAGTCATACATCTCAAAGTAATAACCTTCAGGCTCAGGTCCGACATCTCCGGACTCATCTGAGCCGTCCATACAGTCTTCCTCTCCATCGTCAACCCAATCGGCGAAGATATAATCAGACTCATCAGCGCACATGAAGAAATCTTCTGGCCACATTATGAGTCCGCTGTTTGAGGATTCGTTGAATTGGTAGTACATGGTGAAATACTCACTATTTTCATAATCATACATTTCGACTGCTGTATCGTCAGAATTTACTATTTCTGCAATATCGAAGTAGCAAGTGTCATTTGTTGAGTCGTAGGAGTCACAGTATTCTCCAGTGTAATCTTCGGTCATTTCTGACCAGTTGTTGAAGTATGCTGTTAGAAACATTCCATCGTGGACTGCTCCAACCAACATGTCTTCTTCGCTGTCGTAGAATACAAAGTGCTCAGGGAATGTCACAGTGGTATTTGTGAATGTGTAGTTTTCGATAATCTCTGAGCCGCACATGCTGTCATCAAGATCTAAACCATTCCACAGGCTGTTGAATTCATCTATATCTGAAGTGTTGGTCATTATGTCTCCTTTTACGAATTCATTACAAACATACATTGAGAAATAGTATCCTTCTGTTGCGTTTCTTCCGCTTGCGCTAGAGCCAGAGGTTGTTGAATCCTCATCCCAGTAATTACTGAAATCTTCTCCCCATGCCTCTTCAAGTGTGAAAGGCAAAGGCATTTGGTCAGAGAAGGAGGACATGTCTTGCCCCATAATGTCTGAAATTTCTGAATTGGTCAAGACTGTTATTTTTGTCATGTTATCCTCTATACTAACCGACCAACTTCTGAAAGAGAAATCTGAATTCAGAGTCACAGTGTTGGTATAAACTTCAGTTGGCATTCCAACCAAACTCAGATCAGCTGAGAATTGGTAGTATACCATTCCGCTGTCTTCAACAATTGCGTCGTAAGCGAAATTACCTGATGTCCAATCGAACATCGATGGGTCGACATCAAGTTCGTCACCTTCTTCAGATTCTTCCCCATCCGTTCCTTCGGTGTCATCAGACATCATTTCACTCAATGTTTCAGCCATTGACATTTCACTGTGCATGAAGAATTGTTCTCCCATTACGTCTCCATAATGGGTTGTTCCACCATCTGAACCTTCAACTGCCCAAATTGCGATGTCATAATTTATCATTTCAGCATCCATAACTTGTGATTGATAAATAGAATCAGCAGTGACGATAATCGTCATGGTAGCCTCAAACGGAGTATCCTCCATCTCTCCTTCGTAGTACTGGCTCATCCCAGCAGTTTCACCAATTGAAGGTCCTTCATCCATCAATGAGAGGAATCCATCAATCGCTTCGGTAAGGACTTGTTCAGTCATACACGTTTCGTCATTATCTGCTGATGCATCATAATTTAGTGCGGTTTCATCATCGCAACCAGGTACGATTTCTGAAACAACGTCTTCTACAGTTCCTAGACATCCTGCCAATAGTAGCAGAGACGTCATCAATACAGCAATACTCTTTTGCATGAGGCTTGGGTGTTGTGGTTAGTATTTAAGTTTAATATAAATATTCAATTTACTAAACTCGACACCAATTCTGGTTGTGTCAAGTAAATTGTTAGAGCGATTCCTGCCATCATCATCATCCACGCTCCAATTGCTTTTATTAGTCCAGTGGACCTTCTAAGAATGGTAATGAACTGTTGCTGACCCATACCAACCACTGTTGTCACTGCAATCATAAGTAGACTTACAGAGAGCATAATTCCGGCTAATCCTGTCCATGTAGCACTTCCGCCAATTACAGCCAAGTAAGCAATAAATGGAATGACGGCTGCTGCCGTACAATCTATTGAGGCTGCTGAATAACCAATTCCCCATAGGTACATATTTCTCTTGGGAGTAAATCTGTCATCCATTTCTGTAGTTGAGTATTTGTCGACTAGTTTTTGCACGAAACCAAGTAAGTGGGCCGTACCTCCAGTTAACATAAATGCACCAAGAACTATCAAGAGAATTGCTACAGCTAAAGCAAAGAAATGTAGTGCACCTGATAGGTTGATGACACTTCCGAGACCCAATATTATGACACCGATTAGTGCAAAAAACGTCAGTTGCCCTAAAGCGGCTAATCCACCTAATATCCAATGAGGTGGCATTTTAGTCTCCAATTTTCCAGCCTCGATTAGTTCATCTTCACGCTGTCCTAAATTAATGTAGTATGAGATATATCCCGGTAGAATAGGGAAGGCGCAGGGGGAAAAATATACCAACACACCGAGTAGTAAACCCATGGCGAAGATTGCACCGGGCGACCTGTCAACCTCTGCTAAGGAAAATCTCAAATCTTCTGCGTTTCCATTTGCTGCAGCTATTACTGCATCATCGAAATCACCCCAACCTCCAGTCGGGGTCCCGGAACTCTCCTTTGCTACAATGTATCCTTCATGGTCGATAACTAAGGCTACAGGAATTGCTTGAGCTTGATATTCTTCAACCATATCCCCTCTTGTAAATTCGATTATTTCCCAAGAAATATTCTCGCCCAAAGTAGATGATAGATTGAAGTTAATCGATGAATTTTCCTCAATTTCAATTTCTATTCCTTCAACATCAAAATCTAAACCGTCGTTATCTTTGGAATCAACTCCAATGTCAAGGCAGGACACCTCTCTCGCAGAATCATTGACCCATGCCTCGACGCAGTACGCCCCGTTTCCTAAGGACACATTGGATGAATTTAAGCCCGAGTGAATAACTTCTGATTTCAAAACGGAGTCCGTGGCGCCAGTAGCGACCACCCAAGGCATGTGCGATTCAGAGTTCGTATCGCCGAATGTGTCGTTTAACATAGAAAGCGTTTCGTAACTATACCAACTACCAACTGAAATTACAATAATCTCATAATTACCATCAAAATCGGCCCAATAGTCGATTTTTGTTTCCAAATGTTCCTGTACGTAATGACAATTAACACAATCAATTGCCATAAAATCGACGACTATGACCTTACCACGATGATCGGATAGTTTGAACCAGCCCTCTTCGTCAACTAAATCTCCCTCCTCTATTGAACGATTTACGGTTTCCACTTCAAAGTCTGGTGCCAATCTTATGTTGTCCCTATCAACTCCATAATTTGACGATGCTATGTCAAAAATCGATAATCCCGAATATCCGATTATTGTGAAGAGAATTAAGCCAATTCCAAATGCTTTCCAGGTAGTTGGGTCTTTGAAAACACCAAAGTCTATGCCGTAGCGTTCTTTGATACCCATATGGTTACGGTAACACAACAGATTAATGAAAGTGGCGAGGTTTTAGGCATCAGTTAATCGGCTTCTGCCCTCTGCTAGCCCACATTACAATTTTGAAGCATAGTCCTCCGATTATCACACCAAAGAAACCTGCCAAATATAACCAAAGAACTTCATCTGCTGAAGCGACCGCAGCATCGATTAAAACGTATAAGAACAAAACTGCACTTATCGCTCCGAGAAGGCCACTGATGCCAATACCAGCAACCATCATCCCTGCTTTCTGGAGGATGTCCACGCTATATCGTGAACTAACAACATCATAAGGATTGAGTACTCATCCTACTCTTTCTATATCTTTAGACATGGAATACAAACGATGCAAGGCATCATTTTCAATCAACCAATTTACAACTGATTCAGGTATTGAAACTGACATTACATGTTTCTGTGCTTCGTCTTCGTATACAGTTGATAACATTTTCAAAGTAGTTCGCACCCTCCAGCCCTCGAAGGAATCGCGGTTCTCTAAATTCACGAAAATAACCTCAAACCCAGAATCTTCATACAATTCTTTTGTCGCTAAATCACTGGTGACTAAGATTCCTTCTCCATGAAACTTCTTTGCATGTTCGACATAGTTTGGTGGATCATTAATGTCTGGAATCATGACGAATTTTGCTGGACGGTTTCCCAACCATGAAGATATCATTTCTTGTCTTTCACTTGCAGTCCATGGATTATCAAAATTGATTACCGATTCACTAGACCCTATGGCAATTGTTGTTGGACCTAATTCTAACGCCTGTTCAATAAGATACTCGTGTCCTTTGTGAAAAGGTTGAAATCGACCTAAGACAATGTACATTTTACTCACTGGAAATAAGATTCCACATCGACATTTGGTATATGATGGCCACACTCTCTAAAGCAATCTAGCATCCTTTTGCATCCTTCAATCATCTCTTCTTTCGTGGTCTCGCCCATACTACCAACCCTGAACATCTTACTTTTGAGATGATCCTGTGCACCGATGACTTGCGTTTGATAATCTTCTTTCAATTTAGACCTCCAACTGTCATCTATTCCTTCTGGATACATGATTGCAGTAACTGTATCTGACCTCGAGTACTCGTCTGCTAGTAATTCAAATCCTAATTCGAGGAACAATTTGCGAACACCTTCCGCCAATTTTTTGCACCTATCCCAACGCGCTTCTAAACCTTCCTCCTTCAATAAATCAAGAGCTGCGGCCCATCCCATTGCTGGATTTATTGCAGGAGTCCATGGAGTCTGGTCATCTTCTCCTTTCTTCAATGCAGGTATAATGTCGAAATAATACAATGGATTTGAATCACCCTGATTTCTAATTGCCATACATCGATCTGCAAAATGCTTGCTTACGGCTATGGCCGCTATTCCACTTGGCCCAGCTGTACATTTCTGGGCACCAACAACAACTGCTTCAGCTGACCATTTTTCTGGATGAACTGGAAGTCCACCCACACTCGTTATTCCGTCAAGAATGAATGCTACATCGTATTTTTTACACATTTCTGCTAATGATTCTGCGTCCTGGGTGATACCTGCTGAGGTCTCGTTATGACAAATTGCCAACGCCTCAAGATTGCCTCTTGCTAAGATTTCTTCGATCTCCCCTAGATCAAATGCCCTCCCCCAATCATATTTCAGGTGCTTTACATTGCAAAACCGGGCACCCATCTCGGCTACTCTTTCACCAAATTTTCCGTTGGTCGGTACTAGGACCCTATCATTTGGTCTGAATCTGTTAGCCATTACCATCTCCATAGCAGCCGTGCCCGAGCCTGAAACAACAATTACTTTGTAACCATCGTCCCCAGTCCACGATAGGCTTTTCTTAACATCCGGAGATGGCGATAGATTGAACGCATATCTCAGACCACTATTCAGTTTCGCCATCACATCTCTAAATTCGCTTCCCCTAGCGGTTATAACAGGGGTTGCCATTGCGTCAAGACATTGTTTTGACATACGAGTTGGTCCCGGGACCAAGAAACAGTCACCTTGGTGTTGCATCAAACCCTGCTAAGCGCGTCTAGTTCAATAACTACACTCTAAACCGTTGGTCTGATAAAATAGAGACCCTGCGTAACAGATATGCTGGTGATAGGAGTTGCGATGTTGCAAGGTTCTCGTCATGAGCACATGCATTCCCTTCAAAAATCATCGGAAAAACTTGGGATTGAAATTTCAATTAGAGAATTGAGAAAATCATCCGATGTAGATGGGATACACGCACTTGTTCTACCAGGAGGTGAATCAACAGCCATGAAAATAGCAGGAAGGTCTGAAGACCTTTATGAGAAATTATGGAAGTACATTAGAGAATCTGGAATTCCAGTACTCGGAACATGTGCAGGAGCAATTCTCCTATCCCAAAAAAATCTAATCTCTGTTGATATTGAAAGAAATGCTTTTGGAAGACAAATAAATAGTTTTGAAGCAAAACTAAGAATTGATTTTGAAAATGTTGATGATTTTCATGGCGTTTTCATTAGGGCCCCAAGATTCGCACATGATGCAAATTTTGCAATCGCTTGGTTAAATGACGAAGTTGTAGGTATCAAAGAGGGAGAAATAGTTGCGTTGGCGTTTCATCCTGAATTAACTCAAAATCTGTTATTCCACAACTGGCTGATTCTATCTGCAAAATCAAGATTTGACGAGTTTTAATCAGTGATTTCATACGATAGTTGTTGGACAGAGAGACATGCACCTGCAAATGGCAACTGAGGTATTCACCCCCGAGGTGGGTGAAGCCGAAGGGTGCATTCAATGCCAAATGGGAAGTAAACTGGTTCTCTTTGTCACTGGAAAGTGCCACTGGGGATGTGATTATTGCCCCCTTTCAGACAACAGAAGAGAAACCCCGGACATGTTTGCCAACGAAAGAAGATGCAATAATTTCGATGAAGTTATCGAAGAAGCAAGGGCGATGAATGCTACTGGCACGGGGATTACTGGCGGGGACCCAATGCTTGATTTTGATAAAACAGTTGAGGCCATTAAAAGATTAAAATCTGAATTTGGGCCAACCCATCACATACACTGTTATACCTCGATTCCGATAAAGCCGGAACAGGCAACAGAATTAGCAAAGGCAGGATTAGATGAATTAAGATTTCATCTTCTAGATTTGAAATTAGATCGCTACGTAGAAGCGATAGATACTGCATCAGCGGGTGGGATTTGCGTAGGCATTGAGTTGCCAGCGGAACCTGATAAAGAAGCGCAGTTATTTGATTTGGTTAAATCAATCAACGGAACAAATATTCAATTTCTAAATATCAATGAACTCGAAATCACGGTTGGAAATCAAGAAAATATGGACGTACGAGGATTCAATTTAGCTGGAGGTATTACGGCAGCAGCAGAAGGTTCTGCAAATTTGGCTCTAAGACTAAAAGAAGCGTCATCTGAACTCGACTATCATCTCAAATTTTGCACGGCTTCCTACAAAGATGCTGGACAACTTAGAAATCGATTCAGAAGAAGAGGGGAAGCCAATTTACGACCTTATGAAGTACTATCAGATGATGATACAATTCTATTTGGCGCAATACCCTGTTCTTTGGAAGATGCTTCTGAAGATGTAAATGAAATCAAAAACTTCCTCGGATTAAATGATGGCTGGATAAGATACAACGCGTCGACACAGCATATCGAATTCCCCTTATCTGCCGCTGAAGATATTGCCGATTTATTGGAAATTCCAGTTTTAATGATAGAAGTTCATCCTACACACGACAGATTAGAAGTTGGAGTTGTAAATTTGAACCAACATAGATAATTACTGGTCTGAAGCAACAACAACCCTCGCTGGAATAATTAATCTGTCTTTGTACATGTAGCCTGCCTCTAATTCATCGATTACCATATTTGCGGGAAATTCCTCAGATGGAGGCAGAGCGGTAATGGCTTCCATTTTTGTTGGGTCGAATCGTTCTCCCTTCGTTTCAATAACCTTCACTCCATCAGCATTTAGTTCATTCCACATCTTCGTTCTGATTAATCTCAAACCTTCATCTTCAGATGCTGATAGAGCTCTGTCTATATCTGAAAGTACATTCAGCATCTTCCTTGCAAGCCCAAGACCACCATACTGTATGGCTGAAGCTTTTTCAGCCATCAAACGCTTTCTTACATTCTGAATTTCAGCATCCCGATATGAAATCTCTTTCTCAGCGTCTTCTGCCCGCTTTAGCGCTTCTGTCAACGGGTCTACATCTTCTGGCTCTTCAGATAATTCATCAACTTTAACTTCCTCATCCAGAGGTGTTTCAGATTTGGTCTCTTCATCGTCCATGACCGTTCGAAAACAAACATATTTTTCAATATCACGAATTTAGGATATTGAAAAGATTCCATTCTCCATGGCCCCAATTCTCTGCAGGCATGTGATCTCTTCCCAATACTTTGACGTATCCTTGCTTA
>Ga0075475_10001461_pt1 | contig 11758 bp, 19 predicted proteins | sample DEB08_DNA_10_FD_76342 | JGI IMG/M metagenome (GOLD analysis project Ga0075475, IMG submission 76342) | Aqueous microbial communities from the Delaware River and Bay under freshwater to marine salinity gradient to study organic matter... | ecosystem: Environmental > Aquatic > Marine > Coastal ... | reverse complement strand
ATGAAGGACGCTGCCATCTCGATCGCTAACGATCGCAACGGCATCACCCCCGGCGACTGCTCCGCTCTGATGAGCGAGATCGGCACCTACTTCGATCGCGCTGCTGCTGCTGTTGCCTGATCTCCGCTGAGATCAGCTCTTGCCGGCCTGCCGAGGCACCCCTTGATCGGGGTCCTCAGGCAGGCCTTTCCATTGCAAGGCCTGCCGGCGGGCCCAGAGCAGAAGGGGATAGAGGCGGCGGGCCTGGGGCGGAGCGGCAAAGAGCCGACGCAGCAAGGCCAACAGGGGATCGCTCGGGCGCAGCCGGCTGCAGAGTTGGGCGATCGCCTCGGCCCCATGCCAGGCCTGGTCCCCCTCCAGCACTACCGCGCCGCGGGCCAGGTCCAGGCCACGGCGCTTGAGCTCGGCGCGCAGGGCGTGATCGGCGCGCCCATCGCGAATCTCCAGTCCCGGCAGCCCGCCCACCAGCTCAGAGCGAAGGGCGAAATGACTGCAAAAAGGGCAGCCGCCGTCGTACACGAGCACCAAGGTCATTGCGCCATCCTGATCACCGCTGTGCAGCTGCCGTGACCGCGTTGCTCCATCTGGGACTGGCCTTGCTGCTGTTGCTCTGGCCGCTGCAGGCCAGCGCCACGCAATACCTCTGTGAGGGCGATCCGCTGAGCGCCGAAGTGCACCAAGGCGCCGTGGATGCCAGCGGGATTCCCAACAGCGCGGGCGGGACAGTGCCTGGTGCCTTTGTCGTGATCGAGTGGCGAGGCGTGAGCCTGCAATTGCCCCGCACCAATAACGCCGGGGCCCCGAGTTACACCGATGGGCGCTGGTGGTGGCAGGCCGCCGATCCAGCCAAGCCTGACTTTGCTGAGCGCCGGCGCGGCGGCGGCGAGATCGCCCATTACCGCTGCGAGTCCGCGGCATGAGTGACGCTCTGCCGCCCTGGAGGCCGCTCCTGCGCGGAGCGCGGCAGCGGGAAGGGCGGTCTCCCCAGGCCCGATGGCTCCAATTGGCCACCCTTGGAAGCGATGGGGCGCCTCGGGTGCGCACGCTGGTCTTCCGCGGCTGGGCCGGGGCCTGCCAACTGGATCTGCTGACGGATCGACGCAGCGAGAAGAGCGCTGAACTCAGCGCCGAACCCAGGCTGGAGCTCTGTTGGCTTCTGCCTAAGGCGAAATCACAATTTCGGCTCAGGGGTCATCGCCTCCTCCTGAACGCCGACGACGATCAGTCCGCCCGCAGCCAACACTGGCAACAACTCCATCCCGGAGCGCGGAGTCTCTGGGGCTGGCCCCAACCCGGAGCCCCCTTTGATCCCCTGGGGGACTTTCCCGAGGCCCTCGGCGATGCGGTCCCGCTGCCGGAGACATTTGAATTGGTTCGGATCGAGATCCAGCAGGTGGAGTTGCTGGAGCTGGTGGGTCACCCCCACCGGCGTCGCCGCTGGCGGCTGGATCAGGACTGGGCAGAAGAGCGCCTCAATCCTTGAGTTGATCCGCCAGATCCTGCAGGCGCTTCGCATTCACACCAAGGTCCGAATCGCCCAGACGCGAGACCGAGCGGGCCTGAAGCACCCCAGCATTGGGATCGGCGTAGAGCTCGAGATCGTCGACGAAGCCAAACAGGGCACTCGTGGCCGTCGCGTGCAGGTAGCCGTTCCCCTCTTCGACGATCTCGGTGCGCGGGGTGGCCCGGATCACCGGGAGTAGAGATTGAAGGGCCGCCTCGGGATTGGCCACGGCCCAATCCACGCGGGCGCAATGGGCCGGACTGGGGCAGGGGGAGAGGGCGCCGTTCTGCACACCCAGGTCCTCCGGCACAGGACCCACCAGATGAAAGAGCCCCAGGGTGAAGACCAGCAGGAAGTGGGAGAACAGAGCCGTCATGGATTGGAGGGAGCAGCAACAGGAGCCGGGGTAGGGAGGGACTCTTCAATCCCCACATCGATCTCAGCAATCCAGAGCAGCAAGCTGCCGATGCAAGCCAGGGCTGCGATCAACAAGAGCCAACGATGACGGCGCATGGGCAGGCCTCCCCTCTCGCCATTGTGCTGGATACGACCAGGAACAAATGCCTATGGCGCCAGGGCTGGTCGACTTCCTAGGAAAGACCTGCGCTTTTGACGAAGAGACGCACCTCCGCCGGTCGATTGACCAGCGGAGTTTTTTTTGGCTTTTCTGCAGTCGCCAACCCTCCGTGGACAACATCTCGGGGCGATGGCATCAATGGATTGAGGTTGCTCTCTTCGTCAGACGCGCCTCAAACGGGGCGAGGTGCATCTCGCCCCACCCCACCCGTTCAGCGAGGCTGAGGAGACGTTGAGACCAGAGCCGTCCTCAACGCCGATGACCTCAGACCCATGACGACGCCCGACCTTCTGCTGGACGCCCTCCGCTCTATCCCAGGGATGGAGCCAGGGTCCAGACGGCTGGTGATCCTGATGAGCCAGCTCGGGGATTTCGATTCGCTGGAATACGCCCAGGCACTTGCCCCCGTTTTGCCCAGGCTGGAGCAGGCCGGAATCAAGACCCTGGCGATCGGCATTGGTGACGAGGCCGGAGCCGAGCGGTTCTGCCAGTTCACCGGCTTTCCCCGGGGCAACCTCAGGGTGGAGAGCGAACCGAGGTTGCACCGCGCGCTTGAGCTCTACTCCGGCCTGCAGACGCCCGGCGGACCTTGGCCGGGGCTGCTGTTGATGTGTGCCGGCATCGGCTCACCGGGAACCTTGAGCGAGGTCCTGCGCGGCTACACCGGAGATCGCTCCGCGCCGCAGCGCTTCGAGAGTCCCCTCTTTCGCCTGGCGGGCGGCGAGGGATTCCAGCGGCCCTTTGAGCTCGCCACCGTGCGCCTGCGCAACATGACCGAGGTGCTGGGGAATTGGCGGACCTATGTCCCCCGTGATGACTTCATCACCCAACGCGGAGCCACCTTCCTCTTGGAGAGCGACGACTCCCTGCTCTATGAGCATCGGGACCAAGGAATGCTGGGCTTCTCCGCAACAATGAGTCGCCCGCTGTCCTTCTTGGATCCCTATCTGAGCTGAAAGACCGATGGTCTGGGACAGGATCCAGTCGGAGCGCCAACGGGGCAGGGACTACCAACCGCGCTTCCAACAGCGGCAGGTGATCGGAGCTTGGCTGGGTGCTCTGCTGGCCATTACGGCCCTGGGCCTGATCAGTCTCTGGAGCCACTACCCCCTGGTCGTGGCACCCTTCGGAGCCTCGACCGTTCTGCTCTTTGGCCACCCGTCCAGCCCCCTGGCGCAACCACGGAATGTGGTCCTGGGGAACACCGTGGCCGCCATCGTCAGCGTCGCCTGCGTCATGGCCTTCGGCGATGCCCCCTGGGTGATGGGCCTGGCCGTGGCCGTGACCATCGCCCTGGGGCAGGTGCTGCGTTGCCTGCATCCACCGGCCGGGGCGGTGGCGCTGCTGGGGGTCCTGCTCAAGGCCCAGCCTGGATTCATCTGGATGCCCGTGCTCAGCGGTTCGCTGGTGATGATGCTGATCGCCGTGGCCTATAGCCGGCTGCAGCCCGGTGCGGAGCACTATCCGCATCACTGGCTCTGAGCCTCTGGGAGACTGTTGCGCCCGACGGCGCTGCCATGTCGCTCGATCAACTCAAGGCCTTCCTGGCTCGCCTTCAGGCCGATGAGGCCCTGAAGCAGCAGGTGCTGGCCGCCGCCACCGCCGATGACGTGGCGCAGATCGGCCTAAAGCTCGGCTTTGAGTTCTCCGGGGATGAACTGCTGCGGGTCTCCGGCAAGAAATTCGATCGGGTCACGGTCCATAAGAACGACATGCCCGGCGAATACAACTGAGCGACTACGCCAGCGCCTGGTAGGCCAAAGGCTGACGGTGCTCCATGGTCAGCGACCAAAGACCACTGCCGAGATCCTGCAGTGCGGCGAGCAGGGCCGCCGTGTCTCCGTCGTTGAGCCATTGAGCCTTCAACGCCGGGAGCTGATCCTGCAGGGACTCAATCGGAACCGTGACCAACAGCAAACTCTGTTCTCCCGCGGCGCGACGCAACTCGCCCTGGTCACTGCGCTGCCAGACCCGAACCAAGAGATCCAGCGCCTGCTCACGTCCGACCTCGCCGGGATCAGCCCCAGCGGGCAGGGCCTCGCGCAGCGACTTGCCCTGCAGAGGCATCGCTCTCTGCCCGCCCTGCTCCAGCAAAGCCAGAACGATCAAATAGGGGGCATCAGCCATGAGACGCAGAAGCGACAGCGCCTCCACCCTGCCCGGTCAGAGGAACCCCTGGGAAGCCGGAGTGCGTTGCTGCTGGATCGGAGCGCGGGGATTCCAGGCGGCGAAGAACGCCGCCAAGGCAACCAGGGCGATCAAGCCAACGCGCCAGGGTTGACGGGACATGCCCGAGAGCCTGGGCATTGGCCCCCGTCCCCGCTGGGCGACGCCATCGAGGGGCGTGCCACACCTCCCGCAGACCATCCGGCCTCCCAAGCTTCGGTCGGATTTCACCGACCAACTGCCGCAGCGGGGGCACCCCATCGAGCCAAGGACCGTTCAACTCAGCCCATGTTGACCAGGAAGCCGCCACTGGGCCAGGCCACCCCCACGCCCTCGGGCCGCTAGCCAACCGGAGGCATCGCGGCCAATCAAGGCAAAGAACGGCGTCCGCTGGGGAGCCGGAGCCGGCAAGGCACGCTCCCACCACTGCCGCCCAGCGACCCTCAAACCCATCCGCAGAAATTGGAACTGCAGCAGAGGACGGCGCCCCTTGAGGGCTCCAGGACCTTCAAAAAACAGTTCAACGGCGCCCAGCCGCACGCTGTTGCGCAGCTGCAACGCGCCGGCCTCCTCACGGATCTCCAGCTGAGCCGCCAGTCCCCGCAACAGCACCCCTGAGAACTGGGACGCCTGGAGTCGCCCCTTCGGCCAGACCTGCTCCAACTGCCAGCAACCGACCAGATCAGCGGCCTGAAGGCCCGTTCCCTCCGATCGGGCTCGCCCCTCGAGGGCAAGCAACGCCTCGGCCGTGATGGATTGATCAATCCCTTCCGCCACGACAGCCCAAGCAAAGACCCAGCATGGTCAGGCTCTGGTCGATTCCGTTGCCCTCCTCGCTCCCGCGCACTGATCTCGCCATCGTCGGCGCAGGAGTCTCGGGCTGTGCGCTGGCGGCCTCGCTGCGCCGGCGCGGCTGGCGCGGATCCATCGAACTCCTGGAAATCGGGCGCGGTCCCGGGGGCCGAGCGGCCACCCGCTACTCGCGCCAAGACCCGGACCTACGGATCAACCATGGGGCCCCGCTCTTCAACATCCGAGCCCAGACGCCGCCAGAGCTGCTTCAGGCACTCGAGCAACGGGAGGTCATCAGCCCCTTCCGCGGATCCATTCAGAGCCTCGATGGGCAACGGTCACTGGGCCCTGCCATTGACGATGGCTTCAGCGACGGGCAGCTCTGGCAGGGCCGCGGAGGAATGGATGCCCTCGCCGCTGGACTGCTGGAGCTGGCCGAGGCAGAGGGAGGAGTCCTGAGCAGGCGCTTTGGAACCCTTGTGCGCCACCTGAGGCCCGAACGCTCCAAAACCGGTCTGCGCTGGACTTTGGAAAACAGCAGCGGGGAAGCCTTGGTCGAGGCCCGCTGGCTGGTCCTCAGCGGAACACTGCTGGCCCATCCCCGCTGTCAGCAGGTCTTTGGCTGGGACGGTATTCCGCTAGAGCAAGCAGCCGAAAGCCTGGCTGATCCCCAGCTCAACGCTGCGCAGGCCCAGCTGGCTTCGATCGAGGGCCAGGCCAGCTGCAATCTGTTGCTAACCCTTCCGCCGGAGCAGGCCAGCGCCTGGTTGGCACTGCCCTGGCAAGTTCTGCAATGCACCCCCTCGGCCCAGGAGCGTTGGGGACTGCGACGCATCAGCATCCAACCCCTGGCCGGCGGGCGCTGTGCCGTGGTCGCTGAATCCAGTCCCGCCTTCGCCGCGGCCCATCTCCATGTCTACGGATCGCGCTCATCGGCCGCTCAACTGCTCGGCGCCAAGCCGGATCCCTCGGATGAGAAGCGGGTGCTGGATGCCCTGACCCAGGCCCTGACGGATCTCAGCGGACAAACCCTGGGTGACGCACCAAGGCAACTGATGCGTTGGGGAGCCGCCTTCCCGCTGGCTCCAGGACTGGACCCCGGCCACAGCTGCTGCCCGGAAAGTGCCATCGGCTTCTGCGGGGACAGCCTCGCTGGGGACGGCTTTGGCCGGATCGAGGGCGCTCTATTGAGTGCCGAAGACCTGGCCACACAACTGATGAAGCAGCTCTAGGGCTTAGGCCGCGACGGACGAGCGGCGGCGCGCGGAGCTCACCGGCATGGTCAGGTGACGCTTGGCCTGCCAGACCGACTGGGCGGCATCAAACAGGGTGTTCTGCACATCCCAGACGAAACGCTGAACCCGAACCTGGGACTCACGCCGCTGCGGCAGCAAGTCTGAGAAGGCTGCCGCGTGGCAGAGATCGACAAGCATCGCCACTTCTTCGCGGCTCATCGTGATCTGGACGTTGTCCTCAGACCGGTGCGTGACCTGCATCGCCCCTTTAACCGAAGAAAACCAACCTACGCCGATTACCGCTGATCAAACAGAAATCAAGGGGCGCTTAAGCATTGAGAACAGAAAACGCAACTCTCAGGCCGACTGGAGCTGATCCAGCTGGGCCTGAAGTCGTTGCTTGAGACGGTTTTGAACCAAGGCGCACAGGTCATCGACCAAATCGCCCTCCGCCTGCCAGATCGTTCGAGTCCCCTCACGCTCACAGCGGACCAGACCCGCGCGCTGCAACTGACCGAGCTGCCGGCTGATGTGGGACTGGGAAAAACCGGTGGCCTCAATCAAGGCCGCGACATCAATGGGCCCCTGCTTGAGATGGCAGAGCAGCTGCAGCCGCGCCGGCTCACTCAGCAGCCGAAAGAACTGGCTGTACTCCTCCAGCAACTCCTGGGAGGGCATTGCACCTGCGGCGCCCATTGCAATGCTGTATGACGATAAACGCATTATGCCTGGCCTCGCCAATGAATCAGGAGTTCTGGGATCAGCGCTTCCGCGAGAGCCACTACGCCTACGGCACCGAGCCCAACGACTTCCTGAGAGCCAAGGCGGCCTCCCTCTCCCCTGGAGACGCCCTCTGCCTGGCGGAAGGGGGAGGGCGAAACGCCGTCCACCTGGCCAAACAGGGGCACCGCGTCACCGCCCAAGACCTCAGCCCCGTCGGCCTGGAAATGGCCCAACAGCTCGCCGAGACCCAGGGAGTGACGCTGCACTGCCGCTGCGGGGACCTGCGCGACTTCAGCCCCGAGCCCGAGAGCGTCGACCTGATCGTCGCCATCTGGATGCACCTCGAACCCGAACTCCGGGCCCTGGTGCACCGGCGCGCCGTTGCAGCGCTCAAACCTGGAGGGCACCTGATCCTTGAGGCCTACAACCCGGCGCAACTCAACCGAGGAACCGGCGGGCCGCCCAACCCGGAGCTGCTGATCACAGCGTCGCAGCTGGAAGCGGAACTCCAAGGACTGACCTGGCTCGAGCTCCAGGAAACCGAACGCTGGATCGAGGAAGGCCCGCTCCACCAGGGGCAGAGCGCCGTGGTTCAGGCCTTTGGCCAAAAACGGGGCGCGTGATCACAAAGGCTTTATGCGTGTATAGTCATACAAGCCTGAAGCGGAGTCCATGGCCTCCATCGCGCCCTCCCCGGTCGCGCTCTCTGATGCAGCCGGTGGGCAACCCCTGCTGCATCGCCAACTCTTCGACGCGACAACGGGGACCTACACCTATCTGCTGGCCGATGTCACCTCCGGCGAGGGCGTGATCATCGATCCGGTGTTTGAACAACACGACCGAGATCTCTCCTTCATTCGCGAGCTGGGAATCCAGCTGGTCGCCAGCCTCGATACCCACGCCCACGCGGATCACGTCACCGGCAGCTGGCTGATGCAGCAAGCCACCGGCTGCGCCATTGGCCTCGCCCAGTCCGCCCGCGCCCAAAACGTCACCCTGCCCCTCGAGCACGGGGACCACGTGGCCTTTGGCAGCCGCCACCTGCAGGTGCGCAGCACCCCGGGGCATACCGATGGGTGTGTCACCTACGTCCTGGACGACCAATCCGCCGCCTTCACCGGCGACGCCCTCTTGGTTCGCGGCTGCGGGCGCTGCGACTTCCAGCAGGGTGACCCCCACACCCTCTGGCGCTCCATCACCGAGCAGATCTTCAGCCTGCCCAACAGCTGCCTGCTCTACCCAGGCCACGACTACACCGGCCGAACCCTCACCTCAGTGGCCGAGGAGAAAGCCTTCAACGCGCGCCTCGGCGGTGGTGCCGATGAACGGGACTTCGTGGGTCACATGACCAACATGAAGCTGCCCCACCCGGGCAAGATCGCCATCGCCCTTCCCGGGAACATGCGCTCGGGTCAGCCCCGCGACGAGCAACCCGCTCAGCACTGGGCACCGGTTCAGCGCAGCTTCGCAGGGCTCCCCGAGCTGCCCCCCAGCTGGCTGGCGGAACATCGCAACGCGGTGACCGTGCTGGATGTCCGCTCGGAGGACGAAGTCGAGGGCCCCGATGGCCGGATCGAAACCAGCCTGCACATTCCTCTGCAGGACCTGGAGCAGCGCCAAGCAGAGCTACCCAGCGACCGTCCCCTCGTTGTGGTCTGCCATGCGGGGAGCCGATCGGCCTTGGCCACCCAACAGCTCCTGAAGGCCGGCTTCGATCGCGTCGCGAATCTGCGCGGCGGGCTCCTGCGCTGGAGCGATGAGGGCTACCCACTCGTGGGCTCCATCCACCACTAATCACCCCACCCACTCCCATGACCCACACCCAACCGATCAGCGCCCACGACCTGGCCGATCAACTCGCCGCCAAGCGCATCAGCGTGATTGATGTGCGTGAACCGATGGAGTTCGCCAGCGGTCACATCGCCGGCAGCCTGAACGTGCCGCTCAACCGCCTGCTGCAGGCGGATCTTCCCCAGGGCCCCCTGGTGCTGGTCTGCCAAAGCGGCAACCGCAGCAACCGCGCCCTCGGGCAACTCATGGCCCAGGGGCACCCCCACCCGCTCAGTGAGCTGCAGGGGGGACTCCCCACCTGGCAGGGGGCCGGCTTCCCCGTGCGCAAACTCAAAAACGCACCCCTGCCCCTGATGCGTCAGGTGCAAATTGCCGCCGGTTCACTGGTGCTGCTGGGCCTGATCCTCAGCAACACCGTCGCCCCCGGCTGGATTGCGCTGACCTGGTTCGTTGGCGCTGGCCTGACCTTTGCCGGCGTCAGCGGCTTCTGTGGCATGGCCCGCCTGCTGGCCGTCATGCCCTGGAACCGGGTCTCCCTGTGATCAGCCTGATCCTGCTGGGACTGGGGGGCGGCCTGATCGGCTTTCTGCTCTCCGTCCTCGGGGCAGGGGGCTCCATCCTGCTGCTGCCTCTCTTGGTCAGCGGCGCCGCTCTGCCGACCAAGGAGGCCGTGCCGCTCTCCTTGATCGTCGTGATGATCCTGGCGCTGGCCAACCTGGGGCCCTACCTCCGCCGCGGCCAGTTCGCGCCCAGGCCCGCCCTACTGCTGGGACTCCCGGCCCTCGCCGGCAGCTGGATCGGCGGGAGCTGGGTCAAGGCCGGACTGATCCCTGAGGCGGTTCAACTCAGCGTCTTTGCCGCCGCCGCCGTCCTGGCCTCCTGGCTGCTCCTACGTCCAGCCCCGGCAGGCGGCCGCGCGGCGTCCGAAGCTCTGCTGCTGCCGCAGGGTCTGTTGGTGGGTCTGCTGACGGGCATCGCCGGCGTCGGCGGAGGGTTCGCCATCGTTCCGGCCCTGGTGCTGTTGGCCGGTCTACCGATGGCCCTCGCCAGCGGCACCAGCCTGCTGCTGATCGCCGTCAATGCGTTGGTGGCCTTGGCTGCCCTGGGCCACTGGCCGCAGGCCAGCCTTCCTCTTCTTCTTCCGCTGCTAGCTGGCGGAGCCGCGGGCGCGGTAGCCGGCCAATGGCTGGCTCCTCACCTCAGCGATCGCCATCTACGGCGGGGCTTCTCCTTATTACTGATTGCCTCAGCCGTCCTGACCGGCGCAGAGGCCTGGAAACGTCAGGCACCCGCTGCATCCGTATCCCCTCGGGCCGACCTGATCCGTCCAGGGACCTAGTCCCGGCCGCAGCGACACTTACCGCCCTTCCACTTCGAGCACTTCTTCTGCTTGCAGCCCTTCTTTTTGGCGCAGGCCTGGAGCCTGCCCTCAGGCTGGACAGGCAGATCCGAGGAGGGGCCAGTGGATGGGGCCATCAGGGTCGAACCGGGCAGGATCGCAATGCAGTCATCTTATTGCAATCGATTCTCTTTTGCGCAAGCGAGTTGATTGTCAGCATTGATTTGCGCCGGCCCAGCAGAGCCCGTAGCTTGCGGCCAACTCCCCACGGCACGCCATGACTCAATCGATCGCCCGCGGTCCCGCTGGGCGGGCCGTGGCCCAACCAATGGCCCCCGATCTACTCGGGGCCCTTCAGGAGCACCTGACCATGGAGCGCCAGGCCAGCGCGGCCTACTGGGCCCTGGCCATCTGGTTCGCCGAACGCGGGCTGCGGGGCTTCAGCAGCTTCTTGAAACAGGAGTCCAGCGAGGAGCAGCACCACGCCGGCCTGTTCGCGGATTACCTGATTGCCCGGGGCCAGGCGGTCACGCTGGAACCCCTGACAGCACCGCGCCAGAACTGGACCAGCATCGAAGAGGTCTTCCAAGGCATCTTCCAGATGGAGGCCGAGGTCACCACCTCCCTGCATCAGCTCTATGCCATGGCCGAGCGCAGCGGCGATGTGCGCACGACCGTCTTCCTCGATCCCCTCGTGCAGAGCCAGATCGACTCGGAAAACCAAGCCGCACATCTGCTGGATCGCATCAGCTTCTCCCACTCCGACCCAGCCGCCCTGCTGGTCATCGATGGAGAACTGACCGCCGGCCAAAGCGCACCGGCCTCCGTCGCCTAAGAACTGGGCAGGGGCCGCCTGCAGAGCTCCTGAAACAGAGACAACGTCAAGCGATCAACCACCACGGGCGCGGACTGCAGCCACTGGCCCAGTCGCCTGAGCTCAGCCAAGCGCGAAAACAGCTGCTCCGATTCCCGCTGCAAGCGCCGGCACAGAGCAGGGTTTTGACAGCGTGCCTGGTCTGCATCGATGCGAACCAAACGCGACCGCAACCCTTCCGCCTCCCGGCAGAGACAGCCCAGGGCATCCACCGAGACGCTGGCCTCACAAGGGCACTGCATCGATCAGAACCCCCCAGCCAGAGGAGCGGAATCCACCAGGGCTGGAGCCAGGCGGAAGCCAGCCTCACCCAATGGCGCCTCCAGCAGCTCGGCCTGACGGAACTTCGAGATCATCCGGGTGGTGGTCACCCGGGTCGCACCGATCAACTCACCGATCCGGTCATGGGTCAGGCGGAAAGGGAGATCGCACCAATCGCCGCAGCGGCGACCCAGGCGATGGACCAAGAGGCTCAAGAGAGCATGCAACCGCTGCTCAGCCGTGCCCAGGTGGCGAATGCGCAGCAGCTGCAGGGTCCACTCATTGACCGGGTCAAAGCCGCCAGCCCCCACAGCCTTGGCGTCGCTGCTGAAGACCAACGGAGTCAAGGCCTCCACGCACACACCCTCACTGCAGAGCCGATCGGTGCGGAGCTGATCGCCGGGCTGGAGGAAGGCCAGGGTCATCCCCTCGGTCTCCTCACAGGGGCAATAGACGCGAGCCATGCCCTCGAGCACCTCGATGCAGCTGCCACCGG
>Ga0075475_10001459_pt1 | contig 11763 bp, 7 predicted proteins | sample DEB08_DNA_10_FD_76342 | JGI IMG/M metagenome (GOLD analysis project Ga0075475, IMG submission 76342) | Aqueous microbial communities from the Delaware River and Bay under freshwater to marine salinity gradient to study organic matter... | ecosystem: Environmental > Aquatic > Marine > Coastal ... | reverse complement strand
ATCAGCAACTCTCTATACTTTAGCTCGTAGGCATGTAGTCGCAGTTAGCCATGTGAATGCAGTCAACGTCAGCTAGAACGCAGATGCTTACAATAAAAAAAACTCAATACTCATTTAAATGAGGGAGAATAGCATGCGCAATCTTATCCCCAGCTCACGCAGGGCGATTACTCTCGCCGTGATGGCAGGATTATCTTTACCCGTCGTAGCACAAGACAACCCAGTAGAAGAAGTCGTAGTCACAGGTTCGTATTTTCGCGGCTCTCCCCTCGACGCGCCTTCGCCGGTTCAAGTGATTGATCGCTCCAGTATCGAAGCGCAGGGCGCTGCGGTGATTTGGGATGTCATTAAAAACTTAGAAGTGAACTCCGGCTCGATAACCAATCCCGGCTCGGACAACGGCCAAGTAGAAGGCACCGCAAACGTTAACCTGCGTAACCTCGGCGAGAACTCCACACTCACGCTGATCAATGGTAAGCGAATGGTCCCAGCCGCTGCGACGACGCAGAGCGGCGGTGAATTTGTCGACCTGAATTCTATCCCACTCGTCATGACTGATCGCGTCGAAGTGCTAACCGATGGCGGCTCAGCACTCTACGGTGCAGACGCGGTTGCGGGTGTGGTCAACATCATCATGCGCAATGATTTCGAAGGTCTCGAGCTCTACGGCGATCTGCAAGGCGTCGAGCAGGCGAGCGGCGCGTACGATGCCACGGTTAGCGGCATTTGGGGCACGTCGTTCAACGACGGTGCGACTCACTTAGTGCTCTCTGCAGAACGCTTTGAAAGAGACCCCGTCGCAGTGAAGGACGCCAATTTCTACGGGCCGTATTCTGAGTTTCTTGGCACGGTCTCCGACGCAGGAGTATTTATTAACTCCCCTGCGTTTGGCGCGAATTTCAATGCGGCCCAGTGGCTCAACACCGAGATCTACACGCAAAATCTCGCAGAGGGCGGCCTCCCTTCTAACTATATTTACACCGATCCCGGCTGCTACACGACCACGCTTTCAAACGGCAGCACTCCGCAGATTGGCAGACTTCGAGAGGATCGAGGCGAAAAGGCTGGCACTTGCCGCGCAGACACGTCAGAGTGGAATTACGTGTCAAACGCCACTGAACGAAACGCCTTCGCTGGCTCCTTCAATCATCAGTTCAATGACACCACTGAGTTTTACTCGTTCTTCAGTCACTCCGATTCTAAAACGACTCGAGCAGATGACGGTTACAATCAGTCTCGAGGGCCAACCGTCTTTTTAGCGCCCCCCAACGCTTACACCCGAAATCCGGCGTACGGATTCAATGCGATCGGTCAGACAATGGAGCTCGGATTTTTTGCGCCGGCCGCGGGACTCACGCGTCCTACGCTGGCTGATATGCCCAATATGCCTCTAGCTGCAAGTAACGGAGGCCCCAACGTAGCCATGTATCAGGGGGTACGTGATGGTATCGACCGAACTGGCGCTGCAAACAACATCACCGAAACAAGCACGGTCAGTGTACAGGCCGGATTGAAGGGAGAATTTGAAGCCTTCAACCGCGCGATGACCTTCGATGTTAGCTACTCGTGGGGTGGCTCTTCGCTAGAGCAGCAGTATAAAACCTTCAACCGCGACCGCGCGGAGCTTGCAGCCAATGGATTGGGTGGCCCAAACTGCACACCAAACGGCATCCCAGACTTTGACTTTGCCGGCCAGCCAGGGCCCTTCGGCGGCGCTGTTCCCCAAGCATGGGACTTCTACGCCCCTGGTCTCGTCCAGACGTTCTTCCCTGGTTTCGTGTTTACCACACGCGAAAATCTGTCCTACGCGCTGACCAGTAACAACCAAGGCCAGGGCGGTTGTATGTTCTACAATCCTTACTTGAGCCAGCTGTCTGATCCTAATCTCGCGAACAGCCGGGAGCTCATGGATTGGATGAACGTGACAGTTGATCGTGTAGATAAGCGCAACAAACTCGCAGTCTTTGATGCAGTGGTCTCGGGCGAGCTGTTCGAGATGAAAGGCGGCACCGCACAGTTTGCTGTGGGCGGCCAGTACCGTGAGCGAAATACGAAAGAAGAGGCGTCGGAACTCCACTATCCAGGTCTCCAGAATCGTATATTGGGTTACGACGAGAACGGCGTGCCAAACGAGTTCCACCGCGTGAGCAACAACTTCGAGTGTGCGATGTGCGCGTTTAACTACAATAATACTCGCACAACGAAAGCGGTCTTTATGGAGCTATCGCTGCCATTTATTGAAAACGTGGAAACACAAGTCGCACTGCGTTTTGAAGACTACGGCGGACAAATCGGTAGCGAGCTTTCGCCAAAGATAGCGATGAGCTGGCGTCCAACTGAAGACATTTTAGTCCGTGGTTCATTCTCTCAATCGTTCAGAGCACCAAACATCGCGATTGTGGAGACAGGTCTACAGTCTTCTTCCTACACGTTCCGAGACCCGATCTCTAATCAGGCGGTGCGTGCAGGACTGCTCCCGCCGATCGACGAACATGCGGAGTCCGAACAAACCTTTACGTTGGGTGGACCAGCGCCTTATGTCGGCAATGAGTATGCCGACACCTACAGTATTGGATTTCAATGGACTCCCTCTGGTGCGCTGGAAGGCCTGACTGTAGGCGCCGATTTCTGGCGATTCGAGGTGAGCGATCGCGTCCTGCCTGAGCCTCCAATTCGCGCAATTCAGCCCGAAATTGATGCCTTCATTGCCGCCTCGAAAGATGAGTCGAACTACATTTTAAATGACTCGATTCCTGCGGATTCACCCTATCCCACCCCTTATCAGGCGTGTAGTCCCTCGGCCATTGAGGCAGAATTTGGGCGTGACTCTGAGGAGCGTCTCAACTGCGTAGTCGACCCCCGTGCCTACTACGTCAACGGAATCCAGAGAGCATTCGGTACAACAACCGCCAATCTGATTACCACAACGTTGCGTGCCATTAATGCCGGCGACATCACGGCAGACGGGGTTGACCTCTCAGGCGGCTACAGCTGGTCAAACGATTGGGGCCTCTTTAGTGCTCGTCTCAACTACACCCACGTGCGTCAGTACCGTCTCGACAACGTACCTGGGCTAGAAAGAGGTCTGCTGGATACTTACGTGTTTGATGCGGCAGGTACCACGGGTGACGGTAATATCGTTCGCTCCTTGCCTGATAACAAGGGTACCTTGACGTTAGCATGGCAACGAGATGCGCACGGGGTTAGCCTCATCAATAGGCATATCGGTTCCTACCGGGACTTAGCCTACCAAACAGCATTTGAAACCGTCTCTGATTTCTCGCGCAGCTTGCTCGACGAGAAGATCGACAGCTACAACACGTGGGATTTCCAATACCGTTATTCGAAGGACTGGGGAGGCCGGGTAGGCACAACAAACTTCACTTTAGGGGTTCTAGACATGTTTAATGAGGACATCCCCTACCGAGAAGTCGGATCGCTCAACTACGACACGATTGTATTTGATGGCCGAGGTCGTCGACTCTACGCTCGAGTCTTATGGCAGATCCAGTAGCCTAGCTGTCTAGTGCACTGAAAACCCTCGAGTTGGGATCCCGACTCGAGGGTTTTTTGTTTTAATCGCCTAGCATTTCATTAGACTTAACTCTCCCTCTGTGTTTTCGCTATACTCGTTCCAACACTATTCCCACCCTGTTGGAGCGATCATGAATCCCCTTATAAGACTCCCTGTTTACTCGTTATTACTTGGCCTAGGCCTCGCTGCGTGCAGCGAAACACCTTCCGACCAAGTGGAAACAGACTCACTGCAAACGACTGTCTCGGCCGCTAGGCCTGAACTTGGCAGCTTCGGCATTGATCTCAGCCAACAAGACCCCACGACTAAACCCGGCGACGATTTCTTCCGCTTCGCCAACGGCAAGTGGCTCGACGAGTTCGAGCTACCAGCTGACCGCAGTAACTATGGCTCTTTTTCAGTCTTGGGCGATCGTTCAGATCAGCGAGTGAACGAGATCATCGACGAGCTTGCCAGCGCCGAACCGCCTGCCGGCTCGATAGAGCAAAAGATCAGCGACTACTATTTAAGCTACATGGATACCGCAACACTAGATGCGCGGGGTATCGCGCCACTGCGAGAAAGCCTCGCACAGCTCGCGCAAATCGACTCAAAGGAAGCGCTCACAGAAGCGCTTGGGCGCGCGCAGCTTGACGCCACGGCGAGCCCTTTCGGCTGGTACATCGGCGCCGACCGCCGCGATCCAGACCGTCATCAGCTCGTGCTTAGCCTCGGCGGCATCGGGCTGCCTGACCGCGACTACTATCTTCTCGACACCGAGCAGTATGTTAACGTACGTAGCGAATACGTCGCGCATATCGAACGCATGCTGGGCTTCGCCGGTATTGATAACGCCGCCGAAAAAGCACAGGCGGTGTTAGCTCTTGAGACAGCGTTTGCTGAGAATCTTTGGCCACGCGCCGATCGCCGTAACCGCGACCTCACCTTTAACCCAATGAGCTATGCAGAATTTAAAGCAGTCTACCCAAATATGGATTGGGACGCATATTGGGCTGCGGCAGGCATAGGCGAGATCGAAGACCTCAACGTTTCTTTCCCGAGTGCAATGGCGCCAATCATTGCATTACTCGACAGCGTAGCGGTCGAAGACTGGGTTAGCTACATGAGCTATCAGCACATCTCCAACCTTGCGAGCGTGTTGTCACAAGAAATAGATGATGAAAATTTTCATTTCTATTCCACCGTTCTCAGCGGCGTCCCCGAACAGCGTCAGCGCTGGGAGCGTGGAGTCGAGCGCGTCGGGTCACTTAACAGCTTAGGCGAAGCGGTCGGTCAGATCTATGTACAGAAGCATTTCCCCGAAGCTGCAAAGCAGCAGATGCAGGGGTTAGTCGAAAATCTGCGCGCGGCTCTCGCTAATAGCATTGCAAGCCTCGACTGGATGGGTGAGGAAACTAAAAACGAAGCCAGACTCAAGCTCGAATCGTTTCGCCCGAAAATCGCCTACCCCGACGAGTGGCGTGACCTGTCGTCTATCGAGATCAGCCGCGACGACCTATTCACGAATGCGCGCAACGTGCGTGAGTTCAACTATGCCGATGAGATCAGCCGCTTAGGCAAGCCCACGAACCGCGAAGAATGGGGCATGACGCCACAAACAGTTAACGCCTATTACAACTCGTCTTTTAACGAGATCGTCTTCCCTGCAGGGATCCTGCAGCCCCCTTTCTTTGACCCCGCTGCCGACATGGCAGTGAACTATGGCGGCATCGGCGCAGTAATCGGCCACGAGATGGGCCACGGCTTCGACGACCAGGGCTCTAAATCAGATTCGCTCGGCGTGCAGCGTAATTGGTGGACCGATGACGACCGCGCCAACTTCGAGAAATTGACTACCGCGCTCGCCGCGCAGTATGACCAGTTCGAGCCGGTGCCTGGCTATTTTGTTGATGGCAATTTCACCCTCGGTGAAAACATCGGTGACGTCGGCGGTCTCTCACTTGCCTACCGCGCCTACAAATTAACACTCGGCGGCGAAGAGGCTCCGGTCATCGACGGACTCACTGGCGATCAACGCTTCTTCCTAAGTTGGGCGCAGGTGTGGCAACGAAAATACCGTGAAGACGCACTAATCCAGCGCCTCACCTCCGACCCGCATTCCCCCTCCGAGTTCCGGGTGAACGGCGTGGTTCGCAACTTCGACGAATGGTATGAGGCGTTCGATGTGCAACCCGAAGATGCGCTCTATCTCGCGCCGGAAGACCGCGTGCGTATTTGGTAATGAAAAAAGAGAGGAGATTGAGAATGAATAGGCAACGCTCGCGAGCAGCAATGAATTCCTTCTCAGTCACCCTCATAGCTCTCTCTACCCTCAGTTCATTGCTCCTGCTTTTTCCGTCGGCGTCGTTCGCGCAGGACTTTGATACCATTATTGCCAACGGCCGCATTGTCGATGGCTCGGGTAACCCTTGGTACGAAGCGGATGTCGGCATTCGAGGAGATAAAATTGTCTCCATTGGCGATCTCGCCGGCCGACAGGCTACGCAGATTATCGATGCCACCGGACTGGTTGTGGCACCGGGTTTTATTGACCCGCACACGCACGCTCTGCGCGGGATTTTCGACGTGCCCACGGCAGAGAGTTCCCTTTTGCAAGGCGTGACTACGCTCACCGAGGGCAACGACGGCAGCTCTCCTTTTCCTATCGCAGCCCACTACGCTGAAATCGAAGCCAAACGCATTAGCCCAAACTGGGCTGTCTTTGTTGGGCAAGGCACGATTCGCGAGGCGGTTGTCGGGCGCGAAGATAGAGAAGCGACACCTCTCGAGCTGGCGCGCATGAAGGCTATGGTTGCCGAAGCAATGCGCGATGGTGCGCTGGGAATCTCGACCGGTCTGTTTTATGTTCCCGGCAGTTTCACGCCGACGTATGAAGTCGTCGAACTCTCTAAAGTTGCCGCCCAATACGGCGGTATTTATATTTCGCATATGCGCGAAGAAGCCAATCAGCTGCTCGACTCGGTAGGCGAAACGATCGCTATCGGAGAGCAAGCCGGTATCCCCGTTCAGATAACCCACCACAAGGTAATCGGCGTGCAAAACTGGGGCGCGTCAGTGGACAGCCTGAGACTTGTCGATGAGGCTCGCGGGCGCGGTGTCGATGTCACGCTCGATCAATACCCCTACACCGCGTCGCAAACGAGCATCAACGCGCTTATCCCGCAGTGGGCACAGGAAGGCGGCCGCAGAAAAATGCTTGAGCGTCTCGAGAGCCCCGAAACTCGGGGGGCGGTCAAAGCCGCGATTATCGATAAGATTCTATTTGATCGCGGCGGTGGCGATCCGAAGAATGTCTCTATTTCACGGAGCCCAAACGATCGCTCAATTGAAGGCAAAAATCTTGCCCAAATCACGCTCGAACGCGGTTTCGAGCTCAGCGTCGCAAACGCTGCCGAAGTAACGATGGAAATCGTCGAGATCGGCAACGTTAGCGCGGTGTATCATGCTATAGGTCCACAGGATGTCGATCGCATCATGCAGCATCCTGCAGTTGCCATCGGCTCAGACGGTCCGGTTGGCGTATTCGGCGAGGGCGCACCGCATCCGCGTCAGTATGGCACCTTCGCGCGAGTGCTCGGGTACTACGTTCGCGAACGCGGTGTTATAAGCCTCGAAAACGCCGTACGCAAAATGACTAGCCTTACGGCTCAGCGCCTAAGCATTCGCGACCGAGGCCTATTGGTCGAAGGCTATTTCGCAGACATTGCGATTTTTGATCCGGACACCATAACCGACAAAGCGACATTCGAGCAGCCTCATCAGTATGCACTAGGCGTGGATACTGTGCTGGTCAATGGAGAAGTCGTTGTCTCGAATGGTCAGCACACCGGCGCACGCCCCGGAAGAGTGCTGCATGGACCGGGGTTTCAGATCCCTTGAACCACGATCTTCGTAGCGAGATAAATCAAAATTTGGCGAATAAGACTAGACCCCTCCGAGAAGGAAACGCGTAAGCCCCGCAATCACGCCATAGAACGCACTTGGCACGATACTCGCATCACTCATCATATCTTGATGAATGCGGAGTACGTAGTATGAAATTTCTCTCAACCCTCGGCCTTCTTGGCCTAACCCTGATCGGACTGATTATCGCGATACCCATTCTTTCTGTGGCCTTCTCTGTATTCGGTGCACTCGTCGTCTTTCTGATCTGGGTCGCCCCTTTCTGGATAATCGCAACATCAAATCAAACGACAGGCTATGAGAAGATCGCGTGGTTAATCGCGATGGTCTGCCTGTCTTGGTTTGCTTGGGTGTTTTATTTTTTCCTTGCGCCTCTCAAAAGTCGCGACGACTACTACGGTTACACCCGCCGCTAGGCGTGCTTTAGGTGGAGCCCTAACTTGTCCACCAATGCGCCGCGGCAGCGCATGCTTTGCCGCGGCGTATTTTTCGTTGTTATCGCTATCTCACCACTTCGCCCTACGCAGTTTTTTACGCCCTTGCGCGACGCGAGCCATTAGGCGAGACTTATCCGCGAAGAAGTCTCTTTTAAGTCGCCAATTAAGGAAAACAATAATGATAAAAAAAGCGCTAGCAGTAGCCACCGCGGCAGCAGTATTTAGCACAACGGTAATAACGACAGCAAACGCGCAAGACGCACCTACTCCAGAGCAGGTCGCAGCCAGCGCCGCCGACACGCGACAGTCAGTATTCAAACTTTTACGTTTTTACTTGGTGCCGCTTGCGGGTATGGCGCGCGGCGCACCTTTTGATGCCGCGCTGGCAGAGAAAAACGGACGCCGCATCGCAGCACTCGCGCCGACAATCCCCGACGTTTTTATGCACGATACACGCAACTTTGATGTGGAAACTGAAGCGTTAGACGTGATCTGGGAAAACAAGTCAGAGTTCGAAAATAAAGCTATGGCATTAATGAATAACGCCAATGCCTTTGCAGATCTGGCTGCAACTGGCGACCGCGGTCAGACACTCGGTGCTTTTAGAGCACTAGGCGGCTCATGCGGAGACTGTCATGACACATTCCGCGTAGATAACGACTAACTGTCGACAGCGACCCCGAGCGCTAACGCGTGAAGAACGCGGCTAGCGCGAGGCGGTCGGCATCAGTAAGTCGAGACGTATTGTGCTCTATCACATCGCTCATGTCGCCGCCGACAAAATCTGAATCGGGTTTCATCCCTAGCAGTAAGAATAAATCAAAACTGCTACGGTCCCAGTCTTCTAAAGCCGCGCGGTCAATCGCCTCGATTTTATCCTCACCTATCTGTGCGCCCGAAAATTCCCGCGCGAGCTGCGAAATACCCAGACCGTTGCGTGGCGTATGACACTCACCACAATGTCCGAGATTTCGCGCAAGATAGGCGCCGCGTTCAATCAGTAAGGAATCCTCTTGCTCCGAAATCAGTTCGGGTTCTTTTCCGCCTGACAGGTCAGCCAACAAATTCCAGCCTACCAGAGCAAAACGCGAAAGCCACCACGGTGTTTCATGCTCAGGAACAGCATTGTTAACCGGATCAAGTGACAAGAGATACGCACCGATGTCGAGAACATCCTGATCATTCAGACCGGCGTAAGAGCGATAAGGGAACGCCGGGAAATAAAAGCTGCCCTCGGGTGCGCGCCCATGCTGAAGCGCACGCAAAAAATCCTGTGCCCGCCAGTTACCGATGCCCGTGTCGACGTCCGGCGTAATATTGGGCGCATAGAAAGTACCAAAATCGGTAACCAACGCGTGGCCGCCACTAAGAACCGTCGAGTCGGTTGAGCCATCGTCGTTAACCGTTAAATGACAACTCACACAGCCGCCCGCGTTAACCAAATAGGCACCGCGGGCAATAGCATCCTCGCTGCTTGAAATTGCAGCGGTGTCATCGACAGGCGGGGTCGCGAGTAAAAAATAGGCAAAGACCGCAACGGCCGCCACGCAAATCGCGAATATTCTTCTGCGTAACGGCCACCGTCTCATTCCATTCGCCTCCCTCTTATTCCTTTCAATTTACGCCTGATTTCCGCATAACATAAAAAGACACTTCGCCGCTAAATGAGCTGGCTCAGCATTTCTTGATTATAAGTGACCAACTCATCGAATTTACCTGCGCGCACTTTAGTGACCCAGTCGGGGTTTGCGATAAGCGCACGACCAACGGCAATCATGTCGAACTCGTCAGCCTCCATACGCGTGATTAGATCGTCAATGCTTGCAACCTCGGCTTCGCCGCCGCGGTAAGTCGCAATAAATTCCTCAGTTAAACCGACGCTGCCAACGCTAATCGTTGGCTTGCCGGTGATCTTCTTGACCCAGCCCGCGAGATTGAGGTCAGAACCTTCGAACTCGGGTTCCCAAAATCGACGTGTACTGCAGTGAAAAATGTCGACGCCAGCCGCTGAGAGCGGCTGCACGAACTGTTCGAGTTCTTCGAGACTCGGCGCGAGACGCGCAGTGAAGTCCTGCTGCTTCCACTGCGAAAATCGGAGAATGATCGGATAATCGTCGCCGATTTCGGCGCGAATGCTTTGCACGATGTCGGTCGCAAAACGCGTGCGCTTAACGAGCGAACCGCCGTACTGATCCTCGCGTTGGTTTGTGCCTTCCCAAAAAAAGTTATCGATGAGATACCCATGAGCACCGTGCAACTCGAGCGTATCAAAGCCTAGATCTTTTGAATCTTTTGCCGCCTGTGTGAACGCAGCGATGAGGTCATCAATCTCCGCATTGCTGAGCGCTTCATAGACCTTTTTGCCCGGCCCTACTAAGCCCGATGGCGTAGCAGACGGATAGTCTGGATAAGCGCCCTCGCCTGGTCGACGCATGCCGCCCTGGTGCCAGAGTTGTGGCGCTATCTTACCGCCGGCTGCATGAACCGCCTCGACAATTTTATGCCAGCTATCGAGTGCTTTCCCGTGGAAACCAGGAATGCGCACTTCGTTGGAGGCCGCCTTGTGATTGACCGTCGTGCCTTCGGTGATGATGAGACCAACCTCGTTCTCGGCGCGGCGTTTGTAGTACTGCAACACTGCGTCGTCGGGGACACCGTCTGGCGAAAACTGTCGAGTCATTGGTGCCATGGCAACGCGATTTTTGAGAGTAAGTTTAGGGCTAGTAAATGGGGTAAACAGAATATCGGGGTTCATCGAGCGGTCTCTGCGTAAGTAATTAGAAAAAGTGTGTCGCCGCCATGCGCGAGAACGACATAATAGGTCGGCACGAAAGTGGTGTCGAGTTCTAGCGGCCCAGCGCTGCATCGCGCAGTATGCGGCGGTTCATGTCAGTTGGCGCCGGTTCTGATTCGCCGAAGATCGCGCGAATCCAGTGGCCATCTGTCGGATTGGGGAACACGATATAATCAGCGCCAAAGCGAGCAGCGTCTTCGTGCATTAACGCCTCGCGCGTCGCCACATCGGTGACATAATAGCGCCGCGCGAAGTCATTGAGGTTGTCGCCGAGCGAAGCGACTACGTGGAAGTCAGCTCGAATCTGCGCCTGCACGGCCTCCTTGTTAGACGTATCGCGCAGGACGCGGAGATGGTCGGCACGCGCGTTATCAAACCCCGCGGCCTGTAAATTTGCCAGCGCGAGCTCGAAGGTCGCCTCACCCTGATCGCGATTCGTGACAAAGAAAAGCGTCACATTGTTTGTCTCGCAAAATGCAGCAAACTCGAGCGCGCCAGGACTTGCAACAAACTGATTACTCGGCACCCAGGCATCCCACGTGGCGTCATCGAAGAAATCGCCGCCGTCGGCAATAAGCTGTCCCCAGTAGGCGCCTGATAAGAGCACGGTTTCGTCGACATCGGTGATCACCGCAAGAGGACGCGCATCATCGAGCATGCCTGCCTCACGCGCAGCGAGTGCTTGTTCGACTCGCAGCTGCGCCAGCGCAAAGCCCTGATAGTAAAGCGCGCGAAATTCGGCCGCAGTTTGGCGCCACGCGATAGCGTAGAGCAAGGGATTAAACAAGTCGGCTTGTTCTGCCCTTGGCTCTGGCTCGGCAGCCACAACCGATGTAGTTAGCGTACCCACTATTGCCGCCGCCGCGACCCCTTGTCTAAGTATTTTTCTACACATTGTTAATCCTGCTGTTCATCTCGTCGTTGGGCCAGCTGTAGGCGCACTTAGCACCCCGTGGCTGGTAATAATACGCAGAGTTGGTCTATATTGCTTACGCCCTCTGATTTTTTACACAAGGAAGTCAATTGCGATGCGCCAGCCCTTAAGATTACTCAGCCTCAGATTACTCACCCTTACCTCATGCCTAGTCGCATGC
>Ga0075475_10001456_pt1 | contig 11766 bp, 8 predicted proteins | sample DEB08_DNA_10_FD_76342 | JGI IMG/M metagenome (GOLD analysis project Ga0075475, IMG submission 76342) | Aqueous microbial communities from the Delaware River and Bay under freshwater to marine salinity gradient to study organic matter... | ecosystem: Environmental > Aquatic > Marine > Coastal ... | reverse complement strand
CTCCGTCTGGACCTCCCGGTCCGGCTCCGACCTGCATCCGTCAAGCAGGTCCGCCCGCGGCCGCTCGGTCAGCGACCTGCCGCCTCGAGGAGCACGCCTTCGAGGGCCCGGATCGGCGCCGGATCGTCGAAGCACCGGTGGGCGCAAGCGGCGACCGAATCGGCGATCGCCAACCGACGCGAGCGGTCCGTCGCAAGGGCGATCGCCGCGGTCACATAGGCCTCGGGCGATTCCGCGATCAGGGGCGGCGACCAGGTCCCGTCGGGGTCGAGCGTCCGCAGGATTCCAAGCGCATGCCGCCGCCGCATGAAGTCGCCCGGCAGGGTGACGACGGGACGTCCTGCGGCGACGGCCTCGAGAGTCGTGTGGCCTCCCGACCAGCCCGGCGGATCGAGGAAGAGGTCCGCCGCGGCAAGCCGAGACCGGAACTCCGCCGTCGGCAGCACCGGGAGGAACTCGAGCTGCCGCGCTGGATCGGCGCCGGCCGCCGTGAACGCGCGGTGCAGGCGTTGTTCGAGGCGAGCGCGGGACACGCTTGCCTGAGGCGCCGTGAACACGAATCGACTCGAGGGCACCGCCTCGGCGACCTGTGCGTACAGCCGGTCGAACTGGGGGGCGTGCTTGTGCGGAGTCTGCGCGCACCAGCAGACGATCGCGTCGTCCGGCCAGGCGAAGGTCGCACGATCGGCGGGCGGCGGGAACACGGGCCGCGCCACCGTCGCGCCGAGCCCCGGCAGGCGCACGAGACGTTCGGTGTAGTGGCGGTCGCCGTCGGCGGGCTCCATCGCATCGCTCGAGAGAAACAGGTCGATCGTCGAGAGACCGGTGGTCTCGGGATGTCCCCACGCCACCGCCTGCAACGGGGCGAGGCGCAACGCCGCCAGCTGCGGCACCAGCGGGGCCATGCCGAGTTCGGGCAGGAGCAGGATGTCGAACCCGGCGTCGCCGATGCCGGTAGCGACGTCTCGTGGCCGTTCGCCGAGCGACGTCGCGTGCAGCGTCCGATCGCAGCGTGCCTGCAGCGAGCGACCGAACTCGTCGACGGACCGGCCGACGTCGATCGCGACGACCTCGAAGCGGTCCCGATCGAGATGCCGCGTCCAGCCGTCGAGCAGAAGCCGCGCGACCACGTGATCCCGCCACAACCCGGACAGCAGACCGATGCGAAGGCGACCGGCACCGCTTGGGCGTGAAGGCGCCGGCTTCGGGCGTCCGAGTGCCGCAACGGCCACGTGCGAAGCGAGTTCGGCGTGCCGTCGTGCCCGCGCAGGATTCGGTTCGGCAAGGGCCGGAAGCCGAAACGGCCACGGTGGCAGCACGGCGTCGGCCGGATCGCCGAACGCCGGTGCGTTCGCGGCCGACCTCGCAAGCGCCGCATCGAAGTCGTTTGCGGCGGCGTCGGCCGCCTCTGCAGACTCCGTGACGAGCGGAAGACTTGCTTCGGCGCGGTGAAGCGCCATCACCCCGGGATCGCAGCCGTGGTTCCGTTCGATCTCCTCGAGCAGCGCCGTCGCCTCCTCGCCCCGATCGATCGCCACGAACAGCTCGACGAGACGCAGGCGATCGGCCACATCGCCGGCTTCGGCAAGACGCGTCGCCGGCGGCACCGCCTCGTCGAGCCGACCGACCGCCGCCAATGCCGATGCGGCCCGACGGGCGAGACCGAGATCTTTCGTGTCGCAACGCCACGCTCGAAGCGCCGCCTCCGCGGCCTCGCGCAACTCGTCGAGACCCCGACACACCTCGGCGAGACTCGTCCAGGCCTGGGCGTGCTCTGGATCGAGGCGGACCGCCCGCTCGAGGGACTCCCGCGCCACGTCGAGATCGCCCGCGCCCGCGTGGGCGATGCCGAGCAGCAGCAGACCCTCGGGATCCTCGGGGTCGATCGCAAGGACCTGCTCGGCCGCGGCGATCGCATCCGGCCAGCGACCACGGGCGACCGCCTCGGAGGCGGACACGATGAGCGAATCGATCTCGTCGGACGGTGGCGTCATGGCCGGGCCTCGGCGGCAGGCCATCGACTGTAACGCTCGCCCTCCCCCGCCGCGCCGGATTCCCGACGGCTCAGGTGGGATCCGGCGCGGCGAGGTCGTGGAGGTCTGCGGACGCATGCCGCCTCGCCGGCCGCTGCCCCGGCAGCTTCAGGCCGAGCAGGTGGTGCGGCAGCGTGGAGATCATGAAGAACGCGATCATCGCGGCGACGATCGCGAACGCCGACGGCGGCGCCTCGAGACGCCAGGCCGCGACCAGGCAGATCACGCCGGTCGGGACGAGCAGCGGCAGGCTCAGCAGGTGGACCCGCAGCAGGCCGAGCGCCGGACGCGAGGCGGCATCCGACCCGACCATTTCGGGCGTGGTGCCGAGGCGGACCGCGTGCCGCCAACTGTGGACCAACAGGAAGTAGCAGCCCACCGCGAAGAGCGGCGACGCCACGAGGCAGAGCGCCGCGACGAGGGCGTGTTCGACGAGATCGAGACCCGCCCCACGGCCACCGTCGTGCCGCCAACGCCATGCGGCGGCGACGATCGCAGCCACGACGCCCACCGACGTCAGGGCGATACCGACCGGACCCAGGATCGCGGTCTCGGTGACGATCGAGCCGCTGCCGAAGAATGCGGTTCCGTAGGAGGCGATCGCGGCGAACGGCGCCCAGGCCCCCGCGGGATCGTGGGCGAAGGCGGGGCCGAGCACCAGGCATCCGCGGGCGAGGATGAAGCACCCGGCCATCGCGACGCCCGGAGCGATCCGCATCTCCGCACGCTGCGTCGCCCACTGGTCGCCGAGTCCCCAGTGGACCACGGTCAGGACGAAGAAGAGCCCCGCCGCGAGATCCGGGACCGCAAGCACCGCCGCCAGCGAGACCGTCATCCAGAGCAGGTATCCGCCGAAGGTGCCCAGCGCCGCAAGCCAGGTCGAGACGGCGAACAAGGTCGGCGGGCCCGCGGTCGCCGCGGCGCCCACCGGTCGCAGGCGACCCGCTGCCCAGAGGTCCATCGCCCCGTGGGGCATGCCCAGCAGCAGGAACGAGATCAGGAAGGGCCAGGCGGCGAAGCGTTCGGTGAAGGCGGGACCGGCGAGCGCGATGGCGAGCAGCATCGCCCCCATCGCGACCATCGGCACCACCCGCAGCCATCGGAAGGTCGCCACGCCGACGGCCACGCCGTCGAGCCGTGCCGCCTCCCCCACCAACGACCGACGGCTCCCACCGAACGAATCGGGGGAGCCGTCGGCCCGTCGGAGGCGCCGGAGACGTGGGTTGGAACCGCGACCGGTCCCCGCGGGATCCGCGAGGAGCAGGGAGCCGGGGGACTCGGTCGCGATCGTCTTCACGTCGTCGGCTTCAAGTCGAGGTCGAAAAGGCCGCTCAGGCCTTCTCGCCCTCCGCGTCCATGAGCGCCTTCACGCCCATCACGCAGACCAGACCGAAGAACACCTTGTTGATGACGTCGGCGATGTTGTAGAGGATCTCGCGGTAGCTGCCGCCGGCATCGCCCGCGAGGGCCATCAGGAAGCCGATCGGGTAGATCACCCAACCCACGAGGATGAAGAGCCGCATGGTGCGGGCGCTGTTGGCGATCGGGCCGGGGGCCTCGTCGATCGCCTTGCTGACCGTGCCGTAGAGCGTCGCGACGATCAGGAGCCAGAACACGCAGGAGATGATGTAGTTGATCCACCAGGCGCCGGACCCGAGGGTGCTTTCCTCGGCGACCCACGCGAAGACGAGCATCAGCACGTCGAGGATCACCAGCTTGTAGAACAGGCTCTTCGCACCGGCGCCGAGCCTCAGCAGCAGCGGGAACTCCATCAGCAGCAGCGGCGTGGTGATGAGCCAGTCGATGTAGCGGTAGGCGGTCGGGAACGCGGAGATGGACGCGCCTTCGATCCGGTTGCCGTCGGCGTCGAAGAGGCTCGCCACGCCTTCCACGTAGATGCCGCTCATGCGGTAGTAGTGGAACGCGGCGACCGCACAGATCAGGCCGGCGACGACGTACACCGACTGGTACGCACGAGAGGCGGACCCCTTCATCAGGAAGAAGTAGAGGGCACCGGTGCCCATCGCGACCGTGCTGACCCAGAACAGGTACAGCGTGATTCCCTCGATCGACAGTCCGGCGTTGAGCGCCTTCATCGTCGTCGACATGTCTGCGAGCATGTGCATGGCCAAGGTTCTCTGGAGAGACACGAAGTGGGTCGAGGCCGCCTCCGACCGTCGGAGTTCAACGGAGCCTCGATCCGACTCACAATTCCCGGACTTGGCATCGGCCACGCGATTGGATTCGGCGATCATGAATTCGGGGGCAGTTCGCCCCACGACCGCGACGGGGCACCTCTCGACGACGGCGATCCAGCGGATCCGACGCCCTCGGGCCACGCACTCCGGAAGTTTCATAATCATCTTCGCTTGAACGGCTTAGTAAAACCTCCCCGCTCGCGGACGGCGGCAGGGTCGGACCCGTTCCTGCACTTCGTGACAAAAGGAACTTTCTCCGGTCCCTGTCACCACCTTTGGGAGGAGTGCAGTCGAGAGGGTGCCTTGCGACGCCCTCTTGCCGACCCCGGCAGCACGGGTTCCGACAGCGGGCGGGCCTGGTCCGTCGAGTACCGCTGGGGCCATGGGCCGCCACTGTCCGGCAAGTCCGCAGATGCCGCAGTCAGTGGGGCGATCCTTGCTTCGGATCGCCGCGGAACGTACCCTCTCCGATTCGCCCGGACCCGCGTACGGCGTCTTCAGGGGCGACTCACTCCCGCGTTCAGGTCCCTCCCGATGAAGAACGACACCCACCCCAAGTACTACCCCGAGGCGAAGGTCTTCTTCCGCGGCGAGGTGGTCATGACCGTCGGCGCCACGGTTCCGGAACTCCATGTCGAGGTCTGGAGCGGATCGCATCCGTTCTTCACCGGGCAGAAGTCCTTCATCGACGCCACCGGTCGGGTCGAGCGGTTCCAGAAGAAGTTCGCCGGGAACTACTTCAACCGCGGCAAGAAGGGCAAGAAGAACGAGGACAACTAGTTTCGTGACGCAGTCGATTCAGCGCCGCCGGTCAAGCCGGCGGCGTTGTCGTTGAGGGCCCCTGCACCGATCACGGACGCCGCCGTGCCGCTCGAGATCCACGACAACCTCCGCCGGACGCTCGAAGGCCTCGACCGCTCGTACGAGTCGCTGTCGGCGGAACTTCTCGATCCCGAGGTCGCCGCGGATCATCGAAGATCTCGTGGCATCGCCATCCGACGGGCGGCACTCGAACCGCTCGTCGAGCGCTGGCGGGAGATCGCCGGTCTCGAACGTGAACTCGACGAGGCGACCGCTCTCGCCGCGGAGCCCTCCGACGCGGAGATGGCGGCGTTGGCGCGGGAGGAGGCCGCCTCGCTCGAGGCCCGGGCGAAGACCCGACTTGCCGAACTGCAGGAACGACTCGTCACCGCGGACGACGACGCGATCGGCGCGACCATCCTCGAGATCAGGGCCGGCGTGGGCGGAGACGAGGCCGCCCTGTTCGCGGGCGATCTGCTCGAGATGTACCGGCGGTTCGCGGCCGTGCGGCGCTGGAGCGTCGAGGTGCTCGATGCGAGTCCCGGCGACGCCGGTGGATTCAAGCAGGCGATCCTCTCGGTCAAGGGCGAGCGGGCCTTCACCGACCTTGCGTTCGAGAGCGGCACCCATCAGGTCAAGCGGGTGCCGGCGACCGAGGCCCAGGGCCGCATCCACACCTCGACCGCGACCGTTGCGGTGCTTCCCGAGCCGGAGGAGGTCGAGGTCGACCTCGATCCGGACGACGTGCAGGAGTCGATCACCACCGCCCAGGGCCCCGGCGGGCAGAACGTCAACAAGGTCGCCACCGCGGTGCACCTGATCCACCGCCCCACGGGGATCGAGGTCCGCATGCAGGAGACCAAGAGCCAGACCCGCAACCGTGAAAAGGCCTGGCAGCTGCTGCGGGCCCGCCTCTTCGCGCGGCAGCAGGCCGAGGCCGCCGCCCGTCGCGCCGAGGCCCGCAGCGGCATGATCGGCTCGGCGAGCCGATCGGAGAAGATCCGCACCTACCGGTTCAAGGAGAACCTCGTCGCGGACCACCGCCTCGGCGAGAGCTTCAACCTCGGATCCGTGCTGGGCGGCGAGATGCAGCCGCTGGTCGACGCGCTGAGAAGGCTCGAGGTCGCCCGGCGCCTCGAGGCGCTCTGAGTTCGCGAGCGATCAACTCTCGACTTGCCGCGCCCGCGCCGCGAGCGCCGCCTCGAGAAAGCCGTCGAGGTAGCGGTCGGCGAAGATCCGCACCGCCTGCTCGGTCCGCTCGGGGCCGGCGCCCCACATCACCGCGCGAATCCGCGGGTATTCCGGATCGAGGTGGATGCGCAACGCGTCCTCGAGCACCAGCATCTGCGGCAATCGCACCGCGTGGTGGGCCGAGGCGGCATTGACTCCGGGCTCGCCGATCACGATGGACGGCTGGTGCATCAGCAGGCGATCGTTCAGATACCACAGGTCGGTCATCGCCATCGGCAGCACGCCGCGGGTCTCGCCCATCGAGGCGAGCCGGCGGCGCACGGTCTCGACGAGCCACTCGACGATCGGTCGGTCCTCGCACTCGCTGCGAAGGTGGGCGCCGGCGACGACGCACAGGAGATCCTCGGTGTCCCAGCCGCCGCGCGCCGGCAGGTGCCGGCGGCGCTCGGCGAGAAGCAATTCGGGCGATCGATCGTCTGGTGACGGAGCCGGCAGGGAGGATCCACTCATGGCGATGGTTGTCGGCGATCGCCGGGGAGAGACTCCACTCCCGACCTCGACGCCGCCTCGATCGGCGGACCTTCCTCCTCGCGGGCGGATCGACTCGCGTCGCGACCGATCGCCACCCCCCGCACGAACGGTCAAGTCGCCCCAATCGAGCGCGTACTTGGCGACCGGTGCCGCGGCGCAGGCGACTTCGCCACCCGAACCGCTACGGTGCCCCGGCCCCGTCAGGAGACCTTCCAGGAGATCCCCCATGCTCGCCCTGTCCTCGATCGGCGTTTCGTTGCTGAGTGTCCTCGTGGGGCTCGCCACCCTCTCCGATCCCCCGAGTCTCCCTCCGGACTCGATCTCGGCGCCGCCGATGATTCTCGAGCGACTCGGCGATCACCGCCGCCCGGTGGCCACGGACTCCGAATCCGCGCGACGTTGGTTCGATCAGGGACTCGCCCTGATGAACGGATACAACTTCGACGGCGCCGTCGCGTCGTTCCTCGAGGCGACTCGGCACGATCCGGACTTCGCCATGGCCTGGTGGGGCATCGCCTACGCCTGTGGTCCGAATCAGAACAACCCCGCGATCGTGCCGCCCAAGGACGAGTGGTCCCACGCCGCCGCGGCACGGGCCTACGAACTGAGGGAGCGAGAGACCGGCGCGAACCGGGCTCTCATCGACGCGCTGCCGACCCGATACCGCCTGCCGTTGCCCGAGGACCTGACCGAGCAGAACCAGGCGTGGCTCGCCGCCATGCGGAAGATCGCCGAGCGGTACCCCTTCGACGCCGACGTCCAAACCTGGACCGCCGAGGCGATGCTCTGCCTGCAACCCTGGCGGTACTGGACCCTCGAAGGGGAACCGATCGAGAACGTGCTCGAGATTCGCGAGATCCTCGAGCGGGTGATGCGCCAGGATCCATTCCATCCCGCGGCGAACCATCTCTACATCCATGCGATGGAGTCGTCGCCCTGGCCGGAACTGGCCGAACCGGCCGCCGATCGACTGATCGAACTCATGCCGGCGTCGGGGCATCTCGTGCACATGCCCTCGCACATCTGGATGCAGACCGGCCGCTACGACGACGCCGCGGACTGCAATCGCCGCGCCGCGGCGCTCGACGACCAGTGGTTCGAGGGAGACCCCAACGCCGGCGAGTACCGGATCTACATGTCGCACAACCGCCACTTCCTGACCTGGGCCGCGACGATGCAGGGTCGTCGCCGCGAGGCGGTGACCTCGGCGCGGGCGATCTGGACGGAGGTTCCTCCGCCGTTGATGGAGGCGCTTGCGTTCATCACCGACGGCATCGCCGCGTGCAAGTGGCACGCGCTCGTCCGTTTCGGCATGTGGGACGAGATCCTCGCCGAACCGGCCGATCCGGAGTGGGCGGTGGTCAACCACTGTCTGCGCCGGTACGCCCGTGGCGTCGCGCTGGCCAACTCCGGCCGCATCGCCGAGGCTCGCGACGAGCTGGCCGCCTTCGACGAGGCCGTTTCCGCGCTCGAGCGTCTCGAACCCCTCGAACGGATGCTGGGCAACCAGCCCGCGGCCGAGATCATGCCGCTGGCCCGACTCGTGCTCGAGGGCGAAATCGAGTTCAAGGCCGGCAACGAGGCCCGCGGGCTCGAACTGCTCGGGCGGGCGTGCGCGTTCGAGGAGCGGATCGTCTACGCCGAGCCGGCACCGTGGATGATGCCGGCTCGACACGCCTACGGGGCGCTCCTGATCGCGTCCGATCGATTCGCCGACGCCGAGAAGGTCTACCTCCGGGATCTCGAGGTCTATCCCGCCAACGGCTGGGCCCTGCTGGGACTCCGCGACGCGCTTCGCGGCCAGGGCCGCGCCGACGAGGCGGCCGGCGTGGACCGCGCCTTCCGCCGGGCCTGGAAGAGTGCCGACGTCATGCCACCGGCGTCCTGCTACTGCGGCACACCAGTGGCGTCGCGATGACCGAGGCGCCACCGGCGGTCGCCGGGACGCTCCGCGCCGGGCCGTGGCGCAGATCGCTCAACGGGCCGCCACGACGACCGGTGGCGCCCGTTCGACCGCCGACTCAGTGCGGCAGCGGGAAGCCTCGGCAGAACTCGCGGATCTCGCCGCGCACCGCTTCGGCGGTCGCGGCGTCGCCCTTGGCCAGCAGCACGCGATCGATCCACGCCGCGACGGTCGCCATCTCCGCCTCGCCGAGGCCGCGAGTGGTGAGCGCCGGCGTGCCGAGACGCAGGCCGCTGGTGACCATCGGCGGTCGCGGATCGTTGGGGATGCCGTTCTTGTTGACGACGATGCCCGCCTGCTCGAGCCAGCGCTCCGCGTCGGCGCCGGTGAGTTCGGCGTCGCGGGGCCGCAGGTCGACGAGCATCAGGTGGTTCTCGGTGCCGCCGGAGCAGAGGCGGTAGCCCCGCTCGGCGAGCGCCGTCGCAAGGGCGTGGGCGTTGGCGGTCACCTGCCGGCAGTAGCTCGTGAACTCCGGCTTCAGGGCCTCGCCGAACGCGATCGCCTTCGCGCCGATCACGTGCATCAACGGCCCGCCCTGGCTTCCGGGAAAGACCTTGCGGTCGAGCTTCTTCGCAAGCTCCTCGTCGTCGGTGAGGATCAGTCCGCCGCGCGGGCCTCGAAGGGTCTTGTGGGTCGTGGTGGTCACGACGTGGGCGTGGGGAAACGGCGAAGGATGCACGCCGGTCGCGCAGAGGCCGGCGATGTGGGCGATGTCCGCAAGCAGATGGGCCCCCACGCCGTCGGCGATCTCGCGGAAGCGGGCGAAGTCGATGACCCGCGGGTACGCCGAGAAGCCGCAGATGATCAGCTTCGGACGGTGCTCCCTGGCGAGCGCCTCGATGCGGTCGTAGTCGAGAAGTTCGGTCTCGGGGTCGAGGTCGTAGTCGACGATCTTGAAGAAGGTCCCCGAGAAGTTGACCTTCAGGCCGTGGCTCAGGTGCCCCCCCGACTTGATCGGCAGGCTCAGCACGGTGTCGCCGGGCGAGAGCAGCGCCATGAACGCGGCGATGTTGGCGTTGGCGCCGCAGTGGGGCTGCACGTTCGCGAAGCCGCAGTTGAAGAGGCGCTTGGCTCGATCACGGGCGAGATCCTCGATGCCGTCGTGGAACTCGCACCCGCCGTAGTAGCGCTTGCCGGGGTAGCCCTCGGCGTACTTGTTGGTCAGCCAGCTGCCCGCGGCGTGCATCACCGTCGTCGAGACGTGGTTCTCGCTGGCGATCAGTTCGAGCGTCGAGGCCTGGCGCTCCGCCTCGGCGGCAAGCAGAGAAGCCATCTCAGGATCGCTTGCACCCACGAGTTCGAGCAGGCCGGTGGAAAGGTCGTCGAGCCGAGCGACGGGAGCGGATTCGGTGGTGGTTGGGGCCATGGGAGGGGACGAGTCCGATTCGGGGGAGTGCTCTGATCCGGCGTTCTCTGGAACGCCAGCAGGGTAGCGCGGACATCGTCATCCACGCCCTCTCAGCGAGATCTTTCGGGCGATGGGCCGAGGTTGCCGCTACAAAACGGTGCCCGGGCCGACGGCGAGTTGCCTCGCATGCCGACGCCCATTCCTCGAACGCCTGCAGGACCTCGTCATGCCCGTTTCGCTCTTGCCGATCCTCTGCGTGCTCCCCGTGTTCGCCGCCCCCCCGTCCACGGACGCCCCGCCGCCGCGGCTCGACGGCCTCGACGAGGAGTGGCGGAGCATCGCTCCGGCGGTGACCGATCCCACGGGCGACCACGGGGGCGGGGTGCTCGATCTCCGTTCCATGCAGCTGCGGGAGACGCCCGACGCCCTCTGGGTTCGCCTGGAGATCGCGGGAACGCCCGTCAACGTGCAGAGCCTCGCGGAGTCCCTCGAACTGCTGATCGACATCGACGGCGATGCCGCGACGGGCGATGCCCGCGACTCGATGGCGGGCGTCGATCTGGCGATTCGGTTCTCGCCCCGGGGTCGGGGGATCTCGCGCGAGGGTCGAGGTTCCGCGGTCGAGATCGTCGAACCGGCGCTCGTCGCGGGACAGGATCGGCCACGCATCGCCACACCGTTTCCAACCGGTGTCGGAAGTGCCCCCACCACCGCCTCGAGGTGGCTGGAGTTTCGTCTGCCTCGAGCCGCTGGGGACGACCCCCTCGCAGGCCTGAGATTCGGCGAGACCGCTCGCCTCGGTGCTCGTGTCGTCGCCGACGGCGAGACCCGCGACGAATTGACGCCCACCACCTGGCGGTTCGCGTCCGAGGCGTCGAGCGCCACCAGACTTGCGAGAGCCCTGCCGCTCGCGGCCGCCGGCACGATGCGGGTGGTCTCCTGGAACGTCGAACGAGGCGGGCTCTTCAACGATCCCGAGCCGTTCGAGACGGTGCTCGAGGGCCTTCGTCCGTCGGCGATTCTCCTGCAGGAACTCGACGGCCGAGCCACGCCCGAGGCACTGGCGAACTGGCTTGACACGCGACTCCCGACCGAGGGCGGATGGAAGGTCGCGGTCATCGGCGGCGACCTCCGGGTCGCGGTCGCTTCGCCTCGCCTCGCCCCGGCTCCCGCGCTCGCCTCGGTCGAGCGTCCGCTGCCCGACGGCACCCGCACCGTGCGGGCCATCGGCGCCATCCACGAGTTCAACGGACGACAGGTGCTGCTGGTCTCGGTGCACCTCAAGTGCTGCGGCTCGATCGGGAGCCGCGAGGATCGGATTCGAGAGGCCGAGGTTCAGGCGATTCGCGAGGCCGTGCGCCTGGCGATGGCCGAAGCCGCCCGCGAGGGCCGCCGCATCGACGGCGTGGTGATGGGCGGCGACTTCAACCTCGTCGGCGGGGTCGGCGTGCTCGACGAGGCCGCCAGAGGTCTCGATCTCGATGGGACTCCGCTGACCGTCGCACCGCTCTACGCGCCCGACGGCGGCACCAACCTCACCTGGCGCGACGCCCGAAGCGAGTTCATGCCGGGCCGACTGGACTTCCTGCTCTTCAGCGATGCACGTCTTGAGATGGTCGATGGGCTGGTGGTCGATCCTGCGGCCTTCCTTCCAAGCGGCGCCGCCGCCGATGGACCGAGCGATCACCTTCCGCTGGTCGT
>Ga0075475_10001455_pt1 | contig 11768 bp, 11 predicted proteins | sample DEB08_DNA_10_FD_76342 | JGI IMG/M metagenome (GOLD analysis project Ga0075475, IMG submission 76342) | Aqueous microbial communities from the Delaware River and Bay under freshwater to marine salinity gradient to study organic matter... | ecosystem: Environmental > Aquatic > Marine > Coastal ... | reverse complement strand
GACCGTGCGCATGGTCGAACCTGATAATGCAGCGCCCGGCGCCGCCCACGATTTAGAAGTTGCGCTTTTCGATGCCCTCCAGGCGGTGGAGGCCCGGCAGCGTGCCGACGAAGCGGCGTACGTTAATTTGTTGGCTTCTTCCAGGGCGTTGGCCGAAGCAGCGCGTGCCGGCGACACGTCGTCGATCCGTTGAGGCCGCGACGCGGTCATGCCTCCCAGTGGGGGTTGCGAGCTTCGTGTCCCAGCCAGGGGCGGGACGCGTCTGGAGTTTTCATCGGTCGTTGCAGCAACGCTCCCATTCCAAGGGTGACGAGCGCGTGGTGTTCTTTTTTTGTGTCCCGCGCTGCACGTAAGCAGCTCACATCGCGTTCGTCCGCGACTTTGTTGCTATTGTCTTGCATTGTGTTTCGTTACACCCACCAGGTCTAGCATTTTCGTTGCAAGCGGTCCGAGGGCCTCGTCTCCGTCATGTCGCGTGGCTTGTGTACCCGAGTTGTCCAGGCATGCGCTTGCATTGCCTTCGCCGCCGCGCAGCAGGCCGGCGAGCCCGTGCGGGTGAATGTGGAATACGACGTCCCGAGTGTTGGCGCCGATGCGGCTTCTGCAATGCTTCGGCACAGCGCCGCGTTGGAAGCGAAGTTGGTCAAGCCCAAGCCGCACGCGCATAGCATGCGCGAGTCCGGCTTCGCTGCTTTCGGCCACCGCAGCGACACCGTGCCGCCAGAGGCTGAAGAAGTCGTTCTTCACGTCGCAGCTCCTTCTGTTGGCGCAGCGTTCGGTTCTACTTTGGCATCGTCCGCATTGAGCCGGTTGGCTAGTTTATCGGAGGTGTCGCAACGATTGCATTCGCAAGAACTGCGCGCGCTGCGAGGTGCGCAGGCGCCATTGCAGCATTCCGCAAGCTTTGTGTCCGACGATGTTTTCGCAACAGCTGTGGCTTCGAGCAAATCGTCGGTCACAGCCGCAGCGCGCGTTGGCCGCACCGCAGAGTTAGCGTCTGAAGTGGCTGCGGGAGGCCGTGTGGCCAAGCGTGCGCTTGACGAGTTGCTTGCGCTGGCGGCGGACCCCGGCACGCGCGATGCTGTGGCTTCTTCTGGCGCGCCGCAGGCGGCAGCGACGCTGCTGCGACGGCCCAGCACGGACGAGACGATTCGTGGTTTGGCTGGTTCGTTGCTCACGTTGTTGTCCGGCATGCCGTTCGCAGCCGAAGTGTCGAACGTAGCCACGGGAGCCGGCGACCATGTCGAGGTCGTCTTGCCGCGCCCGTCTCGCATGTATGGCCCCGATGCGGTCGCGATGCAATTGTCCGCGGGCGTGCCACCAAGCGCCATCGATACCACGTCATTGGGTTAAGTTTCTTGTTGCGTCCTTTGCATTCCGCGGGCCAGCGCCCGCCCGCCCGCACGCTGCTTTGCGATATCCAGTTGCGTCCGTTCAGTAGTTCGCAAACAGCAATCGAAGCGCCCGAGCCCCATTTGCAATGATTGATGGGCGGTCTGTGCCACCGTTGCCGGCGCCGCAGGTCTTTGTGTTTCGCACAGTGCGCCGGAGACTGCGAATTGTAATTGTGAAGCGCTGTCGCTCCGTCATGTTTGCGGTTGCCGTCGTGCCGTACTTGTTTCTTCAAAGCTTTGCGCTCGCCACTCCGGTTGTCGACTTGAGCTTGTCACCGGCGGCAGCGGCATTGCCAGACGTCGTTGCGCAGATTGCTGGTTTGGATGCCGCGCGGGCGGATGCAGAAGAGGAAGCTCTGGGGCGTTTGGACGCGGTCTACGCGGCCGCTGCATCGAGCGCCGAAGAGCGAATCCAGAGCTTGTTTGCCAAGCCCGCGAGCCCACTCGACAGTTCTGCTTCGAACAGGCGTGTTGTCGGGTCGCTGTTGGCCGCGCGCAGCGTTGGAACAGATTTTCGTGTAGAGGTTTCGCCGGCGCCACCCGTCAGCAACCGCATACGTAAGCGGATCGCATTGGTCGAGCGCATCCGCAGCTTCGATGAGCAGCGCTTGGTTGACCAAGCCGTTGGCGAATTTCAAATGTTGGTCGACATGGCCGTGAGCGAGTTGAAAGGGAGCTTGTCTCGGGCTTCCAGTCGCGGGGTGTCGTTCTTGAAGGAACGCGCAGCCGATGGGCCGCTTGCCGTCGACGTGCGGTTGTTGCCACCTGCCGGCCCGTTCCCGACCGTGGCTGGTCTCGTCGCAGACATGGAAGATCGCCGCGACGTTGCCGAGGACCGGCTGCGCCAGCGCATCCTTGAGTTAGAGTTGCGGTTGGTCAAGCGCATGGGTGCTGTTGTCGCGGCGGCTGTCGCTTGAAGCGATGCGCGTTCGGTTTTGCGAAGCCCAGTGGTTTCTTGCTTGCGGACGTTTAGCTGTTGTGCGCATGGCTGGCGACAGTGCCGCGGTACACGCATCTTGCTATCGAACGACGTTTCGCATCGCTTTACCCACAGCAACACCGATTTCGACACTTGTGCATTGCTTGTGTCGCACCGTGCTTGGCTCAGAGTTCAGCGATCATTTTAGCGATTCGCAAATTGCTTCGTCATGTTTGGAATCATTCGCAGTTCTTTGCTTGTCACCGTGGCTTCGTTTGGGACAGGAGCCGCAGGCCATGCGCGCATCGACGTCCGCATGGAAGCGTCGCCTGTGCCGCTCGTTTCGGGAGCCCAGTTGTCCGGCGCCGGCGGCGCTGCGTTCTTGACGACTGCGGCGTCGTTGCGCGGCAAAACAGCGGGAAGCGCCGGACCCGAGTTTGACAGAGAAACCCAAGCGCCTTTGATTTGGATGAATTTGCACAAGCCGCCGGCAGGCAGCGTTGATGACGCGCCAGTGGAGAGCTTCGACAGTTTTGCCACGCAACGCAGCGCAAGCGTGGCAAGATGAAAGCGGGAAGTTCGATACGGCAGCCAGTGCTGCTCGTGGACGTCGAAGCGTTTCGATAGTTCTTTGCTAGTATTTGTCGAAAGCACCACGTCGGAGAGTGCCATTGGTTCTTGCAGCGCGTGCGACGCAACCGTTCCAGCGGCCGCAAGGCAGCTAGCGTTTCTGCTCGATTGCCGCTTTTGTGCCCGTCCACCGGTGTTTGCGATGTCCGTCAAGTGTGTGCTTCGTTGTTTTGCCGTTGCGTCGGTGTCGTTGGCTTTCGGCGCCGTGGACCCGTTGGATGCTCTGGTCGGCATATTCGAGCACGCGCCCGTGACTTTGCAGGCGCCAGATCGTACATCACAGGCCGCCGGTGCCATTGTGCAACGGTTGGGCGAGCAAGGTCCGGGTGTCTCCCCACATGCCGGCTCTGCTCTGGACCCGGATTCGCATCATGCACGTGCAGCTTGCGACAAAGACTTTTCTCAACAATGCCCGTTGTTGTTTTCGCCGGCCGGTGTGGGCAAGTGCGCCCCGACCGCGGCTTACGTGGGGCCTTGCGCCGGCAGCGTTCAAAGTTTCGATGGCTTGTCGTCGTCTGCGAAAGAGCGTTGGTCGGAACTGTGTGTTGCTCATTGGCCATGCGTGGAATGTCGTCGGGATTTCTCGTCGCTTTGCCCGGGCGACTGGGTTTCGGACGGTGGGACCACATGCAAGCCGACAGCGTCATACATTGGGCCGTGCACTTCGGCAGTGAATTTCGCTGGCTTCACGCGCGGTATGATGGCGGAGTGGTCGTCGACGTGTGGGGCATACTGGCCTTGCCTTGCGTGACGTGTGTTCTCGTCACTCGTTGCGTTTGTTTTCGCTCCTGTGGGCCAGTGCCCATTCGCAGTTGGTGTGCGGGAGTGGCGCGAACCAAGCGACGTTGCATGAGTTTTTGCAAATGTTGCAAGTTCGGGTTCATGTCAAAGCTGAACGGCGAAACCGTTGCAGTGCTTATAAGTCCAAGCGTGGCGCGTCAATTCGTATCGAGGAGCGCCGTTGCAGTTGCACAAGCGCAGTTGTTCGCCGGTGGTGTGCGTGGAGGAGTTCGGTCTCGGACCGCCAATGGTCGCAACCACACGTTGACAGATTCGAGCGTGTCTTGTGGCGAGCGTGCTTCTTTTCGTGTTGCCTGCCATGCCAGCGCGTCTTCTCGCATTTGTGTTGTGTTTGATGCCCATCGCTGCGACCGATGCGGTCCCTCTTGTCGATGTGAGTTTGGCCGCCGCCGCGCCACCGGCGGGGTTGGTTAGCGCAATTGCTGCTCGAGACGCCGCACGCGAGAGCCTCGAGAGCAGCATTTCCGCATCGGACGTCCGTGCTTTCAACGCCGCGTTGCGCGCCGCACGTCCTCGGTTGGAATCGTTGGCGAAAAGCATCGCGCGCCAGTTCAAAGCACATCAATCGAGCAGTTTCTTGTCCCGTGACGTTCAAGTTGTCGACGTCCACGTGCCCGACGATGGCGCGTTGGACTTGTCGGTTCTGTTGCCGAAGCTTGAGGAATTCGACGGCACCGCGTCGGCCCAAGAAGCTCGTGAATTCAACGCCCGGCTTGCGGATTTCACAACTTTGACTGCGTTTGTGCTGCGCGAGGCCCAAGCCGCATCGAATGCGCTGTTGGCACGTGCCCGCGGCACTGCTGCCGCGTTTGTCGCGGAGCGCGCCGCGGGAGCCGGAACAAGCGCTTTGGCCGCCATGGAATCGCGCCGCGACATCGGTGAACAGCATTTTCGTGCGCGGCATTTGTCATTGGCATTGGCGCTGTTGCAGCATGAGAACGACATGTTGATACACGCCTTGCGCCGGGAATTGGGCGCTTCTGAAAGCACTGGTGTTTCGTTTTTGGCTGGCACGCTTGGTGCTGATGACAGATACACATTCAAGCTTGTGCCCCCGACTGAGGATGAGCGGGAAGTCATAGATGCGCTCGACGCGCTTTTGCTTTCAGAGAAGGCCAGGCAGCATGCAAAGCATTCTTCGTTCGCAAGCGTCAAGCAGCATTTGTTGCACACAGAGTCCGCGGAAATTCGCCATGCCGCGTCTGCTGCTGCAGCGTGACCTCGATAATTTGGTAGGGTCGACGTCTGCTTGGCCCCAACTTACCGCAGCAATGCAGGGCAGTCCCTGTGCTCACATATAGCGTTGGCCATGTGTGCGGCGTGCGTACGAGCGAGTGTGCTTGTGTACGTATGTTGTGCGTCGCGGGCGCGCCGCGTTGTTATTTCTGACGTGCTTGTATCTGGCTGCAGCTTGCGCCGGGCAACGTTGTCTATGGTGATTCTCGCAGGTCTGCGTGCGTAACGCTGCTGTTTGCTTCGTCGTCGCGAAGTTTCGACGCAGCAGCACATTTCACACTTTTTGCGCGTCGGCTTTGGAGTCATGTTGCGCATTTGCGCTTGCGCGTTCGTTGGTGCCGCAGGCCAAGCGTTTCCAGCAGGTTTGGCCCCATTGTTGTCCAAGTTCCGCGCAGGACTTGCCGGCCTCGGCGACGCAAATGACGGCGCGACGTCCGAGTTGGCGAAGCGTGCGGCTTCGGACCTCGGCGAAAAAGTTGCTCAGGCAAGAGCTTCGGAGTTACTCGCAGAGACCGCTTCGAGAGTTGCGACAAACGACGTGTTGCATTTCAAGTACGTTGGCGCATGCGAACGTGATTTGCGTGGTTGTCCGTCGGGTTGGTCGGAGGATGGGTCTGGCTTGTGCTCTCCGCCAAGCGGGTACGACGGACCGTGCGCCGACGTCGACGTTTCTGCATTTACACCGGCGCAAAAAGACGAATTTGCTGTGTCGTGCGAAGTCGCTTGGCCATGCGCGCCTTGCATCACTGACTTTTCGGCTTGTCCTGCGGGGTGGTCGCCTATTGGTCGTTTGTGTATTGCCCCCGACTCTTACGCCGGCCTTTGCAGCCCCGTTGCGGACTTCAGCGGCTTTGCACATGCAGACAAAGCGGTCTGGTCGGCATCTTGCGCTGTGCGCTGGCCGTGCGCGAGCAATTGATGTTGCAAGTCTTTGCCAGAATTGGCGGGCCAGTGCTCGTGCAGAATGTTCGTTGGTTTTCTTGAGTCACGGTCGTCGTCGTCGTCGTCGTCGCTGCTGCTGTTGTCGCTGCTGCAGTTCGTTGTTGGTTCTTGTTGTTGCCCAGCGGGGCGTGGTTGCCAATCGTTTTGAGCACCTGCTTGTCCCAGATTGCTCGGGTGTCTTTTGATCGTGGGCGTGTTTCGTGACTTAGTCGCGGTCATGGTGCGTCTCGACGTTCGCGTGTCCTTCTTGTCGTCATTCGCGGCGGCGCTTGCGACCTCACCAGTTATTGTTGAATACGACGTGGCTTCTTCAGCCAGAGCTTTGCGGTCAAGCAACAATGTGTTCGATTCCCGCTTGGCCGATTTGGTGCGTGATGCCGACCGTGCGGATGTGCAGTTGTCTGAGTTCGATGCGGTGTCCATGGGGTCGAGCTTTTTGTCGAGCACGACTGAGCCAGCTCTTGTGCAGAAAGTCGCTGGCATGTTTCCGAACACGAGTCTTCCAGCTATTCGCGCCGCCGCCGACGTTGCTATGTCACACGCGCTGTTCGCACACGGTTTTCGTGCAGGCGAAGCCGGCCACGTTCGCGATTACAATGCGCCTTGCCCTTCTGGTTGGTCGGACCATGGTGACGGTGACGCGTGCGACGCCCCTGTGTCGTACGATGGCCCTTGCGGCGGCACGTTGCATTTCGGCGGCCTTGCCGCGCACGAGAAAATGGACATAGCGAAATCGTGCGGCATCGCGTTTGCTCGTCTTGACGGTTGCGCCGCGGATTTCTCGGCGCCGTGTCCGGTCGGTTGGCGTCTCGAAGGTTCGGGCGTGTGTTCGGCACCCGTTGCTTACGCTGGGCCGTGCGTTCGTCGGAAGGATTTCGCCAGCTTGGTCGCGGCCGACAAGGCGTGGTTTCAAGACGTGTGTGGTGTGCAATGGCCTTGCCGCGCTTCATGGTCGTCGGTGTTGCGGCCAAGCGCGGCCGACGCATGCAAAGAAGATTTCGCGAAGCCGTGCCCGAGCACGTGGGCAGAGAGCACTGGTGTATGCATGGCGCCCGCGGCTTACGAGGGCCCGTGCTCCGTCGCACTGGCGGCCACAGCTTACACGGCGGAAGAGAAGGCCGCAGTTTCTCGATATTGTGGCGCGCCGTGGCCATGCAGCAGTTAGTTTTGCCAGCGCGGGCTTCACGGCGGCGCCGTGTTTGCGGACCAGCGTCCGTGATCTTTTCGCGTTCCGCCGACGACGTGTATCGCTACGGTTTGTCGATGTTTGCGCGCATGCGTTTTCGTCGTTGCTCAGTTGCTCAGCTCGTCTCGCGTGACCTGGCGAAGTCTCGGGGTGGCGGGGGCGCCGGTGCCGCTTCAACGCTGCCAGCGCGCACATCTGGCTTAGGCCATTCGCAAGTCGTTACTTTTGCGCGGCGCCCATTTCGGTGAAGTCATGATGCGTTGTCTTCTTTTGACTTTTGCGTTGTGCCACGTCTCCGGCGCGTTGGCGGTGACGAAGCTTCCGTTGGAATTGGCCGAAGCTGATTTGGCGCGCACGTGCGGCGGTCGGTGCATCTCGTTCTTGCACACTCGAGAGGCTTTGTCGCAGGCCCCGTCAAACGCAACTCGTCACCAAGCTTTGTTTGCCGATGTGGCGGCGGAAGTCGGACGGCGCCTCGACGAAGCTTTGGCGTTGGCCGCTCCGGTTGGGCCAGCGCGAGTTGCTGCAGCAGCCGCGGCGCCCGCAGGCATTGCATGCGCGACTCCGGCATCGTGTGCGTTGAAGGCGTTGGGAGCGAACAAGTGCAATTATGCGCGGGTTGCTTTGCAGCAAGCGTACAACGAATTGAACGTTGCGACGCATGTCTTGGGCGTCTTGGTCTCGTCTTTGTGCGGGTGCTTGCATTCGGGCCACGTGTCCACGTGCGCCATGCGTTCAGTGCCGCAAGTTTGCACTTTCCCATATACGGTCTACGCCAAAGCATTTGCAGGCTCGGCTCAGGTGTGGGAAGCCGTGAAGGCTTCAACGAAGACTTGCGTTCTTCACGGCGATGTGTCTTTTACTTCGTGAGATTCGCGCGCCGATTTGCCAGGGTTGCCGCTCTTGCGAACCAGCGTTCGTCACCAGTCAGGTCTCGACCTCTTTGATGTTGCCCTCGCGCATTAGTTATCATTTCCGCCGCGCGTGCGTGACGCCAGGTCTTCGTCGTTCGCCGGCGTCACCACGCGAAATCGGTTTGCAGCTTTCGATTCCGATTTTGTGCTTGCGCACGTGTCGCGTGTCGTGCTCGTCATGGTGGCGCATTCGTTGAGTATCGTGGCCGCGTTCTCGACCGTTGGCGCGGTTGCACCTGCGAGTTTCCCCCAACCGGGCGCGCAGACCGTCGCTTCTTTGTTCGCAAACGGCAGCGAGGCAGTCGGGGCAGCGTTTGAGCGCGTCTACCAGCATTTCGACGTTGCATTCGACCACGCGCTCTACAACCGCAGCGTTTCCGAATTCGATAGCGGCTTGCAGCGTTATGGCCAGGCGGCCGTCGTCACAAATTATGTTGGTGGAACGACGGCACCGCATTGCGACAAGGGCACGGCCCCATCAGATTCCAGAGTCGTGAGCGGCATCTCTGCGTTTCCCGGCGGTGCTGTCGGTCCAGTTTTCAGTTTCGATTTGGGCCGGCGTTTGTTCGAGTACAGTCAGCACGTGCAGGGACCGGCCTCCGCAGGATTGGTGGCGCCGATGGCGATGTCGACCCAAGCGTTGGCCAACGGCATGGCTCTCGTTCAGGCAGCGATTGCGTCCTTGGTGCACGTGGTGCCGCCGTTGGTGCCACCGCCCGCGTGGAACAATCAGCCGTTGTCTTGCGTTCCGATGGCGAATGGACACAATTGTTTCGGATCGGTGCTGTATCCAATCACCATGGCCGACTTTTTGCTTGCCGACGTCACGGATTCGATGTTAGACGGTTACGTGGCTAGCTTTCCAAGCCTGTACGCGAAGAAGGTTGGCAAAACTAGCGACGACATGTACAAGTCTTGTTTCGCGGCTTACATGGGAATGATGTGTTCCTCGGTCTTTCCGCGTTGCGCGGCACCGCAGGGTCGGGATGAACTCGTGCCTGTCGGCGGTAGCGTGCCGGTGTGCTTGCACACGTGCGTCATGCCATTGGTTATGTGTCCCGGCTTTTGGGTCGACGATTTGTTGGACAGTTGTTCGTCCGTGTCGGTGCCGCCGTTTTGTTCCCAGGCAGAATTCCAAAACCCGAAGCGCACGCCGCCGCAGCTCGCGACTTTCGACGAAGCGAACCCTTTTGCTGCAACATGTCCGCCGTCGGTTGCCGCTTTGCCGGCCGAGCAGCTGAATTTGTTCGATGTCCAACCCAGCCGGGGTAGCTCGATCGGAAAGCAGTTTGGTGTTGCTAGTGCCACCCCAGGCTTGCAGCTCTAACGTGTGCCCAAGGCTTTGTGCGACCCAGTGTGCCGCTTCAGTTGTTAGACGTCTTCGTTGCGTTCTCGATCTATCTTTCCGCCTTTGCGCATCGCGTTTGGTGCTCGTACGTTTGTGTTTCCGCCGCTGGTGTGTTTCATGTGGCGCTCCGTGTCGTCAGCAGTCCGTTGGCGGTTTTGCGCGGTCACGTTTGCAGCATTGCCGGCAATCATGTTTCGCACGCTGTTCTGCGCATGTTCTTGGTGCACGGTGGCTGCGCTCGGCGGCCCCACGATAAATGTGATAGCGGAAGGCCCGCGGGCATCGGCAGATACATCCGGTCAAGCGTTGCGCACCGCAGCCGCGCAAATCCAGAACTTTGCAGCGAGCGTGCGTGACGAGACACGCCGCATGTCGGCCAGCGCGAAGCGAGCCGTCGATGCACAGTCAGCAGCGCTTGCGTCTTCGAGAGCGCGGCGTGGTGCGCCCGTCGCGGGCTTCGTTTCCATTGGCGATGCCGAGTCCGATTCGGACTTGTTGGCGTCGATGCTTCGCGGCGCTTCCGGCCACGTCGGCGGGGCGCACCCCGGGCCAGCGCCTGCAGAGGAGGCCGCCGCAATGCCAGAGATCGATGCCTCGTTGCGCAACTTGCTGTTGAGCGCTGGTAAGAAATTTGCCGATATTGCTAATCAAGAGCAATCGGTTCCAGCAAGTTTCCTGCAGCCAGTGGATGCGAACCGTTTGCGCAAGAGCCTTGCGGCAACTGAGCCGATGCGGCCGTCCCCTGCGATGATTTTGAACGTTGTATCAGCGGAAGATGTTCCCGCAATGCGGCAGGAAGCTGTGTACAAAGGCTTGGCGGCGCAGACGAAAGCATTGCATGATGAGTTCGCAGCTGGCGTGGCCGCATTAGGCGCGCCGTAGTTTGTGTGAGTGTCGTATTGCGGGCCAGTGTCCGCGGACCGGTTGCGTTCAGCAAGGCGCCTTCCTCCACGCATTCGTTTTTGGCAGGGGAAGTTGGTGCGCAGACACGTGTCGGTTCTGACGCCAGCGATGGTCGCGACCCACCGCTTTGTGGTTCAGTGGCAACGTGGTTGTGTTTGTGCGCGCGTGTCCGTTGGCGGCGCGAGATGTGGTCACAGAATGCAAGCGCAGTGCGTGTTTTCAGCAAACGTGTTTGGTTCAGAGCAAGCGCAAGTGCCGACGTCACAGGCAGCACCCGCAATGGTCTCTTTGTCATCATGCGTGCTTTGTGCGTTCTTTGCTTGTGCGGTGTGTGAAATGCAGGGCGATGTCTCCGCAGTTGATTTGGGCCGCACCGTTGCAGACATCGCGCAGCGCGTTGCGGAGGATGACGGCTACGGCGTTGCTTTCGCGGGCGCCCTTTCGAAGGCCTTGCGTGGCGAGACCGCAATCGCTTCACAGGAATTCGCGCCTCCCGCTTTTGTCGGCCTGGATGCCCTTGCCGGCGCTGACGTTGTGACATTGCGGCCGGCCATGGAGACAACGGAAGATGTTGCGCGCGCAGCCGATGCTTTCGCAGGCGCCAGGGCTTCCAAGCGGGCAGCTTCGACGAGCGCATTCGACGCCGATTGGCAGAGCATGCTCGACGCGGAGACGCGGGCGATCGGCAAGCTTTTGCGGGCAGAGCTGCTCGCGTAAGCCAGCGCCACCGGTTGAAATTTGCGATTTGGGGCGTTCAGAGTTCGAACCAGTGTTTTCTCGCAGGCCACCGCCTGTCGTCGCAAGAGCTTTTGCGAGCACATCGTGGCCGTCGCGCGTTTGTTCATTTCGTCGTTGTTCGGCCCGGGCTTTCGCAAAGCGTTTGCACCGTATAGGTCGCTCACAGCCGCGCGTGTTCACCGAGCAACGTGTTCAGAGATACGGCGCGTCGTGTTGCATTCTTGCTTGCCGTCATGTTCCGTTTGTTCACGTGCTCTGTGTTCGTTGCGCCCTTCGCAGCCGGCCACGTCCTTGGTCCCACCGTGGACGACATGCTTGCGTTGGCGAAGGGCGCCGACGCCGCTGCAGACGTGTACGTGGAGACGGCGAAGCATGCGCCTTCTTTGTCCGATCGCGTCGCCGAGCTCGATGCGCACGACGCTGCGTCGTTGAGCGCATTACAGGCCGTTGCGTCGCAGCAGGAGCGCGAGCAATCGGGCGATGCCATGTCTGCCGGTGGCCGTTGTCCGCTTTGCGCCCGTGCGTACGACACACTTTGCCCTGAAGCGTGGGCCAACGTCGGGGGAGGCGTGTGCGAGGCTCCCGCGACGTACGGCGGTGCGTGCCCTGCGTATGGCGGTTTTTCCGACATGTCGACATCAGACAAGCACGAGTTCGAGCGTCGTTGTGCCGCATGTTGGCCATGTGCTTCGCGTGAAGCAGTTGCCGGATTTCTGCGGCTCACGCAAGACAACGCCGTCGGGGCTGCGACCGTGCG
>Ga0075475_10001454_pt1 | contig 11769 bp, 5 predicted proteins | sample DEB08_DNA_10_FD_76342 | JGI IMG/M metagenome (GOLD analysis project Ga0075475, IMG submission 76342) | Aqueous microbial communities from the Delaware River and Bay under freshwater to marine salinity gradient to study organic matter... | ecosystem: Environmental > Aquatic > Marine > Coastal ... | reverse complement strand
CCAAGTAATACTCAAACACCTAGTAACACTCAGACACCTTCAGTTACTATGACGCCAGACGCTTCACCAAGTCAAACACCAAGTAATACCCAAACTCCTTCAGTAACTCAAACGCCAAGTAATACTCAGACTCCAAGTAATACCCAAACACCTAGTAACACTCAGACACCTTCAGTTACTATGACACCAGATGCTTCATCATCACAAACACCAAGTCAGACACCAAGTAATACCCAAACACCTTCCAATACTCAAACACCTTCCAATACTCAAACACCTAGTAACACTCAAACACCAAGCAATACTCAGACTCCAAGTAATACCCAAACTCCATCAGTAACTCAAACGCCAAGTAATACTCAAACGCCAAGTAATACTCAAACACCTAGTAACACTCAGACACCTTCAGTTACTATGACGCCAGACGCTTCACCAAGTCAAACACCAAGTAATACTATAACTCCATCAATAACTCAAACTAACATAAATCCGTCATTAACTATAACATCATTATATTTTAGTGGTTCCATCGGCGCCGGTTACTCCGCGGTTATAAATAATGTTTATGACACACACATTGGAGTTTCTTTTGTTGATAATTTAATTATTGGTGGTAGTCCAGTAACAAATCCTGTTACGGTAGTTATATTAAGCGGTGAGACAAGCGGATTTACTCAAACATTTATTGATGGTGATTATAGTTTGTTATCGAACAATCGTAGACTTACAGATATTAGTATTTCATATACTGGTAATTCGTCACCTACATTTAATATTATTGATAACGCTATTTTTGATGTAACTCCTACACCCACACCGTCTATTACTCCAACCAGTGTGACACCATCTGTTACTCCTTCAGTTACAACAACTCCTTCTGTAACACCAACTATATCACCATCGAATTCAGTTACTCCTTCTGTAACACCAACTCCTTCTGTAACACCAACTATATCACCATCGAATTCAGTTACTCCTTCTGTAACACCAACTCCTTCTGTAACACCAACTATATCACCATCGAATTCAGTTACTCCTTCCGTAACACCAACTAGTGTAAGTCAATCTGTTACTCCAACAATAACTCCAACAATAACTCCAACTATTACGAGTAATTACGACTCATCTCCATCAATTGAAATTTTGTCTCCGACAAATGAAGTTGATTATGACAAAAATATTAGTGTTGTAAATTTAACTGTTAATATTGAAAATTTTGATGTGGGGACTATGGAGGAAATGATGACTACTGATGGTCACTATCACTACTACGTTAATGGTACTAAAATAAGTGCATTATATGACGCAAGTCAAACTATAGAATTAAATAATGACCTAGACGATGGTATAAATATAATTAGAGTTGAGTTGGTCGACCATAATCACAACCCGATAGGTCCTGAAGATTCTGTAACTATTTACTATACAAGTTCCTTACAAAGTATTGTTATTTCAAATACAACTTATGGATTTGACGAAAATAATAATACTGTCGCAAATTATGACGTTAGATTAACCAAGGCAATGACTGAAGATGTTAATGTCCATTTGACCGATTTTATTAATTTATCAGATAATAGTAATTATAAAAATGACGTATTAATAACGATTCCCTCAGGTGAATTGACAGCCAATACCCATAGTAATATCACAATAAACTACAATTCTTTATCTAAATCATCGACAAGAGACAATTTATCGTGGTCATATAAGGGTTCAAGAGGTGGTACACTTGGAATGAAATATGTCTTAGATATAGACGATAAATACACTTACGGAGATAATATATTAGTACCCCCACAAACTACTCCAACTTCAACACCCACTGTTACCCCAACCATATCTTTAACACCAACTATTACTCCAAGTATTACTCAAACACCATCCGTAACCCCAACATCTGGGGCTACACCGTATAATGCGTTATCTTTCTATAATATTTGTACTGAAGAATATTTCACAGTAATTACAGGTGGTACATTAGACATTGTCGGCAATATGGAACATATTGAAATTGGTAAAATTTCAAAGCATTCATATACTGGTTTGGTCCCATTTAAATGGTGGGGTTGTTACCAACGGGTTGAATATAATTCTTCGTATGATGAATACGTCATGAATAGTGGTGGATGGGTGTGGTTAGATAAGTCTTATGAGTCTGCCCATTTTTGTATATATGATTCTGAATGGCCAAATTCTATTTGTTTTGAAGATAATATATCTTTAAGTGGTTGTTGTGATGGCTCAACAATAAATGTTGGGGTTGCTTATGGTGCACCTAATGTTGGTGAATCTGCAAGATTAGTCGACCAAATAATTTCATCTAATGGAGTCAGTTTGGTTATTGGTAATTGTTATACTAGAGTTGATTTTAATCCGTCATACGAACAAGGACCGTCTTCAGTAACATTTAATACCCCTAATTTTTACTCAAACCCTAATCATTGTATATCTCAAAATCCTTGTGATGTAATAGATACTGAGGTTGAGTTTGTACCTTTATTATCTGAAACGACTAATAGAAATATAAAAGTATCATTAATAACGGTAGAAGAATCTAAAAGTAAAAATTCAACGTTTAGAATAGATTCCAAAACATTAAAAGACATTAAAACTAATAAATATTCTTCTTTTGAAGTAGACTTACCTAAGTCAAATTCTGAACAAGATACGGTAAAACTAATTTTGGACGAACAAAATGATAGAATAGAAATTATTAATCATGGTAATAGTACAACCCGAAAGAAAGAAAAACCTTTATTAACAACTTATAAAGTCAAATACAATAAAAAAATTATAGGTTCTGTTGGATTTAGTAATGATAGTATTTTTGGTATATATAGTTTTGATGGTAGTAATATTGTAAAATTAGATAGTGTTGAACCAGGTATTATTATTGCTGCTGATGGTAACACTGAAACTTTAGAATTTGATTGTGGTACTTCGACAGAATTGGGTGGTTCATTCACGGTAATTGATGGTAAATATGACCATGAGCATGGTCCTCCTGTTGTAACACCAACAAATGGTATCCATTATCATAATGTGTCTGAGTTGAATAATAATGTGGAAAATGCATCAAATATCAATATAACGGGTGAAACTACTAATTTGTTTGATACAACACAATATTTAGACCCAACAAAATATTATTCTATTGATTTGGTTTATGATATACCATATCAAACTTATTTACAAATTATAAATAATGGTGGGATACCACAATTGTTTATTGAAAAACAAAATCTGTATTTAAATGCTGCGTATAGTGAAGGATTTAATGGGGATATTAAATTTAATGTCAAAGCCGCAGTTATTTGGTATGATGTTGACCCATATGGAATGGAAAATTCTTCATTTTTAAGAAGTGTGTCGAGTTACAGAGATTTTGTTGGTAAGTATTATAGAGACAACCATAATGATATATTACCTGGATTAGATTATAATTTAGTTATTCAAATAAATTATAATGAGTATCCACCTCGTCCCGGTTATAACGGTATTGCCGGTGGTATTAACGGTCTTTGGTACCCGTATACCGATTTGGATTTACAATATGCAAATATTGCTGTTGTGTGGAAACATAATGTATTAGAACCTTATAATCTAGATAGTAATGGTGGTGAATATGATGGAACTTGGAATTCGGGTGGTAATTTGAACGACATAATCATACTAGCCCACGAAGTGGGTCACCTTTTAGGGTTACAACATACTTGGGTTGAATCAAATTATACGGTTAATCCTGACGGAACTACTAATTGTGTTCCAACAACAGGTCCAAATTTATCCGATAAAACGTTTTGTACTTCAGATTTAACTGATACTTGTTACGGTTGCACCTATTGTTGCGAGACACAACCTGATTGTTATAGTGTAATGAGTTACTGTAACAATTCAAATTCTGAATTAACTGGTTTTAGATTTTCTCCAGGAAGAATTTTTGATTTTTATAATAATGCAAGTGTACATGGACAACACTTATTAAAAAATAAAATTCTTGAATCGTATTATATTATAGATTTAACAGAAACTGTATTCTATGAATTATCCCATAAATATACGGTAGAATATAAGTCTTGTTCTAATAGTGAATGGACAATATACGGTACAGGATTTACATATTTTGATTTCAGTTTAAAGATTCTTGAGAGTGAGTTACCACAATATGAATGTTTTGATTTTAGAGTGACTGTAGATAATACACAAGCGCTAAGTGAAAAGCGTGTTTATCCTTATCTTAATCCCTCTAACACACCAACGCCAACTGCGACGGTTACACCATTTTTAACGCCAACCTCAACACCATTACCTTCTCAAACACCATCAAGTACTCCATTACCAACACCAACTCCCTCTATGACGCCAAGTCAGTATTTAGGTGACTCAAATTGGCCCGAAGTACAACCCGGTCAAAGTAAATGGTTTGTTCCATGTGATGATAGTTTAACACCCGAAAATATTCAAGGAAGAAATTGGCAGTTCTTCGTAAGTTATGGACCAGAAGTAAGCCCTATTTATAACCCAAAGATTTATTATTCTGATGTTGGTACTATTGTAAGTATAGTAAATTATAACGAATCTTATACTTTAGGTGGTAATGAAGGATTTACTGAATTTTGTTTTGTATGTATTGAAAATCCATATGAGAATATACCCATTACGGGTACGTATGATACCGTCTATTTTACAAATACAAGTTATAATGATATATATACAGCAACAACGTGTAGTGATATTGTATGTCTACCACCATCACCAACACCTACACCAACTGTAACAATAACACCTGGTTTGCCGCCATCAAATACACCAACACCATCAATAACACCATCAATAACACCATCAATAACACCAACAATAAGTTTAACACCATCTATAACACCATCCAACATATTTATAGATGTTAAAACAATCTTTGTGCATTATGAGAATTTATAAGATATGAATTACAAACAAGAAATAAAAAATAAAATTACAGAACTTTTTGATTTAATGCCAGAAAGTTGCACATCGGTGGGTTATGGTTATAAAGAAAAAAATGGTAAGTTAACAAAAGAAAAATCAATTATTTTTACTTTTGAAGAAAAAAAACCCTTGTCTGAATTATTACCCGACGAAATTGTACCAAATAAAATCAGGGTTGGTGATGTTGATATAACAACAGACGTACAACAGGGTGTTAATAAATTTACAGGGTTTGAGGCCTGTCCATCCGAATTCTATTTATGGTCTGACGATACAAACTTAAACCCGTCAGGACAAACTACCCCAACAAATAATAATGTTATAAGACCATTAAAGGGCGGATTAAGAATACGTAATTTAGATAGTCCTTATTATGGTACTATGGGTTTTATTGCTGTAGATAACGACACAAATTCATTAGTTGGTGTAACAAATAGTCATGTTATGAATGTTATACAATTTAGAGCCGATGAACCTGATAGAATGTTAGACGGTGATTATTCAAATGTATACAATGATGATATTTCTCAACCAACAAGTAGTGACAATATTGTAGGTAAAACAAAAAGATATTTTCCTGTAGTTTCATCTGCAAGAGGAAGAAATTATATTGATGCCGCATTATTTTCTATTAATTCAGATAATATAGATTTTAATGAATCTTTTAAATATGAAGGTTTAACTTTTAGTGAGGCCCCAACCTTTGCAACTACGGAAGAAATAGACTCTTTACTTGATAATGACTGGGATTTATTTAGTTCGGGAGCAAAAACGGGTGCAAAGGGTCAAGGAAATACAAAATTAAAAGTATCTTCTCTTTTTAATACCGTCAATCTTCCTGGAACACTTACATTTGATACTATTTATTCTAATACTGGTACTTACATCGCGTATGATGATTGTATTGGTTTTGTCGCAAGTGCGTCAACAACAACTTCAGGAAATACTTGTTTTTATCCATTAAATAGTGGAGATTCGGGTTCGGCTTTATTAGCAGATATAAATGGACAATTAAAAATTATTGGATTGGTTTTTGCGGGGACGGATTTTGGTTTACCCGATGATTATTTTAGAGTTGGATACGCTTGTAGGATTGATAAAATTTCAGAAATTTTAAATATTGGTCCTTTTACTGGTCAAACTGACGTGAATTTTTCAAACGTAAATAACCCACAGGTAGAGGTTGTTGATGGTGCGTCATCTTTAACCGCGATAACAATAAACAATATAAAGTATTATCAGTTGGGTACATACGTACCTGATTAAAATTTATAGTTATGAGTATACAATTATGTGAAAATGGTTTAATAAATAACGAATTTCCTTGTGAAAATGTGGATGTTTTATCTTTCATGACTTTAACTGAAATTGGGGGAGGCAATACTAACGATATATGGGGTTGGACTGATGATTTAACCGGTAAAGAATACGCGATAGTTGGAAAAACCTCAGGAACTGCCTTTGTTGATATAACTGACCCCGTAAATCCAAAATATTTAGGAACTTTAAAAACTAACACACTTTTTTCGGTTTGGAGAGATATAAAGGTTATTGGTAATTATGCATATATAGGGTCTGAAGCATCGAATCACGGTTTACAAATATTTGATTTAAGAAAACTAAGAAATTTGTCGGTATCCAAAGTATTTGAGTCCGATGTAAAGTACGGTAATAATAATGCGATTAATAGCACTGTTTTTGGTGAGGGTTTTTTTACGACTTCTCACAATATTGTATCAAATATAGATAATAATACAATATATGGTGTGGGTGGTGAAAGTCGCGGTTTAAATATTTTAGATACGAGTAATCCTCTTAATCCAAAATCACAGGGTGTTTTTAATGGTGGTTACGTTCACGACGCTCAATCTGTTATATATAATGGACCAGATATCAGATATGTTGGAAAAGAAATAATTTTCACTGCGAATGAAAAATGGTTAAATATTGTTGATGTTAGTGATAAAAATAATATACGCACCATTTCTACTGTTTCATATAAAACTTATGGTTATTCACACCAAGCATGGTTAACAGAAGACCATAAATTCCTTATGTCTAATGATGAAAAAGACGAAAAAGAGGGAATGGTAAATAACACGACTACATATATTTTTAACGTAGAAAATTTAGAAAAACCTTTTTTATTTAAAACTTATAAAGCACCCACTAATTCAATAGACCATAATTTATACATAAGAGATAAAATAGTTTACCAAAGTAACTATCTATCAGGATTTAGAATGTTAGATATATCAGACATAGAAAACAATATCGTTGATGAAATTGGTCATTTGGATATTCTTCCGGATACTGATGCTCTTCAGTACTTAGGTTCTTGGTCTAACTATCCTTATTTTAAATCCGGCGTTGTTGTTTTAACCGATATACAAAATGGTGTATGGATTGTAAAACCAAGATATCTTTCTGTTACCGCAAGTACTGAAAACTTATGTTACGGAGATAATTTAACAATAGATTTAACTTGTTTAGTTAAAATAGATAACGTATCAATAGAAAATCTACCTGAAACCGTTGATTTTAATTACACAATTAATGAAAGAAGTGTTAATATAACTATAGACCCATTTCCTGAAATAGATAACGAAACATATAATTTTACCGTTGTCATCAATAATACTTACCGAAATGATTTAAGCGTTACTGTAAGTAATTGTTAAAACTGAAAAATTATTAATTATATAAAGTGATTTAATAAATGTCGCTGTATTTATATAAAAAGTTTTAGTATGGCAAATTTTGCAGAAATTACATTAACAAGCACTAATTTAACAGGTGAAACAAATTTTTTTACAGTAAAAGTAAAAGAGTGTTCTTCATCATCTTATACTATAGCTCAGACAGGATTAACTTATTCTGATTTTCCATACTTAGTAAATTTGGATGAAACTATTGGTACAATATCTTGTTATAACTACAGTGTAGTTGAGTCTTTAACTAATTTGGTATGTAGTGGAACATCATACGTTGTTACTCCGTCAGTAACCCCAACTCCGACAAATACTTCAACACCAGGTCCTTCAGTAACAGCGTCTGTCACAGGTGTTACAGCGACTCCGCCTCCAACGCAAAGTCAGACAGTAACACCAACTCCGACAACCAGTACTGAAATCGTCGATACACTTGATATGGGAGTGACATTCCGTAGCGGTTCCACAATTGTAGACTATTCATTCACCGCCAGCACTGTATTACGTAAAACTACCACAATCAAGTTTAGTAACGAAATATACGAAACGGATGGTACACCTAACTTGATAAAAAGTGCGGTGACGATTAATTCAGGTAGTTCAATAGGTAATAGTAGGGTCACACTACGAAATTTAGATTATAATGATGTTAGGGGATACGAAATATCGTATACTGATGTTTCTTCTTCAGGTGCCCAATTTAATACAATTAACAAAACTACAGATGTTAACTTTATTGATAAGCCGGAACCGGCATGGATTTTATACCGTTTTAGACCTTGTTGTGACTCATTATCTGAAATTACGGTTTCTGTTGATTATAGTGCCACTCAGTTCGGTGGGTGGGTGAACTCAAATTACGGTATTATTTATCAAAATAATTGTTATATGCCGTATGCACAAGGAGGTTCAAATCCTGTAGGTTATTTTTATGGTCCAGATATTAAGACTTGTTCATTTAGTGGTTGCCCAACATGTCCGTCGGTAACTCCCACACCAACAATGACAGTAACACCATCTATTACCCCAACAGTCACTGTAACTCCATCTATTACTCCAACAGTAACCCCAACCCCTTCTTTCTGTCATGATGGACTTGATTGTTATACCGAACCGTGTGGTTTAGATTGTTATAGTTGGGCAATTGAGCCGACCCCGACTCCGACACCGACAACAACTATTACACCGACTATTACGCCGACAATAACTATTACACCGACTATTACGCCGACAACAACTATTACACCGACCATTACGCCGACAATAACTATTACACCGACTATTACGCCGACAATAACTATTACACCGACTATTACGCCGACAATAACTATTACACCGACTATTACACCGACAACAACTATTACACCGACTATTACACCGACAACAACTATTACACCGACTATTACACCGACTATTACACCGACAACAACTATTACACCAACTATTACACCGACTATTACACCGACAACAACTATTACACCGACAACGACTATTACACCGACAAACACGCCATCAATAACCAACACACCTTCGGTAACAAATACGCCTTCAGTTACTAACACACCATCAGTAACAAATACTCCATCAGTAACTGCAACTCCTTCTCAAACCCCACCTTGCGAATCATTTGGTACTCTCTATAGTGTACAATGTCCGGACTCAGAAACAGAAGACTGTACCGGAGGATTTTCCGATATTTATGGACCTACTTGTACATTCGAAATTACTCCCGGAAATACTATATATGTCTGTGCGATTACAGATTCAATTGTGTCAGATTCTCCAATCTTTATTGAGAAGATAGAACCATGTTGCCCACAATGTAATATATAATAATTAAATAGAAAAATATAAAAAAATGTCAGACATAATAATTGGACTCAACAGTGAATACTACGGCATAAGTACTTACGATGTTTTTGTAAGTACCTGTGACCCTACGAATTGGCAAATCGTTGCCAACGATATATCCTTCAGCGATTTTCCTGTAAATGTTAATCTTAACGATTTTTCAATTACGGGTTCATGCTATCAATATTATGTTTCAGGAGATACTGGATGTTATTGTTCAGCAACTGGGTCAACTACGCCACAACCGAGTCCAAGCGTAACCCCGACAGTCACGGTAACTCCATCAGTTACACCAACTATTTCGATAACACCATCAGTCACACCAACTATTTCGATAACTCCTTCAATGACCCCAACACCTAGTTGTGCGGCTGAAGAAGTTAATTTCGAAGCTATTACGGGGTCATCAACACCGACACTAGCCCTTGAACTGTTTAATGGTTATATAAGAACCGATGGGTCTAATCCATATCATAGTATTTGTGATGGTATCGGTTGTGGTAGTAATTTTTCTCTGGTAGGTAAAACATTTACTGGTGGTACTTACTCACCCTCGACAGGTTTATCCGAGACCTTAACCGCGTCAACACGAGTACTTAAATCTGATTGTACTCAGTGGACGAATACGGACTTCTTTAACGCTTCCAACTGGAAGGACAATCAAAGTCAAACTGAAGGTGATTTATATGGTGCAGTTACAGGTTCTAATGGTACTACGATATATAAGATATCTAATTCAGGTGGTTACATGGTTTATAACTTACATGCCACTTGCGATTATACGGGTAATACTGAAGGTATTACTGGTTTTGATGTACAATTAAACAACTCAGGACAGTGGGTGATTAATGGTATAGTCGAACCCGACATAACATTGGAATGTGGTGTTGAGTACCATTTCCATATTTGTAGTAGCGGAAGCTCAACAACATTCTGGTTTGCGGATTATTATGACGATAGAGATTCTCAGTATCCTAATAATGCAGCACTTACATCTTCAGATGGTGTAGATAATAACGGTACTTATGACTCAACAATTATTGTTAACTTGAGTGCGTCCGGAACTACAGGTGGTTACTATTATGGTACAGGTGATGAGTTTGGCGCCTCAGGTAGGATATTCACAACGGGATGTTAAAATGGAATTTTTTATAAAAAAAGATAGTACATTACCTATACTCATCATGGAAGTAGTAAATGATGGACGTACAGATAATTATAAAAAATTTAATGAAGACTTAGTAAATGCAACAATTCGGTTTTCAATGAAAAGAGAATCGGATGGATTACAAAAGATTATAATGAATAATGCATATATTACTGATAAATTATTAAATAATCCTGACACACCAAAAGAATATTACATTTATTATAAATGGGTCTCTCGTGATACAAACCAAGAGGGTAGATTTATTGGTGAGTTTTCTATTACCACAGAAGACGGAGAATTAATTGTCCCAATCAGAGAAAAACTATATATCAATATAGTTTGACTTATCAAATTTACATTTTTATATTTTAACCAATACCAAGAGTAATCACATCAGAGCGATGTGAGGATAATATCTCAGGTGAAAAGTTAAAATATTATGGTCTCACAAGAAGAAATTGAACGGTTCCTCCACGGAGAGGATGAAGAAAAATATATCGTAGCGTTAGAATACGATTACAAATCCAACAAGATTTATAAGGTTATACAAGACCCAATCAATGGAAAACAGATTAAATCTGAGTCTTTCATACCATTTGCATGGGTCGGTGATTTAAAAGGGAAGAAGTTTTATAACGGTTCCAAACATGCACAAAAAGAGGCGATGTCCACCCATGGTATCATCATAGAAAAGTTAGATACTCGTGGAGATGAAAGAATGGAAAATGGTCTTAAGTATATGGTTAAGACAACCAAAACTTATTCCAACCTAATTAACTTTTTCAAAGGTGGTGGATTGGACCCATGGAACAGAGAAAACTCTGACTCCATAGCAATTCTACCACCAGTGGAACAATACCTATGTCAGAAACAAAAACGACTCTTCAAAGGTTTTGAAGAATACGATGAGGTTCATAGGTTTGTATTCGATATTGAGACCACCGGTCTTGATGCCACAAAGGATAAAATCTTCCTTATCGGTATGAAGGACAATCGTGGTTTTGAAAAGGTCATTGCGGCACAAAACGAAGAAGAAGAGAAAGAGATGATTGTGGAGTTCTTCAACACCATCAATTATCTTAAACCAAC